>Ga0126342_10000975_pt1 | contig 37010 bp, 38 predicted proteins | sample Cyp1metagenome_FD_92528 | JGI IMG/M metagenome (GOLD analysis project Ga0126342, IMG submission 92528) | Coral microbial communities from Lord Howe Island, Old Settlement Bay, Australia - Cyphastrea 1 metagenome | ecosystem: Host-associated > Invertebrates > Cnidaria > Coral ... | reverse complement strand
GGTGCCTGTTGGGGAAGCTGCTTAAGGGTAAAGGTTTGGAGGGTTTGGAAGAGGACAAGGTCCACACCTGCGGTGGTCCCAGGCGCCGCCCCGGCCTTGGCGAAGGCCGGGGTCGGCGGACATGTACCTGGTCAGATACAATGTCGATCAATATCATACATGGGCGACATGCTTCAACCTGCCAGCAGGACGCAGAGCAATCAAGTCAGAGTCCGAGAGAGGCCCACCGGTAACCGCACCCTACAGTAGTGGGATCAAAGTGAGTATTGAAAGATGTTGAAAGGCTTAGATTTGTTCTCCTTTGTCAAAGCAGAAGGCAGCCGCAAGAATTTCGGAGCTTGAGTTGGAGCAGCTTGGCAGCCGATCATCTTTCCAAGCCAGCGATTTTCAGCGGATTGCATGGCTGCACACAGTGCAGAGAAAATGGACGGTGACACCGGTTTTCGCAGATAATCTCATGCTAGATTTTGAAGACCTTGTCAAGTCGATATTCAGAATCAATCTCTTGTTGATCCCTATGTCTGCTACCTCAAATCGTGCCGCTTTCGTGGTCAGACAATACATAAGCTTAGCCAACTGCTTTCTCCTCTCATTTCAGCCCAAGCACCTTTAGCCCGACGCAAAGCAACATTTTTCATGGACCATTGCATGGCGTGTGTGCTGAGTCATTGGATTTTATTCAGTTTGAGTTGCCAGCTTCAGGAATGCGCAGTTGAAGAACCGCATTCTGGAGCTACAGCAAAACCTGGACAATGCTGAAATGAATGTCAAACTATTGTGCTTGTCTTAGCCAATCAACTGTGCAAATCAAATATAGTGATTTGTGGTGTAACACACATCGAGAGCATGCACACATTACTCCGCATACATGGTATGTATATGAGTGGTAATGAACCTGCGCTTTTGACCACTCCCTGCTGCACTGTTCGTTCAATACAAGCACCTTTGAATAGTTTTGCTTCCTCCAATTGGCGCCAGGCGGGATTCATTGGACTTGCAAACTCTGCGACTTGCCTGGTGAAATGCTTGAGGATGTATGAGAAAGGTAGGATCGGTGTGGCTTAGTGATTTTGTGTAGTCTCAGGTCTAGTCCATTGCCCAAAGATGATGCTCGATTGGCCGAAATTGAAGCCAGTTTGAAGGAGGCCCGCTTTCACACATTCATGTATCATTCATGTATCATTCATGTAAGTAGTTGTCTGCGTTTTGCGAGGCCCGTGCTCGCTTCGAAGCGTTTGACGAAGAACGGCAACGTTGCCTGGCAAGTACAGGACAGTGAACTGCCAATGAAGCCAAACAGGAGATCTATAGATCACTGGAATGGAAAGGAAATAAGTTGACGTACGACGTACAGGAAGTTTGATGTTTGATATAGTGCCAATCAATTTTGTGCAGAAGATTCAAGCTTCCCTCTCCACAGGGAAAAAAGATGAAAAAAACAACAGCAGGACACAGGACAAGATATTTGGCTAGGAAACGTTCTGCAGCGGTCTCTTTCTAAATAGAAAATATGTCTACAGCCATGCATTGGTATTCCATATTTTTCAGTTTCTAAGCAAGTTGCAATGAGGATCAATGAGGCCTTTCTTTGTTCTGCAAGGCTTGTAGATAAACATAGATAAACGATAGTCCTTGACAGGATACATTTTCTTCTGAACGAGGGCTTCATACATACTGCACCGGGTCTGCGTTCAATTCAGCGAGCCGCCACCAAGGCTGGAGAGCTGAGCTGCGGAGCAAACAACAGCAGATCGACGCCGTTTTAGCGGTGCGAAACGGAGCTGCCAGTCCTGGCATGATGCGAATCTTATATTTTTTATGATTTTTTATTGTGTGTTTTCATAACTGTTCGTAGTGTTTCTGCAACATAATGTCAACACAATTTGAGATATGATTATTATTAAATATTATTAACATTTATTAACTATTATGTCAATATTGTCCACATTGATTCAGATTTCACCGTTCCACCTTGCCAACAACAGTTTCTGAGGATTATAACTTAATTATAACTTAGAACTGGAAATCTGTGGTACGAAAGGTTTGATCGGACACTATGATTTGTTTGCCGTGCACTTCGGGGCATTCTTGCGTGTAATTTTGGATTGGTCGCAGTTTTGCCGGCAGAAGAACCAAAGCTATTCTGGCAACCTAGAGTGTCCTTCAATACACAGCTTGAACTTCGCTTTAGACTCTAGTCCAATCCATTCAGAATTCCAAGGCCACAATCGACCTTGAAGCATTCATGTGTTCACGTGTTCACAGGAATAGGTGGATAAACTCGCATATCCCGAGCAACCAGAACATACCTTACCAGACCAACATTCAGAAAACCTGGCTTTGTGCAGCTCTGACCGCTTGGGATGGACTCAGTGGCTGCAGCTCTTCCCATGGGTTTGTTGCTTACTTTGCGAAGCTATTGATGTGTTGAGTACAGTAGTTTTTGGAAACGCAGATGAAAAAACCCGTTGCACGTGCAGAAACAAGTTCATTTTTCCGTGATTTTCCGATATCTTCCGATATCCCTGCAGAGTTTAAGTTGCAGCCTCAGGTGCTGGCCGAAGTCCACTTGTGCTGGCCAGCACTTCAATAGTCGGTTTGCTTCTTGTCATCCTGTTCTACTTTGTGCAGAAGCGAAAGCGACCCAGGAAGGCAATTGTGCCACCAGCTACTTGACCTTTCTGAGTCAGGAAGAGTCATCAGTCATGAAGATTTGCTATGATTTCTTGATATTTCTTGCTAGCATTTTCGTTTTTGACAAAGATGCCCTTTCTCTGTGTTTCTCTCCAAGGATGGAATCTTTGATTTGGAGCTCCTGGGCTTGTTCAACGGAAAGACTGGGCCAATCTTCATGGGAGTGTGTGGAAAGGTGGCAACTTGGAGCAAAGGAATCCATCTCACTCTGCGCCTTCCAACGCTTCCAGATCATTTCACTATACTGTTCGTGCTGCTGGTAGCTTCGACACATCCAAAAAAACGACTTGGGACACATATTATGTAACAAATGTAACATATACACATCATATACACATCACATACACATCATATACACATCATGTACACATCATATACATTCATATCACTAGTAATGAAATTTTGGCCGAGGTCAACGTTTCCTCCAGTGAGAACATCAAGGCTCGGGTCTGGACAGTTTTTGCTCTTTTCGAAATCGCTGCCCCAGCCTTTGCACGTAGGCACATACATAAAGCTCTTTCACCGTTTGAATTATGTGCGGCTTTTGTTATATTGAATTTTGGTCCCTGCGATACTCCTACTGTTTTATTCTTTCACCAGCTTTCTTCTGGATCCTACCAGTTGCAGGGTGCCAATCTGTGTTCATTGTGTTAGCAGACTTGTTTCCTGCAAATCCACAAGTTCCAACACTGTGTTGATCAGGTTGGAGAAGGCTATGGAAGACTGTGGGCTGGCAAAGATGCCACTTACGCTTTAGCAGTACTTTCCTTGAAACCGGAAGATGCAACTCCGCTGATTAGATTGATGGGATATCATTGTTTTCTTTATCAACAGTTTGAACTTGTGTGGGCTGTGCTTGCGCTTTATATAATTTATTATAATTTTACATACAGGTTTTTGGTGGCTGCACTGTCAGATTTTCAGATTTTGAGTATGTTGATCTATTTCGACTGGGCCGAAGGCAAACAAACTGGATTTCACTCTCAAGCAATTCACAGATGAGCAGCGCACTGCGTTGGCTGGCTGGTACAAGCACTTTACTGCCAGATATCCTGTGGTCGGAAGACTGCGCGAGTACGTGGCTTTTCCGCACTCTACAAGAAAGACTTGAAACAATGCCGGACAAGATTTCGTAACTAAATAGTCATCAGATGTCATCAGGTCTTTGAGCTCATTGCGTATCATTGAGCTATGTTCAGTGAATTCAGCTAGTTTCAAGATGTTTCGACTGTCGCACTGTTGTATCTTCTGGATTTTGGTTCAGTAGATGAGAGTCAATCTTCTAGCATTTGCAGTGTTATTTGTTCTTGAACCTCGTCTAATTCTACCTGCCCAGGATTGGAGTTTCTTGTTGAAGCATGCAACCCGTGAGGGTGTCGTAGGAACATACAATTGGAGTCGATACCACAGCATCCTGGAGCGTTGAAGGCTCAACTACGTAAATGTTCTGCACAACTTGTTTCTGGCTCTGGCTGGAACAAATGCAACCGCTAATTCTTTCAAAGGCGCTGCTTGTCATTCTTGCCCTCTGTATGTAGTGCAGGTATAGTTGATTGGCAGACTCACCCCCTGCTTCAAATCACATAAAAATAGTTCACAACATGTTCAGGCTCATGGGCTCTTGCTCAGAGTCGCATGACAACCTCCACAGCAAAGACCCCAAATTTTGACACAGCAGCATCAACAACATGAAACAGAGATAATTTGATGCGAACGTTGACAACTGGATTCGTGTTTCAGCAACCCAGCCTGTCAGACATTGTCAAAATGATTTAGGATGGATGGGACTTTTCAGACATCGAAAAGGAGGCCAGCTATAATGACCTGCCACCAGTCAAGTTCTGACGTTGCTCGAATTATTTCTGAATCCAAATTACACACAGGGGCTGAATTTATGGCACGTTTTCCTGACAGTTCCATGCAGCTATCTGTTGCGGAGTCGTGCAGACGGCTGTTTGTGATGTCCCTACTCTGTTGGTTTCCTCCGTGGCAGGCAGAAAAGCAGAGGCCGTTTGGCCTCAAGGAAGAATCAGCGGAAGCAAAGCCAGAGCCAAGCTCCGAAGAGCCAGTGATGCTCCGAGCCGGCGACAAGGCCAGTCCATGCCAGTCCATGCCAGTCCATGCCAGTCCATGCCAGTCCATGCCAGTCCATGCCAGTCCAAAATTCAGGGGACCCTTAAAAATCATTAAATACAACCCTGTCACAATCGGTTTTAGACAGTGAAGGGCCAGTCGTTCTAAACTCCGCATCTTGAATTCCGCAGGGAGGTCCAAACACGAGGAAGCATGACTTCAGAACAAACAACAGGCCATTTCTGCAAATCAGATTCGTACTGAAGACATCTACAGATTCTACAGTACTCTGTATCAATATAATTTTAATATAATATAATAAATGAAGATGCGAGCACATTCATGTGTAAATACGTCTACATACACGTACACATATACAGAGTCACATGATATATGTATATGTATATATATGTATATATATATATATATACATATATATATATAATTATATATATATACATACATATATATAATTATATATATACATACATATATATAATTATATATATATATATATAATTATATATATATGTGTATGTATATATATAAAATAGATGTGCACAAACACGTTTATACATGAAAAAACATATGTGCTACTGTATGCCCTTTGCATGAATCATGAACGCATTGCTAGATGTATGTATGTATACCTTGGGCACCTAAACACCACAAAATAGCAGGAGATGTTCCAGTAACCAGGTTATTCAATGGGTATGATACAATGACCGGGTTTCCACCAGAATAACCGGGTTTTTCCAATAAACCCTTGTTTTCCTATTTTATCAAGGGATATCAAGGGGCTATCCACACCTGCTGCGCTTTAGCAGCGCCCGGGCTCGAAGAAGCAGCCCCCTTTTTGGCACTGCGGTGCATGCCAGCTGGCAAAGGTCCGGGATCCCAAGGCAGCTCCTGGAAGTGCGGGCAACATGATCCACTCCACCACATTAGATGATTGATACTCCACCACATTATATGATTGATAGCCCATTTTATGCTCTAGTGCTGAAAGCTGCCAACCAGGTTAGCAGCCATGTCAACACTTTACGTGGACTGCACCAGTCTGCCGGGTGAATGGGACTCAGCGGATGAGATCCGCAATCGACTTCGAAGCAACCAGCAGTTGGTTTCGAACGATGGTGGCAAGGATGTCAAGATCCAACGCTGCGTGGCAAACTACGATGTCCTGATACCCATCTTGACACAGATTGGGTGTGGCTGCCGTCTTGCTGAGATCGAAGGTCTTCGAGAAGCTGTAGGAAATGTCTATGCCAGGAACCAGCGTGAACCAACTACTGACATAGTTGATGATGACGCTTGGTCGGTTCGTGACATGGTCTTCTTCGTCAAGCGCAAGACCCAGCGACAGGAGGTTAGCTTAGTCGATTGGTTTCTTAAGTTCCTGTGGTGTTTTGTTTTTTGTTAGTTTTGTTTTTGTTTTGTATTTGCGGGGTGGTGGTGGTGGACCAAAAGCAATTGCTAGTATCATTTGAAACTACAAGTTGGCTTTCATTCCTTGTTTTGTTTTCCTGAGGATCCAGTCTTTCAGTCCCTGTGCCTTCTGGTCAATCCGAGTCTCGAGGACGGGTTACCGTGTTATTTATGGAAAAAACATCTCACCGTTGTTGCTTTGTCCAATGATGTGATTTGGTGGTTTCCCAATGTTTCCCAACCAAGTGTTCCAATATGTTCCAATCCTGTTGAAGTTAAAAACCATGTCGCATTCATACCCGAAGTTGCGCTAGGGGCTGGTGGATGATGTCAACGCCAAGAGACGAAAGCTTGGGAAATACGCGGGCAATGATTCTGATGATGATGATGAGGAGGAGGAGCAGTGTGTTTAATCATTCCCCCTATGGATATGGTTTCTTATTCCCAAACATTGCTTCATAAACGGGCTTCACTTACAGTTGAAAAAAATATTAAAATGATGTATCAGCTGGGCTTCAAAAGCTGTTAGCTGTTAGTGGCGTTCTTTTGCAGGAAGATCAGCCGCCTGCCCCGGAATCTGTGGACACTGCTGCTGATCCACCAGTCGCTGATCCACCAGCAGCCCCAGTTCCCAAAGATTCCATGGGTTCGGCTGAAAAGACTCCCAAAACCACAGGTGATACCAACAAGGGTCCCATGGCTACTGGTTTCAAAGTTGCAACCCCCCAGCAAAAGGTGTTACCAAAGGCATCTCCAGCAGCTGTTGCGCCCCCCAGTGCTCCTTCCAAAGAGGGTAGCGTGCCAGCGAAAGCATCACCTCACCAGCCAGGACAGGTGCGGGTGGATGACAGCCATGTGCAACTTGTTAGTTACTTCACTTCCTTAGGTTTCTCTTCAGTTTTCAACTATATACTATATAGTTCAAAGCCAAACATCATCTATGGGATTTTGTGGGCATCATGATGGAATGATAAACCATTATAATTAATAAAAATCAGAACAATCAATCACCACAATCACCAAACCCTGCTGGCCACAGGAAGTGTGGTGGCTGACGCTGCTGATGATGTGCATGCAGCTTTGGCACAGAAGAAAGCCTTGCTCCTACAGAACCTTTATTTAAAACTACTTGAAGTCAGCGTTGGTGATTTTAAGCCCAAAACCCTCATGAAAACCCTTGGTTAATGGTTAATGGCATTGATGCCCGTATGTCTTACCCTGTGTAACTTGCGGCTGCATTCAAGCTCTCAGGATCCAGCAGAAACGATTGAGTCTGAAGGCTTCACCTGCACTGCCAACGGGGCCCCCGGTTGGGAAACTTGTGCTGGGCCGAGGCCAGGGTTGCTATACCAACACCTTTAAAAATTAAAGAAGGTTTGGGGTTTGTGGCAAAGTATTCCAATGAACAATTCAATGAGTGAATTTTCAGGAATCATAATTCTATATACTTATTTCTGACTTCTGACAAGTGCTGAACATAAAAAAAACTTGAAACCCTCGCAGGACAGTCTGTCCCAATCTTTGGTGATGACGATATGGAGACTTTTCCCATGGCAGAGGATGAAGCTGCCAATGTGGCTGCTCGGGAGGCTACCAGCCCTACGACAACTTCTGGCCCCAAAGGTCATGAAGACTTGGCAACTGACAGCCCATCCACCAAACGTGCGAAGTTCCAGAAAGCCATCCCCATTTCAGATGAGTCTATGGTGGCTCCCACTGAGATTGACCAGACACCCGCTGGAAACCGTGATGGTCGTGATGAACCCAGTGCTGACAATGATCAACCCAGTGCTGGTGGTGAAGCACGTGATGAATTCGGTGATGAACCAGTTGGTGGGTCCGATGCTACTGAGTACTATGAGGCAGAGTCTGATGGCGAGAAGCAGCAATCCGTGCCTCCATCTGCACCATCTGCCGAGGAAGCGCCTTCAAAGGTCCTGGGGATGAGCTTGAGTTCGAAATATTTTATACCATGTATAAATTCTTTTGGTTTTGATGGCTTATACACATTAAGAAATCCAACCTAGCAGCTATAGCAATAAAGCAAAACTCTTACTATATAAAATATAGTCCAACTCGGTCCAACTTTCAACAATACACGATGCATGGCAACTTCTTGCCACGCAACGCCAACGCCATGAGGTATTCAGTCGCCGTGATCAACTTTCTCTTCGGTCTTCCAAGAAGGAAGCCAACAAGGAGAAGAAGGAGAAAGGCACGAGATCTAAGAAGACCAAGGACAAAGACCAGGAGACTGACAAGGGCAAAGTGACTGACAAACGGACGCAGCGCAAGAAGAAGGACAACACACCGAATACCAGCAGCAGGTCATCCAAGAAGTCAGAGGGGAAGCCAGCAAAGCGAAAGGCCGCTGAGAATTCTGAGCCAGAGAAGACGAAACCCAAGAGGTCTCGTGCATCTTCTTCTTCAAAGGCTTTGCCATCAGAGCCAAAGGTGAAGAAAGTGAAGCAATCCAAAGCTGATCAGACCACCAACCAGAAGAAGCGCCAGGACAAGACTGAGTCAGACCAGGCATCCAAAAGAAGGAAGTCATCAGCAGCCAAACCCAAAGATGTCGAGTTGGACAAGTTCGTCACTGAGCAGAACGAGATTGCCCAGTGGATCAACAACACGGGCATTGACTACAACAATCCTGACCTTGCCGACTTCAAGAAGAAAGTGAGGCGGGTTCTGACCAAGTTTGAGTTCTTTGCCCCGAATATCTACTGGACCACCTACAAGTGCGGCTTGACCATGTGGCATGGGGACGGTGGCAAGTTGGACGTTGCAACCTTCAGCTTTGACAAAGACCAGCGCTCAACTTTGATCTCCATTGCCTGCGCAGAGCTCCTAGCAACTCGAAGCATGTGGAAACATGTTGAATCAAATATGAAATTTACAGTGTCCTTTTGTGAACATACACGGAAATTAGGCAAGTGAACAGTTTATTACATCGATCTATTGTTGTGAGAGTTCAAACATGTTCTAGCTAGGAGCAAACCCTGGAGCCTCATTAAACCGCGTTTATAAACCAAACATTATATATTATATATGATATGAACCCACGCCAGCTTTACCAAGGCAGCACGTGCAGAAGAATCAGCTGCAGTCACCGAGGAGGACTTCTACCAGGAGGTCGATATGCTCAAGGACGCATACACCCGGGCTGGCATGTGTGTGATTCACCAGGATTTGATTTGAGGGTGGCGCATAGCCGCATTCCCAAACTGGGATAGTGCTGTATGATGGGATTGATGAAAGGCAATGGCCTTCATCGTGTGGGGTCACAGCTTTGAAACCTAGCTTTGGGATTCCACGGCTTTAAGCTTTTTGCCCTCTGCGCTCCAGCAATTCCATGGAGCTTCTGCCAACCACTCGATGCAAACTCCGAAACTACCAAGTATCTAGTATCAACTATCAACTATACAGTACAGTATGTGTAAATTAAACACTGACGGTTGACTTCATCAAGGATATCTTCAAAATCACTATATATTAAAAAAAACTGGTTCAGCTGTTTTGTTTGCATGCACTATATGTTCGGAGTGGTGGGTTGGTGGAATCCATATAGTTAAATGATTTAAGATTTAAGCGTTTGACCATGGCAAGGTCGGTGATTGAGATTGGCTGTTCGAAGCTTTGGGTTTCGAAAACAACATACCGGCTGGCACAAATCCAAAGATAGTTCTCAGTCAATATTTGTGAATGTTATTTTCTATAAATTCAATTGGTGTCAATTAATTTTTTTCATTCTTACTGCCACCGGCCGCCCCAAGGTCAGCATGGATGGCTCCTCGCCGCGGAAAGCGGCCCAGCATCTCACATGCCCGGCGAGCCCGGCAAAGGCACGCGAAACGCCTCGCCGGCCAATTTTTTGGGAGGAACAAATTTCAAATGTGTCATAAACCAGAGCATGCTTTCCCATTGAAAATGCATTGATGACGAACACTGACTGTTTCATAGAGTTTGCGCTCAAACCCCCTGACCAATACCGAGCGCTGCAAACATGGTGGACATCAATTCTCTGATGTTCAAGTTGCGTGCCATGGGGGCACCCCGAGATACTTGACTCACAATCAACAACATACCAATTTCACATGAATCCATGCACTATTTGTTTTGTTGCGTTTTCTTGTTCAATGCATTCAATGGTCTGTGGCTGTTTGTTTTTGTCTCGACTTTGGTTCACGCTAAGGAGTTTCTTCTTATTATCTTGCTGGTGGTTTGGACGGAAGGTCTCTACGAACTTGGTCAGGTGAGAGCTTTAGAGTATATGTCACGTACATTGTGTTACTAACATTATGTTACTAACATTGCCCCACAATCCCTGGATCTCATCCGTGCCTGAGGTGTATGATTGGCTGGAGTTCTTTGCAGGCAATGCAGCTTGCACCACCTTTGCAAGGCTCCAAGGATACCGCGGATGTAAATTTGACTTGAAGTACAACCCTCAAGATCAAGTTCCCCCAGGAAGCACCAACTATATGGATGTGAACAGCCCAAGTGGATTTATGCCATTTGGTGGCAATTAATAGGAACATATAGAAACTGTTGAATGTTCAGCTCCATATCTTGAAATTCACCCGCAATACCAACACCATCCAACACCAAATTGAGAAAACCTACGATGTTGATCCACCAAGGTTTCTTTCAATTGAGTTTTGATGACTTAAGGTTCCAGCATTCACCAAGATCACCCAACGATGCTTTCAATGCTCCCTGAAGAGTGTTCCAGCTGTCCCTGTTTCATCCCATGGGGCACCAAGCCATGAATTCTTGCTTCAACCTGCCGAGAAGATTTTGTAAAATATTCGTATGTTGGATTATTAGTTTCAAGTTTCAAGTCAAACAACCTTTATTTTAGAGTATCTTTATTCCATGAGAGTTTTATTCCATGCATCCCTACTGGCGAACTAAGTTTGGCAATCATCTTCCTGCTGAAGGGTAAGCTCGATGATTTTGTATCTTGGTACGGGATCAAATGTTCTTCGTGGACCCAAGTTAATGTTGGAACCAGCACACGGTGCCCATGCGCAAGCCTTGGAGACATCTTGAAGATCAGCGTCCGTGAAGCAAACCAAATGCTGGAGAGGCGAGGTGTTGGTTGGAGTTCCCATGATCCCCAGTCAACAAATATATACACAAGGTATATATACTGAAGATCTATAAGATTGACTTCAAGCTGGTGATGCTTTGTGATTTTCAAAGGGATAAGCTTTAAAAAAATAACTATATATTTGATGTCTCGATGTCCACATGTCTATATACCTGGTCTTGAAACTTTCAATCTATGATGCCTTTTGCAGGATCTGCCTACTGTTGATGCTGACGACAGCCCTGGGTGGAACGTGGGTGCTAGAGCAGCCTGGTGGGTCGGCCCTGGAGTTCTACCCCACTTTTCGCTGGTTGATTACCCAATTGATTTCAATCTCTGGCGTAAAATCAGTAGGGAGCTTAGTTGGTAAAGTGTTGTCACATGTGAACTATCTAATGCCGAACTATAGGTGCCACCTGTCTTTATGCATGCAGATTCCACTTCATGTTTGGCCCAGGTTTCCCGAGCTAGCTGGCACATGGCTGGGTTTGGAGCTGAAACTTCCAAACCACAATATGCGTACTCCAATTCACCAGCAATCAGGATGTTGAAGAACTTTGAAAGTACCAGTTTACACCAGAAGGTCAAGAAAAACCATTTGAAGGTGGAGACATGTCGAAAATACAAAAACAAAGATGGTAAAGACTGCTATGTTGGTACTTCACGTCTCAAAGGAACGGAGATTCTTGAATGCGCTTTATGTGGAAAGGACACAATTTGCTTTTGGTGTATGATATATATTTTTACTTTTTTGGAATCCCAAATCATATATCAGTGCAATTCAGTGCATCCGTTATGTTCCATACCGGGTCCTATATAGCTGCCACGTTTGTTTCCCAGGATCTATCCGGACCCCTTTGGCCTCGCCATCTCGGAGATCATCGATGACCTCAAGCGGTGCAAGTTTGGGTGCCCTGACCTCCCAGACCAGGTGCCAAAGGCGGTGGAATCCTTTAAGGAATCCAAATCTGGCAAAGACTCGGGTCTTTTTGACCATGCCGATTTAGAGGCAGTTTTTCGATACTTGCGAAAGTGTACCAACCTTCAAGTCCCCAAAGATTGGGAAGAGCTAGTTCCCAAAAGGATCTGAACAGTTGATGCCAGGCTTCTCGATGAAAACCAGCTTTTCCAAATCGAATATTCTAAATTTTAATTTCCGCTTGTCGAAACAAGGTATATTCCATATTAGTTTTGAGCACATTTGAACACTTTTTGACTGATTTTGGGGGTCGGAAAAGCAGGAACCCGTCCACAACCCGTAGGAACACCGTAAAAACCCGTAGGAAACCCGTCCATACACCGTAAAAACCCGTTCAAAACCCATCCACAACCCATAAAACCACCAAAAACCTGGTTTTTGGTAACCCGTGCGTAACCCGTACGTACACCATAAATACCCATCCGTAACCCGTAAAACCCCGTAACGACAAACCTGGTTTTTTTCGATGCCTGGTAGTCCTGATTTTGGGTGCTTGTGAATGCAAACCAACTCACACCGATTTAATTCGACGGCTGTTTTAACAGCTACTTTGAGTTGGGCCACCAATTTGTCCCGCCGGGATTGAAAGCCGACAAAAAAAAACGATAGTTGCTTTCGACATTCTGCTCAGGTTGAAGTTTTAGCATTCTGCTCAGGTCGCGGGAAGCATTTGCCGTATCAAATCATGAATTGTGTGCATTTGAAGCCGTGGATTTGCTCCAGCCAGTTGGGGATAGGCTGAGTTTTGCCGACGGCATGTCAAAATCTTCTGTGGGTTTGAGCTGTGGCACTTTAGTCGATGGCTATGGTGCGGTTACAGAAGAGGATGAAGCAGCTCTTCTAGCCCAAGAAGAAGCTATCCTTAAGGAAATCAAGGACCACTGAATACCACTCACTTCTAGACTGGTAGCAATTAGACCTTTAACTCTATTCCCCACCAAGTATTTTGTTGGCTTTGCCACCCCGTGCAACAGGAGCTTGAAGCGCAGCATGAGGCTAGCAATGCCACAGAGACCAACCAGGCCGAGTTCTGAGCATCCCTGCATGGTTAACTCTGTTTGGCCTTAGTTCAATCGCTGCCCAGGCGACTGCTGAACTTGAGACGCAGCCAGGGGATCCCTTTGGACAACCAGCAGCTGAGACCCCAGCAGAAGTATAAATGATTCAGTCCTATGGTAGTTGAACCAGTTGAATCTTATTTACTTACCGCATGCGAAGCTGTACTCGTCACACATGATTTGAAAACAATTCATTTCAGGTGGCGGACTCTCAAGATTGCCAAGAGCATGATGGAGCTGAGACACCGCCTGAGGCCAGGATCCCCTTTGATTGTGTTAAAACATGATAACACCCTGTATCATCCTGATTTGATGTCAAGTATGCACCTATATACTCATGAAGTATCACGTAAACACATCATGAGCCCATATCAATCAATTTCGATAGCTACAGGTCGTTGCCGAGCATGGTAATCCTCAAGAGGATGAACCACCTGTTGGGGAAGATGCTGACGAAGGTGATGCGAAGGGTGATCAACAAAGAGCTCAGGGAAAGGGGAAGAGGTTTCGACGTCCACTCACCAGACGTGTGCCTAGGCAGTACTACATACGACATAGTACCATGAATGAAACCTTCAAACCTTAATAAACTTTAGTGCGTTATAGACTATATAGCAATTATATAAAACATACAGTAATTTGGCACTGAAATCTGTATGCCATAGGGTTCTGATATGCCACACCGTGCCCAAGGAACTCCTCCGGAATGCTGCCAAGGCACGCATCCGGAGGATGATTGCTGAGAAGAAACGTAGATCTGACCTCTGTGCACCCGCAATGGTCAAGGAACAGTGGGAGAAGGGCACGAAAGAGAAGGACGAGATGGCTCAATTGCTCCAGGACACAAACTGGGACAAGGAGCGGGGTTCAGGTCATTCCATCACATAGATTACCACTGTTTGTTATATAAATATTATGCACTCTTCTTCCCAAGGAGCTATTCTTTACCCAGCTGGAATTGGTCATTCGCAAGAAGATGAAGGTCAAGATCACACGCAATGAGGGCTGGTATAGCGAACTTGAATTGAAGAATGAGTTGAAGTGGAGCACGTAGGGTCCCCAATTCTGGTGGCCAACTATTCCTCATAGATTTGCTATACAAAAACATGTAGACTACTTTGTCACTCTTTTCATGTCACTCTTTTCATGCATCTTTATTTGCACTCCTGCCCTAGGCAGCGCATTGCCGGTGTCAAGAAGGTGTGCGAACAGTCGCCCAAGACCCACATCAGGCCTGATGCTGCAGTTCCCAAATGCCACAAATTCTGGCCTGCAATTTGCGCCAGGTCCAACAGATATGATGGAATGCAAGAGTACTGGGTGGTGATCCGGGAGTCGGCTGAGCATACTGAAAGCAAGACCCATGAAGAGAGTTACCGTGAGAACAAGAAGGTTAGGTTCACTTACATTCTTGTTTCGTTTGCATATGTTTGCATGCATGGTTTTAGTCCTCCAACCCCGCTTCATGCCTTTGTGCTGGATCAGTTGGCTCCCAGTGACATGCCTGCAGCAGACCCAAACGCTTTTCAAGGCATTGACAAACACCTTGAACGAGAACAGCAGATTGAAGCTGCTGCGCCCGAAGAGACCGTTTCTGCTCAGATCGAGGCCGGTTTATGGTAGCCAGAAGTTAAGATCAAATTCCATTCCAGGATACACAAAACTGTTTGGTAAATTGTCAGAATGAAGTATCATTGCCACTCCCTCTGCGCAGCACAAGAACGTTGTGAAGCGCTTTACCGACAGCTTGCTCACCAAGATCAACAAGCTCAGAGCTTTGATCAAAGACTTGGGGAAAAATTATGCAAAGGATTCTGAAAAGCACCTTAGTAGCAAACAACACTAGTTGGCTTGCCAAGTTTTATTTGTTCCATGCGACAAGTTTCAACAAACCCCAGGATTTGCGCCTCGAACCACTCATGCTGTGGCCACACTGCACTTCTCCAGGCCGATCAAGACCTTGGAGGACAACATTGCCAAGGTTGATGCCCAGTATGAGATCATGATTGACTTGATGGCCAAGGGAGAGAATGATGGCTTCACTGCCGAGCCATGCTCTCAGCAAAGAATGTGACAAAACTCGATTGGATAAAAGTATATCTAAAAATTCTTGGGAGTTCCTCCTTGCTGATTCTTCCTAAGATGGTGGGCAAATGCCGAAAAGAAGATGAAGGAGGCTACCATGGTGTACGGTTCTCAGTCCCTGCACTGCATATTTCAAGCTACTACGCATAAAAGTTTACTGAGTTTACTGTATATGAACTATACATGAACTATAACCAAATATTGTCATGGTATCTGCCATTCAACATGCCCAGCTTATGTTATTATATCTTCAGGTCTCAAGTGACTGCTATGGTTTGAGGTCTTCGCGAGCCACAGCGGCTGAACTCAAGGTCAAGCACCAACCTCAGCATGGCCAAGACTGCCATCAAAATCCTTTGTTCTTAAATTCAACTTAAGGAGCGCCAAGAAGTTTTACGACAAGTCCACTGCTGACGGTGCCGAGGATCCCCCTAAGACGCCTAAAACCCCTGGTGCCAAAGGCCCCACCAAGACTGTCAAGCAGAAAGGTGAGGAGGAAGCTAAGAAGCCGGCGCCCAAAAGACGCCGTCGTCAGTGAACAGCTTGAACCTCTCACTGCATAGCAGTGGTGGCACTCTCAATTTTTGAGAGTTGTGGGATTTTGCTAGGATGTGGCCGTGGCAATTCCCATTTTGAATCATAGCAGGTGTGCCAAATGCGACCAACTTAGGATCACTGTTGGTGCGAGCAGTAGCGATGGAAAAGATTTCTTGGTTGCTTCTATTTGCGATACCCCAAGTACCCCCCCAAATTCCTTCAAGATATCTTTCAAACATGATGTTGTAACTTCAGATTTCAATTTGTCACCAACTTGTGTGACTGTTTGTGCAATTTATATCAAGTTATCCAAACACCCCCATGCATATCATATATATTAAAAAAAAATATTCATGGTGTGTCTGGACCAACTTTGCCAGGTGCCGGACCAAGCCTGCGACGATGGATGCGAGACGTCTCTTATGGTGTTGGGGACCTCAATGCGTCCAATCTGGAATGCCACAGTTGGAAACCATTGGAAACCTTTCAGATTTTGGTCAAACCATGCAAGATCCAACGTTTGAAGCACCATTGCAACTTGCATTGAGATCACATTATCCGTTATTTTTCTTTCAAGTGGACGTTTCAAACACGCGAGTGAAGCAATGGAGAGCGCAGAGGAAGAGCTGCTGGAATTGCTTACTTGCCACCGCTCAGCAACTTATCCAAATTGATCAAATCTTAAGATCCCAAAATATATCATGTACATAATATCATCATGGCAGAATACGTCATAACATCGGTCATACAATAATATATAATACAATATCATATTTTTTATGTTAAAAAGGCTCCGGGTTCAGATTCTACAAAGCTCATGTTAGCCCTGGTGGCTCAGTGCTCGGCCTAGGTTGAAGCTGGTCCTTTTCCATGGCCTGTCCCAGCAGTGCGAAAGGATGTTGAGATGACCCCCAAGGAGTCGCCTAACCTTACTGCATGCCACAAGTTCCAGGATGATCATAATGCTTCGATGTCATGGCAAAGCCATGTTCGTAACACTATGGACGACCCAGCTGTGTCATCACTGATTGATGAGCTTGAGAAACATGACCAAATTTCTTTTTGGTTGCCCATGAAGACTTCGTCTGCCGGTGTTGTCTTACAACACTGTATCCGAGTAATTGATGATATCCATACCTGCCACGGCCCCATCATCTTCAAGGTGGGGTTCACTTCGGATCCCAAGTTTAGGTGGGAGAACCGCCGGTATGGGTACAAGTGGGAGAAATCGCAATGGACAAATATGGTGATATTATTTTTGTCAAAAGAGCCATGGAGCATTGCAATGCTTGAAGCCTCCCTCATCGATCGATACTACGGTACCCTAGCAGCATTGGGGTGCTTCCTTCAGTTCAAACATTGGTTGGTAAACTGTTGCATTGAATATATAATATATTGTCTTCATATCACGCTCTCACAAGGCCAGCCTGGCATGAAGAACATCCGTCGAGGAGGTGATACGGTTTGCCAGCATGAAACTGCCTCGGGAGTGTACATGGCATATGTTGTGTACAGAAGCTTCAAGGTGAAACCACCATAGATGTTGCTCAGTTTACCTACTTGACTTGACATCAACTTCGAAGCGTTCACAACCGGTTGAACGTGAAGATGTGTCACAAAATTTGTAATTATGCTGCAATCGTCAGCTGAAACTGCAGCTGATTGAGTGGGTTAACAAAAGAAAAATAATGGTCCCAGCATGAACTTACAACACAGGGTAAGAGTGCACAACACAGCGTAAGAGTGCATCACTTGCATGCCAATGAAGTCGACTATGTGGACGTCTACCGCTGTCTTGCTTTGCCCTGTATCTTGTGCGATCTGGTTTTGTTTTGATTCGCCTAGGCCCCTTGCAGCTCTACAATACGAGCGGCCCGGGCAGTGATTGAAGAAGTCCCCAGTGCTGCAGCTTCATCTGTTGGGGTATTGGCCAAGTGCTCTGTATCAAATTCTGAAAGAGACGTGCACAAAGTTGCTAAGGGTTACAAGTTGACTGTGCCGATTGCTTTGACCCCTGTCCAGATTTCCAAAGCAACGGAAATCCCAGTTCTACTTCTGAGTTCATGGTTCAAATACATCATGAGCTTGAACCTGTGGCATACACTCAGTGGTCTCCAAGAACCTGATGATGTTCGGTGCAAGGCTCAGTGGTCTTTGTTCTGGTCAAGATTTCGCAAAATTATGCCAAACCATGATACTTTGATTTGGAACGCGCTGGCGTGGTAAAGCTAGAGCGCACATGTGCTGTAGTTCTGCATGGAGACGAAGGCCGTACGAAGAAAAAATCTGCAATCATGGTTTTGAATGTCAGTAGCCTTTTGGGGTTTGGGAGCAACGTGAAGAACCGCAGGGCTTCCCTTGAGACTGACTATGCAAAGCAAGACATCAACTTCACCGGAAACACTTGGGCAACACGGTGGCTACTGGGTGTCATGCCTAAGGGGCTGTATGATCCCAAAAAAGGTGATGCGGAGGCATTTGACAGGATGTCCCAAGCACTAGTTGACGATATGAACCAACTCATTCAAACTGGTGCCCTCTCAGTCAAAGGTGAGAAACATTGGCTGGTGGTTCTTTATGTGACTGGCGATTGGCCTTTCCATCAAAAGTCTTTCCACTTGGGCCGTACATTTGGTTCAGTTGCCAAGCAGCCGTCTTCAAAGACGGCGCCTAAAGGAATCTGTCACAATTGTTGCGCAGATCAGGACGGCTATCCTTTTGAGGATTTTGAAAGCCCCGAACCCCGGTGGAGAACTACAGTTGGACTAGATCCACCATTCCTTCAAGACCCAGTGTTCTTGCAGTTGCCGCATGATCAGGCGATGCCAACTTCAATGATCGGCTTAGACCTATTTCACGGCTTTCATTTGGGAGCAGGCAAAGTATTTTGCTCTTCAGTTTTGGTCTTGGTTAGTGAGATCCTTGAAGGCTCTTCAGTAGCCAAAAGGTTTGAAAGCTTGCATGACTTGTTTTTTCGCTGGTGTCAACTTCGAAATCAACATCCTTACATCAAAAAGCTTTCACAGGAGACTGTCAAGTGGATACAGACAACTGACTTTCCAAGTGGTGCCTGGTCAAAAGGTAGTACAACTCTTTGCTTGCTTCGTTTCATCATTGAAACATGCAGGGAACGCGAAAACGAGATTGAGGACACTTTGCTTCACACTTGCTACATTGCCGCTGTTGAAATTGACAGTTTCTTCTCCAAGATTTACAAAGAAGGTGTTTGGATTCCAGGTGACAAGGCGCGAGAAATTGCTGCGCATGGTTTTGCGTTTCTCAAGTTCAATGGTCGTGCTGCGCGTGCGGCGTTTGAGGAAAACAGGGCTCTACTGCCATTTATGCCCAACTTGCACCGGCTTCATGAAATCTTCTTTCTTATGGTTGATCAAGTGAAAACGGCTGGATTTTGTCTCAGCCCATTGGTGTGGAGCTGTCAGTTAGCTGAAGATTACATCGGCAAACCAAGCCGTTTGAGCAGACGCGTTAGCACGCAATTGGCTGTGACGCGGACCCTTCAAAGAAGCCTTGAGGCTACGCATGTGCACTTTAGAGATGCTGGATATATCAGATAGATTCTGGCTGTGGCAAATTCACTTGGTATCCGGACGCAGTGGTGACAAAAAAGTGCCGCGTATCACCGCGGATGAGCCGTGAAGACAGCTACAATCCCAAGTTCACACATGAAACATATCATACATCAAACTTCACTGATCACCATCAAACATCATCAAACATTACTAATCCACCAAGAGCTATATTTCCAACAACCGGGTTTTTGGTACAAAAACATGGTTATTTCCAACAACCTGCTTTTTTCAAGGTTTTTGGTTTTGAAGGTATACATATATATATATATATACATATATACATATATATATATATATATATATATATATACATATATATATACATATATATACATATATATATGATTGATATGATTGTGTATGCTTCCTATACTCATCTCAAGACTCCTTTGACTAGGCCACACAGAGTATCGGGTGTAGACGCACTGCCCAAAACATGGCTAGAGTATACAGAACCAGTCCTCCTCTCGGCTTGTTTTTCACATCCTCGATCGACTTTCATGCATCCTGGCATCCTACTTGCTACACAAATTTGCTTGCAGAAACTTACTCCTGGGGGATTTTGGCGGAGTTGGCAGGTGAAGTTGCAAGGTTTGGAGGATGAGAATCTCAACGGTAAGGTTGGAGTCTTGCGGTCCCTGGTGGCAAGCACTGGCAAGTTCGCTATTGAACTGGATGGTGAGGACGCTCGTGTGCAATTCAATTGCATTAGGGTCACTTTGGTGAAGACTTCTTGACAGCATATTCTCATCTTCACTTGTCAATCCAAAATGCATTCCTTGCACAAGCTATTTCTCGGCACGCGGCTATGCCCAGCGGATGTAAGGATGGCACAGTGCAAGTGAAGCCCAGCAACATCTTGAAGGTGTAGCGCGCTAGACAGTCGCTGCCACAACATCCACAACGTACATAGAGCGGCTTGTTGCCATGAGACTGTTCTTGAGAGAAAAGAAACAGAAGAGAGGCATGCTGCTGCAGACTGACAGTAAACACATGAGCTTGCTGTCGTGCGGTCCGGCAGTACTAGCTGTGTACAATGTGATGATTTTCTTGTTATTGCACTGCTATTGCCCCCAAGCAGACAGGAATTATAAATGTGTCAAGCACATATTTGTATGGTCAAACACAGGACTCAAGTTTCAGTATGTTTTAGCAAGGTGGGTCTAAATCGCAACTTATCATCAGTCTTCGAAATTCTCCCAGATGCATAGGATGATGCAGTTCCGATGCAGGGTGATTTTCCAACTTGTTTAGTTTCCAAAGTTCTCACTCTTTCCGCCTTGAGCCCACAATTGTGCTTTGCTGTGCAGCTAGACACCCAGATGTTGCCTCTTGTACTTCCGGTTGTGGAGATCGCTGTAGTTCTGTTGACGGTGGGCTGCTGTTACAATCGGCTTGCGTGCCTGTCCTGTTTGGCCTTGCTTGCAGCTGGAGTGGTAGGTACGTTGGAAGCGCTGCGGGGTTCCTCCTTACATTTAGACACCTTGACATATGACTCAGCTAAAATTACTGGAAGTGCCTCCATGCAAGCAGCGATCTACGCGCTGGATGGCTTTGAAATTGACTGGAAAATGGCCAAGGTTCCAATACCTCATCATTCCCAGGTTTCCCTTCTGCTGCGGGTGAAGGCAGTTTCGGTGAATCCATCCAACTTCAAGCATCCTATGGTCTTCACTGCTTGGCCATTTCTGAGGCATATACGAGATTGGCCAGTGGGATATGATGTATCTGGAGTTGTGCTATCAGTCGGCACATCCAGCTCGTGTGATGTGAAAGTAGGCGATCATGTGTGGGGTTTGTCCCTTGGTGTTGCTGGAGAATATGCAGTTGTTCCTTGTGCTTGGGTTGCGCCTATACCTGGAAAGCTAACTCATGCTGAGGCAGCAGGACTGGGTGTAGCAGGCCTAACCTCAATGCAAGCGTATGAGCGGAATTCTGTGCAGAAAGGACAGCAAGTTCTCGTGATTGGAGCGTCAGGAGGTTGTGGTCAGTTTGGTGTTGGCTTGGCCGGTGCCATTGGGGCGAATGTTACTGGCGTATGTGGCACTCAGAACACGGACTTCGTCCGAGGCCTGTATCCTGGCGTCAGCGTTGTGGATTACAAAAGCAAAACCGAGATGGACGCCTTGATCGGAAAAAAACAGAGCTTTGATGTAATCTATGATACCGTCTCGAGCAGTGCTCCAGAAGATCCAGACTACGAGCCCACCCTGCGACCTGTGTTGAAGCCAGATGGAACATATATCACAATTGGCCCATGTCCCAATGTTCTAGATCAAATCAGAGGTTTTCTCGATGTTTTGACTCGCTTCTTCCAGCTGCGAGTGCAGCGACCTGGCTATGATTGGTTCTTATTAGCACCTTCAAAAGCATTGATGAAGAGACTTAATGGATTCTTTAATTCTGGTGCCTTGACACGTGTTGCCATCGACTCCGTCTATGACCTGACTCAGTCAGAGGATATGATTCAGCTTGCCATCAAGAGGATGAAGAGTCGGCGAGCAGTTGGCAAAATCATTTTGACATTTGGGAATGATACGTCCATTTCTGGTTGAGGAGAGCATTTTCTTCTGCTCTCTCGTGAGCGACTTCCGGAAAATCGGAGAATAGCTTCCGCCTGGACAGATTGAAATGGCAGAGCAAAGCTGTTGCTGTTGAGACAGGGTGAAAAATGGACGAGGCATGTGGGTTGTGTTGCTGGTAGGTAGGTGAATTCGAGTGTATGCACACCTGCAGATTTGTTCATTGCTTCATTTGTGAGTGTTCACACACATCACACGCTGACCAGGAATTTACGATGAGAACCTGGAGGTTTCAATATAAAAGTTTTTGGCTTAAACAGTGGAATTGTGGTAGGACATGCTGTTGCAGAAGCTGCCTTTGGCAGCCGATTTGTGTGTGATAGGTGGTGGTGCCGCTGGCTTCTATGCAGCAATCAGCTTTGCAGAAAGAGCAATTTCCAATGGATACCGAAAAGTGCCAGATATTCTGATTTTGGAAAAGTCCGGTAAACTGCTTCACAAAGTAAGCATTTCAGGTGGAGGAAGATGCAATGTTTTGCATAGGCATGGTGTGCCTCAGAACAGTTATCCACGAGGAGCTAAGCTGATGGAGACTCTGGCAACCACCCATGGAGCAATACACTCTGCTCGATGGTTTGAAAGCAAGGGTGTTCAGCTCAAGACCGAGGACGATGGTCGAGTCTTCCCAGCATCCAACACTTCCAAGAGCATCGTGGATTGCTTTTTGTCAACAGCTGGTTCTTTGGGAATCAAAGTGTTGCTCAGCACCAAGGCGCTGACAGTGGACGCGAATGAAGCAGGTTTCCACATAGTTGAATGCGAGGGGACGAGAGGCGACAACCAACAGAACCAACAGATTCATTGCAAAAGGCTCGTAATTTGTACTGGTTCTGCTCAAAAACGTTCCGTCCAAGCTCTGCTGAGGGATGCAGGTGCAGAAATTCGACCTGTGGCCCCATCTTTGTTTTCACTGCAATTCTCAACAACGGCAGCTTCCAGATTTCGAGGCTTAGAGGGTGTGGCAGTGCAAGACGCTGGTGTAAAGATCAATGCAGAGAAGGGCGTGTGGAAAGGGTCCAACCTATGTACTCCGCAGATTCGCGGGCCCGTTCTTATTACTCATGAAGGAATCTCAGGGCCAGCAATCCTCCGACTGTCTGCGTGGGGTGCGTATCAATTTCAAGAAGTTGATTATAAGGCGATGTTAGACATCAACTGGGCTCCCTACCTCACAGAGAAAGGCATGGTAAATTCCATCATGGAAGTACCAGGGGGGCGTGCAAACCAGCCTCCAGTTCGTCGAAAAGCAGTGGGGGAGGTATCGCCATGGCCAGGCGTATTGCCAGCTCGCTTATGGCAGCGGCTGTTAGAACATGCCGATGCAGACGGTGACCTGACCAGCCACTTGAGGCAGCTTTCGGTTTTTGACAGTCCTGGATGCAAAGCAATTCTCAGTCAAACACCTTCTGTCCCAGTCAGCCAATGGCCATGGCGATTCTTCGGAAAGGCAGAAGCAGCACAAGCACTGTCCAAAGTCATGCTACCTCGAATAACACAAGATCAAATCAGCGTAGCAGGTCGACGCACGAACAAGGAGGAGTTTGTTACAGCTGGTGGAGTTGACCTAAATGCATTGGATTGGAAAAGGATGGAGTCAAGGTCGCGGCCTGGTATCCACTTCGCAGGTGAGGCTGTAGATGTTGATGGAATCACTGGAGGTTTCAACTTCCAAGGTTGCTGGTCCAGCGGCTATGCTGCAGGAGTCGCAGCAGCCGACTCATTGTATCCGAAGGAAGCCCACTGAGTCCCCAATGGACAAATCTGGAAACACGGGAACCTATTGAATCGTATGGGTTTTCAGGATGCAATGTGGCTTGAGCCTTTCGCGCTTGAATCTTGATGTCATCAGATGCTTTGTGCATGCCTTCCAATACATGAGCGATCATGAGCGGGTTTCTTGCCTTGATCTTCAGCCTCCAAAATGCTTGAAACTCGAGCTGTTTTCCTTTAAAGAAAGACCTAACTTGCTTCCGTGACATTGTGTAACTACGTAGTTTGGGAGACTTCTTGGATGCCAACACGAATCAGATCAATGAATGGACGAGAGCGTGGGTGCATCAATTTAAAGAACCATATCAATCCATATCATATTAAACCATTCCATGGATACATGACTGAAAGATACGGAAAGCAATAATTGACCGAATGAAAAGCATGAGTTGAATGATGCAATCCAATGATGCGAGGAACGATTCAATGAACAATGTTTCTCTCCGTTTTTTGGCTGCAGGGTGTGTCGGCCATCAGTTGCCATGCGCACCTGGCCCATAGATGCGCACAGACCAGAAACAAGTCAACGCAGAAAAACAAAGCTGCGTGTAGAGGCGCATGCAAGGCGCCTGCAAACCGCCTACTTGTACCTTGAGATTGAAATCACCAGGTGCCCCCACGTTTGTCTAAAAGCCTTGGCCGCTTTAGCCTCTTTAGCCGTTAGGCTTGACCGGCTCGTTTCTATCAAAAGGTTTGCCATCCTTATCGTTGAACTGCCGAAGCTGACACAACTTGTGGCGCCCAAGTGGTTTTGTCATGGTCTGCACGTTCGCGCCTTTCCCGCTACTCAATGCTACTCGCCCATCTCCCGTGAGCTGTGCAATCCAAACTTTAACAGGTAATGTTTGACACAAGCAGGTCACCTCCTATGCCACAACCTTGCGCTCCGCCTGTCTCTTCAATTCCGGAAGATGGAATATTAATATGATATAAGACGATCAGAAACAATGTAAAACAAACACATGAATAGTTAATGACCGCAATGAAATTATATGAGATGAAATGACATCAGACAAATTGGATCAACATGAAGTGACATGACAAGAGCGGAATCTAAATGAAATAATTGAAACGCATTTGAAACAGAAGCAACAAATTAAATGAATGAATTAATAATTAATGAATGGACTGAATTCAAGTGAACTGATTTTTTCTAAACTTAATTGAATTGATTTGAGTCAAGTTAATGAATGAAAGATCAAATAATGAAATAATGAAAAAATGAAAAAATGAAAGAATGAAAGAATGAAAGAATGAAAGAAAGAATGAATGAACGAACGAACGAACAAACGAATGAATGAATGAATGAATGAATGAATGACTGACTGACTGACTGACTGAGTGTGTGAACATATATATGAATATCTACATTACATGAAATGAAATGGCATGGAATGGGAATGGAACTGGGAGCAGGAACGAAATGAAATGACATGACTGAGTGAGTAGGTGAATAGATGAAAGAATGACCGAGTGAGTGGGTGAATAAACGGATGAATGACTGAGTGATTGGGTGAATGAATATGAATGAATGAAACGAAATGACCTGAAATGAAATGAAATGACAAAAGAATTACTGACTGATTGACTGACTTACTCACTGACTGACTGACTGACTGACTGACTGACTGACTGAATGATTGGTCGACAGAAGAAATCAATGAATGAGTGAATCAAATAATTTTAGATTGGTGGAATTCGTTAGGGTGCAGTCATGCTATGATACAGTCATTTGGCAGTCTGCGTTTGCATTGGCCTTCATCACACCAAAGGGTCCAAGATTGTTTGGCGGCTTGGATGACCTGGGCTTATGTTAAGGAAACGATGCAACCTGACTTAGCCCAACCCAGGTTTAAGCCGTGGCAACATGGGAGTGCCAGCAGAGGCGTCCAGCCGATGGAACTGTAGTTGGGCCGTCAGGGGACTCTCCAGGGCACAGCCAAGACATGTCCAAAGGTTTTGAATATTTTCTAGCTTTGCCTGGGAGAGTCCCCTGTCAGCGCAGCTATGGTAGCATCGTAAGCAAATCAAGTAACTTGGAGTGCTTGAACTGATTGGGTTTTGACATTCCTCCTTGTGGCTCTTTACCTTTTGCATCCTTTTTCTGTTTCCTGTTGCTGCAGTTTGTCAACTGCGACCAAGTACGGAAGAGTTCCTTGTTTCACGACAGGATCTCATCCGAAGGATTTTGCACGTACACAGTTTAGAATGTTTTTCATTAACGTTTTGCTTGAATTTTAGTATTTTTCTGATGCTCATGTGCTGATGACTGCTGATGGAGTAGGCTGGGGATGGGTTGGGTGGCGCTACAACGTTCAGTTGAGCACGAGTATGGTTCTTAGGTGGCGAAGATATAGCACATATATAATATTATATAATAATATAATAATTCTTTTGTTGACAGCAGTTTGGTGCTGCCTCCTAGCAAGCATTTGACAAGCACACATCAGAAGGCATGGTTGCAAGCAGAAACAATAGTCACGTTTGGAATCATCACGCAAAATCATGGTTTCTGTGGCACCCTAGAAACTACAAAGCTAAGAATGAAAAATCATAGGCTTTGTATCCAAAATTAGGACTGTGAAACACAACTGGGATGTTTCTGAGTTCCCATTCCCTCTCAGGTATATTGGTAGCACCGCAGTAGTGTGACAGTGCTCTGTCAAATGCTCTTCGACAGAATGTCGGATTCAAGAAATGTGTTGGATTCACCGGAGAGACCGTCAAAGGTGATAGACCGTGTATGAGCCTTCCGGGCTGCACAGCATGCCTATCATTTGTCGTTGCGCAACAACTTGCAATGGCGAGGGTATTGAAGTCGTGGTGGTGGAGGCAAAAAGGACCCAGCTTTGCATTTACCTGTGATTGTTTCGGAACCATTTTCACACCAATCATTGCCGGTCGTCGTAGCCATAGATCTAAACGATTGCATTGAATTCCTGTCCGATTCGTTAGGCCTTGGCATTTGGCATTTGCAGCCATTGGCTTGAGAGCTGCGCTAGCGCTTGAGCTGCGCAGATGTTGGCCTCTTTCCGTGGCCGTGGCCTCCGGGCACTGCGTGTGCTCCCACCATGCACAAGGGGTGCCTTGCACTGGCGACATGGTGGTGTACCTTCAGGCGTTGGGATTTCAAACGTGGGAACACGTGGGCCCCATGACCTTCTCACCGAATTGAGCTCAATCTTTGCCAAAGAGGGCGTGACCTGTCTGTCAAGCTTGTCTGCCACTTGGTTTGCGAAGGCCGACCAAAACGTGTCCAAAGGACTCGATCCTGAAGAATTCAGAGAGACAATGGCCAGTGTAGGTCTGAAGTTGAGTGACTCTGAGAGTGAAACACTATTTACACACTTCGACACAGACAAGTCTGGAATTATCACATATGGTGAATTCGCCAAGGGATTGCAAGGTGAAATGCCCTCTTTCTCAGCTTCCTTGGCTTTCATGCACCAGCACACTGGACACTATCCTTCCAATCATCAGCAAATCAAAGCAGCCAGGCCACGCTTTGATGAGTCTGAAACAGATGAGTGGCTTGAGTCACTTGATGCAGTGGTCGCAACTTTGGGCCCAACTCGTGCACGTTTCTTGCTACATGACTTGATGGAAGAAGCAGCTCGCCTTGGTGTTCACATTCCCCAACCAGTGATTACCCCTATGGTCAACACAATCCCCACCTCTGGAGAGCCTGCCTATCCTGGGGACCGTGCGATGGAGGAGCGGCTTTCAAACATCATTCGGTGGAATGCAGCAGTCATGGTGAGCGATGGAAACAGACGGGGTGGGGGCGTTGGTGGCCATATTGGCACCTTTGCATCTATTTGCGACGTCATTGAGGTGGGCATGAACCATTTCTTCCGTGGCAAGGACTTTGGGAATGGAAGGGGCGACAGTGTTTGGATGCAGGGTCATGCTGCTCCGGGCGCCTACTCCCGGGCATTTGTGGAAGGCAGGATCAGCATAGATCAGCTCATGAACTTCCGCAGAGAATCTGCTGGGAAGGGTGTTTCCAGTTATCCCCATCCACGGCTGATGCCCACATTCTGGGAGAATCCCACGGTCTCGATGGGTTTGGGCCCTCTGGGCGCAGTGTATCAGGCGCGATTCTTCCGCTACCTTCACCTCCGTGGCCTTGCTGACACATCCAAAAGTCGAGTGTGGGCCTTTGTTGGCGATGGTGAGATGGACGAGCCCGAATCCATCACTGCCATTTCAGTGGCAGGCAGAGAACGATTGAACAACATGATCTTCATCGTCAACTGCAACTACCAACGATTGGATGGACCTGTCCGAGGAAATTCAAAGGTACTCCAAGAGTACGAAGGAACTTTCCGCGGTGCTGGCTTCGATGTCATCAAACTCATTTGGGGTGGCAAGTTTAATGAGCTCATCGAGAACGACTATGACGGAAAGTTGATCGAGGCACCAAGGGACCAACATGGACCAACAAACATGCAGAGATATGCAGAGCGTGCGGGTGTCAACTTTGTATCAACTCCATGACTGCGTTTCTCTTGAGAGAAGCAGTGGATCAAAGATGATCAACGTGTATCTGAGTATCTTTTGATCTAGCGTTATGGCTGTGCTTCTTCAGCTGGTTTCAACTCAGACATCCAATTGATTTCCGATTGTCAGGCCTTGGAAGCAACGCCCGATGGCGACTGCCAGCGACTGCACGCCAAGGCTTGCCTGTAACATGGAACAGTGAACCCGCAAGAAGAAACCAATGTGCGTCCATCTTTGCTGTACAGTGTTGAATTTTGAGCGCACCACACGCCCTGTCGATCTGTTGAATGCTGGATGTTCAGGCAGATGGAGCCCTCATTCGAAAGGAGCTTGATTAACATGTTCCTGACAGTAAGATGCCAGGTTTTGGGTTGTGCCAGCATATGCCAGCATGACTCCTATAGTATTTGCACGGGTCCAACCCTTGTTGAATGAGTTTCTAGTTTCCAGATGTTTCCAGGATATCTTTGAAAAGCATGGGCTCCTAGACCGCGTGGCACATTGGAGTGATGATGAGCTGTTGGAGGCCAAGACATTGCGCAGTTGGGCCGATCGTTTCTGGTTGGATCTCCTGATCTATGTTGCCAGAGGGCGCCAGTGCTTGCGATTTTTGCCTCAAAACCTGCACGGACTTTGCCAAAACATTCCAACAGGCATTCCAGACTCCTGGTGGTCATGATCACAAGAAGATCTACGCAGCCTTCTCCCAGGCTGGTGGCCCTCCAGATCAACAGTGTAACAGTGGGCAAAGGTCAAGGATGGTCAAGGATGGTCAAAGTATGTCTAAGTATGTCTAAGTATGTCAAGGTTAAGTTTCAAAATGTTTCAAAATGTTTCAAAGATTTTCAGATTGTCCTGGAGGCTGAAAAGAATTCTGACATGGGAGGCCGTCCATCAGCCGCTTGTCTTGAACTGTCTATGGCGCGCTGTGGATTGCGAAATCAGACACGCTTTGCTCTGTCCGCGAGAGAGAATGCGTTATATTAAGTCAGTCCTTCAAGTCAGCTCGCCAAAAGTCCAAAAGTATCCAAAAGTGGAGATTGTGACTCCTTGCAAGGTCATTTTGGTGAAGACCCTGAAGGCCAGCGAAGAAGTTGCTGCATGACTGTCAGCGTTCCATATTCGTGATACTTTTGGCCGCAGATGTTTTGCCGTTTGCTTCATTGAAGCGGATTTGAATGGATTTGCATGGATTTGCTATCATTTGTCCACTAGTTTTCCAAAAGGCCCACAGGCTCATCCATGTGACTGACTTGCCAAGGGGTACAGCTTGCAGACCTTCCTGGGTAGAAACACGGTGCACCAGAAGAAGACAATGAGTGATTCTGATATGCACTTTGGCTTACTTGTGCTTGACCATGGACATCAAGGATTTCTGTTTGCGTGGCGCAGCATCACCATAGCTTTGGAGATATTGCTGCAGCACTATAATAGCAAATCACCTCATTGTTCAACTTGCGATTTAACTTGAGACTCATAGCCCTCCATGCTTTGTCCCTGCTCCAAGGCAGAAATACCGTAGGACGCCCAGAATAAACTGCAGGAGATTGCAGGATATTAAAAATTCAGTAGCCTTTCAGCCTTTCCAACAAGTCTTTTCTGAGGTGATGCGATGGGAATTCCGCTCACAGATGAGCAACTCAAAGCGGCAGATGTTGGTTGCTCAGAAAGAGTTGTCAACCTGGGATCGCACAAAAGACATTGCACAGATGTCCTTTCATCCTATTACTGTACATCCTATTACTACATTATTACTACATTGTTTCTACATCACATATCATTCCACATTCATGGTCCCGGAGGCCCAAAATTTCTTTGCGCTCAAGGAGGATTCGCCAGAGGCTCCGTGTCCTGGGCTAGTGAAACAGCTTGCCTGTACTCATGAGCTTACAGTAGCTGCTTAGCTTAGGTCCGGCTTAGGTCATACAATTTTACATTGTACAACATGTACATCTTTGATTATCTTTGGGACTGACACGGACCAATCTACCAAACCGTAATGCAGCACTTTTGTCTCTGAGTCCGCAAGGTGAAGTATCTCAAAGACAGGCGGCACGATTTAGGTGGCTTCCTTCCGAAACGCGAACCAGCAAAGGCCTGGTTTCTTGATGGGCAGCACATTGGTGCTTGAAGCAGCTTGCAGGGCCGGTCATGGTTCAACCGGTCAACGGCTGCAGTCACAGGAGTATACAGGAGTTCAGAATGTTGAGTGCAGAAGGAAGCTTTGTGAACAGCTTTACGGACCCTTTTTCTTGAAGGTCTCTGCTCTGGTGGAGCTGCCATCGCACGAGACGGCCTATTCAATGTTTGATGAAGGCTCATGTCCTGGAGGATGGTGGCTTTTAGATGCTTTTTAAAACTGGCAGTTGGCATCAAAATGGATCAAACAAAGAGAGGACAATCTCGTGAAATCCGTAACCCTGCATATGTGCTGAAGACTTCTAGAATGTGCTGCAGGCTTTTTGGTGAAGCTAGCTTAGGATATGCTTCCATATTGAATTTTGAATGATTCTGCGGCATGCCACTGTTTCAATGACAGTTGCATACTGATCCTAGAAAGTTGGTCGAGTATGGGAAACGACCAGATGTGGTATCCATTGCACGAAGATCTTACATGTAGAGAAGGTGTATCCCACCTGGTCAAAGCGGTTGAGCAGGTAGCAAAGGAAGGGAGATCAGCACAACCATGTGCTTTGCTCAAGTCCTCCGCAAGATGATGCAGGCTCTGCTACAAGTTTTGTCATGTCTTGCTCTTCACAAATCCGGGCTTTTTTTTGCGCAGTGGTTTGCTCTAGGCGGGGGAGTTTGGCCAGCGAGTGACGCTTATGGTCACTGACGAGTCACAGACTGAGAAGGTCAAACAGCCAAGAGTCAGGACCATACGTAGCTGTTTGACGTGTGTTCTGGCAACTGGAGCAGGACAATTTTGTAGCGTTTGGGTTCCGGTTGCAACAGCCATGTTGATACCCTGTACAGTAGTTGCATTCACTCTATGCCTTCCTTATTTGAACTTGCCAGTCAGCAACCCTGCAAGTGGTAGACATGTTTCGTTTGAGAACAACTCATGATAACTCATGGATGTTGGCCCGAAAGTTGATAATATATGACAATATGAGGTTCAAATGTGTGAAACATCCCGGACATATGCGTATATAGAAGGCGTTACTGGTACTTGGCCAGAAGCTAGAAAAGACATTAACCAAAGTGGGACACTTCCAGGGGATAGCGCTGTGCTGTAAGGTCCAGAACCTTCGGTATCGATGCATTCTTCCCGATCTTCAAAATTCATGCGCCATTTGGGCAAAACTACACTCCAGTAGATGCAGATCAGGCAGGCGAAAGATGGCACAAGGATCAAGAGGATAAGGAAATTATGAGGAAATTATGAGGATATTGGAATGTGAAGGCTATTGTGAATTGGCTTGAAGATCAGCACGCCAAGATCTCGCAAGCTGTTTGCGAATTCACAGGTGATGAAATATGCGGAAGCTCCAAACGGACAAATATTGCAAGAAGGAATCAGACGGGGTCTCAGCTCTGGGCCAGCCAAGCGTCAATTTACATCAACTACATCAATAATATATATATATATATATATAAATTTATCATAATTTATCAATCATCATTTCACCAAACTGTTTGGCCCAAGGTGAAGGCGGAGCCATTATGACTTGGATCGCTTCAGCAACATCCTATTCCTCTCAGCACGCGCCCACTTTGCCCTTCCTCATCTACTACTCCATGCGCCTTGGTTTGCGCAAACTACTGCAGTGCTAAGTGATGCAGTGCAAGTAGAGCGAAGTCTGGCTACATGACTTACATGACATTGTTGCTGTTTGTCTCCAGGTTTGGCTTTCAGCGAGCAGCTTTGCAGCAGAGTTCACAAGGGAACCCCATGGAACCCCCATTCTCAAATTCTCAAAGCTTGGAGTCTTTGGATCTTTGTTTTGGAAACCTTTTGGAAGTCTTCCGAAGCCTTTTACCATCATGCCATCTGCTGATTTCTGCCACTTTCACATCCTGAGGTTGGTGACAGTATTTGGCAAGCCGCTGATGCTCGAGCACGAGGCTTTCTCATTGGCGCAACCTATGGACGCACTACTTTGAATGGAGAAGGATTGCAGCATCAGGCCCGGCTTAACACCGGCATGACCGGCATGACTTGGCCTAGTATGCATAGTGTCCTGCGGCCCAAAGCTTTCCAAAGCTTAAACTCTGGAAGGATGGGCACTCTTTGCTCATTGCCTTGACTTGCCCTGTTGCCTGTCTGCATTGATGGACTATCAGGGATGGGGACATTGCTGAAACATGTACTGCATCAACACTGCTGAAACATGTACTGTATCAACACTACTCACTACTATCATGCAAAGTCAATTTCTTCTTACCTTCTGCGTACTAGATATGTAGTCGGTTGCAGCTCTTTGAACGTGGTGCCATCGTTGCGATTGGAGGATTTCTGGGTGTTCATTCCTTCACCTCGGATGATAAGATAGAGATAGATAGAGTCTAATGATGTCTAATGAGTTTAGCGCTGTCTATGCTGTCTGTGGTTCAGGCTGTGAAGGGATACGATCCTGCGTTTGGGTATGAGATGGCCCTGATCATTGAAAATGGAGTCAAAGAAATGTGGGGGGAGGACTTGATTTCAAGCGAGATGTAGAAGATGAGCAAGTTGGCGATGCTTGAAGAATCTTGAAGATCAGCAAGATTAGCGCTCAGCGCAATGAGCATTCGCATTGCATTTGTTTTTGAATCTTTTTGAATCTTACGAAGATTCCTTTACATTCCGCTTTCCCTTTGTGTGGCCCTCCAGGACAAAGATGTCATCTACTATGTCACCGCGTATAATGAGAATATGGCGATGCCGGAGAAACCAGAGGTAAGCCGAGTGCCATTTGCATAGTGTTTGCAAGAGAGTCAGCTATCTGTTACTTCAGACTCTGTAGCAAGCATTGTGGACCTTGCTGCCTATCAAGCATGGCTTTGGAGTGCAGGGAGCCGATGAGGGCATTGTCAAAGGCTTGTACAAGTTCTCGGACGCAAAGCCTGCGGAACACAAGGCTGGGGGAGTCTATGGAAACATCACAGGGATTTGGGTTGCTCCAGAGTTCCAGTGGAATCCGTTGGACAATGTTGGACAATGTTGGACATAGAAGTACCCTTTCTATCCCTTTCTTCGAAGCAGTGCGTCTGAGATTTTCGCCCTGGGGAAGGTTCGGCTGATCGGATCTGGAGCGATCATGAAGCAGGCCTGTGGTGTGCAGATCTGCCATGATCTGCCACTTCCATTGCTTTCAAGAAAAACGCTTGCAGCATCTTGTAGCATCTTGCAGCACTGTTGTTTACAGATTTTACAGGCCATGGACGCCATAGACATCCTAGCTGAATATGGTCGCATGCCTAAACTGCCAGCACGGTGACATTTTGTCAGACAATGGACGTGCCAAAAGATCCAAAAGCGGGAAACAAACCACACATTTTGTAATTTTGTAATAATATATCATAATATCATATATACCCTCTGGTAATTTAACATAGCTATTGAAAATGACCATTTATAGTGGATTTTCCCATTGAAAACGGTGATTTTCCATAGCTATGTTAGTTTACCAGAGGGTACTCCAGGAATTGTCAGTGTCTCTTCTTAGGTGTCGGTGTGGAGCTTTGGAGTGCCACAAGCTCCTCGCCTGCAGCCACAGCTCATGGCATCGAGCTGCAGCGTTTCTAGTAAGGCTATGGCGAACTTCAACGTGACGCTGTTGCAAGCCAACGAGATGGCCGTCTTGGTGCTGAGGCAGATGAAGACATTCTGGAATGTAATTGAAAGATTTGAAAGAAGCAGTTGCTCAAAATATAAAACGCTTCTGTGTCCTGGTTCTTTTTGTCAAATTGATGGAAGCGCAGTTCACATCCCAATATGTACAGTTTCTGAATCCTTTGTCCATTGCCTCACACATGTCCACTCCACCAATCGAAATCTCCCATTCTCGCGCAAGGCAAAGCCTTCCTGGGTTGAGCAATGCCTCAGCGAAGATGTTGTCACTGTCGCCGTTTCGGACAACATGACGGCGCGGGAAGGGTCTTTGCTATAACCAATTTGTACTCAATTTGCGATCTCTATTCCTCGTTGGAAACAGTGGGCCTTTGTGATGTGCAGGCATACCCAATGTTGATTGCCCCGTATGTGACGGGCGAATATATCGTCTGTGCCTGAGTTGTAGACCTGCAAGTTCCATGAAACTGTGAAAACTTTCTTGGCTTAGTCGCTACTGTAGTGTCATTTCACCGAGAGCTGGACAGTAAGAAGTGGCTCAATTTGATTCGATCGTTGATTCTTGCATCCCGATTGCATCCCCACAATTCAATCGTTTGCCACTTGCTCCTGGCGAACCTTTGCATTGTGGCAACATTTGAGCTTCTATCATCTTTAACCAACACAGAGTGCCTTACAATGCCTTATACATCTTACACAAGAACGCCAAAAAGCAGCAAGAAAGCATTTGACATAACTTGACATCACAAGTGATGTCACTTGACATCACTTGACTGTTCGAATCTTCAGGTGTTGGGCGCTGATGGATTTGGACGCTCTGACACACGGGAAGCCTTGCGACGATTTTTCGAGGTGGACAAGGAGCACGTGTCTTGCCGTAAAAAAGGCTGTCTATGGCATTCTATGGCTGTTTGCATAGTCTGATATAGTCTGCATCTCTTGCTGTACCTTATCTTACCATATCTTACCCTTTAGATCCCTTTAGTAGTTGGTAGATCCCTGCGCATCTTGTAGCACAGTCACATACACAGAATGTTTCTGTGGTGATGGTGGTGCGAGAATGTTTCTGTCGCTCAGCAAAGGTGGCTGTTGCTGCCCTCTATGGCCTTGCCAAGCAAGGGAAAATTTCCGTGGAGGTGGCCAATCAAGCGTGCCTCAGTCAAGAGAATCACCATGAAACTTAGCAAATTCTTGAGATCATCTGAGATCATTTGAGATCACTTCACATCTATGTCAGATATCCTATGTCACATATGTCATATCTATGTTGTAGAGAGCCTTTTGCCTTTGGAAAGGTTGAACACCATTATCAACCTGAAATGTTCTTCCGGTTTATCTGACGGATTTTCGAAGGGAGACCTCCTAAACTATCTGAACTCCGAGGCGTGAGAAATTCGGTATTTCAGCAGACCGGAAGGACCAAACAAGTCACAGCTTCTCCTTCACATAGAAACATGGACCTACCAAAGATCTTCAAAATTTGACACATTCATTAGGCTTCTTTCCCTCGATGCCCTTTGTATTACCCGGTAGATCCAGTCACATTGGCTGAAGTGGTGTGCTCACTTTACATGTTGTCTGTGCTGCAGGACATTTGCATGGAAATCATCAGCTGATTCAAGCATGGACAGAGCCTAAATCCTCGGCTGCTTACTCTCAATTCAGTTGGGTCATGTTGGATCAAAAACCTTCGTGGCGGGGTTTACCATCGATTCATTTGGCAGTAAGAACTCAGGGAACGCAGGGAGAAAGACACCCAAAGGACACCCAAAGCCCAAAATAGTGACCCCGAAGAAACCCATATATCCGATATATCCCTCACGGTGTTCTTTCGAAATTCCTGCAAGAGTGACCAGTGAGTACCCCAAACAAGAGAAAGTGTGTGCAATGATTGGAGCAGAGTCAGAATGTGACTGCGTTTGCTGGAGAGTAGACAAAAAGATTTATGCATGCGCATATAGTTTTCTTGAATACATGGTGAAGGGTTAGCGTGTCGAGTCTCAATCCATGTGCATCACGATTGCACAAGAGGAGTCTCATGTTTGGCACGTTGCTGCGTGTAATGTGCCAGGTGCTGCACTTGAGACACGTCTGATGACGTTTTTTTTTGGGTGTAAATCCCCTTGCTGATTCTTGCTGCGACGTACCGTGTGAGGACTGTGGCTAGGCCTCGCAAAGACTTGATACCAGACATTTTGTCGCTGGTTCTTTTTACTGGCAGGATGCGAAACCTTTTAGAAGCTGTACGCAACGAGACAATCGCACCAATGGGTTCTCAACCATTGAGCGCTAGCCGCGACATTTGGACAATTTATGTAGAGTTTTTTCTGACTCGATGCAAGAGAGTCTGCCCACGCGCCGCGAGGCGCACGGCTAGAACAGAACAGAATCCTGAGTGTAAGTGTAACGGCCGCGCGAAGGAGTCGACCAATGCAAGTTGAGTGGCAGGTGCGTCAGATTCTATGATTATTTTGTATTATTTTGTTAAATTTGGCAGGCGCAGGATTGGCAATTTGCGGAAGTTTGGCAGTTCGGACGTGTCGTTTAGTGTGCCAGGCGTAATGTTTCGAGCCGTTTGAATATGTGGCTTTGGCGTGCTTGCTTTTCCCATTTTCCTGGTTGCGCAGAGGTGGATGGCAATGGCATGAAAAGTGCGTAAAACGCAGGATTTCAGCCATCTACACATAATAATTCTTGTGTGCCGTGTGTGTGTGTGTAACATCTGAAAAGATGTAAAACTTCCTATAGCTTTGACTTGGTTCAATTTTACTTCGTACTTGCAGGGGGATGGAGAGGACGTATGAGGCTCCATCCAACGAAGCTCCTCATATGATCCTAGG
>Ga0126342_10000974_pt1:30000-37031 | contig 37031 bp, 28 predicted proteins | sample Cyp1metagenome_FD_92528 | JGI IMG/M metagenome (GOLD analysis project Ga0126342, IMG submission 92528) | Coral microbial communities from Lord Howe Island, Old Settlement Bay, Australia - Cyphastrea 1 metagenome | ecosystem: Host-associated > Invertebrates > Cnidaria > Coral ... | reverse complement strand
TACATTACATACATACATTACATACATACATTACATACATACATTACATACATACATTACATACATACATTACATACATACATTACATACATACATTACATACATAACATACATACATACATACATACATACATACATACATACATACATACATACATACATACATACATACATAGTAATAGTACATTGGGGTATAGTAATCTCCGTTCAAGGATGGACCATCCCCTTTGTAAATCATATGTTGACCATGGCACACCTGGTTTTCCTGCGGAAAAAAGGCTTCACTTCACTGATCTTCACTGTCAGCTCCCCTGCGGGCCTCGCTGGTCAGAACCTCAGAGTGAAGCCGTTGATGGGATTTGTCAATTAACCAACGTTTTTTTTTTGGGGGGGGGGGCGAAGTTGAAGAAATCACAAGTGTTGTTTTTTCCTCCAGTGGATTTGTTTTGTTTTGGGTGGGAATCCAAGAAATCACAGGTAGTTTTCTTCCGATCACAGATTTGGTAGAGTTCCAAATTGTAAATTGATCATGGTCCCTGAAACTTCCTCTGGGGATTGGAGCAAGAGGCGGCTGGGTATGAGAAGATCTTGCATAGGGACCACTTTTTGAAGTCGTTGTGAATCTACAAAAACTGGTTGGTGGTTTCAACCCATCTGATTATTCCCAATATGTGGAAAAATAAAAACCATGCTCCAAACCACCAACCAGAAAATCTTCGGACTCCAGTTTGGCCAACTCTCATGACACCAAAAAGTGAACCCCTGGAGCCCAGGCCACATCAGGCGTCCCCTGCAGGATCACCTTGCGAAGTTCAAACGGGATCCAATTTATCCCAGGATCTGTGGGGGTGATGTGCAATCATGTAGAAAAACATTCAAAACCCAAGAGTTATGGCTGATCCAAGCTATGAAAAATAAGGAATTTCCAGGATGTCAACCAAGAATTCGGTGAGCTCTAGGATTTCAAATCTTGTGGGTTTAGGCTTTGACTTGAGGCATCATGGACTGCAGCGTTCTGAACCCCAAGGAGTTCCAGTTGTGTGGCCATGTGTTTTGTTATGTTTTGTTCATCGCACAATCCTCCAAGCCAATCTTGGAATCAAGAATCCATAATTTCAAGAGGTTGGCATGGGTCAAAACCCTGGTGCCCTATAGTTCGCGCCAAGCTAGTGCTCATCCCCAAACATCTTATCTTGTTATAAGTTCTGGTCTATCCCCAGGTGGGAAAAATCCTCATCCATCTCCCATCGACCCCCATAGGCCAGCAGTATTCACCGAGAAACACGCGGTGTTCTTTTTTGGGGTGCCCAAGAGAACCCGTGAATCGCTAAAAATCATGGGTTTACAATGAATCGTTTACAGTAAACATATATGGGATTAATGGTAGGCTGGAGTTATATATTAGCTAATGTTATTAGCTATTCAGCTATGTATCCCATTCAATGAAGGTTAAACCTGGCTAAATCAAGTTAACCTGCTTGCAGTAACTAATGCGATTTTTTTAAGATGTGGGGGGGATAACGATGGATTATCATTGCCCAAAGACCCACAAGGGACCCACTATCTGCGGCGCACCTTTCCCTCGGACATCAGAACCTGTAGCGCTAAAATCATCGTTTTGCCAAGGGCACGTTTTCACGTTTTTATTTGGGATTCACATGGTTGCTACTCCCTTCCTATCGTTGCCCACCTCGAAACCCTAGTCTACTAACCCTAGGGGCCATGTGGAATAATTAGTACAGTTCATGGTATTTCATATTGCATTGGCTAATTTGACTCCAATTTGGCTATGTGTCTCCCCATTAAAAACCATGTTGAAGGTTCGTAAAGCAATAATAAACCACCCATGTCTCGATGTTTTATATATCATATATAAATTATACCACCCAAGAAAAATGCCAAAAGAAAAACAAACAAACAGAGTTTCTATGGTAGATCCTATTTGCATCTATTTGCGTTACTAACATATCTAACAATGTCATCATTGAACCATGATTTTCGCTTCAACCATTGAAGCCATCAGCTGATCGCTGTAGCTGAGTACAGCGACCACACGCTGAAACTTCTGCAGCCGCTCGGAGTCCGGCTGCGTGGTCTGGGCGACAAGTGGGGCGAGATGGTGAGTCGTGGGGAAGAAAAAAAATGATGTCCACAGTTTACACTAGATTTACGAAATGTTCTACAATCTCATATGCACAATTATATATTTAAAAAAAACATATATGAACATTATAATTTCAATTAATGTTCTTAGATATCCGTGCTATTATTTTGTTCATGTGTCCTCATACATTTGCAATTAGCTGTTAAATGCAAGCAACCATGATAGCCTGCAAAACTATGACGGAGAAATCACAGCGACAATGAAACAAAAACACAAGTGGAACTGGAAGGGTCCCCAAACTATGATCTGAAGTCACTGTTCAGCTTTTGGGGCTGGTTTTGGATTGGATTAAGGAATTGCAGTATCATCAATCATCATGTCATCGTCTTCATCTTCAGCATTATCACAAGCATCATCAGCAAAAGCATGATCATCAACAACATCATCATCAGCAGCAACACCAGCTGCAGCAACATCACCATCATCATCATGGTCATTGTAGTCATCATATTCATGATATTCATCAGTCTATCATCTATCATCGATCATCTATTATCCGTCATCGATGGTCTACTATAATCTACGTTTCCTATCTGGAAAACACACTACCCGCAGAGGGCACCCGATACTCTAGATTGGCATCGTTCTACAAACTTTGATTGCGATGAACCATCACATCCATCATTCTGAATAAAACGCGAGAATGATGCGGAGAGGGTTTGTTCGTCATCTAAAGATCCTAAGTTCTTGCTCATCTTGCACATCCAAAGTGATATGAAAAAAAAATCAACACATTCTGAACACTTAACCAGAACACGTCGACAGCATTGGTCAAAACAAACAAAAGTCTGCAACAACTGTTGGATTTTGAAGCAGCAAAACTGCAAAACAGTCCTCACTCTCGATTTCCCTAGGATTTCCCGGATTTCCCCCAAAAAATGAGCTGGTTTTGAGCCCCACACCACAATGCAAGTGCGGCCTCAAGTGACTCAAGTTCGTGCATCGTCATACCAAAAGGGCCGTGGTTTGTCATAGTTATGTTATGCCGTCTTTTCTTCATCTGCTGTGCTGTGTAAATATTGTTCTGCAGTGTCATGTCGAATGGTCCTGAAACACGGCACCATTTGCAAATTACATTCCTCCTATCATTATCTGATTGCAGGTTCAACCCTTCAGATCTGATTTGTGATATGTGGTGAACATTTCAAACATTGGCTGCCAGTCAATTGCCATCATCCTCCTGACAAATTATGTAAATATAAAAAAAAAAAATCACCCGGCAGGAACAAACAACAGTTGGGCAACGTACTCATGCTACCAGAACACTACCAGCTTGATCCAGCTTGTAGATGTTGCGTGATTGGCCTTCCAACGGCAACGCTCAGGAGGCAACCAGTCATCAAGGGACCGAGTAAGAGCTTGTCCATGATCACGCGAGCTGTTGGCCTCGGAGTTGAGGTCAGTCTCACCAAATGGATGGAAACAAACACATCATCCATACCCTCTGGTAATTTAACATAGCTATGGAAAATCACATTTTTTCATGGGAAAATCCACTATAAATGGCCATTTTCAATAGCTATGTTAAATTACCAGAGGGTAAATTGGAAGTTAAACAAGGCTGAGGATGCTGTTGAAATGCCGGGAAACCATGGGAAACCTGCTGTATATGTCGGATTTCACTGGGCAAATCATCTATACGAAAAAGGGCTTTACCTTTACCAGCTTTGAGTACCAAATCGGGTGCTCCCAGTGACTCTGGTTCTGCTAATTCTTCCAGAGATGAGTGATTAGTGTAAGTGTTGGCCCTGTGCATGAACCAAATAGTCTAGGGTCCTGTGCATTTTTGTCACCAGGGATCCTCCAAGTCAAGTAATTACCCCACTTGATATACCAGGGTGAAACACAAAATGAGACAGCCCCTTTAGCCTAAAGCTTGACCCCAGCGACTTCCGGTCCCGGTCCCCGAACGCATCCACTGAGGCGAAGGGATCGTCCATCAACACCAACCTGGGTCATCGGGATGGTCCAAAAGTATGAAGGGTACTTGGATGGTTCTTAAATAACCAAATGGTATATTATGATATATTAATATTATATTATATCTATATTATAGATGGTTCTAGGGATGTCTCTTTCTATTGTTTGATCTACAAATATACTGGCAGATACTGGCAGATACTGGCAGGGGATCAGCCTTCCCTTGCTGGTGCAATGCCAAGATCGGAGAATCCGTGGCATCCGTGATGCCCCGTCAATAGTGATTTCAACCCGTCAACCCTTGGGTAAATTTTTGTATCAAACCATATGTATATATATATTATATGTATATATATATTATATGTATATATATATATTATATGTATATATATATATTATGTATATATATATATATGTGAAACCACCAACCAGCTATGGCAGCTATGCTTCGTAGGGCCGTAGATTTTTTTGACCAAGCCACTTGGAACTCAAGTGGTAACCAGCTCGAGCCATTGAGACCTCAGCCGGCTTTCCTCAATTCCCAAGTCTCATGTTGGCTGTGCTACCCGGGACCCGTGTTGCTTTGATTCGACGTGATTGACAAACAACTCCCATTTTCTTGATTTAGTTACCAAGATTCAATGAGTAGTCTTTTTTTTGTCAAGTTTTTAATAGTTTTTAGGTGTTTTTTGTTGATAATGTTTGATGGCTGATTCGCACTCTCGTATAGTCATGACCATATATTCTCTGTATACTATATACATTTGTGTTGTTCCTCTACCTCTCTTTCGCTATCCATGAGTAAGTATTACATATTTTGTATCACACCATGTTTCATCATTTGTTCATGGGTTAAACACGTGTTTCATTGGTTAAACAACACTGTTCATCATCTGTTTCGCTGGTACAATTTAAAATACAGAGGTGATTGAGGTGATGTGGTAAATCCTGCTTTTTTATCCAATAAAGATCAATTACGAACCATTCCACCCATTCCCAGCAGAGGTTTATTGGGTTGACCGTTTGCCAAACCACACCTGAAGAGCTCTTCAGCTCCGTGCGATTCCTGTGGGTACCGACGCGTGCCTTCTGGCCACCCGACAGGGAGATGCCACGGGCACCGATGGGGACCTGGTCTCCACCTGAAAGAGCGGCAGTTTTTTGTGCGGAAATTCTGGTGCTATTTTCATGATCAAATGTGTTAAGTTCTGAAATCAGGGTTTCTAGATGTTATAAAAGGAGTATTTAGTATCAGGATGGAATTATAAACATGAGGACTGGAACTATTAATAGATTTAAACAAGTCATGTGAAATGAATTGAAATGATGAAGGAAACAAGTTCAATTGATTAATTTAAGGGAAGATTGAAACCCGAACCCCTATATTATTATATTTAACGGGCAAAACATGGTTTCCTGTAGATTTTCCCTGCAACTAATCCAGTCAAACTAAATTACGGCAAGACCCTATGGTTTGCCCGCAAGGTTAGAATGGAGTTCTAATAGCAGTGTTCCACATGGTAGAGGGGAACCATTACTTAACTACTTAAACTGATCAAACGCGCAAATTTGCCCACATCAAGAGGTCCATGACCGGTTCAGGAAGAAACATCATCAGAGACAATCATCCAAATATATATATATATACACGCATATATATGTATATATATATATTCTATATATATATATTATATATATATACATATTATTTATATATGGCAAATACCATGTTTTTTTTAAGAGTTGGGCAGTTGGGCACTACACCATTCATAGGCCGCGGGATCACCCACCTGGCAGCACTTTAAGATCTTCTCCCAATGAGGCGGCGCGCAAGGCGTCGTCATAGCCTTGGGGAAAAAGCCGATGGGACACCAGCGAGGACCGGGCTTTCCCGTAGGTCACCTCAAAACAAGATAGCTTATGGATGTTCATACCCAAAAAAATGATCTTTTGTGATGAATTTTAGTGTGCATTTTAGGTTTTGAATGTTTTGAGCCATCATCATATTGAAATATATGAATTAAATTATGGAGACAATTCATTGGAAGAATATGGGTCAAATCATGCGCGAACATCCGCAATGATGAGCATATAATTATGCTGAAGGAAACCACTGGTTCCAGCAAATTTAAACATAATTTATTCACAAATTTGTTCAAACACGTTCCAAATGGTCAAACCAACATGTTTAAAACAGATCTATGTCTATGTCTATGTCTATGTCATTGATTGACATTTCATATTGGTCGGAGCTCGGTTGATGTTGGGCCCCTGGCGAACTTGGTCGAAAGGTTGGCCAAACAGAACATTCTCCTGGCGCGAATCTGGCAACCCATTACCAGCTGCACGTTGTGGCAGTTGCCAATCCTTTCATCCTCAAGTGCCATGCTGAGAAAGCAACACGAAAGTTGTTTCATGTTGTTTCCGCCTCAAAAATGAAGGCCTACGGCCTCCTGGCAGTACGATTGGTGGTTTGTGAACCTTTGGGAGCAACCAAATTGATGACCTCCTAGGCCCAAGTCTCCAGCGTGCCACGGGGCTCACTTGGTCCTTGAGGGTCCCTTCGGCGATGTGAGGAATCTGCGCGGGGCACGTACCAAAAATGTGCAAAGAAAACTGAAGTGTGAGAATGCATGAGAATGCGTGGTAGCTGGTCAGCCAGCGGGGTTAGCAAGTAAGTAGTGACTTCTCCTTTAGTAAGTATGACATATGACCGTTAGTGATTGCCAGCTGTGCCTGTGAGCAATATGCCACGATCTTCGGTCTGCCTCAGCCGGCCGAAGGTGACTGGTGCTGGTGGAGCACTGCTGCAGCCGGGGGAATATTTTGGGAACTGCCTTCAAACATCTTGAAACACCAAATGCATGTAAGTCTGTTCAATCAGTAAACCGAAACGTACATACGTATACTACGGTATACGTGTATATGTATATAAATAAATATATAT
>Ga0126342_10000974_pt1:0-27500 | contig 37031 bp, 28 predicted proteins | sample Cyp1metagenome_FD_92528 | JGI IMG/M metagenome (GOLD analysis project Ga0126342, IMG submission 92528) | Coral microbial communities from Lord Howe Island, Old Settlement Bay, Australia - Cyphastrea 1 metagenome | ecosystem: Host-associated > Invertebrates > Cnidaria > Coral ... | reverse complement strand
TAATCTATCTAATCCATCTAATCTATCTAATCCATCTAATCCATCTAATCCATCTAATCCATCTAATCCATCTAATCCATATAATCCATATAATCCATCTAATCTATCTAATCTATCTAATCTATCTCATCTATCTCATCTATCTAATCTATCTAATCTATCTAATCTATCTCATCTATCTAATCTATCTCTAATCAATCAATCAATCAATCTATCTATCTATCTATCGATCTATCTATATATTTATCTATCTATCTATCTATCGTATCTATTCTATTCTATTCTGTTCTTTTCTATGAAATTATATCATATGTTTTTGTTTTTATTGTATTATATCATATTATTTTACATAATATTAAAGAAAAATATAGTAAATATGTGTATATATATGTGATTATATGTGATTATATGTGATTATATGTGTGTTATTTATGTTTGGCACTCCAACAATCCCAATTGGTACTCCAACAATCGGAATGGCAACAACAATCAAGGTTGCTGAACTGCCCAACCTTTCAATTATCCCATGCTGCGTCAAACGGCTTGGAGCAGTTCATGGAAAACCCTGAGTTGCCAACTGATCAAGGCCTTTTCCTCGCTTTCATCGGGCTGGAGCTCACCCAAAATGGCCTGAACATGTCAGCATGATGCTGAAGAAGGATGGAGAATGGTCAAAGTCGGCAGGGGATGTCAGGGGGCTACTTAAGTGTGGTTTGACATCTCTTCGAAAGCACAACAAGAGATAAACAATGGACACTTGAGACCTCAGCAGGACAACGGCGGCTACGCGCACGAGACGCGCATTTTTCCTGACAAGATTCTCCAACTCGAAGTTGTCAAGATTTCTGCAGCCATCTGCGCTTAGCCAAGAGGTGGGCACAATTTGCCGAGAGCTTAGACTCACTGGAGGTTTCCGCGCTATAATGAGGCAGCACAAATGACTGCCAAAAACTTTCGATCCTGCACCTTTATTTTGTACAGCGAGACTTGGTAAAACATTTGCGAATTAACACCGGACTCCAATGAAAAAATCAAACCAGAGTCTCTGACTGATTTCCTGAAATCTCTAGTTTCGCAATAGTTGTCTTCGTCCTCTCTTCCAAGGCCCTCAAGTCCGTTCTGCCAATCATCTCCATAAAGATAGTCATCCATGGCTGTGTCACCTATGCCCGCGCACCCCCAGATTCTTCGAACCTTATGAGCCAAAGGTCTTTCGGCAGAGCTGGCTTTGAGCTCGAAGTGGGTTTGATCGCCTTTTTGGGCTTCTGGCACCCTTCCCCTTTCGACTGGGCTTTTCACTTTACTGATGCCGATGCTTTGGGCATCGTGCTTGCACAGAGACGGCAAAGTTTGAGCTAACAACTCTTTCAGCTGAAGCGTAGGGAAGCATATATAGCAGGAGACTTGTGGGACTGGTGGCATACTGCCATTGCATGCCATTGGTCCAAGTGGATCCCAAAGGTCAAACACCAACCGTTGGATTCAAATGGGGCATCCCATCTTTCCCTATACGAAATGGGCATAAAACGTAGCCACTTGAAGCAATGCACAAAAAATTGTGCCATGCCACCAAAGTGTAGTGGTGCCCCCGCAATGCGCTAACCCCTAAAAAAAAGTACTTGAATGAAGGATCATCCCACTTAGTAACTGGTGAGTAACTGGAGTTACAACCCAGTTATACATGGAATAACCCACCTACATCTTACAGGATTTACTAACCAATGGTTATTAACCACTTACTACGTGGGATGATCCTCCAACAGTACGGGCTTCGGCCTGTAGCAAGGCGCTCTTGCCCGAGCCGACACCCCCCACCACCGCGACCAGCTCGCCACCTGGGACTGAGATTGAGTCAAGTTCCGAGTTTTACATCAATGTTTGGAGAATCAATGAGAATCAGGTATTCCAAAAATTTCCAAAATATCACTTTAAGTTGTTCTAAGATACATGATGATGCATGGTAGGGCAATGTAGGGCTAGGCCACTAGCCCCAAAAACACTAAATACACTTGCGCAATGGACTGATGGACATTCATCGGCTGCGCGATCTTTTTTTCTCCACCCTTGGTTGCCAGAAGTGATCAGATTCCTAGTTGGTCTACCCAAATCCATGTCACATCATGTCATGATGATGTAAACAACAACACTGAACATCACCTGAAATAAGGACATTGATTGGTTTCAAACATGTGCCACCAAAGCTGAAGCAATCGCAGAGTTGGTCATGTTTGCATCTAATTATTTTTCCACCTTACTTCATTAGGGTAGTCTTACTTAGACTTGACATGCATTCCAAACAGCGAATCAGTTTCCAAAAACAATAAACTCTGTCAAATATATATATAATATATATATATATATAGTTTCTTGCTCAACTATACGTGCGGGCTTCTATCATTTTGACCTTGATGTGTTGTTCTAATGGTCGTTCTTCATGTCGTCAAAATACCGATTCTTCCCCCATGGCTGGCCATCTCCGGTGAGACTGCCATGTCGCAGCCATGAATCCTCTTTTGGTGTACTTTCCATGCCACCGAATGGTAAAATTGAGTACCCTCTGGTGAACTAACAGTTTGCAATGGAAAATCATCATTTTTCATGGGAAAATCCACTATAAATGGCCATTTTCCATAGCTATGTTAGTTCACCAGAGGGTAAAGATGATTAAAGTGAGTAATTCATAGTAATTCATCAATGGGCTTTTCAACATGTATTCAAAATGTCCGGAATTATCTGCGAAAGGTCGCAACTGAAATGATTGGGAAGCTGCAACCAAACAATTTCCCCGCATCTATTGGGATGCATGTCGCAATGTAGCTGGAAAAAAACATAGCAATTCACCAACCTCAAATAATTACTGCATTTTTTGGAATACCCCTTGCATTCATCGTGGACCTGTTGACCTCATTGGATGAGTTATATACTACTTATAATCATCCCCTAGTTCAGAACTACACCATTGGACCATGTCAATGAATGCCCCATGAAAATCTATCGATAACAGCGGATTTCAATATTCCCCTCCAACTCAGCCAGTCGCAAGAGGGGAAGTATCTAAGAATCTAAGTGTAGAATTTAAGACTTAAAATTGATGATCAATAATTGCCAATTCAATAAATTCATGCAGGGCTCTACCATCTCTACCCTGATTCCAGATGTTCCTGGGGCGACGACCAAGCAAACTAAGCCCCCCTGCAAGGCACTTGCAGCTGGAGCTGTCGAATGGCCGGTGGCGTGGCCAAATCTGCACCTGGGCCATTGACCATGTTGACCAAGGGACATGGCTCGACCTTTCGAACCCGGCGTTTCCCTGCGCTTCATGGGATGATGATCTCATAGTGATTCCTTAAACAGTGTGATGATCTCATATTTTGTTTGTGACCCGATACCAATCTTTGTTGCCCCTGCAAGGTCGGGCGCGGATGAGACGTAGGGTGAAAACGGAGGGTGAAAGCGGTGCCGGGTCAGCGGACGCTCAACGGCAACCGGCTCGGTTGCGGAGCGTCATCTCTCTCTCTCTCTCTATCTTATCATTTATCGTTATACATTATTATTGTGTCCTATTATTTATGATGTGTCATTTCTAGTATTATTATAAAAACAGAATGCTATATATAATCATAATTATATATATATGCACATACATAGATGGGATTACAGTAGATTATCATAGTGACCATGTGAGGGATTTCTCAGTTCGATTGTTCACCCTGCTTCTTTTTTCTTTCCTCCCTACTCTTTACAGACATGTTCTGCAATGTTCTGCACGTTTTATCGTCAATAAATTCTAGCAGTGTCCCTGTCCCTATTTCCAAAAACAATTCAGTTCTTTCCGAGAAAGGCCGCGACTGCACTGATAGTCTTGAAATTGGTCTTCTTCCTTGTCTGTTCAGATCTGTTCAGCATATTCTGCTGGGATATCCTTGCGAAATCATACTGCTGTATACTGCTGGCATGTCATTGAATCACCATGGGTGCACACCTGGAGTTAACGATTTCAGCGGCGCCTTTTTTGGCCCAGTCTGAGACCAGTTGCCCGGGGCAATATCCCAGCTATCAAGCAGCAACTACGACAAAAGGATTGCAGAATACATGAATATACAATGGTCAAATATCCTAAATATCAAAATATAGCAGTAGAATGCAGTAAAGAATGATAGAATGTGTATGTTTCATTATGAAAGTACATCCTAATTGAAATGGTATAAAGATGCTACTTCCCCAAAATGTCTCATATTGTTTGCCCACGTACGTGTCTCAATTGTGGTGATGGGGGCCCGGACTCCAACAAAAGGTGCCTTGCACCTTGACAAATTCACCTGCGACATGGTTCCAGGTGGTTTAAGCATCCTGAAATGAGGAGTATATGGCCCATACAAGATTAAATACCCCTCATATGACAGCCCAAAATTTATCCAAAGCCAAATCGGGGGTTGTTTGGGGGCAATCTTGGAAGGGATTGGAATCAACCTGTTCGAACAGAGGAAACAAGACCATAAAAATAAAGATAATACAGTTCAATTATGTTCAATCATAAGTACTGAACTAGCAAAACTTGATGGAATCAGTATCTTAACCCCTGTCCTCCAGAGGTTCATTCATGAGTCAGCGTAAAAACATCTCTCGTTTAGTCTCGTTTTACAAACTTTTCCGGAGCCCAAATCCGCAGGACTTCCCCCACAAATTACCTGATGTGTTGTATCACATATGCCACTCTGCAAAACTCTGCATATATATACACACATGCACACGCACATTAATGTATATAATGTAATGTAATGTAATTAATGGAATGCAATGCAATGCGATGCGATGCAATGCAATGCAATGTAATGTATGTGTGTGTAGGCACGTGCGTATGTATGTATGTGATCTACGCAGTGGACATTCCACTCAAAAATGTAAATTAACACTGGCTGAACATTCCGCCCCTTCCGATTCCCACACTAGATTTTGGTTCAAAGGACATCTGCCGAAAAAAACATCAACCGTTCAAAAAAAAAAGGGTGGTGTTGTTTTTATCCGTCGGTGTCCGGAAAATCCCCCCCAAAAAAATAGGCCTGACACCTTCGCCGCCGGAAGGGCCTCCAGAAGTTGGCCAATGTTGCAACCACTGTGGCTGTCCATTTTGAAGCGTTGGCCTCGACTGAGTTCGTCAGTTGGGATGATGACATTCCCAACTGAATGGGAAAACATGTTCCAAAGCACCAGACATGTATGTGCATATAATTCTATAATTGTATTTGGATATGTCAAATACATTTAACCACCCAATATATACATATATACATATATATATATATACATATATATATATACATGCATACATGTACTTACATCCCACTTCTATATAGTTCACCCTTTAAAAAAATGGAAACCAATCCACTTCAAGGGTCCTCAAGGGAAGTATACCTTAACCATGACTACGTGACTACCATGTATTTACCGTCTTGACCATGTGGGTTACCATGGCCCACTTGGGGCATCCCGCTCCCATTTTGAAAATAAGGGGGCCGTTTTCAGGCCTCCAGCGAAGACGTATTCCTGGTGACCTCTGTTTTGGATGTTTAATCCTGCATTTCATGGGTCTACATGTATATATATATATATCTATCTATCTATATCTGTGTGTATACATTATATATAACACACACCCAATTACATACAGTTGCATGTAGAATGCATAGACAACTTAGCTTGGACCAACCAGGTATCTGAGCAAGCCTGGCCCACTCCCTGTATGGTTTCCCTGCGCTTCCGGTAGCTTGAGGAAGGCTTGGATTCGAGTCAGGCTGGGCCTGCTGTGCTTGGAATGCAGCAGGAACCACTTGGTGATGTGAGAAACAAAACATATCGGGGATATGGGAGGGGTTGAGCCGGTTGAGCCATACCCTCTGGTAAAGGTTTACATAACTATAGAAAATCACCATGTTTATTGGGTAAATCCACTATTTCTATGGACATTTTCAATAGCTTTTTGTATGTTTTTTCTATGTTTACCAGGCTGGGGATCCAACATGTCCCAGATTGGGGATCCAAGAAGGCCATCGGCCATCCTGAGTCCCCCAGCGAGATGGCAGCAACCTTCGCCAAGCCTCAAGGGCAGGGAATGATCCCACTTGGGAAGTGTATGTTACTATGGTTAGCTGCACACACACAAACAAATAAGATTAAATATATGGATAGAATGTGCATATATATATATATATACTATATACATGTTATGTGTATATATATATATACGTACTTTTATATGTATATAAGATAAATAGTGTATATAAATAATATAACCTATTAGCATATAACTAAACAATACTTATATACATATAATTATATATACCATATAATTCCCACAGTTCATCATGTATCATAGATTCTTGTTTTACATGTGTCCTTTCTCCATGTCCCGCGCTGATCCCGCGCTCAGCGCGTGGCTCTGCGCCAGAATTTCGCAGGAGCCACGCAGGCACGCCCTGTGCCGTCCCAGTTGGAACTCACCCGGAAACACCGGGAAACCATGGGTTTTCAATGTTCTTTTAACATCTTTTAACATGTTGTGTTTTCCTTTCATGGTTCTTTTGATGTCTCTCATTTATATTGATTTTGTGTGTTCTTTTTTTTGTTTTGCATATTTTTGTAAATGCTGTTTCAACATCAAATATCATCAAATGTGAGGGGTTCAAATTTAGTGTGCCTCCGGGTTCCTGTGGATTATCCTCTCAATTAAAGAATCGAATGATCATCCAATATATATATATATATATATATTATATATATGATCATTAGAACTGCTTGAAAAAATAATCATATCGGACTCTTAGTTGAAACAGCATATATTGAAGTGTCCCAAGCATACAGTGCTCCAGAATGATGCTCTCTGGGCGCACAGAATCTGCAGGCTCGTGAAGATGGTGGCGACCTGAGACGGACATTTGTGAAATACTGTGGATGTTCGCGAAATTCTGCACAACTTGATAGGTGGTAAACATATATGTAAACATCTCATTACTGGCTTTCAACCATCCAAGATGCAGGATTTCGCAATCATCCACAGTATGTTTTAACAATTGGTATACCATCTGGTTATGACAGTTATGACTAACATAGCCATGGAAAATCCCCAAACTCAATGAAGGATTCACCGATTTCACCAATCCTATCCTCGGTTGTCCGAAAAAAACCTGGGAGGGTTCGAATGGAAACACCCGAAGTGTTCCCTTAATGTTCCCGAGTTCCTTGCAAAATGATAAAGAGATATCAACTGCTTGGTGGTGCAATAACCATCTTGAAAAATGATGGAGTTCGTCAATTTTGTCAGGATTATCCCATAAAAAATGGGTTCCAAGCCACCAACCAGTCAACTATAAATAATTCAACTATGACTCTGACTATGACTACCCTCTGGTAAACTAACATAACTATGGAAAATCGCCATCTTTAATGGGTAAATCCACTATAAATGGGCCATTTTCAATAGCTATTTTGACATAACCAGAGGGTAACTATAACCAATTACGAGTATGGTAAGCAGAACTCCCCATGGTGAGATCTGAGATGATCTGAGCTCTCCGGCATCATGTGCGCCGTAGATGGCGGCATAGCCCACCAGGCCGGCCCTGGACGTGGCCAAAGGTGTTGAGACAATGGTGGTTTCAAGGATGAAACATGTTGGAAAAATGATGGTTTAACATGGTTTGACCATTGCAAATGGGAAACCTATAAAACTGAGAAAAGTCCTAATTATATCTAATTATTATTAATTCAACACCTAAAAAAAGAGATCCAGAAAGAAAGTCCACATTTCTTGGCTGATTCCACGCCCTAAGCCTTAAGCAGTTGAAATATCACCTACATGTCCTCACGATTTTCACACCCTGGATGGGAGAAAATCTGCAGTTTCCTTGGCAGAAAAATCAGCAGTTTGTAGCTGCGGAAGTATTCTGTAGTACCTGGCCCCCCGACCAAATGAGCAAGCGAGGGAACAACAACATGATGGAAGTGAGGACCTCGGCTGAGGATGCTGAGGCAGTTTGGTGCTGCAATGGCAATGGCCAAGTTTCTAGAGACAAGGCTGAAATCCAAGATTGAACCATGATTTCAGATCAAAATCTCTCAAAATTATTCAAAATCATGAGAAATTGAGTCATGAAGAAGATGATCAAGACAGCAAGAAGACTTTGAGAGCCAAGGCGGAGCAATTGAGGAATGTCTCTGTCTGAACGATTTTCATACCATTACAAAGGGTTGGAAAGCCGACACCTTTGTATTCGAGCCATTCAATCAAAAGGTGCCGGTCAAAGCAAGCAAATCCTTGGGCCGTGTAACTGTCAATGGCGTCCCTGGATGGGTACGAGTCAAAATTGGGCACCCCAGTTCGGCCCAAGCAGAATGGAACATTAGAAAAAACATGAAAACTATTAAAAAATCAATGGTCTCCAGGGGTCTCAATTCATGCCCCATAACATCCCATGTCGTCCATGTCCTTGGATTCAGGCACAGCTGATGTGCCAGTAGGACCTGCCGGCCGTGGGATATGTCACTTGGGCTGGCACCCAGTAACTGTGGCGTGTTCGCAGCTGTGGCCGGGCTGTGGCCCTTCATTTTTTTGGCTGCTAATAGCTCTGAAATCCCAGGAAGTTGTGCACGAAATCCCGAACCCCCGAGGTCCAATCTCCAAGTTTGTCCCCATCGTCTGTGCCCCCTGAAGCCATTGGCCACCTCAAAGCGCCAACCTCTTGGCTTCGGAGATTGGCCAATTTTTGTTCCATGGCCATCTGCGGCAGCACGCGTGAGACGTGACTTCATTCCTATTGGTGGGCTACTCTACGGATGAACATGACCATATCTCAAAATCTTCTGGTGCTTAGGTCTTGAGTTTTGAACCATGCCCGTGATATGTGCATGTATGTCCGAAAAATACTCTCCAGAAGCAACAATATACATGGTTTCCGCATGTTTCCGCCACTTTGTCCTCCAGCAACCCCCAAAAAGATAGAAAATCAAAATCTAACTATGAAATTTAGTGGTAATTTATACATATTACAGTATATAGTAATTTGTTTTCGCATCTTTTTTGGAGGTAGGGGTATATGGTTATGTGTATGCCTAAATCTACAGCCACGGCAGTCCCGGTTGCCACCTCCCAACCATAGCACTTCACCACTCGAACCTTGGCTGCAACGGAGCTGTTGGGGTGCCAATCTTGCCAAACAGTGCTGCAAAACGCTACATCTTCTATATCTGCAAATTGATATCCATATCATTCCATATCTGTCTATATCCATATCTGTGCAAATCTGGATGCAAACATATTCTATCATATCATATCAACATGTATCAACCAGAAAAAATATCAACCACTGTGCAACTATACATATACTGGTTGGTGGTTTCAACCATCTTGAAAAATATTAGTCAATGGGAAGGATTATTCCATAATGTTCCATATATATATATTATATTATATATATATTATGAAAAAATAACAACATGTTCCAAACCACCAACCAGATATATATATATACTCTCCGGTAATCCAATGGGAACTCCCCAGTGGCTCCATCTGTGCCGCCGGGCTCCAAAGAGCACCTCTCTCAGAGTCACGACGCGTTTATCGGTACCTGACGTCCAGTGGGAACGTGCAAACTTGCAGCAGGTTACATATGGTATGTGTAGAAATTGCGTGTGTATATATATATACATATATATACACACCATATATATATATATATAAACTATATGGTCTATATGGATATATATATATATAGAGAGAGAGAGGGGAAAATAAAAAAAACTGTATATATAATATAAGCTATATACATATCATAACTATACCTATATGGTATATATAGAAACTATATGATAGTTTTTTTTGATAGATATAAACATCCCACCAATATTTTACAGGAAATAGGTGGTGTCATAGACCATCCCAAAATAGTTGGTTTACATTGCATGTTTTAGCATTGTGTCTGCAAATGTTTGCAACACTATAAATATATGGTGTATAATAATTATATATGGTAATCATATACAAATGTATGGTATATAATGATTCCAATATATGGTGTATATATATACACATTCCCAGAAGATCGAAAGCCAAATTGGAATTTGTAAGCACGCTCTAACCATTCCATAAAAATTGCATCCCCTTAAGAATATATGATATATGCTGCGGCAAGCTGAAGCTTAAGAGAGAAGTTTCAGTCTGCCTTGTATAATTATGCAAATGGCAGTTTCTGCTATGTATGTCCTTCTGATTATCATCCTTCTGATTATCATCCTTTTCTTAAGTTTATCGTACATTGTTTTTCGGAGGCTTAAGCCTTCAAAGAACGAGCAGTGTATTGCCAGAAACCGCACCCACCCGTAATCTAACAAATGTCATGTAAATTGAAGAAAATGGACCTGTTTACCAGGTATATAAATCATCCACACTTTCATGGATAATTTTGACTCACTATGTTGAATTACCTTCAGCCCAACCTGGCGTCACTGAGGTCCCGACGCTCCTGCAGGTTGAGCATGGACTTTCCAATGGCCCCCCCGCAAACCACGGCAGCCACCAACTTGGCAACGGCCAAAACAACAACCATCGGAGTCTGCCCACTGGCAACCAAAAATGCCACATCAAACAATCCCATGGAGTTATATATATATATAAAATGGTCATCCCCTTCCAATCAACTTGGCACCCACATGAGGAAAAACGGACCACCTCGCTGGTATTCTAACAAATAGCTATAGAAAAATCGCACATTCAGTTGTATGATTGACCTACAAATTTCGCTTCTATAACAAACTGCGAAAAAAAAATCCCATTACAACTCTATGATCTCAGCGTTTTTATTGGTTCATGGTGAAATCCCCATGAACTCCATGGGTTTTGTTGGCATGTTTTGACCACAACACCGGCGACTCAGCGACGCAGGGGATCGCCGTGGCGAAGGCGCAAATGGTGGCCAGGCCTGGCGTTGATCCCCATGAAAGTGACCTAAACATTCGGAATAACAAAGGGAAGAACGTCGGAAATACAATATATATATATAGATAAAATCACAAATATATATATAATATATATTATATATAATATATATATATATAATATAATATATATAATATATATAATATATATAATATATATATAATATATATATATATATCTCTCTCCATCGCCATCACCAAAAACTCTAGTTATTGGGCTTCAAAACTAACTTGGACAACTATGGGGCACCACCCTATATCGTTGGAAGGATATGAGAATAACAAGGGAATGACATGGGAATGGGGAGTGTACTTTTTTTTTTGTGGCGGGATTCTGATACGAGCAATGGAAACATCATTCATTCTCCCATTCAAATTAAACAACCATGGGATGTAAGGGATAACAGCATGTTTGGGAGCCTTTAGGGGTGAATATGAGGACCCCAGGGGTGGGAGTGACATGGGAATAGCATGTAATCCATCATAATCCATCTATCCGATCTATCCATTTGTTACAACTGACTAAGTCATCATCATTCACCAAGCTGAAAACAATGATGGTCCCCTGTAGAAAACATCTGCAGTGACACCCCGTGAGGTCATCCGTTGCCTATCACTGGGACAACTCTCGGCCTATCTGCCCAGTGAAAAATCTATTAGAGCTTCAAAAACACCCAGTTACTTGTATGGAACTAATTTTAACTAGATAAATATCTAGAATCTACAATCAATTATTATTATTAAATGATATTCAGTTACTATACCCAGTAAAAAATCTATCTGCAACATTCTGCCACTAACTCTCTGCACTAATATCTTGTGCAGCTTTGCCCAGCATTTTTGGCACCACCTTGACTGGACTAACAGACCATCACCATCGCTTGTTTTTTTGCTGGGGTGATCACTTTGCCTGATTACCACAACTGCTATAAATTAGCTACTTGATGTTAATTGATGATAATTTGCTACAGAATATTATGTCATAAAGTCATAATCATTCACAATTAATTAATCATATTGTCCAGGCTAGTTGGAAATGTAGCCATCCCAAAATGCTGCTAGATGCACGTGAGCCGTAGAACCCGGCGCCCATAATGCCAAATAGACTGGCAAACAACATGACAGAAGGAATGCGAGATAGAATGTGTCAGGAAATGCGCCAGAAAAAATTAGGAAATACATACAAAATACTGTAGAATGTCAGTTGGCGTGGGTCACTCGGAGAAAACATGTTTTCTTTTGGAACGCTCATGCAGGCACATGCAAGCCCCGAGTGATAGGCAATACGTACTAGAGCATGCATGTTTCCCAACAGCCTTTCGTGGTTTCTGAATTCAACTTGGAAATGTATATGTGCATCTGCTTTATTTGGGCGAGGCATCCCACATCAACAGGGTCTTGTCCAACAATTAAGCATCATGTACCCTGTGATAAACTAACATAAGTATTGAAAATCTTCTTGCTGATAGGAACATCATGTATAAATATAAATGGACCATTGTCCGTAGGTAGGTGAGTTTACTGGAAGCTATCCCCCAAATCAATCCAAATCCATGGGTTCAGCACCCTGCTCTGAAAAAGGGCCACAGCGACGAAGCTCTGTAGCCATCAGAAACAACAGAACCACCCATGACCTGCCAACTGCACCCCATCCCTAGGACCCTATAGGGCCCTAGGGGTTGCTGGGATGTGGAACTAGTCAGCATAGATGGGAGCTCGTAGATGACACGGTGAAACCAATTTCAGTAGATGGGATGCGACCAGTTCCTGACAAACCAATTTCTGATGTGTGTGTGGTGTGTGTATTAGTTACAAGTATTGGCCACCAAGCGGGATGTACATCCAAAAATTACATACAATCACCAGATCGCCCCAACATGGGCCCCGCACGTCGCCGAACTGGCCGCTAAGCAAAACCTCAAAGCCAAGTTGAAGCTGGCCAGCTAGGGCCTTCACATCTGACATAGGCCACTTTAGGATACTTTGAAGATTCGAAGATTCTTTTCTATGGTAGTACAACCATTTAAGTGCTCAGGTGGTGGAAAAGGTCGTTCCAATGTTCCATGAAAAAATTGATTGATGTCATGTGCCCAGGTAACCTGGAACATCATGGAACAATATGAGCCCAAGCTGAACTTTGGGGCATCGAACCCACCCAACTCCTCAACGGCATGACCAAGGCCCAGACGACTCAAAGCAACCAATGAGGGCCGTCAGAACATCATGATTCAAAAGCCTTGGGCTGTCTCAAAACAGTACCCTCCAGCAATGCAACATACGCATTGAGAGATGATTTACCTATAAACAAATGGTGATTTTCCAGAGCTACGTGAAATGAGCAGAGGGTAAATCCCTATAAATCCCATCAATTAAATCCCAATTGTTTGATGGTTAAAACCACCCTTTCAAGACATCCATTTACCGTTATTTATTCCATTTTATTCCCAAGAAATCCGTAAAGAACTGATTGCTTCATCGTCCCGGCCCAACCCGCGCAACAAGCAACGTTTGAAGGTCTGCCTTGATACCCCCATCATCCTCACCTGGCGACGTGAAAACTGGATGGCACCGTTTGGCGAGGATAAACCCAAGAAGAAGAGGGATGCTAGTGAAATTCAATGGTTTTTAATGGGAATTAATGGGATTTTATATGATTTAATGGGATATAATGGGATTTAATGTGATTTAATGGGATATAATGGGATATATATGATTATATATGTATACATAATGGGGTGTATAAACCCACTTTCACTTTTCACTTTCATGTCCTGCGCCCATGCCCACACGGGCAACTTGGCGCAACCCCCTTGGCACCGTACAGAGTTTAGAAAATGTATATGGTGATACAAATCCGCTCAGAAGTTCACAGGGACAAAGATGGCAAATTCTAACTGCTACATTGTCAGAATCATCAGAGATCTTGATGACAGTTGCAGCATTTTCGTTGGTGTCTTCTCATACGCTGCGACATATTTCTCAGCTGCGGAAAGCGATGCATGCGATCACAAGTTCGTCAAGGAATTGTGGGGAACCTGCAGCTCCAAGAGTATTGCGTTGGCTCTGCTTCCACCATGATCTTTTGAGAAGCTTATATTGCCACAGAGTTGAATTCATAGGATGACATAGTGACACATAGTGACACATAGTGACACATAGTGACACATAGTGACACATAGTGACACATAGTGACACATAGTGACACATAGTGACACAGCAAATCGAGCAAATACTCAATATTACTATGAGGGCCCAGCTTAAACCAGTGACTGCGATTTTCAGACTGCTGATATTCGATGGCCAGAAAATGCCAAAATTAAGCTGTAAAATATGAGCACCTGCAGGTTGAGACAAAATACTACTTACCCCTCTACATGGATATAGGTCCAAATTTAAGACCCTGCGGCCACAAACCCATATCAAATTAGGCAGTGAAAACCCGAAAAGTCACACACACACACACACTGCCACCTGAGGTTCAACTTCTATTTGTGCCCATGGATTCAATTTTTCAGTCTTTTCCAGGTGGCTTTACTTCAAGCTTCGTCATGGCGCACCTTCCTTTGGAGTTTGATCTGCGCTGGAGGTCCTCAGCTGACTGGTGGGACTTGAAGCTTGAGCACTGTGCAAAACCCTCTGTCAGCACTTTATACTGGTTCAACGATAAACAATCAACAGGGGTTGGGTTATTGCCAGCCCCCTGACCCCTGGGCTCTGCGACGATGGCAATCGTTGTGCCTTGCGGAAAAGTGCCACCTGAAACGGTGCAGGATTATGAATTGGCATGGCAAGCCACTTCCTACAGTAGGCAGTAGGCTAGTAGGCATTGATAATTTTATATTCTAATATTCTCTACGCGATAGTACCCACCAGTGATAAAGTTGTAAGTGTGGCGATTTCTGGGTCAGCCTATTCAGTACTGTAGTAGAGCACAGTATGGTTCGTAGAGAACGCTGCATTTGTATGCATTTGTCCCATTTATGGGTGTTGATCGGCCCACCAATATCAATATTCACAAGATGGACCGCCTGAAGTCCAAATCTCAGATTCACCCCTGAGTGGTCGTTTAAACTGTTTGAAGCCGGCCCACAACCGGATGACTTGGCACTACCAGCCAGACCCTAGCAGTTTGAAAATTGACCTTTGTTTGCCGCTTGGAACAGTAGAGGTCACACAACCTTTTGGCTAGACCCTTCAAGATATATGGACGCTCAAAAATGTCTAAACAGTACATGGTAGGAAATATGTTTTTTGACAGCTTTGTACACAAAAACAGCGAAGAAAGGGTGTTTTTTTTTGCATATAGCTTCCGAATGCTTCCTATAGACAGACCTGGCCAGGGATGTTTGCCCAAGGTCACCTCTATGCCACCAAGCTTTCAACTGGCTGGGTCCCCGAGCTGCAATACCACCACACAGCCGCTGGTCCTGAAATTCGCGAAACAACGATCCGCAAATGCCGACTGTCACGTTGGTTTAAGGGAACATGTTGCAGGACATCCCCATATTTGATGATACCCTCTGGTAAACTAACATAACTATGGAAAGATCCACCATTTTTAATGGGTAAATCCACTATAAATGGCCACTTTCAATAGCTATTTTGACATAACCAGAGGGTAAAATACATGGCTCCAATCCATTGCCTATGAAGCCCGATGAATTTGTATTGCTCTGAGATGCTATGAGCACCAGTTGGCACACAACAATTGGCTGGTCCAAAAATGCAACCAGGCCCTCGGTTGGCACAACACGACAACCTTTGCCAAGGTCACCTTTGTTGGCCTAATCTCACGCCCTGAATTCAACATAGAACCCAATCATGGCTATATTGCGGCTATATCCAAATGTCAAAAGCCGTAAATCATAGCAAAGGAGTGCAAAGGCAACTGATCTCAGGCCCCACCAGCTGCGTGTTGATGGAGTTGGTGAACTTGGCTGTTGGTCAAGTTACCATGGGATGGGGCACCATCTGGTCATTTCTTGCAGAACTTTGGACAATCACCAGATTTTATGAAACTGTTATCAATAGATTGATGATACCCTCTGGTAAACGTTTACATAACTATGGAAAATCACAATTTTTTAATGGGAAAATCCACTATTTCTATGGCCATTTTCAATAGCTATGTAACAAATTACCAGAGGGTACATCAATCAAGCATGGGATTGACCGTGTTTTCTTTGAGGACTCATGGCTTCATGAAGTTCAGGTTCTGCATTCATTCATCGCAGCCTCATGCATGGGATTCATGAAGCATATGTACACAGCTATACGGTAATAGGTATTGTATTTATACCGAAGCCCCATAGATTGATGACAATATATGACAATTCCCCAATAATAATCTAATCATACTTTCAACCATACCACATTTCTTCCTAGAATTCTATGGGTTGGTTTGAGGGGAAGACGTACAGGAACAGAGGACTTGCGTACCTCCAATTAAAGTTCTGATTTCCTGCAAATTCAAACACTTCTGGGACAAAATAATGCATACAATGAAGAGATGAAGAGAACATGGGTTGTCTGGGAAAACATTGGTTTATCAATAAAGAGGGGGGTTCCTTAATATGTGGAAACTTTGTCCAATCCAATCTGGTTGGTCGTTAAATGTCGTTAAGCCACCCGGGCCCCGCAAACATGAAAGTTAAGCCGAGGTCATGCCAATCATGTTCAACAATGGAAAAACTTTGGTGTGTCTGAAAATGGGGGTATACCCCCTAAAATGGTTTTTCGGTAGTTTATGCGCACGTCTTTATTTGACCGTGGTACAAAATGCGCATTTTGACATCCATACTTGGAACAACTTGTGCGTCAAATTTGCCGCAATTAGGTGCTGTTTTACATGTTCGTGTCATCAATATGTGGAAGAGATCCTGGAACATCATGTGAATTGTTCAAAATTAGGACTCCGAACAGTTTATCGTTTCAGGGTGAACATATTATTCTTTGAATACTCAGTCAAGACATCTATGACATATTGTAACATACACAGGTTCTTCATTTGAGTTACCAACATGCTATATTCAATGTTGTTATCTTAAACACTAGACGTACACTCGGGAATCAGGTCAAAAGACTTTCGACGGCTCAAGAGGTGTGGTAAACAATCCACATGAGCAAGGGATAGCTTCATGTCGCCTGAAAATCACAGAGATTATAGCATTTTACCCCAGGGTTGTTTAGAAAAAGTGCTACTGTACATTTCAGTAGGGAATTTCTGACTATTATACAACCAGTGGGTTTGAGGATACTCTATTTTCAGACCAATCCATTTGAAACATGGCATCCAGGTCGCAGAATTCACGAGCGGCATCGAGAATGGAAGTCGGCAAAGGAAAAGTTTAAAATCATCGGGAAATCCACATAGTCCACATTTACATCCAGATATATCATGATATATCCATATTATACATATATATATATATCATTATAAAATATATACCTGGAGCACCCAAACCTGAGGTATTTCAAAAAAAAACAGAAAACCTTGGTTTTCGATTGAAGACCTCGGGTATTGATTTTCAAGCTATACTTAACCCGTACCTAACCCGTACTTAACCCGTACTAATCCGTACCTAACCCGTACCTAACCCGTACTTTCAGAGTGGGTAAAAATACCTCGGGTTTTGTCGGAAAACAATGACACCCTAGGATTTCTGCGGGAAGGTATATATATATAATTCTCCAGTCATAGAGCGAATTCCCATGAATCAGTGGAATTTTGCGGTTGCACTGTTCGATTCCCCGCTCCGATCATTGGTTCTTTCAGCTGGGCAGCAGAAGCAACGACGATCTGTCCAATGGAGTAGAAGGAGAAAGCAAAGATGGTGACCTTCCCAAGTCCCGTGACAAGGTGGTCACAGGGTGGTGCCAATGAATTAAGGTTTATTATCCATCCAACTATATAGTTGTGACATGTTACAATACCCGTAAACCATGGTTAATCTACATGCTTAATTAATCTATGGTAATCTACTTATATATATATATATAACTTATATAAATATACGGGCAGCAACTTGTTAATATCAACACGCCCCAGTCACAACCATGGCTTAGTAGCGGATCCATTCCACTGATATTTCCTGCTGAAAACTGGTTTCTTTGTCTGCCACGTCAAGCTAAAAGTCTCCCTGAGTTCGCATGAAGTGCACAGTTAATCTCATAAATTCGAAGGGAAATAATCACTTCCCCATACGTCCCCCTCATATCAAGTACCCATTATTTAAAAAATGGGAATAGATCGCATACTCAAGCAGGGTTTCTAGGGGTGTATTCAATATTAGGGCTTCATCACACCATTCCAGAAAAAAAAAGGATATGGTCTGGACATGGACAAGCTGACAAGCTCCCCGACCAGGATCTGGTTTGTCAAGTTGCGCTCCTGAGGGCTCGACCACGGCAACGTTTAACAGCTAGCAGCTAGCAGCCCGTCCGAGCCTCGAAGGGGTGCTCTGCAACCCAAGCCTGTGGCGGACCCCAATGGACCCCATCCCCACGGTAGAAGCCTCAGAAAAGCCCTGATTGTCCCGGCGCCAACTGACAGGGATGCAGTCACATCTCAACACATCTCCCCGGCCTGTAGCTTGAAGAAATGCATTAAGGACTGGGCGCGGCGGGTGAAGAGTATGATGTAGATGTGGTATTTCTCCGTTTTTTCCCCCCTGGGTGGTCAAAACTTCAAAATCACAAAATCCTACTTGCGAAGTTAGTGCCACCAAAATGTTCCGATTGGTCAAGAAAAAGAAGGACAATTCTTGGACATACTTGGACTAATGACTAATTATAATTATATGTTTATTGGGGATAATCATCCAGGGCTTCAAAAAATCCGAGTCGCCAGCAAGTGTCTTACAGGATGGAAAGGATAATACCAGAATATACCAGAATTACAAGTCAAGCTTCAAACGGTTGCTGTAGAAGCCACGCTAACCGAAACCAGAACCATTGGACCAGTCATAACGTGGCGCTGTAAGGCGCTGTATGCCATGGCTACAAGTATCAGCTACTCATTGAAAAATACTTTGGGGCATGATTGGTTCGTTGGCGCAGCCATCTCTAGCCCTTGACGGACGTTGCGGCCCCGACAAATCGCACAAGGTAGACGGAGTACAACTGACCCAACCTGCCATGTCCAACAAGTTGACATAGAAGCAAGTGATTTTCTTTGAGGTATCTATAGATATCTTATATCATTGTGCACTGCATACGTATACGTAAATATTCATGAACCGATTTTTATGCTTTTCTTGCCCGCCTCGAGGCAAGCAAACATCTGGGCTCCCAGCAGGATCTGACATCCATAGGCGAATGCACCCAGAATCCTGGCGACGAAGTGGTCTCGAGGAGTTCAGCTGAGCTAAAGTACATTAAAGTACTACATACTGTTATGATACCGTATGTTATGATGTTTTGCATGTATTAGCATGTATTAGCCATCGATTCTGTGTATACAATTTTGACACATGCTGTCTATGCATATCAACCACCCAGTAATTAACAGAACGGGGGTTCATGGGGACGTGGTTGTTGCTTCAAAACCCAAAAAAAATACTGGCATTTATAATGTTTTGTGATGGAAAGGGGTCCAAAACCTAGGTTTTACAGCAAAAATCACCTCAGGTAGTTTTTATTATTAGCGGGTATTGATTATTAGGGTGCGGAGCTTCCCCCTAATACTAAATCTAAAACCCTAATATAAATAACTATGTCTTTCTATTTCAAAATCGATGAGATTTCCTTTCAAAATCTAATTAAAATATTGCCAGAAATTGGATTTCGAAGCTTCCCCCTAATGTTAAATTAAAACCCCTAATATAAAAAAATATATATTTCAAAATCGATTAGATTTCCTTTTAAAATATAATTAAAATATTGCCAGAAATTGGATTTCGAAGCTTCCCCCTAATACTAAATCTAAAACCCTAATATAAATAACTATTTCTTTCTATTTCAAAATCGATTAGATTTCCTTTCAAAATCTAATTAAAATATTGCCAGAAATTGGATTTCGAAGCTTCCCCCTAATGTTAAATTAAAACCCCTAATATAAAAATATATATATTTCAAAATCGATTAGATTTCCTTTCAAAATCTTTTTATATAAAATATTGCCAAAAATTGGATTTCGAGGCTCCCCCCTACTACTAAATTTAAAACCCTAATATAAAAAAAACAATGGTTTTCTAGTTCAAAATCGGAACGGCCACTTTTGGGGACCATGGGGACGTGATTGTTGCATGAAAATGAGCACAAAACACTGCAAATAATTGTGAATACTGTCTTTCCTTATCAACATCAAACAATCCCAAACTTGCACAGGCACCCAAAAAAAACAAAAAAACAAAACCAATCTCACAAAACATTGGCAAGCACCAAAAAAAGAAAAAAAAATCCCAGCATCTACTCAGGATTCTGGACCCCCATAGGTTGGAAATCTTTGTTTTTTTTTTGTTTTTTTTGGTGCCTGCCAATGTTTTGTGAGATTGTGCTTTGTTTTTTTTGCTTTTTTTGGTGCCTGCCAATGTCTTGAGAGATCAAAGCCACCAAACATTGACAAGAAAAAAAACAAACACTAGATGCACAAAACTCTGACAGGCACTAAAAAATAAAATACAGCATCTACTGAGGATTCTGGACCCCCATAGGTTGGAAATCTTTGTTTTTTTTTGTTTTTTTTGGTGCCTGCCAATGTTTTGTGAGATTGTGCTTTGTTTTTTTTGCTTTTTTTGGTGCCTGCCAATGTCTTGAGAGATCAAGCCACCAAACATTGACAAGAAAAAAAACAACCACTAGATGCACAAAACTCTGACAGGCACCAAAAAATAAAATACAGCATCTACTCAGGATTCTGGACCCCCATAGGTTGGAAATCTTTGTTTTTTTTTGGCTTTTTTTGGTGCCTGCCAATGTTTTGTGAGGTTGTGCTTTGTCTTTTTTTTGGTGCCTGCCACTGTTTTTCGAGCATCATTACAAAACAAGATGCAAAAATGTGCGTTTCGCCTAGGTTTCAGAGCCATCAAATGCAGAAAACATCGGCATTTAGGATGTTTTGTGCTCATTTTCTTTCAAAAATCACGTCCCCATGGTCCCCCGCTCTCTTAATCAATTGGGTTGGGGGCTTGGAATGCCTGAAGCCCCGTGCAAGAAGTTTCTGAGCTGGATAATCCTAGAGAAGTAGTTTCTGAATCCCAAGTAGTTTCCAAGAGGGTATTTGTTCGGATTAATGGGGTGGCCCGACAATTCCAAACCATCAGCCCAGCAACCAGCGGCTGAATAATTGGGTAAGCCGATGCTAATAGCTAAACAAACACCAATTTGCACCAAATTGCTGTTTGGGGCATCACAAGCTGTACAGTACTAATCAATGGGGGTTTGTCATTAGGTTTACCGCATCAACGGTTTATGAAGAGTTGTTAATTTTCCATTCCGAAGTGCATATTGTTGCCTGCAGGACTGAAGGATGCAGAGGGAAACAGTCCATTTCTCCATCTCTTAGCGAAATTTCACACACGCACACACACGTTATCAGGCGTATTGATCTGAGCCCCAGCTATCCCCAACTTAGATGTGGTGGATTGCTGCCTGCATGTGGGATAAAAGAATATAAAAGAATATAAATATAAAATACATGCCAGAGGTGCAACTTTGACCTTGGCCACATCTTGAGGAAGACATTTGCCTCGGGAGCCGCTGGCGGGACAGAAGGCTTAAAGCAACTAGGTTTCAGCATGGTTGAGCTAGCTCTTCGCCCCCCTGGGGCACCCTGACAATGCTGGCCTTGTCGGCACCAACAGTCTGAGCGCGCCAAGTGAAATTGGTTTCATGTTGATGTTTGAGCATCAAGTTGAAGTTGATGTGAACCTATGCAATAAAGAATAAGGCATGATAGCAGTTATACATATATATATATAATCTGATATAGTAGCGAGATGAATCCTCAAGACATGCTTCCTCTTAGATACCTGATCTTTGTTCTATCCGAGTAAACCACTAATGTCACATCACACTTCATTCCAATTTCTAGGAATAAAAAATAAAAAAAACATTGAGCTGAATTAAGCCAATGAATTACCAAACAAAGGTTTTAAAAAAATGATGTGTAAACCCAGACTATCGTGGCGGTGACTGGTGCTCGTCGCCACCTGCACTTCTTCTGCCCAGAACTTCTCAAATTGATCCGCGCTCGCATTCCTGAGCCGTGCCGAGGAATGGTTGTGTGCTCGGGAATGCAACTTGCCCTGGCAGCCATTGTTTCCTATGGTAGTATGTGTATATAAACTCATATAGACTATAAACAGATCTGTCCATATATGTTTTCCCATATAATCCCATCCCCATATACAAAGTCGTAGGATCAACGTCTACGGATCTTTCAATGTTCAAGGGGGATATAACTTAGACCCTGAATCAGTTCATATCATATGGGGATCCATCAAGTTACCTAGTGAAATTACCATATGACTGAGGGAATACCGGGCATCCTCGCGACATATCTTCGCGGAATCCGAGCCTCGCTGACGACGGAAAACCCGAAAGGGCATCTCAAGGGGTCCTTTAGACAACTCATTAGTAAATCATAGTAAAACAATCCGGTGAAATGAACAAGGATGAATGATAATATGCATATTATATACAAAAGTAAAAACATATTTATATAATCATGTTCAACCATACATATATATATATATCAGCATATATATAATTATAATATATATATATATATACACAGATCCATAGATATATAAATAAATACACAGCACCATACAATCAATAACAATTTACAAAACCAATATCATCAAATATGTACAACATGAATAATAATCATTTGCCATACCCAGTTGGATTCGTCCAAGGCTTCAAGGTATTTCAAGGTTTCCGGACTGTGGAAGCTGGTCGGCCTTGATCTTCGTCAGTGCCGCATTCCTGAAAAACGATTTTCATCGTCATCGAATTTGGATCACCCACAAAATATGGGGATAGAAGTGATAGATAATGATAGATATGATAGATACATGATGCAATGACAATGTATGGAGTGTAATGGAGTGTAATATGATGTAAAATGCTGATACAGACTGATATGCTGTGTACATGGATACTGGTGACGCTTTCCTTGGAAGCCAGCGCGTTTGCATCATGGATCATTACACGTCTTTCCACTACTATTCGGCTTGCTCTCCACAGGTTTTTTCCGCAATCACCAACGGAATGATCCAGGCGGGGCTGGAAAATGCCGATTTTTCCAGCGCCAAACGTGTCGCGATTCGATGAGATTCGGCCCAGGTGCAGGGAGTGGCCCCAGCGTGCGCACCAGGGTGAGGCCTTGGAAGGTTGATCCCCGATCTGATCTGTGAAAAATATTGAAAAATGGGGCTTCACCTATGGGAATTCATGGGAATTCACGGGTTTCTGGTGATTCATAGGGAATTTCACCAACAAAAACGGGAATGCTGGGATGCCTTGGGAAAATCCCCGAAGTACATGGAACTTTATAGCTGGGAAAATCATCGAACTAAATTGTGGATGTTCCAGCCACGTTTGATGACCGCATGATCGATTTGTTCAATCTGGAAACCATCCAATCGCAATGGTGATGCGTAAGATTACACCTCTGGGATCCGTCTTAGAAGCTGGTCCTTACAAGTGTACCCCACGTCCCTTGCAAGCCCCTCGTGAAAGAATGGCAGAAATTTATTGTGTTAATTGGCAGAGGCACAAGTGCAAATGCTTAACAAACTATAGATATTCTTTTGCAGTGAGCATAGATTCAATTCATATCAATGTTATATATACTACAATTAAATAAATAAATACATCAATAAATAAATATATATATATATATATAATATATATCATAAACACATAACATCAGTGACTTGCTTTACTGGGCACGTGTCGCGCCACGGCTCCCTTGGCGATGGCTAAGGTTCCCAGCCCAGGAAATGGACAACCAACTGAGAAAGCCTCCCATGGAGCTACGGGTACCACATGTCGCATGAGGCATTGATGCAACAAAGTGAAAATGCCACGTCTTATTACTCTCTGGTAATTTAACGTAGCTATTGAAAATGGCCATTAATAGTGGATTTTCCCATTAAAAAAAATTGATTTTCCATAGCTATGTTAATTTACCAGAGGGTATTTTCTATTGCACGTAAAATGAATACCTGGTGAATCTGCTGGGAATCGTTTCTGTGTTGAACACAGCTTGGAGTAGTCTGACATGCGTCCGATCAAGAAGAAGTCAGCAAGATGGAGGTTCAGAAAAGAGTCCTTGTTCGAAAGTCCTTGAAAACATCCTTATTCTTTCTTTCTGCGTGTTTTTTTGAATGGCACTCACATGAAAATGCACATAGTCTCAACCCTGGATTAATAAACATAATAAATCCTGTTGGCTCGTTACCATAGGGGTTGCCCCAAAAGAGTCCTAAACTATTTCAATGTTCCGCTCAATTACAGTAAATATATGTAAATATACACTATAAGAAATCTAATTAAATCCATTAAAGTTGGTACCCACCTGTTAGTAAACTGGTTCTTGAATAATCCTTAGCCGTAAAATACCTTAAACATCATGAAACTCTACGCCAAGGTATGCAGACCTTTAAAAAAAAAACGGTGCCTTGTCGCCAGACTTTTGTCTCCGCATCCATGTCTTCCACCTCGCTGGTTGATGATGCTGGTGCCAGAAGTACATGGCTTCTTGACACTTCAAGCAGGGCAAACAAAGGCCTTACTAAATGCGATTTCAATAGTTGTTAATCTTCATAGAAGTATATATAATGAGCAGTTCCATGAGAAATGGCCAGAACGTGCACAATGACAACTCGAACATCAGCATCATTATCAGCAAATCATTATGAACAATGGCAGATACAGTGGCTCAAACTGGACCTTATAACTTAGAACTTCAACATACTTCACCCACATTGATGGTTCCACCTTACTTTCTCCAGCTTCCCCACCATGAGCCCAGCCTTCTGCCCAGCCGCCAACTTGGAATCGAAGCCGGGGGTGCCTCAACCGGGTTGATCCTGAAACTCAACACGTAGGACCTTCCAAAAGGTACCGAAAGCGCAGACAAACGTAGTTGATGTTCAACTTCATCCTAATGGTTCAAATACTCTAAAATTGATGAAATGATCGCAAATCATACTAGATCAATCAGGCCATGGCCCAACTACTCCCGGCTATATGAAGCACTTAAATAGCACTTAAGTTCTTTTGCCAGGCAGAAGAAGTGACTGGTACACGATGCGTTCTGCGGCCCAGAGCGGACCAACATCTGACAGTGAGAATTTCTTGATCGTTGCCTCAAGAAATAATTCTACTCCCAAATGGAATCAATTCCTCAACACCTTGCACTTCATGGCTCGGTATGTTTGAAACATCTGAGTCTTTGTACCGCCTATATCATCTAATGTTGGTGAAGCAAGAGGTTTTTACCATCCCCATTTTTTGAACAAAATCATGGGTGGTCAAGCCATCAGAATATATCAAAATATGGGGTAGTTGATTGTTGCTTTAACATCATGTTTGATATCCTCCATATTTTGATGGAGGATATCATGTTTGATGGGTAGAATATCAAATATCCTCCAGCAGTGTATGGCTTTACAAACATGATATCCTCCATCAAAGGATCCGTGAAAAAACATCAAAGCGACTGGGGTGCCCTGACGCTTCGTCATGCCACGCACAATGAGGCTCACCTGAGATGGGAGGACCCTGAAGCCATCGGATCTTCATACCCTCTGGTAATTTAACATATAGCTGTTGAAAATGACCATTTATATCCATTTATAGTGGATTTTCCATGATTTTCCCACTAAAGATGGTGATTTTCCATAGTTTTTTGTATGTTTACGAGAGGCTACCTCCACCGGGAGACTATCGTGGGCCCGACTGAAACCACATAGATCACCGCGTAGCAGCCCAGGACCATCCACCTGGAGACCCAGGATTCCACTGTAGTTCACATGAATGACATATCATATAATATAAAATGATATGAGTTAAAATAATGTAATATTATATTATATATATATTATATTAAAATATTAATATAATATAACATAATATAATATATAATATAATGTATCAGATGCTTCTGGCTCTGAAGGGTGATTACAATCCATTACAAGAAAAAATGCAGAAAAATCATCAGGAAACATCATAAATTATGCGTTATTTATTTACATCATCCCAACGATCAGAAACTATCACGGGAAACATTGGAACAAAAAAACACCTCTCATACACATCGAAAGGTTGTATATAAAGATTATAGGGCATTCTATAAATATCTATAAATCAAAAAGAAAATTAAAGAAAATCAAAGAAAATCAGCAATCCCCAAGAAATCTGCAATTTTTGTCACCAAGACAGTGGAATTTCCACCTTGAAACGACCCCCCTTTGGGCCACTCAATGGCCATCCTGGGCTCTCCCAGCTCTGAGCGAATCATGGCCTCCTCAGCCTGACATGGATGATGGATGATCTACCGGTAAACATACAAAAAGCTATTGAACATTGTAACATGGCCATAGAAATAGTGGATTTACCCATAAAGAAATGTGATTTTCCATAGTTTTTTGTATGTTTACCGGAAGGTATATGTTTTTTAAGATTTTTTTTCTGCATCTCAACCTACAGATTTACACGATTTATCTCTATGTATCATGAAATACCTACTGAGAAATATTGGGAAGAATGGTGATTGTCCATATTATGTGAAAATCATGGGAAGGTAACCCGCCAAGTTCGGTGACCCTGCTACTGCAGTAGTAAAGATACTACTTTAATAGCTGGTCAAGACTCGCCTTGTTGTTAGAAACCCCAGGTAAAGCCAAAACCCAAATGGTGGAAAAAAAAGGATGAAAAACACTTTTGAAAGCATCTTTCGGTTAAGTATTATGTCTCCCCTCGCAACCCTTGCCAATTTTTTTGGAACAGGAAACATGGGAATTCCCGTGCTATATCATCCATCAAGTCATGCTTCCCAGGGTTTTAATGTTTTTGCAAACTATCAGTGGATCGTGCTTGCTTGGTATGTCCCAAAGAGCAAGATCGTCAACCAAAAAGGCCTGGCAACAAGCACCAACAGATAGATTCAGCCAGTCATGTAGTGAAAGACCATCATGGACCATCCATCCCAAAACGGATCTTTCTGGGGCCCAAATAAGGCAAGCAATGGCGACGTTTTGCGTTCATCTTTTGAAGAAACAACTGGTGCTCAAGTTACAGCGAAGCAAAAAGATATGGCTGCTTTTGCCGTGCACTCATATATCCTGTATCATGTATTCATACATATATATATATATATTTATTTATTGGTTTATTTATTTACATTATATTGAATATATTATTAATCAATTAAATATAATTATATATACATATATAATAAAAAAATAGATTATATACATATATGTATATATAAATATTATAATATAACACATATATATATATATATGTATAATATATATATATACAAAACATATGATTTT
>Ga0126342_10000973_pt1 | contig 37038 bp, 27 predicted proteins | sample Cyp1metagenome_FD_92528 | JGI IMG/M metagenome (GOLD analysis project Ga0126342, IMG submission 92528) | Coral microbial communities from Lord Howe Island, Old Settlement Bay, Australia - Cyphastrea 1 metagenome | ecosystem: Host-associated > Invertebrates > Cnidaria > Coral ... | reverse complement strand
CTACAACTCCACTACGCTACAACTACAACTACAGTTGCAGTACATCACACTACATCCAGCAGTTGTGGGTGAGGTGACCACTGCAACCATTGCAACCATTCCAGCAAACACAACTCCAACCACGTTTCGGTCAATCAGTGGCTTCGCTCTGCCATCCCTGATTCACAACAACCAACGTCTCCTATAGGTTTCCTATTTTTGAAACTTCCGCCACCGCCTTGTGCGGCACTACTGGTATATGGATATATGTTATATGTATTTATTTTTACTATATATATATATATTATATGCGTATAATATGCCTATACTTATATATATATATAGTTGATTACACTTGTGTATTTATATATATATATACATATATGTGTTATAATATATGGGTTTGTTATGGTTTGTTTTGAATGGGGTATCCCAAATTTTGATGGCTTATCATTGACATGATTTATCATAGTTTGTCATTCCTTCCCCGTAAATGACCATAACTGGGGTGTTAAACAATCCCACACTGTAAGACAAGCCCATATAGAATCAACAAAATCACTTGACAAAATTGTTTGGCTTCTGATCAGAATACATATGATTAGCCGCAATGATGAAGCAGAATGATGATGATTCATGATGTTGGACCTCATATTCCTTGCCATGAAATAGGTGTCATACATGGTCATACCATGTCATACCCCATATTTAAACATCATAATAAATTCACATATGTTTGAAAAAGAAGCCCAAATCCACTTTTGGTTGAATATCCTGCTCATGTCCAGCAATCTCTGAATTGGTTCAATTACTTTCTCCTTGAACCCCACTTATTTTGACAGGAAACAACATATAACCATCCAAGTGAGTGAAACAAACGTTGGGTCAACTTGGGATCAAACACTGATCTTTGCTCCATCTGCTATGGTTCGGAGCAATATCCAAATCTTGTTTTGGAGGGATCAAGTGTTCATGTGTCTGATTGAGAATTTTGTAGCTGGTCAATGAAAAACTGAAGAAACACAAACAACGATTTGAGTCATGCTGTGACAGGATGATGTCTTGCATCTAACACAGGGACCGTGACGCTTGCAAAACAATCTGCCAGTGTGAAGGGTGATTTGCAGCGACAACTGTGCGTTTTTTGGACCATTGGAACCTTAAAAAATTGCCAGCTGCAACCGCGACTTCTTATACTTAGCAATCTGACACCACCAGTGGGGGTCCCAACATCCCTATGTCCCTATGCTTCGTGAGATTGAAATTCACCTGGCACATGATTTTGGCCAAAAGTGACGACTGAGACCCCGAAAGCTGGGGACGAATTCCCATGGACAGCATTTCAACCAGACCCTGAGGAATCACCGTCCTTTGTCCACTCGTGGCAGGGAGGGCTTTCTAAAGGCCTGCCGTCAGAACATTGGGCGGGACATGGAAAAGTACCAAATCTCTAGGGTATAAAGAAGGATGAGTTACAGACAAAGAAGTATAGAGACCTAGTTGACCACTATTTTTCGTTAATTGTTTGGGTTACTATTTTCTTGGATAAACTACTAACTACTGGGGGTGCACAACATCTTTTTGGTGGTTGCTCCCAGGAAGAACCAACATCTGCAGGTCCCACGGCTGAGTTGTTGATCTTGGTTTCTTGACCATTTCAGGGTTGCAGCCTACAATAGGATGTTACCTTATCTTATTACGTGAATTATGTGTTTATCTTTGTGTGTGTGCGCGTGTCTTCATTAAAAACGAATTGCAAACATGTACATATACATCCGCATGTATAACCACATACACATTACCTTACATTACATTACATTGCAGTACAGTACAAAACATAACATAACATTACTATAAATACATATCTGAAATAATCTATGAGATAGATACATTATATACCTATATCGCAGTTGCAAAATTAGGTGTGTCGATATCTTGTTAGATCTACTTTACACATCGACATGTCTGTGGAGTCATGCACTTTCCCTGGCCTCGAGGCAGCTCCAGACCTCAGGGGGTGCTGTGCAATGTTTGAATGTTTGGCAGTTCTGCTTACCATGACGACTAAAGTGGAAACTCCTGAAAAGACTACCCTGGGGTAAACATACGAAAAACACGTGGAAATTCAATGGGTCCTCTAGGAAAATTATCTACATGCGCGGTGAGTTTTCCACATCGAAGTGTTAGTTTACGGGAAGGTACGTTCTAGTGGGATGTGAACTTTTCCTCCAACAATGGCTACACACATAAACCTACTATTCACCAAAGTTGCCCCAAAAATCATAGCAGGGAAGCTTGGTGGCTACGAAGTGAAGGACCTGTGGGATTGGCCCACGATGGCCCAGGTATGGGGGCTCCTCTGTTTGACGAGGAACCTAGAATGTAATGAATCAGTCTGTAGAAAGTAGATGAAAATGGCAAACCGGGTATCCTCCACTCACAAAAACCTCGCGATCCTACAATGTATCACCACTTTGTTCGTAATCCTAGAACGAGCCCTTGGAAGATAGTGTGACGCACATGGAAGTTGGGGCTCACCACACATCACCACACGAGGTGGAAATATCCCCATCCCCATCCCCGCTATGATCATTATTAGTGAGCAATTTTTTGAACACATTCAACAAGTATTAATAATGTCCGTCTTTGCCATTATTTGATGATTCATGTGCATATCTACCCCCAATTCTGAATGCCCGAAATTTTGGGTGAATGCATCAGTCATGATGATTCATGTTTTTTGATGATGACTCGATGACAGTACAGTTGTGCAATCCAACTTTGATGATTCATGCTTCTTTGGCACTTGGAATGCCCTCCGGAAAGTAGAAGGTCTCAGCTCCCCTGGCCTCCGACACCATCTGCAGTGTTCGCACCCGTTCCGGCGGCCAAGGATGTCTTAGGCAAAAAAAAGTCAGCCGAGGGTGCAAACTTGGCTTTGCATATCATTGCCCATGAGCCACTGACACGATGTATGTCGTGTAAAATGGAGGGGCACATACAAATGACGGTCTGTTAACATTTGATGTGTAGTTTAAGATTAGGTGCATGCAACTGTCACTAGCTGCCACTAGCTGCAGGTAAGTTCCTAAATTTCAGACAAAAAGTCTGGTGTCAGTGTTGACTGTTGAATATGTTGAATGTGGTTAGAAGTGAGCCCATTCCTAGGAACAAGGATGGATACTGTACCTCACAGAACTTCTATGGAGTTCTCTGATCCCATGGTACAAACTTCTAAAACTTGCCAACCAAGATCTCAAACAAATCCTAGTGTCATGTTTGGCGACACAGTTCCGGGCAAAATCCCCCAACCTGGAGCAGGCAGCGGCAGCGGTGAGTGGACGCCAAACCCTGCTACTTGCCCTCCGGCATTCAAACATGGCTGGAACATCTTGCATGTCCGTGAATTTCCGATTAAAATGTTCCATCGATCCCATATATACATATAAAATTATTATTATAGATTTATATATATATAATTTTAATTATATATATATATATGAATACATTTATGAATGATCTCCCAGCTAGCCATGTTTGATTACCGAAGCATGGCTCCATGAACGAATCACACCGCCTGATGTAGTCCAACAATCGCTGCTTGGCCAATCTGGCAAAGAAAATTCAACGTTTCATAATGTTACCATAATGAACCAAACGCTCTCCATTCCCAGCAGGTTACATTACCAAATTTTGGTGACCGTCCCCACTTTTTTCATGGCTTACAGCATTCTACATTGCTACATCCACCATTTGGGCCGGTCCAAAGGGTGCAAAGCCTGGCTTTGCAATCAGCCATTAAAATCAAACATGGCTGGGCAATCCCCGAACTAAATGGAGGTTTGAATAGGAAATTCAACTATATATACATGGGCATTTTCCATTGCCATGTTTGATTTCCAAAACGGACACGGAGACAGATATATATATATATATATATATAAACCAATGTATACGTATATATATAATATATATATATATATAATATTCTATATTTATGTGCGTGTATATGTTCCGGCCATGTCAAACATGCAATGGAAATCACTTTTGTTCTTCTTGCGACATGTGATGAACCATTGGGTTTGTAATTTGCACTGACCCCCCGACTGTTGAACATCGCCAACAAAGTTAGATTACTAGATCCAAAAGGTAAGCTGTCCAAAGTGGAGTAAGTCGAGTAGAACTTGTCCCATGGATAGATTTGTTACAACTATGGTTAATTACTAGCCATCTACTAGTGAAGTAACCCAAAAATAAACCACCCTGTTTTTTTTTTTATTGGGCATACCCGATCGATGGGATCTTCTGAATGACCACCACATAATTATGTTGCTATGTTGTTTCCGTTTAATCGCCGATTAAATATATACCTATCATATACCCATTAAAGCAAATTAAACCCAATTAAACCACGGTTTACAGCATGGGGCGCCTACTACACTGATCTTCCAGTTCCACCTGCATGGGGCCCCGAGGCCCCGAACCCTTCTTCAGAAGCGCCAACAGAATGCCAAGCCTCAGCCCCTCCATTGGGACTCAATGCGGTTCTCAGGTTTTAACGATGGGAGGGAATAAGATGAGAATAATTGGGTGAAAACATGTCAACATCAGAAAATGATCTACAATCCATTCTAAAAAGGTTAAGCATGAGACCAATCAGTATTAAAGATGTGGTGTAGGCGTAGAACAAGCAAGCAAAGTGGGACATCAACAGAAAGAAGTTTGTATGGTTGAGCTCGGCAATACATATCAGTAGCAAACATCTGGATATACCTTGATCATACCCTGTGAGCGTGTGGGCATGGCTACCCAGTTGATCTAAGCATGTTCCCAATGTTACTCCCAAACTTGTTGATTTTAGGCCCTATAGTTTGTTGTTTCCCCTTGGCTTCAAGAATTTTCATGAAACTTAAAAGGGGCTTGACCCTCCAAACAGGAGAATTTCTCATAGAAACAAATCCGTAAACATCAACTCAATCAATTCTGGAATCTTGATATCACACGACTTTGCTATGTTCAGCTCTTTCTACATAACCCAAGTTGCTGGCCAAAAAAGAGGGTAACCTGAGGACATTGAACATGGCGACAACCACCTTGAAACGCCACTTCGTCCCTGTTCGGAGGTGGTTTATCACCATATTTCCATGATATCCCCATTAATTATACCACCATTTTGTTTTCCACCATTACTCCTGATTAAGTCCCTAATTTTCATGGCGGAACACCAATGTTCAACCATTGATGCCATCATTTTCCCACCAACTAAGTCACTATATTCATGGATTTTCATGCAAAAAACACATCACAGAACAGTAAACAATTCCATTACTAATGATCCCGTAAGATTTCTATGGTTGATGGTTAAATTCCATTCTATCCCCATGTTGCTTGGCTTTCTACCTATTATACCTGCTATTTTGTTACTTACATCACATTATCCCCCATTGAAATTCCCATGGTTGATGGTTCTATTCCATTGAATTCCATGAAATCACCTTAAATCACACGAAATCCCATTGAAATCCCATTAAATCCCATCAAAATCACCGGAATTCCCCTGTTGACATCCCCATCTGTCAAGGCACACGGCGTTCATCCCGGCCAAGGTGTCGCCCATGGAGAGGTTGGGCCGCACCGGCGGATCGCCTGGAACACCTGGGAGAAATCCGGATGATTCATGGGGATTTCATGGGAATTTCATGGACATTTCATGGGAATTTAGTGTAGTTGGATTTACCCTCTGGTAAATCAACAGTTGGACCCTGAAAATCACCTATTTTCAATGGAAACTAGTCTTCCAACCCCTATCTGCCAGGGTCTATGTTAATTTACCAGAGGGTAGTTGGTAAGAATTGTGTAGAGGTTGGTTTTCATGGGGTAGAATGGGATAGAATGGGATATAAGAAACCATATGATATCCGGGTGTGCCTGAAGATGGGGTATAGCATGGTATAACCTCCAAATGGCCAGTTTAATGGGAATCATGATAATAAATTATAATAACCCATTGAAATGTCCAAACAAATGAACCAATGGATATGTCGCCATACTGTGGATGGACAAGCCATCCTGCACCAGCTGGAAACTATTGGAAACTACATTGGTAACTGGTAACTATGAAACGCTGTAAATATGGTAATAATAGGACTAATAATGGAATATTATAGGATATCATGATAAACCTTCTGCCAAATGGTGCAAAATTTCTTCCATCCGCAGTGGAAATGATCATTTCAATGATTTTCATGGGGATTTAGCCATAAAAATTGGTGATAGTTGATGATAGTTCATGACAGTCAGTTGATGACAAAATATAGTAACCCCAAACAAACGATGCCGATAACAGTGATCGCAAGAGTGTTTTTACTCATTTCGGGCGCTGCTGTATATACAGAGCTCAATGAATCAGGGCACTTCGATGAGAAGTCATGGGCAGGATACCTTGGTCTTCTGACATGCCTTGTTCTTACACAAGCCAAGCAAATAATCGCAAAATATGGCAACATGCCATCCGACTGACACCGTAAAAACTGATAGAGGGCAAAAGCATTGAGCTCTCATATCCTTACTTTTTGGATATGACAGAAAAGAACACACAAAGGGTACATGTGTGCAAACCGGTTTGGCATACTGCTGTTCAACATAAACTTGAATAACCCATAAAGTCATATAAACTCCCAAAGGTACCCCCCCAGAAAAAAGAAAAAGTAAGTTATGATTTGATTTAGTGGGAGTTAGTTTTTCATGACTTTTCTATCTTCTATGTGTTAACTTACCATTTGTTACTAATATTCATCCCACTTCTTCGGCCGCGGCACCGTTCACGAAGCGAAAGCCGCCGACGCCTTCGCAGACCGAGGCAAAGCCAGGGTCCCTCGACCTGGCAGAGGATGGAGGGGTTGCCCTATGAAAAATGGTGATTTTCTATAGCTATGGTTCAACATATACCGGTTTACCTAATAACAATGGTGATGTTCCATATAGCTATATGTATAGCTACGTTAATTTGCCCCAGAGTCATTCGTTTCAATCTATACACAGTGATAAACCATATCTAGACCATTGGGGATAAGAGATACTGATGGAGATGCCATTAAGACATATACACAATCTTTGGTCATGCATGCGATTCCCTGGTTTATCAGGCATGCCCGTGCACGCCTTGGATTCACCATACCCTGACACATGACTCATGACATTGCTCTTTACTGTCCCCCAGGGGCAAACATGGAAAACAACATCTTTCAACACATGATTTCCAGTTCCGGCTTGTGTTTCCGACCCCTCTAAAATACAAGATAAACCCAAACTTCCTGTTTGGAACCACGATGGAAATCCGACCCCCTATCTGCCAGCAAGATTCTTTGGACCAGTTTGGCCATAGCCCGACCTTAGTGCTGGCGTTCAAAACTGCTAGGTCCTAGGTGGTTTCAACATGTTCGCTGCGACCCTGTCGTTGCGCCGCGTCTGACTTCAGGTGGATATGAAGATAAAGTTCATGTTATTACCCCAATCAACATATTGAGACATATTGTTCATAGGGGGTGGCGAATTTTGATCCCTTATGAAGATATAAAATAAAGTTGATGTTATTACCCCAATCAACATATTGTTCATAGGGGGTGGCGAATTTTGATCCCTTGTGAAGATAAAGTTGATGTTATTACCCCAACCAACATATTGTTCATAGGGGGTGGTGAATGCCGATCCCTCATGAAGATAAGTGGTGGCGAATTTTGACCCTCATGGAGATATAGTTAATGTTATTACCCCAATCGAAATATCGTTCAGAAGGGGTGGCAAGTTTTGACCCCTCATGAAGATAAAGTTGATGGTATTATCCCAGTCAACATATTGCTCAGAGGGGGTGGCAACTTTTAATGTGATGATGATCATGATGTGGTGATGATGAAATTCCTTCGGCTTGCGGATTGCTACTTCTTGTTCTCACCCAAAAGCACCTCCCCAGGTCTGCATCAAACAAGCTACTGTATCAGTGTATCAGCTATGAGTCACTCAAAAAATGCACCAATTGAGGCATCACCCATGGCCAAAACACACCAGCCAGCGCCTTCGGTAAGAAACCACGTCTCCGTCATGATCCGTCCAAACAAACATGTAACATGAGGGAGACCACACCAACACATGTGGGAATCCCCCCCCAGGCATTTTAGGAGATTCGAGGTGCCCATAGGTGCCCTAAAAATAGCTGGTGACATCTGGTGACATCTGGTGATGTTGATGTTTACCCTCTGGTTATTTTTCACATAGCCATGGAAGCCATGGCCCATTTATAGATGGTTTACCTATTAAAATTGTGATTTTCCATGGCGATGTTAAATAACCACATGGAAATCCCCAAAAACAGCTGTTGATCCAGCCCCCGCCGAATGATCCAAGAGGCACGCGAGCCACGATGAGCCCAGGATTCTGCTGACGCAAGGTTTCAGGTGCCATGTCCCATCCTCGGATGGCAATGGGATGTTCCATGGATGACCCTCTGGTTGAGGAATAGAACTTTAAAAAATTGCTATGGTATAGATGGCCCATGGAGTTTGATTTATGATGATGTTTCTCTTGAAAAACAGATCGTGTGTTTATATCTAGAGTATGTTAAATAGCCAAAGGCTACCACCAATAAAACACATTTGACTATTCACCCATGAGTCGTTCTCTCAGGCAAAGGGTGCGTTAAAAACAATGTTGGTTGGATAAGGACACAAAAACAAAATGGGCGGTTTATTTCCCCTATGGTTATACAATAACTCTGTCAATGGGGTATACCTTCCAAATGGCCATTTAATGGGGATCATGGTGATTATCCAACCTGGGTAAATTATCATTATAATAGTTCGCAAAGCTAAAAGGCTATTTTAGAATAGCTACCCTAACTAACTATCATCTGTGGTGAGGTCGCAATGGTTCCGGTTTGGAAGCATCTGACTTCTTTTTGTACAATCCGGGTCCGTGTAAGGCCGACGTAAGGCCTTTTAGGTCATGAAACACCCCCCATCATCATCCTCCCATAAAAATTGGACGATATGTCGCAGAGTAGCTCCATTTTGGGCTTGCAAATTGGGATCCATATTTCCGAAAAGGAACATGTTCCCAATATTGTCTGGAGCCCTGAAACTACCACAAGTGGCCTGAGCTCACCCCCATGTCACTGCTACCATGGGCTTGGCAAAGCCATGCTGCCCAGTCACGTTCCAAAGTGCCTGGCTTAAAATTCTCCACCAAGACATCCTAAGCTCAGGGCCATCGGCTGGGCATCAGCTTCGCAACTGTCTAGCAGGGCTGTATAACCAGTGTAAATTATACAGTAATGGAGGTTTCCCAAAACGGCGGTACACCGAAATCATCCCAAATTAGACGACTATTGTATATATAGATATATATATATATATATATAAATATATATATATTGAAACGCATGATCCTTCATTAATTAATGATCTTGTCAGAGAACCCAAATATGAGCCTGCGCGCACCAACTCTATGCAAGCACCAAGTCTTTAGGAACTCTTCCCATCATTCCAAGTTGAGGGTATGAAATCCACTCAAGACGAAGACAAACATTCTGGCTGGAGACCCAAATCAGCTTGGTTGGTCTTCCCCGGAAGATAAGGATAAAACAATTTCGAAACCATATGCTAATCAAGCTATTGCTTCTGGCCCCAAAAGATGCAGGCCTATCCCGATTTGCGGAGATACACTCCGACGGTGAATGTGTAGAGCCCAAAAACCGGCAATTTCCAGGTTCTCACCGATGAATCTTTTCAGCATCAACTTCCCACCAGTGCAGCTTCAGCTGAGGGACTGCATGACCTGGCACAAATGAGACTCTTCTGGGGATGCTTTAGAAGAAAAATATGTGCAATGGATCTATGAATTAGTAGACTGGCCAAGTTTAGATATCCTGCAATGGGATTTTCTGAAAGTCGGGACAGTCGGGACATATTCTTCTGTAGCAAAATGTAACCCATTAATCTGTCCAGCCTAGGTTTGATCAGTAAAGAGTAAAGTGCAACTTCATCTCACATCAGGGAATTGTTCAAAGAGACTTGACTTCCTTCTTTAAGTGCTCACAGCTTGGTTGACCAAAATGTATCTGCACGGATTTTCTAGCTACTTTTGATTTTATGATCATTTCCGCAGCTTGTGAGCCCAAGTTTGCTGCTTCGAACATGTCTTATATAGTGTCTTGTCCGCAGACTTGGCAACTCCCATGTCTGGCCCACACATTTCATCCGTTTGATTACCAAACAAAACACAACAACAACACTATCTATAAATGGTGGCCAATGGATCTGTCAAATCCCTCACATTTTGAACCCCCAAAAAATCATCTGGCTAGATATCCCATCTATCCCCATGACATCCTATTAAATCCCTAGGGTTGATGCTTAGCGCCTGCAAGTTGTCTCAGCAGCTGTCGCCCCTCCGGTTGCCGAAGGTCCAGTGCCAGGCTGCGTTTGTTCCGGGCAATGCCTCAGAACGACAGCTCTGATGAGGCCTGGGTATACGTGGGATAGCCTATGGGATATATTGGGTGTATACACCCAATTTCAAAAGGGCACATGATCATCAACCTCTGATTCTTTCATGGAAATATCGAGCAATTGGGCACAAAGAATCAGTTGACCAGCCACATACCCTCCAGTAACATTGCTACGGAAAATCGCCCATTTATACCTATTTAAAGGCGTGATTTTCCATAGCTACCAATGCCTGGAAGGCCAGGGAGATGAAAACCATTCATGACGAGCTTCTCTACATTGTGAAGCCACCAAAAAGATCCAAAAAGACAAGTAGATCACCATTGTGGGGATCCTGTGTTGTACTTTCTGGGAACCCTTTCAGTTGGAGAAACAATTTGAAAAAGGTATCTCAATTAAATTAAAAGCGCCTCACACATGTACCCCTAAAGTATGGCATTCTGTGGCACAGTGCCTTCATCTTATATATCAAGCAGTTCAGCATCTAACCACAGCCCTAAGACACATCTTGTCGACTGGAATGCCGCAAGACACCAATTGGTTTTGAACTATCTTTTCCCACATAAAAATAACAAAGTAATGTCGGTAGAGAAACCACCCATATGTTGATGCTTTGTAGAACCCATAACGGTTGCGAAAAATTAGGCCATGGTTCATGGTTGCTCTACGATGGGACTGAAGGCCTGATGACTCCGATTGGCAAAGTTGAAGTTTGGCCAAAATTTGCTGATTTTGAAGGCGAATCATTCGAATACCCTCTGGTAATTTAACATAACTATTGAACATGGCCATTTATAGTGGATTTTCCCATGAAAAATGGTGATTTTCCATAGTTATGTTAGTTTACCAGAGGGTAATAATATTATAGTAATAATAATGCTAGTAGTGCTACATGTGGCATGTTTCCTCTCATCGCTTGTTGTTCCTCCAAGCACTTTTCAGCTTTTCAAATCTTGCAGCGTATCCTTATCCCTATCCGCTCACACGATGTCAAGTGCAAAATGATGAAAGGATCGCCCTGCCAATAGGTATGGGTCAGCTCACCCTGTAGTTCACTGCAAAATAAATTGGATATATATATATATATGTATGTTCACCCCGGGAAATATGGAACAATAGGCTTTGATCCATGCCCATATCGCAAAGTATGGTTTCAGCCACAAATTTGGCCTGTCTCGACCCAAGCATGTGCTTGTCTGTAAATAAGGTACAAATCAACTGGTCAAACATCATGGTCAAAAAATTGGCTAATTGAAATTGCCAGTTTGTGGTACCACCCCAAATTTCAATCAAACCCATATCTCACCTTGTTGTTTCCATGATATTCACGGTTTATAAGTGATATGATGTTTGGATACCCCGATCACATCAGATTCATGCGGTAAACCAAAAAAAACAAGCTGTCACCATTCTTGGCTGCAGGCTCTGCCACCACAAACTGGTACCCTCACCTAGGTGCGGCCCCGAGACAGACGAGACCTTTTCGAATGGTGCGTTAAAACTTGTCGTTTGGGAGAAGCAAAGGCACAACAAATCAATGCATGCACAAGTGTGCTATAAATATGTGTAGAGTATATAGTATGTATATATATATTATATATAGATATGGAAATAATGTGTATATGTATATGCACATGTTGCTTTTATGTTCGGCCCAAACACGGCTTAATGTCAGATGACTCGAGTTGATGTCAGGTCTTGTTGATCTGGGATGCTGTCCAGCCTTTAGGAGTCTTGGCTGGGTCTCTCATGGCTGGACTTATGCAACTAGGAATGCGGAAAACGATGTCTCATGGCTGGATCATTGCACATTGCAAAATTATGTTTTAATATGTTTTGATACCTCTTGTGGTTGTCACTCCTCTGACTGACTTTGATCTAGAACCGCCAAGGCAAATGCACTCACTTGTCATCTCCTATCAGATTTGGCCATTCTCGTTGGTGTTTGATGACAAAGGAACATGATCACTTGGGCTTAGGAATGAGATGTAAGTTGGCGGCTACTGTCACTATCACAATCATGGCAACAATGCCAGCAACGCTAATGACACCTAGTGACCATGGGAATCACTCAATCTCGAATATTAAACCCATGTCTGTCTGCATGCATGCATGCATGCATGTAACATATAGCATCTAGCACAATGGCATATGTCATGTATCACATATCTCACACACATGTATGTATATATATATATATACACAGATAGGCAGGTAGATAGATAGATAGATAGATAGATAGATAGATAGATAGATAGATAGATAGATAATATATATACATCAGATCATCATACACGTGTATAATCACTTATAATTGTATATATATATATATCACATATCCCAACATGTCTGCTGTCATCCTCACTATTTGCACAGCCGTTGTTGCTGTATCATGTCATAGCCCCATCCCCAGGCTTGAGGACAGAAAAGGCCCGCCCACTGATGCTGAACATGTCCTGTTATCCAAATACCTGTCAGTCTGGTAGAGTCCATCATTGCCGGGGAAATCCAATTCGGTGAACAGCTTTGGGAATTCATCATGGGGAAACAGAAAGAACCACGTTACTCCACGTTATATATTCAAAACCATGAAGTTGAACTTATTTTGAACAAATTATGTATATATATATACACGTATATCATTCATCCAGAGAAAATCATTCATCCGGTGCATCCCAAGACTTTCAACCAGCGAACACTGGGGGCCCAGGTCAGTTGCGGTCAGGTCTCCATCCAACTGGCGCCACTTGCGCAGGCCGTCACCCACTTCTGGTGGTTCAACCTCAAGATTTTGGGAAGGAAAGCCATGGGATCCATGGGATATTTTGCCCCCCAAAAAATGGGATGGTACCCTAGCGGCAGCCATGCTTCTTAGCTTTTTGGCCAGCTTGATTCTGCTTTAAGCAAACCAGATTACAGGGATACACATGTGGATTTCAGCAAAGACATCTAGAACAAAAAGGCTACACGGGGTGGCTACTTAAGCAATACAACATGCCACTATAGACAGCAACAACTTATTGAAATGACAGCAATTCGCCTTCTCTATTGAGCAGGTCCTGCTCCACTCTCTGGATACAGTTCTATGACTGTCACGGTATTTTTACCCAAGGCCCCATAGCAATCCACGAAGGAAAACAAGTGGATCTAAGTGGGCCTATCAGTTGGAGCCTAGCCCAAGGAGATCCCAAATGAATCCAAATGATATATTGTTGCACGGGCAAAGGGCACCAGAAAATACTCGTTTATACAGTCTTCATCAAACTTCAAAACATGGAAAACAATGTATAGATATATATATATATAGTTGTGTATATATATATATATAATATCTTTGCCTCCGCTGGGGTGAAAGGGGAATCTAAACTGAAAATTGTTGGTCTGCGCAGGCCATGGTCTATAGAGAAGTACTTTGAAACGTAAGATATCTGGTGGCATTGTATGTATGAATGAATGTATGAATGTATGAATCTACGTACGTACGTACGTACGTACGTACGTACGTACGTACGTACGTATGCATGTGTATAGCCTCACACTGAGGTAGCCCTCAGTGTAGAGAAGCTGTTGTGCAGTTTTGCATCTGCACGTCAAGTCCCCTTTGATGTTGTGTGGGTTGGACCATTGCTTGCGACATCTCGAAACAGCATTGAAATTAAATTCTATCACCACAGCATGTAGGATACCCAAGCTACCCTGCCTTTAATCCTTCACCACTCAAGTATCGTGTTTCTTCAATCATGCCCTGCGACATGATCAACATCGCAAAACAAGAGTCGTTGACAATCAACTTCACTTATGTTACCGTAAATTCACAGTTGCCTTGGCCCAACCCTTGATGCATCCGCCCCACTTCGGCTGTACATTCTGCGCATCACAGGGGGTCAAATATCGACGAAATCATCCTGGGCAAGGGGTATTGGCATATGAGTTAGCCAGAATTTAAGGTCGAAACCGCATTGTATTTTCCCAGGAATTCTGACAATGGTGTTGTGTGGATCTTGATGTTGATGTTGATGATGTTGTTGATGATGATGATGATGATGGTGTTATTGATGATGGTGTTATTGATGACAAAGAATGGAGAAAGCCGATGCACTGGATGTTCAAACCAACCACCAGTTCTTGGGTGATCCTGAAAATATTACGCTGGTGAGTTTGTAGCTGGATTCCTACAAACAACACAGAACAGAACTTGCCAGAGACAACCAAAAGTTTGAACTGAATATGCAAATATATACTATGACTATCACCAGTAATAAACTGCTCTAAAGCATCACAGCTCAAAATCGCCAAGGATCTCCAGGCGAATTTTCTGCAGTTCGTCCCCTAGCACCAGGGGAGCACAAAACGACTCCCTGCTCTTTGCTATCACCATCAGTGAAATTTAAAAACACACACATATATATATATATAGGACATCGCCAATTTTTATGCAAACTTTTGGGATTCCATGTCCGTTTGTCTGTTTCATGTCCGACATGGATGTACGAAGACACGGACGGAGGCATCTGCCGAGGGACGGGATTTCTTCGACAGTGCCCCATCGACAATGGCTCTCTTCCTCAGCTGGGAATCTGAAGCTGATGGGATGAGATGCTCAGAGTTGGAACACTTTAGTCATGAGGAACAGCATCTTATTGGAGAAGAATCCATTGCGGATCTAAGTCAGGTCCAAGCTGGATTCGACAGCTAGCTGTTTGATGCTTTAGCACGTTGGAAAGCATCCAAACCTTGATTGCCGGGTTCGCTGTCGTACTTATGCACGTGATCACTGTGTGTGTATTACTATGTATATCAGTATATCATGTGTATATCCAGCAGCAAAAGAACTGGATGTACATCTATCTGGTTGAAATACCAACATTTTGGGATAGGTATGGATAGGTACCCAAACTATCCCAAACTAATTAAATATAAATTGACCATCATGTCAAGTGACGTCCTAGTGACGTCCTTACCAGGTAGATTCCTGAAGTGAACCCAGCTGCCCAAGCTGTTGCAAGCCGTGCAGCTGTTTCTGAACCTCCAAAATCCGCTCCTAGCGCAGGAGTGTGATCCAAAATGACCGCAGCTCGCGGCAAATTTGCTGATTTTGGCTGTCAGGATTTTGGTTGAATTTTCATGATTTTTCCGCATCATTCCGCCATTGAATCCATTGACATGTTCATATGCGCCCTGGGAATTTAGGTCACGCCCAGTGCTGGTGAAATCCTGCATTTCTCCGGTAAAAACCAGCAGTTTCCTTGCTCTCCCCATGTTCTTCGGGTTACCTTCAAAACTGGTTTTGTCATGTTTTGTCTGAAACATGGGGCTATTCCGTGGTGGTTTAAATCCCATTTCTTTCCCGTGGTTTGAATGGCTATTTTGATGATTTGATGGCTATCCAACTGGTGAAAATCCGACGATCTCATGCGGTTTTACCACACCAAAAATATCCAAAAATCCAGGGTAGCAATGTTTGGTTTTTCAAGTACAAACATGAATTATCGAATATCATAGGTTAATTATGTTTCCATTCAAAGCTCCGTTCTACTCCATTGAGTCCGGGGATCTCCAGGCCATCTTTGAATACCAAATGATTAATCAGCAACAAAATAATTGAACTCCATGAAACGCAAGATTTACTTTTGATAATTTGTCCATTGTATGCCCATTCTATTCATATCTGTTCAAACTCCATGAAATCCCCACTTTCCAACTATATTCCCATTAAAGTCCAAAGATTTGCTGAAATATCTATGTGGGGAATTTATTTCCAACTATATTCCATGGGGAAATCCAACTATATTCCCATATCCCCACTTTCAAATGTCAGATTTCCCATGATTTCGCCATGATTTCCTCAAAACCCATGAAATCCCACAGAGTTCCCATGGAAAATTGTCCTCCACCGTGCGCTCGGCCACGAAGCGTAGCGCCCGCACGGGGCGGCGCTGCCCCAAGCGGTGCAGACGATCTATGGCCTGGTCCTCTTGGAGAAACAGGGGGATTTCCATGGGGAAACTCGTGGGACTTCGTGGATTTTGTGGATTTGACACGGCATGGTCAATCTTTTTGGCAGTCCAACCCGAAAAAAACAAACGGAAAAAAATGGTCATCTTTTGCTGGTTGTTTTGGTGATGTTTGTTTTTTTTTGAAAAAAAAACCAAGGATGAAACTACGTATCCAAGGTTGGGGATGATGGGCATGGATTTTAAATGGCGATAATCTGTAGGAGTTTCATTATGAAATGGGGATGTCATATGGATTTTGAGTTATGTTTGATGATCTAACGGGAACATCAAAAGAAATATAAATTTAGTGTAAATCCAGTATGTCAAAGTTGGTATTCGATGGCTTCAATTCCTGTTATAAATTGCCGGTACGGGTACTATGTCGCCACTGAAAGCGGCTCCTCAACTGCTGGGTTCCACCACCTCGGAAGTCGAACACTGGGAACTCGACATGTTTGCAAAGTGGAACATCGCTATTTTGAAGTTCGGTACATCAACTATGTCTATGGTATTCTATGGTCATGTTTAATTGCAAACTGCTATATTACCAGAGGGTATAGGCTGTTAATCCTATCCCGCTAATACAAAGCATGGTTCCAAACATATGTAAATCTCCCGTACTCAACAAAATTCTTTCCAGATGATGTCTAATAATTTGATATAATTTGGTGGGTGGGATTACTTGATAATACAATGGTCATTTTTGGTGAGAATCTTTATATTGTAAACTCACTACTCGGGCTTCCCGGTTCGGTTAGAAACTCCCATGGAACTGATGGCTTCGTGCCGGTCCACCGGATCACCTCTTCAAATTAAAGGTCAACTGAATACAAAGATATACAGATGGAAATGCCCTCCGGTAACAAATGTTACATAGCTATTGAACATGGCCATTTATAGTTTTATAGTTGATTTTCCCATGAAAAATGGTGATTTTCCATAGTTATGTGAAAGTTTACCAGAGGGTATATCGAAATTACTTGACATCACCAGCCAGGATTATTGGATGCATGGATACTATCCTGCTGTAGATTCCACTAGTTATACTCTTTTGCTTCTCTTTTGCTTCTCCTGGGGATGCCCATTGCAAATGATCATAAATACAAATAATATCAAATAATATTATCATCCAGGTAGTGCATTTTCTTCCCTGTGTGATTTTATATCAGGGATTGATGATACATTATCAGAGCAGGGGAATTACCATAATGGCGATTCCCCATAAACCAGGTCGCGTAACCCCCTACTTTTTCACTACTCGACAGGTATCAACTAGTCAACTGCCACGGGTTCCCGAGCGGATCAATCAATAGAACGTGGTCAGCAGCTGTCAAGTTCAAGCCTGGCCCATGGGAAAACATCGCGTCAATGAGACTGGAAAAAACATGAGCTGGAGAGTTATTGATGAACAAATAGAACACATGACAGTTCCACTTGTGGATGAAAAGCCCTGAAGCTTTAGCCACATCATGAAACTGAATTTGGATGAATCTTGTGGATGGGGTGGATGGGATAAACAAGATGGGGGGACAGCATGGGTGCTTCTTGAAGTGGGGGGACACGTACAAGTCTCATACAAGTGACCAAGTTGGTGGTTTCTAGTAGAACAAAAAAGCATTGGTTTTGGGATTTCCCAAGTCACTTGAAGCAACTAGGATGCCAGTAGATGATGTGGGCATATGTGCACAACTGAAAACGACATATCTATAGATACATGCTTGATAGAGAATACATACAGTATATGATAAGCCATCACACACACATATATATATATATATATATATATATATCATATACGTATATCATCCATCTATAAATACGAATGGGATGTGAATGGCATGTGAATGGCATGCTATGTAGCCGGTAAACGAAGCTAGCCGCTTTGATCGGCGCTGGACTCACCTGGACAAGTAAAACACGAAATTCACTCTCCGAGATGCTAAGCTGCTAAAATATGAATATTTCGCATACTTTTTAGCACATATTTTGTTCACCAAATTTTGTTCACCAAATTTTGCGCATACTTATATACGACATATATCTATATATATATGGTTTCTGTCCAAAACGTTGATATACCGGTATAGCATGGTATACCTGCTACCCGGCAAGTCGGATGCCACCATTGTATTGCGGGAACATCAGGTATCCAGTCTAAAATCCATTGTTGATTCACCATGATTCACCATGATCCATAATTATTAAACTAACTAATGTTTGATCGATTTTGGCGGGCCCCATTTTCAGACGGGCACATTTTCATTTATCACACATGAATTTGGTCACAGAATTTTCCAAGGATGAAATGGAGGTCACTAACCAACCAAGTCCAAACAAGTTTGGGTTGAACATTGGAAACATAACTGGTTGGTAGTTTCAACGATCTTGAAAAACATGAAAGTCAATGGGAAGGAGTATCCCATATATTGTGGAAAAATATGGAAAATAAAAAATGTTTGAAACCACCAACCAAATAATCCCATAATCCTATTTGTAGATCGTCTGGCCTCAGGCTCCTGCTGCGTCACCGTTGACACCTGACATGACCCAGCCTGTACCTGCTGCTTTCAAGCTGCACAGCATGACCTGCTGGAAGGGCTCAAGATTTTTGCGGTAAAGCCGGGAGATCTAACGTACAACCTATATGTCCACCGTCTGCACATGGACACATGTATACGTATACAATATACATGTGCATGTGTATATATATATATATATATATCTGTCTAGTTACATATGTATATATATATATATGCACGTAAAATGTACATAGGCATATGACTATGCATATAACTTTTTTGGTGAAGAGTTTGCTTTTTTTTGATAGAGCTGCAAGCCCTGCGAAGAAGTTGGAAAAGACATGAAAAGACTCGAGAAGACATAAAATTTTAGTAAAAGATGGTTAATCCCTTGCCCCTAACCCTGGTTTAGTATGAAATGTGTTCACCTGCCGGGCCTTACCGGGGATATTTGGGAGATGGGATTGATAACCCAAGTTCTGCACCCCAAAATTGGATGTAGTTCATATACCCCACTGACTAACACGGAAAAATCCCCGTTATATTATTACCAGCTCCAAATATGTCCCTCTATATCATGGTTCCTACATGCTCCTACATATCCCACTATCTCCCACTATCTCCCACTATCTCCCACTCCGTTTTATTAGATCCCATCATATCACTAATATGGATAAAACAATCATACACCACCCCATTTTTGGGTGATTTGGGGGATGGTTTTTGGCATTGTTTTAACATGTTTAAACCACATTACATCCCATCTGGGTAAATTATAATATTTCCACTAACCTGAATTAAGGCCATTTGGGGATGATTTCCCTTATTAACTATGATTCCAGTGAGGTCGCAGTGAGGTCATTATAATTTACCCAGATCCCATATGTTAAATCAATGCTTCCGCACCTGGATATGCGGATGCCCTGCAAAGCTCTGCTGCGCATGCACCCGCGCATCGTGCTTCATCTGTCCGTCCAAACGCACGAAGGGCCACTGTTGTGACTTGAGCTCCTTTCGGATGCACCGAAGAATGGCTTTAACATGTTTGAACCAACAAGGTGCCCTCTGGTAATTTAACATAGCTATTGAACATTGCCATTTATAGTTGATTTACCCACTAAAAAAATGTTATTTTCCATAGCTATGTGAAAGTTTACCAGAGGGTAACAAGGGAGAACCGAACCAATGACAGTTTCGATCACAGACTCTTCACAGCCACAAACTCGGTCTCCAAAGCTCGTCAGCCAAGACACAGACTGAATCAGATCCAAAACGGCGGTGAACTGAGAGAAGATCACCGCCTTGTGATTTTTTCCTTGTGGATCCTTTTTCCTGAGCTGGACATGGGGGTTTCCAAAGTCATGGGAATACCGCCAAATCATCCAAGTCATTAGACCATTTTAGGATTCAAACCTACGGTTTTTGGGGTACCCCCATTTTAGGAAACCTCCAAATGGCTGCAAAATACAGCTGGATGATAGTTGATATAGCTGGAACCTTTGGGGGAATCCAATTCTGCTGGGGTAAAATTTCAGCTTCAAAAAACATCACCGATTCTAGGCTGAAAATGTCAGAAAACTGCCAGAGAGCCTTAATAAACATACCATCAGTTGGAGGCTGGAAATTCGAGATAAACTGCCAGGACAGTAGCAGTTTAACCTGCATCCCTTCACAAACAGGGACTTTACTTGAGATCCATTGAGCTGTGCGCCATTTTGGATTTCCCAGGGCCAGGCTGCTGAATGATGTTCTCCTGCAGGAAAGCGATCACAGCACCTGGGGTGCGACACAAAGATCGACAATTAGCCATGGCTATATGAAATACCCTCCGGAAATCAACCATGGCCACTGAACATAGCCTATTGGTGCCTATAAATGGAGGTTTTAATGGGAAAGCACAACTAGAAATGCTTGATGTTTAATTGACATGTTTGATTATCAAACGGTAATATTGTGAAGTTCTGATTATTTTCAATATTGGTGGCATTTTCAAACATAGAAAACCAAATTATCATCATGATTCTTGGGACAATATCCACCAAAATCATACAGTCAGCAAGTTGTTGGCTATTACCAACCATCATATAACAACTTCAACCAAAACTAGGCCAAAATCACCAAGAACAATCCTATTAATCCACATAGATCCCCTGCAAAGTGATGCTATATATAGTTACTGTACCTAACTTGGCAAACAATTCACTAGGGTAACTCGGGATCAATTCTAGTGATATGAGTTTTGAAATCAACAAGAGTATACAAAAACATAAAAACTACGTTTAGGGGCATCACCTTTGATATTTCAACATATTCCAAATGCATCATAGAATCATAGATACGAACAATATCTTAAATCAACACAGATCTCCTATGATTGCTGGATATTGCTGGTTTCCCATGGCAAATTTGTTCTGTCACTGGTGGCGACCACCGCCAAGGCGCGAATTTTGGACCCACCGGCCGCGCCGGTCGCAGAGGTTTCGTCACCCTCCACGAGTTCCAGCTCCTTGGGCCGACCCAGCAGTCGGGGCATGCCAGCAAAAGTGGGTTATGAGTGGGTTATAACCCACTTACTAAGTGGGATGAGCCACCAAGTATCACACTTTAATGGATTGGTTTAAGGGAAAATCATGGAAAATCTGCAGAACTCCATGGATTTTCCCATGAAATATGGATGTGTCCTGCAAAGATGTCCTTCAACCAATCCATTGAACAATATACCGACATCTATGTATACAGGAATGTCCAAAACTATTGGCATTTTGCTATTGGAAAATCATGGAACTGAATGGGTGTTGTCCATTGCCATTGTTTGACTACCAAGAGGCATGTGTAAATAAATAAACACACACACACATATATATATATATATATACATGTGTGTGTGAAAAGATGTTACACACGCACACACGAATGTATAGGCTCAATACAATTTGTATCAACTTGTGATTTGTAAATTGAGAGTCTACTAGGATCAAGCTTCACATGTAGAATAATACCCGTGGCATTGGCCATGGGCTGCCCATGTCATATCGCGCGTATGCGACACACAGTTGTGCCTCATAGATCTGAAACAAAAAATGTACATACTATAAGACATAATATATTATATTACATTAAATCCGTGTAATTAAATGTAATTTATATATCTATATGTGCTGAACACTTGCAGCATTCGACCAATTTAGACCATGTGACGTGACACTCTTTTTCGGAAACCCTGGGGCCACGCAACTCCCCCAGCATCAACAAGCTCAAACATTTCAATCTAGGCTTTACTTTGAAGTGTGGTAGCAAAAAATACATCCTTGTTTGATAGTAAAACAACAATTATAAATAGTACAAAAAAAACATCCCAGGCATTTGGGGATGGTTCTTACATCCATGGTTTGCCAGATTAACTTGGATTTGCTTAAGGGTCTCCGACTCCGTAAGAACAACATAATCCCGATCGATTCCCTCAAATGGCTGATGTTCCCACTTCCCGCCCCAATGCCCATCCCAACACCACCAAGTTGCTGCAGGTTTTTCTAAGAGTTCCGACTTCTTGATCACCTGCCATGAATGCCACCCAGATATAGGACCAGCCCCAGAAAATCTAGTACAGTGTTTTGTTTTTGTTGCCATGGTTGTTGATGTTTCTTGGTTGGATGTTAGTTTTCTATCTACTGTATTTCTGGAAGTCATTGGATGTCATTGGGTACAGCTGATGTACAAAGGTTGGAGTTGCTGAGGTCACCCTCTCAGGTGGAGAAAAAAAGGACATTTAAGGGTTCGTCACCCCGACATGACGATACCAACACCTAAAGAGAGCGGGCTTCATTCCACATGAAAATGGCAGAAACGTGTGACATATCATCCTCCATAAACTCAGGTAACATAATGTGACAGATGTTTCAGTGAAAGAAAGCAATTGGACCATTCACCCACCATGAACCGAGCTTCATTGTGGTTCAGTCTTCTTTTGGCTTATAAACTGTGCATTCAGCCAAAAAGGTAATTGGTTACACCAAGGTGAGGCAGAACTTCTCTTTCCTGATGAACGTTGCAATTCGGGGGTTTTATCAAGTTTTATCCATGCCTGGACAAGTCTATAAGCGTGATTCATCAAAACCCCATATTTGATGATTTATAAAATAGGCCAGTTAATACCCATGATTTAATCACCAAGATTTCATCATCCCCATATTTGCAAGTTTAATACAAATTGCTCACACTTGTTGATGCCAATCGTCCAGCATGATAGTATGACATGATGCACCAACTTGAAACTGGTGAAACTCCAACGGTTCACCATGTCTGATGGCTAAACAGGGGCTGGTAAATGTCCTAATTGTGCATGACCCAACTAGAGGGAAGATAGTTTCCAACAAAAACTTCTGAAAGTGATGTTCCAAATCCCCAAAACATGATATTTACCAACCCGTTATACAACTATAGCCCGGAAGCCAGGTATAACTGGCTAAGAAAACCCCATTGAAGTGATTTTTACCAACTAGTTGAAGGAGTTGCAGTATTTCATCCCACGGCCAGAACTGTTGAGGGCTATGGCTTTAAGCATAACCCCACTTCTAATCCCATTTATATAACAGCTAATTCATCCACTTCTAATCCCATTTAAGGGATATATAACTTATATAACCTAAGTTATTCTAAGTTGAAGGAGTTGCTTAATTGTACCCGCCTGTTAAGGGCCATAACTTACATAACTCTGTGGTTATCTGTGGTTCAACATGGCTTTTTACCCCCCGCCCACCAACCCCACAACGACGCCCTGGGTCACATTCCGGCAGAGCGGGCACTGTCCTTGCCCCGCACGGCCCAGCTGACGCAAAGCCGTCTCGATGCAGCTCCGGTGGAAGACCTGGACGGTCGTCAGGTTTTCGTGTGGGAAACGAAACATGATTAGCCTCTAGGATTGATGTTAGTTTAATGGGATATTAATAGTGATTCAGAATGATTTAGAGTGATTTAATGGAAATTGATAGTGATTTATAGTGATTTACTGGGATATACCCTCTGGTAAATCATGGGATCAATCACTATAAATCTCATTGAATCACTATAAATAACTTTATTTATGGAAAGTGATAGTGATTTATAGTGATTTAATGAGATTTATAGTGGTTCAATGGGATATGAATGGGATACACCCTCTGGTAAACTAACAGTTTGCGACATAGAACATGGCCAACTAAAGTGTGTTGATTTACCCATTGCAAATGATGGTGATGTTCCAGTTCGTTATGTTAGTTTACCAGAGGGTCATGACTATTATGAATTATATGGTTAGCAATACCCATAGGATCCATGTATGGTACAGTATATATGGTAACATTTACCATCAATATACCCCAAATGTTAGCATATATACCATACATGGATCTTATGGGATATGAGGATAATGGCGTTTCATGACTTGATAATGGTCATCAAGGGTTTTTCATGATGAAATAAACGGGTGAAAAGACACGGGAAATCCAACGGATGGATGGTGATGAATATGGCTTAAAGCCATGGCATGTGATGGCTTCATTTCATGGTTATTTTCATGGGTATTTTCATGGTTACTAATCTAATCCTCATTCTTACTCATCATCCCGTAGATGGGATGAATTGAAACCTGGGGATAAGAAACCTATTTTTTTTACTTGTCATTTGGGGATTTAATACATAAATGATCATCAACAACTACAAATTTCGGGGATGCTTAAACAGCTACGCCCATAAAAATGCTGATGGCTTCGGGGATTGTGCTTTGTGGCATTGGGTTTGCCACATTAAAATATCGGCTGATTGAACAGGCTCCAGGCTCGCTTTTTTTTGAGCTCCGAAGAGCTCCCTAGCCACTGGACAGTTTAGCAGCAAAACACCAACATAGATCGTAATATTGTAATATATATATATATATATATATATGTATATATATATATATATTTTAGGATGTTGCTCTAACACGTTTTCTTTAGGTTAAAATTGGTTGTTATTTAATGGATATTTTTTGTTATTTAATGGATATTTTTTGGTTATTTAATCGTTATTTTTTTGTTATTTAACTGTTATTTTTTTGTTATTTAATGGATATTTTGTTGTTATTCAATGGATATTTTTTGTTATTTAATCGTTATTTTTTGTTATTTAACTGTTATTTTTTGTTATTTAATCGTTATATTTTTGTTATTTAACTGTTATTTTTTGTTATTTAATCGTTATTTTTTGTTATTTAATCGTTATTTTTTGTTATTTAACTGTTATTTTTTTGTTATTTAATCGTTATTTTTTGTTATTTAATCGCTATTTTTTGTTATTTAACTGTTATATTTTGTGTTATTTAATCGTTATTTTTTGTTATTTAATCGTTATTTTTTGTTATTTAACTGTTATATTTTTTGTTATTTAATCGTTATTTTTTGTTATTTAATCGCTATTTTGTGTTATTTAACTGTTATATTTTGTGTTATTTAACTGTTATTTTTTGGTTGTTTTAACTGTTATATTTTGTGTTATTTAACTGTTATTGTTTTGTTATTTAATTGTTTTTTTGTTCTTTAATTTGTTTTTTGTTATTTAACTGTTATTTTTTGCTATTTTATGGTAATTATTTTTGTTTATTGACTGCGTTGTCATGTGGTTTTGAATGTTATAAATTATAAATATTTAAATAATATATTGAAATGTGCGGCTGTGTTTGTTCTTGTTCGTGTTTTTGTTGTTGGTTGTTGGTTGTTGGTTGTTGGTTGTAGGTTGTTGGTTGTTGATGTGATTTTGTTGTTGTTATAGTTATAGTCGTTGTTGTTGTTGTTGTTTCTTGGTGTTGTTGTTGCTGCTGCTGTTGCTGTTCTTTCCATTGGTAGTTGTTGTCGCTGTGTTTTTTGGATGATTGTGAGGGGTTTGAATGTAAAATGTTTGTGGTTGTGCAGTGGCATTGTTCTTGTCGTAGTTATCGCTGTCGTTTTCGTTGTGGTTTTGGATGCGGTTGTTGTTGTTACTGTTGTTGGTTCTATAGGTACTTGTTTTCAGGCCGCGGGAAAGATATTTATATATATTATCTATTATTATATTGTAAATTGTAATTCTATTATTTTTATTTTATGATATGATCTGATTATAGTTTCAATTTATAGTATTGACTTTTGGTAATATTTCATTTTTCAGAATTTATAGGTAAACTTATATTTATAATATGATATGTGATATATGTTATGGTGTGTGTTTGATGTTAATGTTATGCGTTTGTTTGTGCATTTGAAAGTTCCACATGTTCAATTCTAAATTAATTTTTATTTGGTGTAGACGATATGTAGACAGAGAAAAATAATTATAATACTATACTATATATATATATATATATTATATTTCATTAGTAATATTGACATTGATATTGATATTGTCATATTGATATTAATTATTATTGTTATGAGTTATGATATTGAATTGACATTGATATATGATAGCCTGATGGCCATAATTAACATTATTTAATATTATAATTATAATACATATTTATAATTAATTATATGTACGAACTGATATATGATACATGTATTCTGTATTAATATATGACAATGAAAAATGCATTGAGCTATGATGAGTAGCTATGAATAACTCACGAGCCACGAGTTATTACTCACACATTCTGATTATTACTCGATGCCATAAATCATGAGTCATGAGTCATAAGTCGTAAGTCTGAGTATAGTTTAGGTCCAGTCCATGTCATTGTCATCATCATCATCAACATCATCATCATCATTATCATTAGATCATCATTCATAATTCATAGTCATGAGTCATAATTTATCATAATTATAATTATAATTAATCTCATTGATCATCATATCATCGAATCGAATCACATCATATATATTGAAATAAATATCAATATCAATAGTCACTAGTCAATAGTCAATATAAATTATATCGAATCATATCATATCATATCATCATAAAATCAGATCACATCAAAACATCATAGTATCAAACCATGCCGACCGAACCTGATCAAATCACGACTTTAATCGCCCAGAAATGCGGGTGGTGGGGATGTGGTGAAGTGATGTGGAAGGTCACTTGCACAAACAGCTTTGCAGTGCAAGCATCTCAATCTCATTTTTTCTCGCTCTCTCAGATTTCCCGGTAACTGCGTCGCAGCTTTGCACCAATCTGTCCGCGGTGCATAATGGAACATGGGGCCATTCAATGCCGCTACAGCCGGCTACAGCTCTTGACACATTGAGTGTCACATAAGGTCAAACAACCAAAACTAAAAAGAAAAACGGAAGCAAATCAAACAATCTACAAGGTAAAAAAACGCCCCGTCAGTCTCATGACTGCTCACTTCCCATCAAGGACTTGCTTGGCCCTCTTGGCCAAGATAGGATCGGCAGCCATCTGGTTCTTCTCAAGCAATGCCAAGCACTTGCTAACCAGCCCTGTGCGGGTCTCGCCTGGACCCAGAGTTCGTACCATGGCCTGGGACAACGACACGCTTCCCTGAAAGTAGGTCACATTGGCCAGGACAACGGTGTTGTCATCACCAGGCATGGTCTTGGCATTCAAAGTCGAGGAAAAAGATCTCAAATCGGTGAGCAAGGCGGCAACGCCAGTTCCAGTCTTCTGCTGCAAGATGGTCAGTGACTTCAATCCCGTCAAGAAGCCAATCATCAACTCGCACTGGCTGGAAACCTTGCTAGCAGCAAACAGCACCATCTTCACATTTGAATCTTGGCACAGCTTGCAAATCGCATCTTTGTCAAGTGGAGAAGCTCGAAACAGTGCAGGGAGGGGATGCGCTGCTTTGATCTCGATGAAAGCATCCTTGAACATCTTCTGCATGACGTCGATCTCCAATGAGCATGAAGTCATCGAAGCAACCAACGCACTCTCTAACTTGTTCAAAAGAGTCCGGTGGTAATCCTTGATCTGGTCAATGTTGGCCATGTCCTCCCCAACCTTGCCGATGATTTCAGTGAAGGCAGTTCCGGCCCTCGAAAGGCCAGGGAAGAAGCCAAGCATAAGCTTGAGAATGCCGCACTTGAAACTCAAAGAAGAATGGTCTTTCTTTTGGGCGATGTAAGTAATGATTTCGTTGATCACCTGCTTGATGTCCGGGGTCGCATTGGCTGTCTCCACAGTCTCAATGATCATCAAGGCATACTTGGACATCTGAAGCAGAGCGCCTGCAAGGCAAATGAAAGACGCATGCACTGACACATCAGAGGATGCGTTCTCGAAACGCACCTTGATCTTCTTGTTGGGAGGCAGGTACTGCCCATATGCCAAGTAGATGCCACCAAAGTCGGCATCGTTGTCAACCTTGTTCTTGCCGTCGGTGTCAACATCAACGGTCCCAACAATGTCTGATTGCAAGATGGAATCAAACTGGGGCTCTGTAGCCAAGATGCCTTGCAAGAACTTGCTGAATGTAAGTCCAAGTTTGCTAAGACAATCCTCCACTGCCTTGTCAATCTGAGCGGATGCTGCCAACAAACCTGGGACCATCTTTGGCATGAGCTTGTGGACTGCAGTGTTCATGTCTTTGTCCCGGAGAAAAGTGTAGAGGCCCTTGATCTCAGCTGACATGATGATGGTATCTGTTGACTGCGCATCCCTCAAAGCACAGAGCTTTGGGAATGCGCCCTGCAAACTGGCCGACAAGGAAGCAATTTGATTGGCCCACTTGTCCAAGGTGGCTGCATTCTGCTTGCCAAGCAGTTTGGACAGTTGGATTTTCACCCAGAATCCCAAGCTTTTCATGGTAGACAAAGCCTGACAGCACTCTGAAGATCTCTCATCATTCCACTCCTCAGTGCCGCTTCCTCCGCAGCACGACAAAAGGAGCTTGCAGAGATTTCCGGCAAAATCATCGTGCTTCAAAGCTGCAGCTGCAACCAAGCCGCCTTGCAGCTCCGCAATGCGAAAGGCCACATTCTTCATCTGAGTCTCCATCAAGCCTTTGGCGTGGTCTGACGCCAATTCCACGAAGCTGAAGTATTTGGCGACCATGTCGATCACCTTATTCTGGCTTGGAATGTAGATGTCGATGTTGCCTGAATCTTTGTCTTTTTTTGTCAATGAGTCAACTTTGAAGGATTTGCAGCCATCTGCAAACTCCACGATGCTCTCAAACTCCTTTCCCAGCAGCTGGTCCTGCTTGCACTGAGTAATCTTCTCGTTGATCTTGTCCAGAACCCATGAGCCGACAGGAAAAGTCACAAGGCCCGTGTAGAAGGTAGTACCCCTCTTTGTAGCAAGTGCTTTCTGGGACTGCAGCGTGTCACATTCAGCTGGCTGGAAAATCTTGCCGGAGACTGCACTCGCGACCAGTGATGCAATGCGCTCAAAATCATCCCGAGAAGACGACTTTTCAGGAGCTGCTGTGTTGTAGATGGCAGACTTCTGGAAACAGCTAAGGAGCTCCACCACGGACTGCGCAGCATCAATCATGAACTTGTTCTTCTCCTTCTCATACCTTGCAGGTGTGAACCAGAAACATAAAAATTCAAAATATTTCCCAACATCTTTGGACATTACACCATATGATATGGGACCAATAAAGAAATAATACTTCTGCACATAAATTACTGTGAAAACAATTTGATAATCCGTAACAAAAAAAGTAGTATCATGTAAAGTTACAACATTGTTTTCTTATTTAAAGTAAGATATTATCATATTTATACATAATATATATTTATATAATTATATATTTTTATAATATAATGTATTTGTATACAATATTGAATTGTATCATATCAATATATATTATTATATAAATCATATATATATATATATCAATATATAATATATATATATATATAATAATAATATAAATAATTATATAATATTATATAGATAATTTTAACATAGTTATCTAAAACATATTGTTATTTTATTTTAAAATATAAGAAATATAAATATAAATATAATATAATACTACATTTTTATTGCATAAATCATAAATTAAGTCAAAAAGTGTTAATTGTTATGTACCGCAATTTCTTGACCCTAAGAAGTAGCCTGTAAAACTACGAAACTATGAGCCCGTAAAATCAGGAAACGTGAGGAAACTAAGTGCTTTGTTTTCACTACGTATCAGCGACACCGGTGTCTACGTTGCTCACACCACCAAATCATATCAAACCATATTCGTACATTCGTCATGGTCAAAGTCATAGAGTCATAGTCTAGTCATAGTCTATCACAATTGTCATAGTCATGAGTCGGATGAGTCTTGAGTCATAGCCCCCATGTCATGCGCCATGAATCTATCATTTATCGTTGACATCATCAAACCATAGTCACAGAATGGCATAGTCATAGTCTAGTCAAAGTCTTAGTGGGTAAAATAAGTAAAAACATATTAGTCTTAGAATATATAATCATATTAGTAAGTAATGACTAACTTAAAAAACTTAAATTGACTAATAACATTTATAAATTATAAAACTATAACATGTTCCTGGTATTGGTACTGGTAGATACTTACCCCGCATCACCCAAGATATGATGGTTGGAATCACCGTTGTAGTTTTATTATTTATTTATTGTTATTTTTAGTTACAGCATGTAAACGTACCGTATGCTGTATATTATGAGATTGTTGGTCACCCATCAACCCTACGTGCTGTCAATAATGTCAAGATGCTCTGAATCTGATGCGTTGCCCTGGTACTCCTTCAACAAGAGGTTGTTGATCAGATGGATCAAGCACCCCAATTGGAACTCACGCGCAAGCTCTGCAAAGCGCTCATCAGCCTGATCCGGCAAAATGCTGGCAATGGTGTCCGACGAATCACCATCCTGGGAACTTGACACTTGTCCAGGGTCCAGAAACTTCATGAGATCCTCAAGTTTTCCCTGCTGGACCAATTCCTCCGCCATTTTCTTGTAAATGATGATGCTGACGTTTCGAGGGACGGTAACCCCAATGTTCTTCAGGGCAGCAGCACGAGATCTCACAGTCAATGGCGAAGTTTCTGCGTCTTGAAGGGCTTCAACGAACTCCTCCATAGCATCCTCGCAGTGGACATGTGTAGAAAGGAGTCAAACAAATGGTCAAAACATCCATATAATATAAGAATGAATATTATATATTATATATATATTATATTATATATATATTAAATTATATATATTATATAATGTATAATATATAATATTACACATTTATTTCTAGTCTATGTCTAAAGTATATTTATTGTTGTAATTTAAATTGTGCTATCACTCAATAAATAGTTGTATACTATTGTATAATGATGTAGTATATTTTTCTATATACCAGGACAACGACTCGTGACTCTCCAAAACTTCTACTTGTGACATCAAAACTCGGGCCATCCGATCAGGTCAAGTAAAGTAAAAAAAGATTGAACATCAGTGCACAACGTATGTTCTCAACATGTGCAAGTTTCCAAGCAAGCTTTCGAGTCTTTCATGTTTTGCCAGACTTGAGCCGCTCTGCTATTGGAACCGGATCGCCTGACGGCCTCGACGAAGAAATTGGTTCCTTCTTGGCTCAGGCGAGTGGACACCTTCTCTGCCAAGCTTCGAACGGCTTTCAAAGAGACCTGAAGCACTGATGACTCGTCTTGAACCTGGCCTTTCAGCTGACTCACGGTCAAAATGAGTGACTCAGCTTTGTCCAACTCTTTGCTCTCACTGGCTGCCTTCTTGGAAGTTCCCATAGACATGGCTGCCCAAGATGATGAGGCTGTCTCAGCCGATTGGGAATCACCATCTGCACCATTGCCAGCAGCAACGGCAGGCTTGCCTTTGCTAATGTTCCGTTGCTGAACCCTGCGCCTCTTCTCCTGTTTCTGCTCTTCATCTGAGCATGCTTTCTCCTTGTCTCTGGAACCACGTGCCTCGCCGCCAAACAAGATGGCATGCAACTCCTCAGAGTCATCTGGCCCGCTTGCCTTGCTAGGCATCTTGAGGTTGATCTCTGAAGGGTCTCCATCAGCCGTAGTTCCAGTCACCCGCACTTTCTTCTGAGCTGCTGCAAATGCCGAACTGGCAGTGACTTCTCCATCATTGTCGGAATCATCACGTGCCAATTCAGCAATTCTCTTCGCTCCCCTGGCACACGTTGTTGCAATCTCGATGGCACCTGGGCAAAAAACTGCAGGACGATGAAATGGAGTCAGTATATACAGTATAGTCGTGCTGTGATGAGTCATATGATGACAACGATAGTGATCAGTGCTGATGATCAATGGTGATCAGTGATCAGTGATCAGTGATAGTGATAATTATGATAATGATTCTAATGATTGATGGTTCATGACTCACGACCCTTGATGCACAATAAAAGATCAGGATCTGATTTGATGAAAACATATTATTAATTTTATAATTACAATAAAATACCCACAGGTAGCTTTTGTACTTGTATCATTGAATTATTATCCCACCAAATGACCCGGTACCAACTATAACCACATGTCATTGTCACAAGAGACTCATAGTACACTGCTATTGTTCTTTAAACCGTTGCACACTGGAAATCATGTGTATGACTATGACTATGATTGTGACTATAAAACCATCAGGACCATAAGTGTTTCGTAAAATACAAACAAATACATACGAACCGAAAGTAAGTGGAGGGAACCTAATAATAATAAATAAAACTAAATAATACAATATTTAAAGTCAGGATAGTAGTTTATCCATAGATTGGTGTTCTTCAAAAAGTTACAGTTGCAAACAATATTTAGGTTGTAAGTTAGTTATAACTTAAAAACCAGTAAAACACATACAAACATATTATATAACTACGTATATTACTATGAAAAACACATATCAGTGATCATATCAGGGTGATCATCGGTTGGCCAAGTTGTTCTAGCCGATATTTCTGGGTGGGGGCCTGACTGTGTCATCACTATCTAAGGGGTGAATATGGGAGTGATATGATTTGATACAATATCGGACCAATCGAATCATATCATATCATACCATATCATAATCATATCATATCATATCATAGCACCATATCATCATAGAATCATATCATATCATCATATCATCATATTATCATATCATCATAACTACCCAACAAACATCAAGCTGGAAATTGGCCTAGGCACCCACAACAAAGTCATCACGGGTAATTCCCCTGAGCTTCTGTCCCTGGTGTGATATGACTTGGAGCTTCTTGGGCATTGGCTTGTCATGTTTTTTCAACAAGTCCGGGGTCCAGAAATAGCCAACCACTTGCTTCGTGCTGTATGTGCTTGAAGTTTCGGCATATGCAGCATCCAAAGGTTCTCCTAGGGCAAAGGTCCCATGGGCATTGGCAATGGGCAATGGTTGTCCATGGTCAACACAGCACTGAGACATCAATTCAAATATCAAGTTCAAATATCGATGGACAAATATTATCTGATATCAAACATGGCATGTCGAGCCCCATCACGGCTGATCCTGTCCTGAGCTCTCAGCTTTGCCGCGTGGACGCTTCCCCGCTCGACGGGACTCAACATACTCATCCAACCCCGCAATGTACTCATTGAAACCTTCGTCCGTGGAAAGCTTCGCGGTCAACGCACTCTTGGTCAAAGTGCCATAGCTGGATGCCCCTTGGTAGTTGAAGCAAGGCTTGCACTCATTACTCAACGGGGTTCTCCTCTTGAGCATATCTTTGGGACCAGGGTTCTGCACCATGGGATTCGGAGTGTCGTGAAACCCTTTCCGACACCATTTGCACTGATTGCTGTCGTCCCTCTTAGGCCCCATTGGATCTAGGAGACAGGAAACTGGATCTAAAGATCGGACAGCAGCACGAGGGCGTGAAAAAGAGCAAAATGCTGAGATGTGACAACGCGTCAAAAGAATATAATATCAGAATATCATACAACCAAATGCTAGCTATCCAAATTGGTGCTGGCAAATGTACAGATTATCTGATTATCAAAACATGACATGATTCCCAAATGCGGCTGGGAACGGCAAAGCTCACGATCTGATTGAGCTCACACAGAACTCCATGGAAACTGGGACACACATCTAGTTCAGAGTCAAACAAATCAAGTGTTTCTTATGTCAAACCCCTTGGCGCAAACATACCCCGAAGATGCTGAATGTTTCTGCTTTCCACTTTCCACGATTCTAGTCTAGATTGTGCCGGCTACTCATTGAGCCGAACTGGATAACAGGTGTTCTCTGTGCTACCTGTCATGGCTGCTGCTGTAAATCAAATCCAGCTCAGCCAAAGCTTGCCTTTGTGCTAGCCTTGGACACGACAGAAAACTACCTATGGCTAAGTTGGTGCCACAAGATGAAGTGGCTTCTAAAGGAAAATTCAAAGTTTGAAGCGTTGCATACGGATCTATTCGACTTAATTATAAAGCGATCTACTGTGCAACAGCTTCAGTGGCAAGACACTGCCTACCTAATCCCTTCAGTCTTCACTTGTCACTTCGGGCTGGTTCCAACCCCTCGACTGGGCAAGCAAACGTCCACACTGCGTCCAACCCTGCTGCTTGAGGCACATAGGCCAAAACCTAGGTTTGGTCTGAGAATCTTCTATGAAAATATGATCGATACAAAGGTTGGTATTTGGGATGTTGGTATTGTAATGAATACTGTTGTGACTTGATTTGGAAGTCATAGTCGAGTCATAGTCATAGTCATGCATAGTCTTAGTCGTTAATCCAAAGTCCATTGTCCCATTTTCATTTGTCATGAGTGAGTCATAGTCTTAGTCTATACCATAATTAGTCAGACTCAATAGTCTTAGTCTTAGTCATAGCCTATGTCAATGGTCCATAGTCCATAGTCCATAGTCCATAGTCATAGTCATAGAGTCATAGTCATAGAGTCATAGTCATAGTCATATAGTCATAGTCGGGTCATAGGGTCATAAGTCCAAAGGAGTCACAGATGCGGCATGGGCACGGCATGGGGTTATATGAGAGTGAGTTGGTGTAAGTTAAAATTGCACATTGCGAGTTGTGAGTCATAAGTCGTCATAAGTGAGTTGAAGTTACAGGGTTGTTGTTCAGAATATCAGCGTACTCGGATTAAAACCAAAAACGAGTAACAAGTCGCTTCTAAATTGTTGTAACCCAATACTTGAACTCAAACCATCACATGTCACACAGCACAAATGATCCATTGATTCATTAGTCACCATCACAAAACTGTTATAGTCATTTATCAAATTATTACTATTAGTATCATCATCATGAGTACAGAATCATACCGTCAATGAGTCATGAGTCATGAGTCATGAACACTGAACACAGATTACCAATTATCAATTATCAATGTCAATATCCAACTATGACTACCATAATTCCACAGTGTTGGTGATTGATTGTTTGCTTCATGGTTCTCAAGACTCATCATTACTCATCACGACCCATTAAGATGAGAAGCTCACGCCACGTCCACGGAGCAGAGCATCGGAAAGAGGCATTGTACCCCTTCAAGTCGTCATACTCTGAACCGATCTCCCCCATAGCCATCATGAAATTCCAATCCTTTTCCTTCTGATCTGCGCGGGAAAGCTTGACTAACTTGGCCGGAGAGCTAGACGATGAACTGGACGATGCTGGCTTGCGCATCCCACATGCGCGCTGGACTGTGGAACGACCCAGAGACCCCTTGAACTTGCTCTGGACTTTCATCACAGTCTTTTTGACTTTGCGGGATGCCATTCCACGGACATTGGACTTCTGCGATTTGGGACTGGCTGTGACAGACTTGCTGGGGCTAGAACTCTTGCTCGGACTGCCAACTCCAAACTTGCCGGGGCTCTTGCTGGGACTGCGAACCCCCAACTTGCCGGGGCTCTTGCTGGGGCTGCCAACACCAAACTTCCCTTTGGGAGATTTGGGGCTTCGACGGGGAGTAGAACAAGCAACAGCATCTAGGTTGCTGTGAGCTTTCCCACGACGCAAAACTGGGCGAGGGGATTGACCCAGAATCAACGTCTCTTCATCATCCGAAAAAGGAAGAACCTTCATGACCTTCATGGGAGAGCGAGGCTGCATAACCTTCATGGGAGAGTGGGGCGCCATGGATGACGTATCTCACAAGTCGAAAGCTCCGAGCAAAGCTAGACCCTTGATCAAGCCCAAAATGCTTTCGGACCACTCTTTGAAAACAACATGATAACACCCAAATGGACCATGGACCATGGTCTTGAGTCAACTCAGAAAAAAAAAACTGATGTGGCCGGCTTTCATGAACAAGCTGGCACTGCCTGACATGATGTCAGCTGAAAACATATTGCTCAAATAAAAGGCATATTCATCACGGCACAACGCTTCGTGAAGCTGCTGGAGATCTGAAAACCACATCCAAGTCTTTCCCTGTACAAGTATCTATACTATAGGCTATAGCTATAGGCTATAGGCTATAGGCTATGGCCTATAGGCTGGCTATAGTCTAAATTTGCTGCTTCACTTAAATTTAAAAACCCAAGCCAGTGCCAGAACGTCGCATAGTCACATGTTTATCCTGTGAATAGAGCAGTCAATAGTTAGCTAGCACTAGTACTCTCGAATCAACAATGTTAAACCGTTAAGTAAACCTCATACTAAGCTCTGTATCAGTTACAGTTAGACTATTGGGCTAATGGAAGTTGAAGATGGACCACAGAACGTCAAGACTAAACCGGAAGCAAAAAACATCCAGTAAGGAAATTGTCAAAATATACTAACAAACTTTAAGAAAAGAAACAATGAACATATAACACATTAGAAAGTCAAACAAAAAAGTTACCCACAAAAAAAACATTATCCAGATACAGATAATAACTAACAGAAAGTTTTCCATTGAATAACAAAAAGTTTTCCATTAAATAACAAAAAGTTTTCCATTAAATAACAAAAAAATCCATTAAATAACAAAAAGTTTTCCATTAAATAACAAAAAGTTTTCCATTAAATAACAAAAAGTTTTCCATTAAATAACAAAAAGTTTTCCATTAAATAACAGAAAGTTTTCCATTGAATAACAAAAAGTTTTCCATTAAATAACAAAAAGTTTTCCATTAAATAACAAAAAGTTTTCCATTAAATAACAAAAAGT
>Ga0126342_10000972_pt1 | contig 37040 bp, 40 predicted proteins | sample Cyp1metagenome_FD_92528 | JGI IMG/M metagenome (GOLD analysis project Ga0126342, IMG submission 92528) | Coral microbial communities from Lord Howe Island, Old Settlement Bay, Australia - Cyphastrea 1 metagenome | ecosystem: Host-associated > Invertebrates > Cnidaria > Coral ... | reverse complement strand
TGCCTAAGACCCGCGGTGTCAGTTGTTTAGGTAAGTAGCATGACCCCTGCATGTAGCAAGGGTGACACGCACAAACCACTGTGCACTTTGCAGCCCTTCTTTCAGCGTCTCAAAACAGTGCGCTGCTTTTCACGCGGAATCGAAATACGCAAGGTTACAAAAATTCACAAAGAGTCATTCGACGCGAGAAATTGGAAAAAATGCCGCGCCACGGCGGCGCGTCGCAGAACCTAGCCGTATACGTTGTGCGAGCCTGTGCCGTGTAATGTGCATGGACATAGCACAAAGGCACGTCTGTGCGAAAAAAATCTTGGGAAAATGCCGCGCCCCAGAGAGCGTACCCTGACTTTGTGCAAGCCCGCGGGGTCGAAACGCACATGAACATCGGAGAATGTTGTGCCGAGGTCTTCAAGGAGTTGCGCCTGCCACGAAAAAAAGAGCCCGAGGCAAAATTTGCCGCACTTTGTGCGAGCTTGCGCAGTCCAAATGCACATTGACACCGCACAAGAACAATTTTTCCGCGAAAAATTACCGCGCAGTCGAAAGTCATGGACATTTCATAACAAGAATTTTTTTGCGAGCATTCGCAGCAAAAATACCGCGCCCCAAAAGAACGTACCGTGATCTAATCCCGGCCTTTGCCTCTTACCCGAAGAATTCCGCGGTGTGGACACTCTGTTTAGGGGAAGTAGAAAACGTATCATTAAGAGAGGATGCGCTCAAAATTTGACCCAATAGTTTTTCATGCTTTAGTGTTTGCAAACTCCGTGCCAAATTTTCGAAGACGTGTGATGGCAGAGTTTGCAATAAAACCACCTAATCGACACAACCAAATCCCTTCGTTGCAGAGATCACACGCTCTTGCAGCCCCATTTGAGAATGAAATTGATTTACCTCCTTGATCGGAATTTTAGCTGCATAACCATTTGATTTGAACGTTTCGGCTTGAGATAGGCATGCTTGTTCATGTCTCAGGAGGGATTCAAAAACCCCAGCGCCTCTTTAGGTGGGTTACCCCTCTTTCGATCATTGTGATGCTGGTGGCCATTACGCAGACGATGGCGATGAGATTTGATCGTGGTTTGCCTTGGTGACTGTAATGCCTTGCCTTTGTGAATTTAGACGGGGTGCGTTGGTGGCCATTGCATTTAATCTAAGAAAATCGCCTTGGCACCACCTCGGAACAGGAAATGAGAGGAGATTCCTTTGCACAGTGAAAGTTCACAAAGACGACGTGCCTTCCCCGCACAATGTATCCGCATACTGGTTCGGAGATGCACCTGGAAGGAGGGCAGTGCACCGGGCTGGTCTCTTCTACGGTGGGAAGCACGCAAAACAACAAAATGAAGAAGACCGTGCCCACCCACAAACGGTTAGACGGTTTGTTTTTTTTAATAAACTATGATTTTCGGATTCCCGGATGGATGATTATACGACTTTCATCCTTTTATGGCGTGACCTTTTTTAGGATGTTTTTTTTTTTTGGGGTTGGTGGGAGTTTAGATGCAGCTCATGCAGCTTCGGGGTTATCGTTGGAGGGAAAACATGATGAGAAATTGGAATGGAATTAGGGCCATGGGGGATAATGTAGGGAGAAATTGTGTCACAAACTGAGCATTTTTAAAGCAAGAACGGCAACCTGCAGATCAACATCCATGCGGGCGCGCTGATGATTTTTGATATGCGCATCGTTTGTCCCAGTGATTTGATAGAGTGACCTATCAATTAGAACGAAACAAATCCGGTCAAGAAAATGCGAACTAATGACTGTGCTCAGTATTTGTCCAGCATGTACGCCGATCTTTCTGTGACGTCACACCGTTTCCGGCTCCATTCTTCAGAGAAGCAGGCATAAGAGCTTTCCAAAGGACTGGACCATGGATGGCTTTGGAATCCGCGCCAAGCTGTTCACCCATTCCTTTTTCCAACAAAGAGAGCCGGCCGTGAACCGTGCAATGCTCAAGATCTTGAAGGATTCCCTTCACAGTGTGTATTAGGTTGTGTTTCTGTATTGCACGAAGCAAAGGTATCCAAAATGTATATAAATGTATCATGTCATGTTTTGGCCGGACATCCACTTGCAAAATTATTTTGTTGTTTGCCAGGGTGCAAGGTTTTGATCCGATCCACACCATTTTTATCTTCCGGGTCACAGTTGAGGCGAGCCTTCTTCCAGGGCACTCTACCGGCTCCATCGCCATGAGCACGGTGGCCGTGCCAGGCCATGTCGTCGGGGTTGCATCGAAGCGGCCAACCAGTGGAATGGTTTGAGGGAAACGGAAAACGATGAAAATGGACAGGAAACCCAAGGATTTTACCAGTGCCCTCCGGTAATCAAACATGATTTGCTGGAAATTCCATTGTATAAATGATTTCCCCCAACATTTTTTTTAAATGGGGGATTCCCATTGTCATGTTTGATTGCCGGGGGTAAGTATAGGGGGAACATCAATTGCATGTCAACCAATTCTGGGAGCCAATACTTATGGGTGCAATCCCACACTATCATTGAACGGGGTCATATCCCAACTTATAAGGGTTATTATTGCCACGGCTGTATTCATCAATAACCCCAACGGCGCCCCAAACTATCGGTGGACGGAGGAACTTGGTGGAATCCCTGACTGCGGATTCCAATGCGCCCAGGTAGATAGTGCGAACATATTTGAGACATGTATTCATGTATAGGACAAATTTGATAGCGATGAGGACGAAAAATTGATGATCAGAAACCACCCGGTTTCTGCCCAACTGTGGCCCTTGAAACTAAAACTGCTGGAATGCAAGTTGGCATGGGAAATCGTGATGGGTTCTTGGATTCGCTAAAAGCACCATTTGGAGAATCTTCTGAGAATTTTCCTTCTTCGTTTTTGTTTTTCATGGGCAGATCGCTTGTAACTGCAACAACAATATTTAACAAGTAGTTTCTGCTCATTTTTTTGCATCAGCTACGATATTTGTCTTTAGCAAATCATCATGTCGTATCGTGTTTTACGATCGACTTGCATGGCGTTCAAGTCAATTGAGTCGGTTTTCAAGGCGACCCCATATTATTTGTGGCATCTGCATATGCAAGTTAGATTTTCAGCTGCATGCTGAAATGCAATTGAGATGTTAAATTGCATTAGAAACAACTCAAAATCAACGGGCTCATCACTGGGATGCAACCGTGGGTTGTACCTCACCAGTGATCCCAATCCATCACCTACAATTGCATTCCATCACACTTGTTTAAGGCGTAAGAAATATCTCGAATTTTAGTACGTGTTTGTTTCATTTTTTCCAGTCTTACTGGGTGAACTTTGGGTTTCATCAGTGTTTCCCCTAACAAGACCTTGGTGGCGAACTGCGCAGGTCCCGAGGCCACAGCCGTGGCCGCAGCCGCAGCTGCGAGCCTCGCCGCCGCAGTGAGAGCCGCGCGCGCAGCCACAGCCGCCGCAGCAGTCGCAGTCGTCGCAGCAGCCGCAGCAGTCGACGACGCAGCAGCAGCGTGGAGCGAGAACGCCAAGCGGAAGCTGGGGCGCGACTTCTTTTCTGGCTGATTTAACGGTTAGACAAGTCAGGAAATAATGATGTTCCTTTTCCCACGTCAAGTGATTTCTTACCCGGCCTTACCCGTTGGGAAACGTCTGTCACTGGCAGGTTTTCCCCCCCCCTTGTATAAAGAGGTTTTTCCTGCTGTCAGCCCGCCCAGCCCAATGTCCAGCTGGCAGAGCTGAGTTTGATGTCTCAGTTTGACATTCTTGCCATTTTAGGAATTAAATAGCCATCGACATGTAACTCAAAGTCGTTCAGCAGGTAGGAATGTTGTGATATGTTAATGGGGATATTTCGAGACTATGGGGATATTTTGTTTCTTTGATGGATTTAACATTCGCAATGTGGTTGAAACCATGAAATTTTGATTTGATGGGAAACAAACGGCATATCTTGGGATTAGGATATAAAGATCATCATAAACATAATAATCATAATAAGTGATAAACAATAAGAACAATAATAATTATAATAATGATAATAATCAAAGAATAACAATAATGATAATAATATGGTAATAATAATAGTAAATAATAGTAAATAATAGTAAATAATAGTAAATAATATATATATATATATATATGTGCGTATGTATGTATGTATGTATGTACGTATGTACGTATGTATGTATGTATGTATGTAATGTATGTATGTATGTATGTTTGCATGTATGTATGTATGTATGTATGTTTGCATGTATGTATGTATGTATAGATATAGATATAGATATAGATATAGATATAGATATAGATATAGATATTAATATAGATATAGATATAGATATAGATATAGATATAGATATAGATATTAATATAGATATAGATATAGATATAGATATAGATATAGGTTATAGATATAGATATTGCTATTGCTATTGCTATTGCTATAGATATGTAGATATGTAGATAGGTAGATATGTAGATATGTAGATATGTAGATATGTAGATATGTAGATATGTATGGGGATTTAACCCTTATGATCAAATGCAATGGAGACAATATGGGAATACAATGGGGTTTTGAAGTGACCATGAATTTCCGATTCGATCACAGATGAAGGGGATTGAAAGAGGAGTTACTCAGTTGGATCTGAGGGATTCCCATGCAGAAACATACCATCAGGTGATGGTGGCCATGCGACGGATTTGCAAAGCATTTCCTTTTCACTATCCAAATTCTTGTTTCCAATCTTCCAGCCGGATCTTATCCTCTTGTAAACTAACATCACTATGGAAAATCACAACCCTTAATGGGTAAATCAACTATAAATGGCAATTTTCAATAGCTATGTTTGTTGAACCAGAGGGTATATCCCATTAAAATCACATGGAGTCACTATACAACCCAATTAAATCACTATAAATCCCATTATATACCAGGGGGTGTCATGTTTTTAGTGCTTCACCGGGTAGCCAAGTTGCTGTCCAAACTCATGGCCTTGCAGTTGAGGAGTTTGCCAGCCGATGGCAACGCCAAGTTCGCCCTGAGGACCCGCATTTAATGGATTGGTTTAAAGGAAAATCTTCACCGGAAACCATGATTTTTTCACATTAAATATGGGGTTTTCCTGTAAATGTTCCCTTAAACTAGCCATCTTTAAACCAATCCATGGACACATGGAGATCTGGAATGTCCACCTGAAGCAGTTCCATCTTTCACCCAATTTCGGTGTTTGCTCAGTTGCATGGTGAATGAACACCCTGCCAGCAGCCGGTGCCAACCACAACCGGTGGATCGCAGGACTTGCCCAGGAAAGCACCACCCAGGCCTACCTTGGGGAACTACATTCATTTTCCAGAGGCAAGGAAGGGCTTGAGCTTCTGCAATTTCCCAAGTGCATTGATGGGCCCCGAGCCAGCAAAGTGTCATATGGAAAGGACCCTGAATTCAAATTCTGGGAGCCTGCCTTTTTGCCACCTGCTGGCTTATGATGATCGGAGCTGCTGATCAGACCCTCAGCTCGCGCGAGCAGCCGAATGATAAACTCCATTGAACTTGAGATCGTATTTTCCATGTTCCCGCTATTTCCGCATTCAGGGGTCAAACCACTTTATGACTGTGCCTTGAGATAAAAATTTGGGATATCCTCCATGCACTTATGAAACATATGAAATTCAATATCTGGTGTGGCGAAAGGTTCTCCCCAACCTCGATCTCCCAACGTGACCTGAGATGACCACTTCCTCTTCAGGACAGCAGTGGCTGCACCAGCGAAACCATGCCGCCCTCCACCAGCAACATGGCTCTTCATGAGTGGTCAAGTCATGTCCCAAACTGGATCAGTTTTGTGGGTTAGTGGAAGTGCCTATCCACTTTGCAGCTGTCACTTTTGACAGCTGCATGGCACTGAATTGCCAGATAGTCTGATTGTTTGTTCTGAAGTGCCAGCACAGGCACCGCGGCACCTTTCCGGTTGGGCCGTAGCTTTCCGGTTGTTGCCTGACACCTTTTTAGGTAGCCAAAGCAGCGCTTCAACATCTTTGCCGAGCCCATCCTTGGCTGCGCTTCGACTGAATGGCGGAGGTTGTCACTTCCCGAAACTTTTTTTGGTGCCAGATATCAACCAGATATCCACCAGATAAAACCATCATTTTTCTGTGGACAACGGCAATCTTTGTCCGCGCCAAGCGTGAGATCAAGTATGTCCAGTGCTGGTAGAGGTCCCTGTACGTCGATCGCACACACAAATGTATTGTGCTGGGGGTGCCAAAAATATGTCAAATCGGGTCATGCCTGGGAATGTGGCCAACACATGTCAACACAATAATATACCACCCCCCAAATCACAACTTTTATAGGTGGTATAAATACAATTCATTCCCAAATGGGTGGTTATTTTTGTTTCACCCACATTAAACAAAACATGCTGATCTAAGTCTCCGTCCTGGCCCTTCACCACTTGTCCGCACCCCCAAGGAGGCCACGCACGTCCGCCATGCTGCGGCAGGCCGCCTGGCAATCCAGACGATGGTGAATATCTACCCGCACACAGAGTCACACATGTCAATGTAGAGACATTTTTTTTTTTGGTGTACACTGCACATATATGTAAGGCGCATATGGATTTACAATTATGGATTTATCAGATGGTATCGCATTGACAAAAGTTTTTCACTGCGTGGGTATGGAGCCGCCAAGGCAAGGTGCCGCCGAGGCAGGCGCGCAGCGGTGGGCAACGCGAACGGAAGTTGCAGAAGAAACTTTCCAAGGCGTGGACCCAGGGGCCATCACGGGCTGTCAGGAAAAGGTTCTGAAAAATTGGGGGGGTTGGAAAACGATCCAAAAACCATGGCTTTTATGTGGTTAATTATTAAGATATCATAGGTGTACTAGGATGGTGCTGTCTCAAAATTTGGGACTCCGACATTGGTTTGAAACCTCAGTTTTCCCAATGACAATGTAGTTGGTGGTTTCCAACAGCATTTTCCGAATGGGTTTCCCCAGCCCCCAGGCTGCGGCACCTGCTGCTGGAGCGTCGCAAGACGCAGTACCGCGGGAGGAGCTCTTTCGTCGTTCCCCGCTTCTCCAGCAGCGGGGATGGGGTTGGCGTTTTTGTGGGGTAAGGAAGGGCAACCACCAAAAAGATGGAAATTGGATGAGTTTGATAAATTTTGATATCATATATAATAATCATATCTGATTATCTTTCTAAATATATATATATATTGCAATTTTAAAGTCTAGAGTTTAAACTATAGTCTATCTTTTTGGAAGTTGCCAGAAGATGATTTGACTGGGTAAACCAGAGGGTATCATCATGTATTATCTGAACAACATATGTTTCGGGTTTGAGTAGGTGCCTAGATTTTAGCATTAGAAAATGGGAAAGAAAATGGGCGGAGTATAGCACGAACATGAAACTGGAAGTAGACAATCCAATCAATGTAGGGGGAAAAATGCAAAACAACAACGCTGAGGAGATTTTAGCCAATAGGAAGGCCATTTTGAAAGAACCTTTTACCAACAGTGGCCTCCAGCTTCGCAGCTGTGTGACTTTCCATCATTTTCCATCCCTGCCTGGGATTATAATCCCGAAAACGCACCGAAAACATGGACATTTGTTGAACCTCAATGGGTTGAAGCGGGATTTCGCCTTAAACATGCCACGGGTTCCTTGAGCAAAGTTGAGCATGTGGTTGGTCATGGCATAGTTTCTGATGTAATGAAAGGATATGAAAGGTGTGAAACTTGTCACGTCCCGGAGAAGAATCCCCTCATGGGTTGAGATTGCAACACCCTTGAGGTATTGAAGCACAGGAGACTGTCGAAGAAGAGCGACCCAGCGAAACTCACGTCTTTGCAGTGTTTTGTCTTTGCCGTGTGGGAGGGGCGGAAGGCAGGGTGTGGGTTCCAGACAGGGCACCCAAGATGGCGGGTAACAGTATATAAATTGGTTGATTGAGCGAATTTCCAATGTCATTCCTGGATTAACCCAAGATTATCCCTATTGAGGGGGGTGCCCCCTAATGAATCAACATTTGTTGATCCATTAATATCCATTAACTGGTGGGTCTCTTAAATCATCAACAAGTGGTTGTTGTTGGTGACTTGGATGTGCATCTCACTCAATAAGCGGTTTATAACCCCTATATAACTGATTATATCCCATATGTAACTGGTATAATATGCCGCAGAAACATCACGTATAACTGGAACTGGCCTTGGATTGTTAATATCGTTCTTCTCCAGCAATATCCCAAAATCATGGTTCATAACCCATGATTTTTGAACATGACCCCAGGGTAAACTAACAGTAACTAACATCATGTCGTGGAAAAGCCAGGATTTGTAGATCATTTTCCATCATTTTCCATCATGTTCCACATTTGTTCAATGGGAATTGCAGGATCCAACAGATGGAGGTACTTTACCATTTATAAGGCCATATTTTGTGGGGATATTCCCTGAAACTAAGGCCTCAAAAATAGGCCTTATACATGGTAGGTACCTCCAATCAATCGGTTCCTGAAATGGCCAAGGCCGCCGAACGGAGCCTCGGGAGCCTCGAGGCTGAGCTGGAGAGCCACCAGGATGAGACTCGGTCGCTGGCCAGCTTGACCGAGCCGACGTCTCTGTTGGAAGGCACCGTTCGGCCCATGAATGTTTGCGGAGACCCGGCCTGGTATTTTTGATGGAATTTATAGTGATTTAATGGGATAAAAATCGTGATTCAATGGGATATTAATGGGATGTACCCTCTGGTAAACATAGAAAAAACTATTGAACATAGCCATAGAATCTATAGAAATAGTTGATTTACTCATTACACATGGGGATTTTCCACATGTTAGTTTACCAGCTAACTTTGAAATAGATTTTCCGTTCCAATCTGAATGTCAGTGAATGTATGGATATATATATATATATATATGATATGTTTGAAATATGTTCAGGTGAATTCCAGTTGAACGTGAAGATGCCCCCTTCGCAAGCTTCGGTTCGGTTTGTTTCTTGGAGGTTCCCGCAGATTTCATCAACAACTCCCGGCATCCAGGCCGGCGGGTGACCCGTTTTGATGAGACATCGACCCTTGAAGCGGACTTGGAGGTGGTGAATGAGGAGGAAACGGGACGTTCGGAACTCAGATTTTTTTGTCGAAAACGGCGAAGTCGTGAGAAAATCTGGGCATCCAACTGAACCATAGCATGCCATAGCATTCCAACCCCCCTAGCTGCGCTTAGTTTTTACATCGAATAAATTAGGGATGCTTTTCCGTGGACATCCAATTTTCGGCGTTGATGCTGATTGTCTATAAACCAAATCCTAAATAACATCCTAAATCTAATGTAAGCATATTATAAGCTACTCCTACGTCTAATACATTATTACACTACACTCTTATCCTGAATCTAATCAACTCCAATCCAATCCAATCCAATCCAATCCAATCCATCCATCCATCAATCAATCAATCAATCAACATTCATTGGTATATATTTTTATATAAAAAGACATTATTATAGCCGTTTTGGTATGTTTTGGTTACCTAAACCACCTTTTGCCAATGCTCCGAGAGTCTCAGGCAACGTCCTTCAAGACCTTTTTGCCGATGAGCCCTGGCGCTTGCAGCTCTGCGGAGATGCCTTCGGTGAGCTGAAGCAGCTGGGGAGCACGCAACAGAAGGCGCGGTATGGCGCGTTTTTTTTTCGCCCAGTCATGGGATAATCTATATTAATAGTGGTTAATAGTGGTTAATAATGGTTGAACAATGGTTGATAATGATAATCAATGATTAATTATTTGGTGGGTGGTTTGGAACATGATTTTTACCTTTCCATATCTTGGGAATCATACGGAATCATCATCCCAACTGACGAACTCATATTTTTCAGAGGGGTAGGTATACCACCACCAACCAGTTATAGATGGTTATAGATGATAGTACAACCAAGAATCACCAAAAACAATTTGAAGATAGAGGGGCAACAGGAATATGGTAGAATGATGCTAGATGTGTTTTGGTACGGTTTTGGGGTCCAGTTAGAGAAACCAGGCGTTGGTGGAGTTGAAACTGCCGTGGCAGGTGGTTCTCGAAGTGCTCAAGGCCCGGTTCTGTCCGTCTCAGGTACTAGGGGAAGCTAGTAGTGGCTTCAGGGTGCCTTTCTTGTTTCGATGTTTGGGACATAGTTCATTGTCATATATAAATGATATATATAGTATAATATTATATATATTTCATATTATATCATATATAATACAATATAATATATATTATATATTATATAATATATACTATATATTATATAATAGATATAATATAATATATATATATTATATTATTTAATATATATTATATAATATATACTATATATTATATAATAGATATATAATATATATATATATATATTATATTATTTAACATATATTATATATTATATATTTTATATTACATATTATAAATTATATTTATTATATATTCATTATATATATATATATGTATAATTACACATATATATATATATATATATATGCATCAATGTAAGATGGGATTTGCATCATCTCAACTGCCTTGACCTCACACTTCTCGCCCAGACCTTGGCGTCGGGCACCTGGCCGGAGCTGTGGAAAAAGGAGGTGGGCAAGCCACAAGGAGAACAAACTTCGATGTGCTACAGGCTTTCGGGGCTTTCGGGATCGATGGTATGGTGGTCAGCTGGGTATGGAGTCAAGGGGGAAGAAGAATGAAGTCTATTTGTTTTCGCCACATTTTCGTCAGTGAAATGCTGAAGAACTTGGCAGGTGAGCTCAACGTGCTGTGGGGACAGGATCTCAGATTTTGTCCGAAGTGGGCGGCTATGGGAATTACTTGGGGGTGCAGTGGAGGCTTTTTGGATGGGTATAACATGGTATAACCATGGTATATAAGCCCCACCCGTTTGGGATATGGGGCCCTATCACTATGGTCGGGTACCGACTGAGGCATTGACATGGAATACTCCCGCGAGCAGAAAGCGTTCACAGAGGTCATCCAGATTTGGCATGTGGTACGAGCCTAGGATGGCAGCAGCCAGGTGCCCATCTTGGTTTCCTCACCCGAACTGTGCTGTACATGAGTATATCAGATTGTATCAGGTAAATATACAAGGTGGGGCCCCCAAACGATAGCGTTCAGTTGGTTTGCAACTAGATGAGCGAGCGGTGTTTCAAAGGGACCTAGGCAGAGTTTGTATAGTCGTTAGGGTTTGAATCTGCCCAGGAGCTGAAGACATTCAGAACAAGGCCGACACCGTGCTGCAGCAATGGCGGGCCACCGACCGGAAATTCGAAGGCGGGACACATAGTTGTATGATGAGGTGGAACATTTCTGCATGTGATAGTGATGGTATATGATAGTATCGGATGTGGGTTTTTTGGGGATGCATCTGAATAGGGAACTCTTTGAGAGCCAAGAATCCAGCTACGCTTGGAAGAGACAGGAATGGTGAAGGACATGGTAGATGAAGCGGAGGATCTTGTGTGGTAGGAATTGTGGTTCTGCACGGGTTCTGGATGCGAGCGCTATTGAACATGGTAACACTCTGAACATCTCTGAACCATCTGCAACTGTGATGTGTTAAGATATGCCCCACAAATAATCCACTTAGCACCGATCCCATCAAGCACCGCAGCCAGGTGTGAAAAAGGCGCTCCGGAACCAACCGCTGCAGAAAAAGGGCCAGACCCGCTATCCGCGCAGCGTAGCCGAAAGCGAGTTGCAAGACAGTCCCGTGGCGCCATGGGGGAGACTTGAAGCTGGGCAGATCTGGTTCAAGGTTGTTCGGTTTACCCTCTGGTAATTTAACATAACTATGGAAAATCACCATTTTTCATGGGAAAAATCACTATAAATGGTGATTTTCAATAGCTATGTTAAATTACCAGAGGGTATATATAGGTTTATTGTGTTCTAGTTCAGAGAGCAGTAATACTTTCGTGCAGCTTTGGCTACCATACATCGTTTCAGCATGTTTCAGCGAATCAGATTGGAAGAAGCATTGAAAAAAACATCACCTACAAAAACTGGTTTATGGGTTAATAACCACTATAATGGCTTGATAATGTTCCAATTATGGAATAATTATGGACTAATTAATTCCCAGGCAGAAAGAGACCGCATCACGAAAAAAGATGGGGATGGGCTTCGCCCACCCCAGGTGACGTTTTCTCGGTCCGAAAGTTCTTCACGTTGGACCAGCAGATGTTGCGTTCCATTACCATGGAGGACGAGCATGCAGGCAGCTCTGCAGAGGGATTCAGCCCCAAGTTATGGCTAAGTTAATGTATTTTAATAGGGAAAATGATTGCTAATCAACGGATTTTTGGGGTGTTTTTTTGTTGGTGGATGGATTTTCTCAAACGTTTGGATGTTTGGGTATTGAAACGAAGTGGTTTTATCCCTAAAATTGGCTGGTCAGATGCAAAAGAGTCCAGTTTTGTGGTCCCAATGCTGCCTCATTTGGAAGAATAACATGTTCACTGGCTTGCTGATGTTATGTTACAGAAACCCAGGCAAATTCCTCATGGATGGGGACCGCCATGATGTATAGCCGAAAGAAAACAAAAGTTTCAGGGCTGCTGGTGATGCATGTTGGGCCGCCTACTTACAGTCCCAACTCGGCCCAAGGATTGAAGGGAACCATATCTATTTGGGTTTTCCCACAATAGGAATAGCAACCCCAAACAGATAGAAATTCAAAATCCAACTAAAACGATGATTACTTTTCCATATTTTTTCTATCTTTTTTGGATCACTATGCTTGTATACCGTATATTGTATACCCCAATAACCAATGGTTTATTATCATTTCCCTGTTAAAAAAAACTACCATTTAAGTGGCTATTTGGTGTTAGACACCAGTTCCTTCCACCCCAGTAGCACCTCGTAGCGTCCTCTTAGATCCCTCCGTTGAGGCGCCGCAGAAGAACAGTAGCTCAGCAGAAATCTGACGGATGGCTATGAAAAGTAAAGGATCCTTCGAAAGTGCGGATTTTGACACACCAGTTAGGGGGATTTACTCTAAGATAAGCATAAGTAACACACCACAAATGGGGTATGACACACTACAAAAATCGGGATTTTACACTTATGGGGATTTACACCAAACATGTGGGGCTTGATTTTTTGATATTTTTTGTAACCTATGGAGCCCGTGGATGACCAGCAGGTTCGCCCTTCGAGTGTCCAAGCGGGAGGCGACCGTCATCGAAAAGCAACTTGGTGGCGATCTGTGGTAAGTCACTGGATTCAACCATCGAACGGGATTTCAATGGTAATCTGGTTGGTGGTGTGGAACATTTTTTTTCCAATATTGGGAATGTCATCATCCCAACTGACGAACTCCATCATTTTTCAGAGGGGTAGGGCTCAACCACCAACCAGACTGGGATGTAATGTTGATTTCATATGATTTGGCCATAAAACATGGGAATTTCATAGGGTATTCATGGGGATGCCTTGGGATATGTAGGGATTTAACTGATTTAACCATTTTTTTCACGGGATACAATGGGAATGTAGTGGGATAAAGAACCAACACCATAATAAACGGGTCTGTTCGGAAAATTGATGGTTTAACCCCAAATTGCCATTAAATCATAGGGAACGTGGTGATTCACCATGAAATTTGGGGATACCCTGTTCTCAGACAAACCCAACTAGTAAACCCAACTTAAACAAACCTTCATTGTGGATCATTCAAAATGGGGGCATATATCCAATAAATCAAGACGAACTTGAGGATGCTTTGTCACTGGGTTTCCGGCATTACCTCAAACTCGGGTGGAAGTAGATTGAGGTTACAACCCCAGTCACCCAGTTATAAGTGTCCCATCTTTGGGGTACATGACGTGTCTGGAACTTAGCGTTATTTGCAACAGGGGTGCGCCAGTATCAACCACCATCACACTGTAGATTCAATACAGCAATAATCAACCACCCATATTTTGATGGTTTAGTTTATACCATCCATTTCTGGAAAAATTGGGGACGGTAACCATCGTCGACTAACATTCCGTAGAGGTCTTAAGCTTATGGCCCTGAAAATCCTTAGATCTAGGTCCAACGAAGGGCCCTGTCTTGGCCGAGGAAGGGCCCTGCCATTGTCATTGGGCGCAGTGGTTCTGGCAAGACACTCTGTGCTGTCCTCAAGAGTTGGGAGCCAGGAATGATACCCGGTGAAAAGCCATGGCAGCCATGGCAGCCATGGTTGGGCAATTACAGCTTGTTTATAACCACCAGTTGAAGCAAGCAGCAATAACCTTAAGGCAGTGTTGGCCATATGAACTGCTGAACTTGGAATGACATTTTCGGCACCAGTGTGTAGCCTTATCAACTTGTCATGGGGAGCTGAGGGAAGAACATTTAGATTCACACGGTGACCGCCAGGCTGCGTGTATCGCCTGTTCTTTCAACACTTGACGTACTGGCAGAAATCTGCCAAGGCCTGGGGATAAAGGATTCCCAAGTCATAGGATAAGTGGCTGGACATTGGATTCTGTATATATTTAGGATACATAGGCACTTACCATCCAGATGATTCAAAGCTTGGAGCACCTTCCCTCAGGAGCATGTATCCCATATTTTCTTATTTGAGGATTATATATATATATTTACATATATAGAGTTGCTGGGATGATTGAATTGCAAGATTTGAAGGTTTTGCATTGGTTTATGCAAAATTGGAAATGGAGTCAGTTGTGGATAACTGTGGGGTCTAGGTGTTTTTACTCGAGAAAAATCAGGCTAAAACGAACTTACCCCCTATCTTTGTGGGACAGTTTTTTTTTTGAATAGTTCACCAAGCTGGTTACTATCCCATTGTGGCCTTATTACAGAATTTTAGCTGAGTGAAGTTTATCTACTTAGATCATCCTGGATTAATAATTTTAAGATATTACCACATAGCCTCAACGATCATCCCAGCTCCAAGCAATGGACGTGGGCAACGCTGGACCCTTGGCAGGCTGATGGTGCGGCACTGGTGCCGACGGGCAATGGAAACGAACTGGTCCATCTGCACCAGGCGCTGAGCTTTCCTGGATTGGCTGAGTCGATTTTGGGCATTTTCTCGATGGGAAATCCACTACTTAGGGAATCTATAGGTTTTTGTTCATAGTTTTTCTCCCTCTTTTAAAAGTGGGGTTCCGGATCAGCTTAAACCCAAGTTTTTGATGGGCATTTGTGAAATTACCGATGTCACACATGAACACAAATGTAGACGTCAGATATCTTTTTAATGCATTTTAATACATGTTCTTATAATTGGCAAAGGCCAGTAGCACATAGTCCAATAGCAAGTGAAAGTTACACCCCCCCGGTGGAACCTGACAACTGGGATTAAACCATCCCCGATGCGGGGCGGAACCCATCCCAGGTCTTCGTAACTCACTCTGCCAGCCTGGCCAACAAGGCCGGGGATTATCCCTGGGGATGGGGGCCCACCGGGCCCACCGGGCCCACCAGTGGGATGCGGATGGCCAGGTGTTGGAGTACTTCTCCAACCTCCAAGCCCAAGCAGCTGAGGCGACTGGGCTACAGACCAAACTACTGGAACAGACGAGGTCGGGCTGGGTTGGCAAGTCATGAAGCTGTCAATCAGTTCCTTGTGTGTTTTGTCCAGTGCGTGGCTTGACATGGGATTATCCAAAACCGTCGAATACCCAAACAAGTTGTGTTTTTTTTTTCTCGGAACCAGATGATATTTTTCCGGAATTGGGGATATTGTATTCTCAAACCAAAGCCATATCTTTGGCAAAGGTGTTGATGACCTCTTTTTTCAACCAGCCAGCGAACGACCATCCTGGTGGCGGAGGCTGCCCGATACCTTGAAGGGGCTCAAGACCTTCCCGTTGTTTCTCACGATCCTTGTCAGATCATGGCGGGGAGACGGAGTGATTTCATCCGGCGGTTCAGGTGGACCGTTGTGGTTGGAAATTGGAGACCCCCAAAATCCACTAAAGTTAAAGCAGATAGTCATCATTTTCCTCATTGTTTGATGATGTTTAATGGCAATTTTACAGTGAAAAAGAAAAACATCAGTTTCAGACACGTCCGCAACTTGCATCAAATGATCATGTTGGTTACATCGTATCGCCATGTATCTCCCATATTCTATCAGACTATGAAACCCATTGATGGTTTGATATGTTTGATCCGCCGCAAGCCTCTCCTTTCCGAGGTTCCGGAAGTTTATCATTATGGTGGATGGCACCTCGCCACATCCTGGTCCGCTCTGTGGACGAAGGATTTCTTTGAAGATGTTTTGGGGTGTCCATGGGTGTCCCAAAATGAGGGATTGACTGTGGTAGAAAAGAAACATCCAATTGGGGGTATGGTACGGCCATTTTCAGAGAAGCCCCTTTTCTGAACATCTACCTGTAACTTATCCTGGAAGCCACAGAGGATCCCAACCAAAAATCAGGGCCGCAACGGGGTTCGCAGATGTCACCTGTCGACTTTTCAGGTGGGATGCCAAAATCAAGTGATCCAACACTAAAACCACGGTTTCTAGGGTGGTAATTATGGGATATGTGGTGAACTGTGGTAAACCTAATATAGAATCGAAAATCCCTGAGTCTACCAGGAACGAGTGGAATAAACCTGCCAAATTTGGAGGTGTATTATTTGGTTTGCTACATTATCACCATCATAGTCCCCATTGTTGATGCAATTCCCTGCTTTTTGATGGTTAAATCATGTTAAATCCAAATTTTTGATGGTTGAATCATGTTAAATCCCAATTTTTGATGGTTGAATCATGTTAAATCCCAATTTTTGATGGTTGAATCATGTTAAATCCCAATTTTTGATGGTTGAATCATGTTAAATCCCAATTTTTGATTTGATGGTTGAATCATGTTAAATCCCAATTTTTGATGGTTAAATCATGTTAAATCCCAATTTTTGATGGTTAAACCCACATTTTTTTGCTGGTTAAATCCAGCCATAGATGTTTTTCGGGGCATGCAGAGGCTCGCCATGGCTCGCCTGAACCTCTGCCTGAGCTGCTCCGAGGCTCGCTGGAGAAGCGCTTCTTTCCGCGGCGCCATACGGGTCAGCTCCACCCTGACAAGGCCCCGACCAGCCAAGATTCCAACTGGTTGGTGATGTGACCTTAGCACCTCCAAGAGGTCATGCCCCCCCCAACCACTTCTAACCTCCAATCGAAGTTCAAATCCCTTTAAAGATTTTTTTTTAAAGTTGGCACTCTGAATGCCATATAACATCATATAACACTATATTTACCAGATATGCACCATATATTCACCATATATTCACCATATATTCACCATATATTCACCATATATTCACCATATATTACCCACTGGTAATTTAACGTAGCTATTGAAAATGACCATTTATAGTGGATTTACCCATTGAAAATTGTGATTTTCCATAGTTTTGTGTATGTTTACCAGAGGGTACCCACATAACGACACGCATCGGGGATCTTAGGGCGCCAGGTCCTGATGGCCGAAGCTCCCGATGCCCTGGACCCCATCAGCGCCCTGCGGGAGCACCACCGCACCGCGCAGCGGGCGCAGGCCGTGAACCAGGCGAAGGCGACCAGCACCTGGGGCCCCCCGTGGGCCCCCCGGGATGGTGCCCGATATCAATGCCTTGGGCCTTGGTTTTCATGGGAAAATTCACTGGAAACTATGGGAAACCATGGGAAACCCACCATATTTTGATATATTTTGCATGTTTCATGGGAAAATCCGTGGTTTCAGATTTTGCCTTACACAAATTCCATTGACAATATGAGATTCGAACAATTTTTCGTAGCCACCAAAATGAATAGATACAAAATTACGAAAGCCAGCCGGACAAGCTGGCAAGTACAATTTGAAAGTTATTGAATGTTAGGGGGTAAGTGTCAAAAAGGGGGGCATGTAACTCAGCCCAGAATTTGGTTAGCAGCAAAAGGGCGCCTATAACTCTTTGTATTTTATTTTCACCCAGTCTATGAAGGGGTTTATGTGAATTACTACTATTAACATGTAAACCAACCCCAACATATTAACATCTCATTTTGAATCACTATTATTATTATTATGATTATGATGATGATGATGATGATTATTATTATTACTGGCAGAAGTTTTTTTTTTAAACGCATAGTGCCTCATGGTGGTGTCTGAATGGTGTGCGCGTGTTTAGATCGCCGGCTCAGACGGCGAGCTCAGAGAACCAGCGGAAGACGGAGGTGGACTACGAGCTCTTCAAGAGCAAATTCTGGCCCAAAATCTCGCCCCATGCGGCTGGGTCGAAAATTGACATACCCTCCGAGTCATCCGACATAGCTATGTGATGGTTGGTGGTGACTGGAACATGTTTTTTGTTATTTTTCCATATGTTGGGAATAAAAACATATCCCAACTGACTTTCACTCCATCATTTTTCAGAGGGTTAGGTATACCACCAACCAGTAGCTATGTGATGCTATATGGAAACTAATCATTTCCTTAATTATATTATATATTCACAACAATGCTTGGATGTCTTTTGTGATCTTGAGCAATTGGGGCCATCAGGAACGCGAATGCAGTAAGCAGAATTAAGTAGATGGGAAATTATCCAGCTGTTATGACGATATGAGTTTCTGCTTACGACTCCGACCCATAAGCCTCTGAGTCAAAATCTCGAAGTTGACCCCAATTTAGCCCATTTCCATGTAGTAAGCAGAAAAGTCTCTGCCTACTAAGCGTCCCAGACTATAAATCCTCTACAGATGAACCATTCATTTGGTGCAGCTTCTAACCAGTCACCGCCTGAGGCGCCACGGGAGTGCGATGCATCGTTGCTGTGGCGAGAAATCCAATCCTTCATCAAGGGATCCTACAAAGTGATGGACCACGGCCACGGCCCAGCGGTGGTTTTCTCATGTTTTTTGCCCAGAATCCGGTGGAAATCCATGGATGATATGGATGTGGTGGGCATCTTATTATCATATGGTCGTGATGATAGAATATGATAGAGAATTATTAGTTGCAAATTATTCTTGTTGGGAACTTTTGGGCGCTCATTATTTGTAAATCTGGATATATCTGGATGATGAATCTTGGTAAATATCCATATGCACTTTTGTAGCTTGTGGTATGTAAGCACTGCAAGCTACAACAAAGATATACCTATATGAATTTTGGTTGGTTTTCCCCACTATATATCTATGACATATGTGTAAAAGATATGCATCAAGTATCCACCTTATAAATCCTTATAACTTATAACTTATATATGTTTATTAACACCAACTTAAAGGATATTCATCCACACAATGCATATGGCATATATAATAACCTAGATATATCATGATATCACCAGCCCCTCATAGCGCATCCTGCAGGACACGGAGGAGGGGCACTTGAGCCTCGCCCTCTACGAAGAGGTGGCGAAGAAGGCTTCCCCAGGCTTTGAAGACCACCGACGTCAGTGGAAAGCTCAGGGGATTTGGGGCTGGGTATACCCATAAAACCTAAGTGGTGGTTGTTAGCATCTGTTTTTTGGGGATTTGGTTCACAAATGGTGGGTTATGGTGGGGTGATGTGTGAAAATGGTGGATGTAAGTTGTACCCCAGGAAAAATGGGTTTGTTTCAGCCACCAAAGACGCTTTGCAAACTGTTGTCATACTACCAGAATATGTAGTGGTGTTTCCCAGCAACAGAGCTGTATGATTTGGTACGTAGTGTCGAATGGAACCCCTGACAACCAAGGGATTTGGTGGAGTAATGGGGGGTTAATGTGTGAAACCCATGGAACAAATGGCGTTTTTATTTCTCCATAGGTTTTGCCACCTAAGATGGGGGTTTAAGTGGGCAAATAGGTGGATACCTCAGTTTATGGCATTTTGGAAGTGGGGAAAGTTGGGGGTTTCAAATGGATGGAATGGAGGTCTCTATTTTTGACACAGGATGTTAAGTGGACCAATGGTTGATGAAATTATCACCTATGACTGATGATTTTGACGTCAATCTGTGGCAAGCATCCGGTCGTTGGATCAAAGATGTCTTGAACGGGTCCATTTGTAGCAGCACGTGTTTCATCATGGTTTGAGGGTTTGAGACATGACCAGGTTATGTGGAAATTTAGCAACTGTCCATCCGTTTTCAAGCCATATTTCTGAAAATTTCCCAGATGTTCAAGATTTTACAAGATTTTTCCCCCAGATTTTTCCTAGTTATTCCGGAACTTAGGATCTACAAGGCGTTCGAAGCCTACGAACAGCTGCGCAAAGAGTGGAACTGCTTCGACAGGAGTTGTACCTCCAAATCATCCAAAATCAGACCATTTTAGTGTTGAAACCCATGGTTTTGGGGAAGCCGCCCCAATTCACCGACTTCAACACTTCTGCTCTGCCAGTAAAAATTGGGATGATTTTTGCCAATACATCCTCTCAATGACAGTTTCTTCATTTTTTCTCTATCACCTCGCAGGCTCTAACCATTTTTTCAGTCCCCAACTGCCCCCTCAAGTCTGTAATATCATTCACACATATATATATATATATATATATATATCCCATGATCTCACCATGAAATCCCATAAAATCACCATTTTCTATCCATTTTCCATCCCATCGTCCCGGGGCAGTGCCTGCAGGATGGACGTGAGTTTCCACGTGCTGAAAGAGTTGAAGAAGCGGCCCTACGTGGGGCCACCCATCCATTCCGTGGCGGTGGATGAAGTGCAAGACCTGGCGCAGATGCTTGGACTTGGTGGCATTTTTTGATGACAGAGGCATGGCCAAAGTCACAAACTGGATATATAACTATATATGATATTTTAATATATATATATAATTATATATATACGTATACGTAATATGATATATTCATACTATACTTATATACATATGGTTAATTGCAGATGTATAGGCATAAGAGGCCACAAGGATGTACATATTTCTGAGTGTGTATGCTCTGTTGAGCACCGACATGTCATAGTCATCTTGAAGATGAACGTAGTTCAATAGCTTTCTCTCTCCAGGCTCACAACGACAAAGAACATCACACAACATCATACTGGTATATGGTATTATATGGTATGGTGATACAAATATCAACCCTTTGATGCAGTTGTCATGCCTGATGTGATGCGCCAGCTCTGGGTTTTGGTTTTGGTTCCCTCCAGTCGAGTGAGGATTGAGCTGGCCATCTTCTTCATGATCATGAAGAAGCCTTACGAGGATCTGCATGGGAACTGGGAAATGGGCGAGAAACTGCGGCGTCCAAAAATCCAGTGATGGCTGGCTGATTAGAAGAGCACTGAAAAACCATCGAGAAGAGGTGGTTCAATCAAGGAACATTTATTCCCGAACAGCCGTCCATAATGGAAATGTATTCCCCAAAAGAAGGCTTTCTAGCTTGAAAAATCCCGCATTAATGAGGATAGTGCCATCATTACCAGATGGAAACCATCTTATTTCGGGGATAAAGCTAACCAACAGGGCATTCCCAATCATGCGCCCAAATCTTGCCAAGGTTTATCTGAGTTATACTTTATCCCCGATTTTTCAGAGTGATTCCAGCCCCCCAAAAAAAACACACACCAAAAACATTGGGGCATTTCCCAAAGACGACGCCCGGCTCACCAGGAGCTCTTCATCACAGGTGACACCTCCCAGACCGTGTCGCGCGCCGTGGACTTTCGCTTCTGCGATCTGCGGTCGCTGTTCCACCACTTCGAGGTAGCGGTTCCGGAGCTGGATCAGCTGATCATCAACTATCGCTCGCATCAGAAGACGCCTGGATGGGGGACGAATGATGGGGATGGGTTATGGTTTCCCTGGGAAATGGATCAATCATTTTTTTAAAAAATAAATAAATAAATAAATATATATATATAGACATGGTGGGTTTTGGAGTACGTTGAATTGCTAGGGGGTATTGGGGTGGGGATGGTTGAGGGAAGATGTTGGCAGTGGGGAATGTTGGGCACGGAGAAACGGGTGGGAGTGGCTGGATTCGATTGGATTTACATCATATCCCTGAGAGGCAACAGGTTTGGATTCCAGGTGACATTGTGATGAAGCTCCCAAATGATCACTGCAGGTTGTCAAGACATTTCTTTTTTATGGGGCCAGTGGTTTCAAGTGGGTGTGTCTGAGATGAGGGGATGCCCCCCAAATGGGAACATGATGATCCGCCTTCATTTTTCCCTCCCATCCCATCAATAAAAACAGCACCAGGATGATGCTCCCAGACCCCCCAGACCTGCGAGGATCCTGGCATTGTCGCACAAGGGCGTGGTGCGACTGCTGGAGTTGGCCTTTCCCCACGCCATCGACAAGTTGCAGCCGGACGAGGGCCATCGCGACGGACAGAAACCCGTGGTGGTGGATGATGTGCCACTGGAGGTGCGGCCTGGGCTGCTGGACCGGTGGTGGGGTTTTAGGTATGACAGCCCCCCATAAGATAGAAGTCGATTAAGAAATCCAACTAAAGTTATCTGAAGTTGCAAAGACAGTAAAGGACCTTGAGTCTTATTTTGGGTTCGATTTTTCACTTTTTTTGGTGATTTCTGTTGATTTCCATCATGGGATGACAGCCAGGACCTAGCACAACACGTCTTCAACTTGGATGGCTGCACCTGGGTCTGCACGGTGTCATCAAAAATGGCTGGGAAGACGCCCGCACGAAAAACCGATGGGTTTTCATGTGGAAAATCCTCTGCAAATGGATTTAAAATTGCCATGCTTGATCGTTAAGGGTTTTTGACAGATGTGTTTTCTGGCAATTTTGACGTCCACCAGTGGAGAAAACTGTTTGGCTATCATCTTTGAAGCCGCATTTTTATCAACAATCGCAAGCCCAAATAGTCGCCTTCAGGTAGATCGGTAGATCATTCAAGCTGATCACTGACCTCAGTCCCCTACAGTGAAGTTGCTCGTCCATGCTCCTCCATGTTCTTCGACTTTTTGCTCCCAAGAACCTGGCTATGAGGCAGTGCAGGCATTGCCTTCGGTGCCAGCCAAGTCATCCTGGTACCAGACTCGGGATGACATGTCCAAGCTTGCCGCATTGAGATGGACGGATAGGTGGGTCACTCTTCCGAGCTCAAACTCAAGCTGTGTGGCAGTTCATTTCCTCCTTCCGTCCTTACTTTCATACCTTGTGTGCATTCATCCTGATCCTGGTCCTGTGAATTTTGTTGACTAAGATTGAGGATCCAACCTCCATCCATCCCCAAAGATGATTTCATCCCAACAAAAACTACTCAGAAAAAGTACAACTTACTGCAAACAAATTGGGATTGAAGCTTAACACACTTTTATGTGGCGCCGCCCCCCAAGGTGCGCAACGAAGAGTCGCGCGCACGGCTGCCGCCGGCCCTCAGGAATTGCCTGGTGCTGACGGTGGAGGAAGCGAAGGGGCTGGAGTTTGATGACGCTGAGCAGCGGATGGTCTGGGTGTGTCTTAAGATTGGCATATTATTTGAAGTGGGCTTTTACACATGTAGAGTTGGATTTGATATGATTTGATCATGCTTGATCCTTAAAACTGGGATGAGTCGGACTCGGACATCGTGGTTCGATTGGATCTACTTGCGTAGCTTTAGCCATACACTGGAGAATCACCCAGCTTCTGGCCATTGAAAACGTTGGGAAATTATGCAGAATGGGGACAAATGGGGATTTATGGACCGCCCAAATTGGTGTGAAAATTGGTGCCCATGTGAGGATTATCTGACAACAGCTAGTAGTTTGAAGAAAAACATGAAAACAGATGAGGTAAGTTAGTTACTTGTTGTGATTTGGGGAAATCGACTGCGCCACGTGGTGACATGTCCTGACAATGTATATGGTGATCGTACCTAGGCGGCTCCTCTTGGTTGAACGTCTGCTGGAACCATCAGGGTCCGAAAACTGCAAGGATGAAGGCAATGCTCAGTCAGTCAGGGAGTCCTACTTCTAGACCTTTTAGAGTCTTACCCTAAACATTGAGGATGGTTGAGGCATTGATGGGGAGTCTCAACTTGAGGGACTGTTGCAACGGTGCAACAAAACTTGGATGTTGAGGATTGCATCTTGGTGAATTTCTTCCGGGATTCCAATTACAAGGAGCAGCTGAGCTGAACAACTGCCCAGGGGGAAGTGGCTGTGGGCTGCACTTTTGTTGAAGTTGGCTGCATGTCATGACAATGACATCCACATGATTGAAAACTACTGGATACTTCGACTTTATTGTTCAATATTTTTCATGTATGTGCGACGATGTACGCAGAGTTTCTTGGGGTTGTGATATGTCAAGTAGCCTAGTGCTTTGCTATGATAATTTTCAATTTTTGACCCACTTGCACATGGAGCCAGTTTCCACTGGGTCTGGAGGTGGCAGACAGTGAAGATCTTTCTGCAAGAGTTGCTCGACGAGGATTCCAAGGCGGTCCCAACTACTTGGGTTTGAATATGGCACTTGGACATATCTATCATGTAGGGCCATTTGCAGAGTCGCAACTCAGCCCTATCCAGAGCCAACTATGTCTAACAATCTTTGCTATTCTTTGCTTTTGTCGAATGTTTTTGAACATCATTTACTGTAACAACCTTTTTCCGCAAACCCATTTGTCAAATAGGTTTCTATTCTACATATCCTCCTCACTCGCAAATATAGATTCCCAAAATGGAATTGCCAACCCATTTTTTCGATCGGCTTTTCATCCCCAGATCGCAAAAAGTCACTCGGGCAATCCATTGAATATGTCTTAGTAAGTTTACTTCATCATTCTTTCATCACTTTTTCTATCATTCTTTCCCAATTTGCACAATATATTATAATATATTATATTGTATACATCATTTTTCACCATGTTCAGCAGGTTTCCGCCATCCCTCCACGTCCATCCTACAGTTCTCAGCACCACCGCTAGGACTCCGAGTCCAAGCGACCGCGCTTCGACAGGCTACGGCACACCCTGCTGTGCTCGGAGCTGAAACATCTCTACACCGCGATGACGCGCACGAAGCATGTGTCACCTGGCGGGGTTGGGGAAGGATGTGGAGGAGGTGGGGTGGTGGAAACATGTGAGAACCAGCAAACATGTACAAACATTGGGATGAATATAAGCAGAAGAGGGAAACAAATGGGACATATGTGGGTAAGCAGTAAACAGGAAAGAGTTGGGTAAACATGGTAAACCTTGCTAAATGTATGATACATATAATATATGGCTATGGAGACGCCACGTGATATCTCAGCAGCTGTGATGAGTTGAGGCTGCTGATCATCGAGGAGGACAAAGAGCAGGCAGATATGGACGGCCCTTGGGATGTGCCACAGAATGTAAGCGAGTCATGTAGTCATGTGGTTGGTGTTGTTACATGTTGTTACACCATGGACTATAGGTGTTTCCTGTGATTCGTGGTTCATCCTGTGATGTAGGTGAGCTTTTTGGTAATGGTGAGCACTTGGTGATGATTCTGGCACGTGTGCGTTAGTTGCAAGTATCTTGAGTCCAGTTTACAAGAGACTGAGAGTTACACGACAGTGGAGACAAGTAGACGATACTATCAGAATTTCGGATTTGTAGCGGAGACCCCCTTCGCTTCTATTGAGCATGAAATGACAAGCAGAACCATATGTGTCTAGCACCATCTCTGCGGTTGTCAAGCGTAGGACCTGCCGCAGCCAACAGCACCAAGCCTGTCAACTACTCTGTCGCAAATGTCAAGATGTCGCCTATCAGCCTTGGTTCGTGCTGTAGGGCTCTTGGTTGTTGTCTCACTTGTCACTGAATGGCACTGGGCACAGAGCGTGGCAAAGCCCACGGTTCCTGTGACCGCATCCGGATATGAACGACGCCTAGGAAAATTTGAACGTCGCCTTGCGCGGCTTGAAGGTCTTCTTGACAGCATCGTGCGGCCACCACTGAAGTTTGTCGAAAGCAGTGGCAAGATGTACCGGTTGCCTTTGAGTGCAACAGATGCTGAAATTGAGGAATGCAGCGCAGATGAGCTGGCGTATTTGAGTGGATTTTTTGATGGGAATGGGTGCGTGAACTTGCACAAAAATGGAACAATCCGGCTCCTTGTCGGTCAATCTGTTCGAGGGTTGGATGTGCTGCTTCGATTCCGAAGAGCATTTGGTGGTGGTATCTATCGCCTGTCAGACGGATGTGGTCGCACTAATCCAAGAATTTCTTGGACAATCACAGGGGCCGCTGCAAAGCAAGCAGCATTGCTGCTTGCCAGAAATTCCCTCACCAAGAAATCCCAGCTATGCTTGGCGATGAACGGGAATGTGGCCAAAGAACGAAGAAGTCTAGCTCGATGCCAATTGAAAGAATTTAAGGCGGCAGACACGGTTCCACACAACTTCAGTATCACCTGGCAATACTTTTGCGGTTTCTTTGACGCTGAAGGGTATGTGAAAGTACGCCCAGATGCAAATTGCATAGAGCTGGAACTTTGGCAGAAACATCGTTCAATTTTGCGGAGGCTGTTGTCATTTTTGGAGAATGAAGGACTTGACAGCTGGAGGATCCATCATAGTCGAAACGAGTCCTCTCTTTTGCGGTGTTCCACTACTGACGTCAGTAAGCAAACCTTGTGCCGGCTTTTGGCAAACGGGTTGAGTTTCAAAGGTGAGCAAGCTCAGATTGCCTTGCAGCTGAATGCCAGCAACCGTGGAGAGATTCGCGAGAAATTGTTTCAACTCAGTGGGCAGCAAGGGCGCTACATCCGCTTGGACTCTGATGGAATGGAGCGTAGCGCAGAGATCAAAAGACAACGCAAGCGCATTCACCGCTGCCGGGATGAAGCCGGACTGAAAGCACTTAGTGAGAAACTGCGGCGGCTCCAGAAGGAGCACAGGCTTGAGAACCTGCAATACACATGCAGGCTGATGAGCTCTGACATCCGCAGGATGTTGAATGAAGGTGCTTCTTTGAAGCCAATTGACCACATATGACCACATGGACAGTGAAAAAAAGTGATGCACTTCTCCCAGGTGCTTGGGGAGTGAGGAGCAGGGTCAAGGGTCTTGACCGCCGAATGTTTGGAGTGGTTATGGTTGGGACTGGATTCATACTGGGTCCAGGTTGTAACAAGTGCCAGTTACAAGATCTTGTGCCACCCGTGGAGTGCCACATGAGACTACGGTTTCTATTTTGCATGCTTGTGCTGAAGAACTTGGTATGTCCGACCAGACCCCTCAAGGGAGCGGTCTGTTTTTACAATGATAGCTAGACTCAGGGTTTCTCTCTTGACAACTGCAAAGCTGTTCAGAGATCACGTTTCCATCCTGCTTAGCAGAAATGCTCGCACCTAGCGCCATGTCCGGGCAGTGTGCGAATCCTTTTTGAAATGATGTTTGCTTCAATCTCCATGCTAGCTCTCGGAGCTCTCGGTAAATCGCCAGGAAATCCTGTGGCAATGGTGTAACGTCTTCTCTACGTTCACACCCAATGACTGTTCCCATATTCCATATTCGGGCAGATGAAGACCTGCATCCCGAACTTGTAATCGAACGAAACCCTTCAACTTCAATCTTTGCAGTGGCTGAGTTGATAGGCGGATCACATGTTCGAGTTGTGGAAGAAGATGGACCTGGTGAACTTCGGCCTGATGCAGGAGGAGAATGCTGAGGCAGGGCCTGCTGATGACTTTGTCTAGGGACGCTTGCTATTCCTGCCATGTTCGGGAGCCAAAGAGCCGAGAAACTCCTGAAATTACTGCGTAGTTGTGGTTTGCAACACATCGCATGTTGCAATTTACTGCAGTTCACTTCCCAGCCATCTGGCTCAGGTTTTAGAATGTTTTAGTACAAGACTTGAGTCACTTTATGCACGTTTCTATTTTTCATTTTTGCTGCCTTTAGGCGAGACATTTGATCCACGAGCACGCGGGCAAGAATCGAGGAAAGGACTCCTGGTGCAACATGGGCCACAACTTGATGAAGAGGCGGGGCAGTCCATTGAACACATGAAGCGACCAGGGAATAAACCGGAGGAATGCAGCAGTTTGCAATCCTAAAGGAATATAAAGAAACGCACTCGTCACAGCAGACTGTCTGAAGTCCTCAGAGCCTTGAACAGTGGTGGGTCATTTTAGGGTGAACAATTGGCATTGGTACATATATTTCATAGGGCCTATAGGGTTTTCCCAACAACAGTCCAAATCTCAAGCTGCCCCAGCCATGCTCAGGCAACTGTACCGACAGGCCCAGAGCGCCTTCCAGCGCGGTGAAGACGAGAACATGGCCAAGATTTGCGAAGCTTACATACTGGCGCAGGAGGCGGCAAGAACCATGGAAGAACAAGAGGCTGAAGGCTGGAACTGCCTTGCCTTCCCAAGTAGTTTCTGGCCATCCACCTGGTTTGAAGGAACCATGCAGGCATGTGTTTTTTATAATCCATTGGGTAAGTTTTACATATATAGGTGAATTCTAAATGAGATCCACGCTATGATAGGGCATCTGGTGCTAGTTTTGCAAATAAGAGGTGCAGCAGTGCAGACCGCTGTTTTGAGTACGAGTATCATATAGTATCATTGTCCACCAGCTTCGATTTTCCGTGGGAACTGGGACCTGCCACTGTAGGCGTGCGTCTCTTCCAAGAAGCCGCCGAGCTCTTCGGACAACGCGGCGCGCAAGAGGAACAGGCGCAGTGTTTGCTGCAAGGCCAACGACCTCTGCAGGTGGCTTGGGATGATGTGGAATGTGGGTGCTTCTCCTGGCAGTTTCTGGAAATAGATCGGAGTTGACTTGTTATCCGCCAAGGTTTGCCCAAAGTTCCACCCTTGAAACTCTCTAGCAAGAGTTGTTTGGTAATCCATTCCCCATTGGACCCCTTCCGCTAATTAAATACCACCAGCCATGGAAGCCAAAATGAATAGATCCAATACAAAACCCGTGTTTTTGGCACCATCCACCTGCCTAACAACCTCGACCCATTTGATATCTTCCCTGCAGGCGGCCAAGATCTTCGAGGAGCTGGGAGATAAGATCAAGGCAGGGCAGTTGCTGGGAACCGTGGACACCTACATATATTTTTGACTTTCTGAAGATGATGTCCCCCCCCCACTGGCAAATGCAGTACTTAGGGAATATGTCGATCTGATATTTTTTGAGGGGTTTCCTCCAGCACATGCAGTATTTTAGTGGGGGATTTCAGGTTATTTATTATTATCCAAGATTTTTATTAAACTATATTAAACTTGGATATCGTTGGGATGGGGGATCTAAAGTAAAGTTGACAAGCAAAAGAAGCAAGATTATATATATATAGGGTAATTTACTGGGTAATTTTGAACTGGGAACTGGGCCTACCGGATCAAACCCTGTGAATGATGACGCAAATGGCCGGGCGTCGAGGCCTTTCCTTCACGGAAGGGGCTCAACGCCAGCATGGGACCTCCCATATCAACCAGGGGGTTTGTTTCATCCGAGATTATCATGGTTTATTTTAGGGAAATCACCCCCAAATGGCCTTATTTAACGAGGTTAATAGTGGTTAATCATGATAATCAATGATTAATATATCTGGTTGGTGGTTTGGAACATGTGGATTATTTTTCCCATCATATTGTGAATGGAATGTCATCATCCCAACTGACGAATTCCATCATTTTTCAGAGGGGTAGGGCTCAAAACCACCAACCAGCATTAAATCATCCCGCCAAGGCGATGAATCACCCAGTTACCATGGGTCCCACTTTCAATCGTCCCGTTGTGGATGCTTCCTCCCACCAGGCGGCGCAAGCCTACGTGGTGGCCGGGGACTACAAAAAGGCCGCCAGGCTCTACGAGGAGGCGCAGCACGTGCGGGAGGCCGTGGAGAACTTTCTGCAAGCTGAGCCTTGGAAGGGGATGGGATCGGGTTAGAGCGGGCCCCGGCAACCCTGGATCTAACCCTCGAAAGTGGGGGTTTAAGCACCAAACCATGGGGTTTAAACATCAAACTTTAAATTAACATATGGGTAAAACTTGGAGAACCGCTGATTCTATGCCATAGATGATGGTCAACAGGCTGACAAAATTTAAATTCCTACGCTTGGATGGTGGAATTTTTTAAGATGGAAACCGAAGACAGGGTGCACACTATGATTTTCCTACTGGATGTGCACCGATGCTTCTTGGGGATATCCCCCCTGAGGACACAATTACGGTACCTGTAAATCTAAGATTGCATGGTTACATGTATTACTGTATGACCAACCGTTCGTGGTTCCATTTGGCAATCCATTTTCTCACTTTTCCATCCGGGTGTTGCTACCCCGCCTTCCGCCTTTGCGTTTCAAGGACGACGTCGACAATGTGAAGCGCTTGGTGTCGGAGGCGCACAGCAATGACACCCTAAGCACCGAGGAGTGCTTTCGATATTTGCAGGACAGGGCCTTGGAGTATCACTGTTGGGACGGGTGGCAAGAGAGGAATTTACCAATTGGATCCAATATGATCTAATTAAATTTAATATGATTTAATATCAACGGAAAATTATCAGAAAGTTATAGCAAGTTCATGTTGGATTTCGTCAGGCATGTAGGTTTCAGGAGTTTTGATTTGTCTCAAATCCTGCTGTGGAAGTCCTTCCAAATCAAAGCCACAAGGGGCAGTTCCCACATTTCGATATGACACAGGACACCGATGCCCATGATGTGGCAGGCGAACTGTTCTTCAAGGAGGGGAACTATGAACAAGCTGCGTCCTGCTTTCAGAGCCTCGGGCCTTGTGTAATTGACAGGAGTGGCTCAACTGACATACCACTTATCGGAACTTTCAGCACTTTCATACTTACACGGGAGGGAAATATGAAATGGAAAGGTCCCAAGATTCCATACCTAACACCCCGTTAGCGCCTCAGAATTCCAGTTGTCGGTAGTTCGCGATGGGGGCATTTTTTTCCAGAGAAGGCATCTCTGATTGGGAAAAGTCGTTCCTAGCCTCCCGGATTCAGCTGCAGCTCAGGAGTGCTGGACTCCTGCAAGAAGAGGCAAAGTGTCACTTGGAGACCGGACCTTGGGAAGTTCAACCTGAAGGGTGTTGACAAGCGCTTGGACGGGTTTGGCTGAAACATATTGAAATTGGATAAAACTGGTGTTTTCTCATGGTTTTATCAGAATCCAATTAAAAGGCTTGCCGCATTCCTGGTGGAACATTTCTCAAATCGCTGCCCACATTTTTGTCAGGGAGAATCCCTGGCAGCGTCCCAGGCTACCTCAAGTTGGGTCAGCCCCTGCTGGCAGCAGATAGGCTCAGTGCCAGTGAAGATTCGGTGCCTTGACCATGACCAACCGATAGTGGGAAGATCAATGGCCCATTTTGTCATGAGCTTTAACCCCCACAAATTTGGAGGAAAGGATGTTATGTTTTTTTTCTTTTAAAGGACCTTCAGCAGTTTCATTTTTAAGATTTTTAAGTGGCTTCCATGGGTTTCCTTCGGATTTTCGATCAGTTCTTGGAGCGCATGGACCGAACTGGGCCCAGGGGGAATTGCTCCAAGCCGCCAACCTCTACAGCGAGTTGCAGGCAATGGCCAGGGATAGACGGTACAATGTGACTCAGCCATTGCTGTCAATAAAGAAGGATCGGGCGCAGTCAAAAAACGACAAGATCCTTCAACCGTTCGCCCCACATCCGAAACGACCTGATTGCGGCCAAGAAGGAGGTCAAAGAGGTGAAGTGCTGCAGGGCCATTCTGGAGCCACTTGGCAGCTGTTGGTCGGTATGTTGTGGTGGTGAAGTGGGGGTGGTACATGGGGGGCTGAAGAAACTTGCACGTGTCGTCCTTTTTGTATCTTTTTGTTTGGTTGGTCTTGTAGCCTGTAGTGCTTTAATCAAACTCTAAGACTTGAAAGACCTGACAGATCTGAAAGTTGGCTTTGGTTAAAAGACTACCAGTCCGTGGGCTGGATGTAGTGTTTTAGCATGATTTAACCAGCTTAGCTCCTGATCATAGCTTCCTCCCAGCTTCTGTCTGGGTGGTGTATCTACATCACCTCAGGATGCAGAGGATCGACGAGAACGACCTGATGCTGCAGCGCTGCATTCGGCTGCACCAGAGGCCCCGAAATCGGGGCCGAGAAAGGGGTCAGCAGATGGGACCTGGGAGGCTTGTGATCAAAAACAATTTGGGAAAAGAAATCTACAGGATGCAAAGATGGAAGATTATATTGATATTATGTATGGATATGTTATGTGAATAGAATGAGCATAAATTTGTAGAACTATGATTAGGTATGCCATGGTATGCCAGTTTTTGAGCCTGCCAGCAGCGAAGCCTGATGCTACTGTAACGTTCTGTCAGCTTCCAACAAGTGGAAGCGCATCACTTCCGCCATTTCATCAATTTCTTCAAGGCATGCGAAGGCCAAAAATCCATTGGATACGAACAAAAAGCCACGAACACATAACTGATGAACAATAAAACTAAATTCCTACATTGATATTATATTCTGAGATGTCAACCAAACCAATCTCTATTTCAGATATCCAAACGCTTTTCCACTAGACCAAGCTAAAAATTGATATCCGCCTCTCAGGCTCGGGGAGTGGCGCAGTGCAGCACAGCTGTTGGAGAAGACGGACGCGGTGCAGAACTTGGCGACGGCCGTGGCATACTACGAGCAGGTGAGGGTTGGGGTTCCTTCAATGGCCATGCAACAGGAACCGATAAAAATTGCAGGTACCGATTCCATATATTTTTGGCCTATTTTTTAGGCCTATTTTTGAGGGAATATCCCCAGAAAATATGGCCTAAAAAATGGTACGTTTACGTAGCTCCATCAATTGGATCCTGAAGATCTCCCATTGATTCTTTGGGATGTTGGGATCATTGGATTGTCTGGTGATCACACATGGCAAGGGAAAATCCCACATTTATAGTGACATTCCCATTAGAACCTCCATTTCATGGAAGTTTCCCGGTCATGCTTGATGACTGGAGAGTAAAGGAAAATCTACCAGACACCGGTGCTAATTTTTACATGGTCCCAGGAGCTATCATCCAAGATCACCAGCCACTTGTGATTTCTAGACACCGCCCAGCTGCGAATCTAGTGAAACTTCGCTAGCTTTTCGATGCTAGGATGTTGTTCGGCTGTGGTTTCCATTCATGATGCATCATGATGCAGTTGGTTTAATGTGGCAAACCTCAAAACACAGACGTCGCATTTCGTCAAGGTTTATAACCCTGCCAATGCTGCAATTGTGTGCTGGTTGGGGCTCTACCATTTCTGGTTGAACCCGTTTCACTCCCCACGGTCAGGTGAAATGCTTCGAGGAAGCTGGGCGAGTCTGCGAGCGTCTGACGCCGAAAGACATGGACGGCAATCCAAATGTCAACAACCGATGGTTGCACAAGGCGCGTTGATACAGCCTGCAGGGCTGCAGCCAAGATACCCTACAGTGGCCCTACAGTAAACAAACCGGGCAAGGGGAGGTGAGCCTCGTAATTATATAGTAATGTTGCCAGTGGTTCCGATGGCCGAGAGATGGATTCCCAAGCCTTTTGATGATCTGAGAACATGGCACTGGGACATCCGGGGCCACCATTCTTCAGGCCTTACAGCTCTACCGGGAAGGTGGTCACACTGCAAAGCAGCTGCGCGTTTTGGAGCATTTGGGCCAGTGGCAGGCGCGGAACGGATTCGATGTTGGCTTATTGCAGCATTCATTGGCTGCCTTTCAAAAACTGCAGCTTTTGCCAGGAGTTTCCACGGCACCACAACTCGTACTGTAGCATTTATTTTGTACAGTGGTGGGTCATCACTACTCAGTTGGAGCCCATGGCAACTCTCATTTTCAAGGAAGGTGAGGGGTGACATTGCTGGCCCCATGGGAACATGCCCCCATCTCTTTCTCATAATCCACTTCTCCTGCTGGTCACCACTACTTGGTTTGACAGAACAGATGAGCAGTGTTTAAAACCCCGCTTGGTTGATGATGATCGGGGATTATACTAACTGGGGGATTATCACAATCCATGAATCCCGTCCTTAACCAACCAGTACAGTGAAACAACGGAGGGTGTTGAACAATACATGTATCCATAAATTTTTAATTACATATCACATATCAATAAGTGATTGTAAAATCTTGTAAACACTATAAACTTATACTGGTTGGTGGTTTGAAACATTTTTATTTTTCCATATATTGGGAATAGTAATCCCAACTGACGAACTCATATTTTTCGGAGGGGTAGGTATACCACTAACCAGATAAACAACCATAAAATAGCTCAGATCTCAGGAGTGTGGCCAGCTGGCGCGCAAGTTGAAGGATTTCCCCCGCGCTGCCGAGTTCTTCCTGAAGGTCCTTGACTTCAACGCCGCCGTGGAAAGCCGCTTGGACGCCAAGGACGCCGCAGATTTCGCATGGGATTCGGGGATGAATTTGGCGGATTTTGCCATCGATTCATAGATGGTAAAACAATGCCATAAAGCCATGACCGGGAATGGTTTATAGATGTTCATAGCACCTTTTTCTGGTTGGGGCCATGTGTTTTCTTTTTTTTAAATTGTTTTACCCACATGAGTAGTGGTTTTGAAATGGCTATGGATGTCATGGCTTTTGGCCGCGACCGGTGATGCTGTCCAGGACTTCGGAGGAGCGCACAGCCTCCTGAAATCAACGAGTTTCCTGGGATCAACGGGCATCGATGAGATGAAGCTGGAGATCAGGTGCTTAGAAGGCACGGCACCTGTGGGCGATGGATTTCAATATGGATCAGGTCAGCTGCAAAAGAAGGGAGAACATATATGTTAACACTCAGTCACTTGATGATTTGTTATTTGATGTTTTTTCTTCTGTTCTTTTTTTGTTGGGCCGGCTGTCAGAAATACAAGCCATTGGTCCGCTCTCTCTTCCCGCGCTGGAGGCCTTCAGAAGTATGGTGAGGCAGCGCGCATCTACATGAAGATCTTGCCAGAAGGCGTGGTAAACATCTTCTCATGTCCCTTTCCAGACGTGTTAACTTTCGTCGTGTAACCGGTTGGAGATATGTTGATGTCTAGGGATTCTAGGGCATATGATTGCACCAACAGTTATCATCATTTATCTATACATTATATTAATATCATATTAATATCATATTAATATCAATTCAATGATTATTACATGATACAACTGGTTAGTGATTTGGAATATATTTTTTTGTTTCTCCCCACCGCATTATGAGCCCCATTGTCCAATATTTTCATGGGCATGAACAGCACCAACCAGATACCAACCACTGGGAGACTGTTCACATGATCCTGGCAATGTTCACTAGGAACACCTGGCTTCGCCCAAACATGTGGGACATGCCCCAAGATGCCAATTTTAGTGGGGAAAATGATTGGGAGTGGCCTATATTTTGAGACAACCCATCTTCATTGAATGCAATGTCTTGGCGAAATCCCAGGCGCTGAGCGTGCTAAGATGGCCCTGAAAGCATTCGAATTGGCTATGAAGTGCAAAAAGATCTATGGCAGCAGAAAGGGTCATAGATGGGATCCAATTTAAGCTACATCTAAGCCAGTGTCACCCAAATTTCGCAATCCAAATTCATCCGTTTGCTTCACCAGTTGCGCCAACATGGTTCAATGCGGCGCTGTGCATGTTCATGAGTGGAAGAGGTTTCAAATTCACAGGTATGGTTCCTTCTCGGAATTCAGAATCAAAGCTTCCAGCATTTCCAAACCCACAAATACCAGGAATATCACCTGGCCAGAACCCCAACCTTTGCACTTCCAGGGGGTCCCAACTAAGGACATCCAAAGACTTTTTCATGGAGTTTAGCCATGAGATGCCAGACCCCAAGATTGCTACTTGGACTGGTGGATTCCAACCAGCTAAAAAAAGAGGGGTCGTATTAGTGAACGCCTAGCAAGCCCCAATCGCTGAACTCATTTTCCCGTTGTTTTTTCCGTTCAGTTTCATTTGCAAATTCTGGTGCGCCATATCGAAATACGTGTCCTTTTGTCCCCATTTTTTGGTTACATGAAATGCCTTCAGAAGGCGTCCCATTGCGTTTCCAGCAACGGATCCACTGAACCCATCCAGCCACCGAGACACGGCAGGCGCTGCAGTACTTCTTGGAGGTGGCCGACGCGGAGCAGATCTGCGAGCAGCTGATGAAGCTTGAGACCCTTGGTGGACCTGGTGGACCTGTGGATGATCTTTGTGGCATAATTGGGTCATAGATGCGTACACATAGATAGGTAGATAGGTAGATAGGTAGATAGGTAGATATAGAGAACACAGATGATCTTCTAGATGCATTATATATATACACAGGTGATTGATGGGTCTTGCATCAGTAGCAATCATTTGTAAATTCCGGTGTTTCAGTTGCGGTACATGTGCTTGGTATGATCATTAGAATCCTGCTTTCCACAGTCAACCTAAAACGTAGTTGAGGAATCATTCACCACCTGTGCCATACCTGCGCCCAATGCCATACCTGCGCCCAATATGTGAATTTGGGGCCGTTCTGGGGATCCCCAATTTTCGGACGGGGCCGATTTTTGCAACATTGCGATAAGTACGAACCCATAGTTTTGCTTCAGTCCTCACATGTGGCTTCTAAATTCTTCTACCATCTACTCAATGATGGCCATTTGTATTTCAAGTTCCCAGGGCCTCAGGGGATTCGAGTTGCAGCTGATCATGATCCCTCCCCAGGAAGCATCTGGCGGCGGTTGCGGCTGCTTCCATCCTGGGAGAACCTGTGAAGGCCATCCAGCTGCTGGATCAGAAGCCAGTCCAGGAGCAAAATTGGGCGACAGCCTTCGACTGATGCAGGGATGGGATTTGAGTCACTAAATCGAATCAAATGTCACTATTGAGTCTTCTAAACTCAAATTAGTCAATCATGAATTAGTCGTCTGAGTTTTTATGTCACTAGGTCTCAGCTCAAACGATTCAAACTTGTGGTGGAAACTCTTGGGGCTTCAGAGCTTCCTCAGAAATCTGACCAATTAAAGGTACATTGGTCGCTTGTGACCCTATTCACTGTTTCTATGTTTTGAAGTAAAAAAGATAGGGTCACAAGTGACCAAGTGTGCTTGGAGTCCCACACCTGTCACACAAAAATGGTGCGGCCCCT
>Ga0126342_10000971_pt1 | contig 37042 bp, 38 predicted proteins | sample Cyp1metagenome_FD_92528 | JGI IMG/M metagenome (GOLD analysis project Ga0126342, IMG submission 92528) | Coral microbial communities from Lord Howe Island, Old Settlement Bay, Australia - Cyphastrea 1 metagenome | ecosystem: Host-associated > Invertebrates > Cnidaria > Coral ... | reverse complement strand
TCCCCAAACAATTTCCTACCCTATAAAATATAAATCATCTATAGACCATTTTCCATAGCTACATTTACTGTAATAGCCAGAGGGTACCAACTACCAACCGGTTTTTTTCCAGTTCCAGGTAGCTGAAGTCAGTTCCAGTCAGGCCGTGTCAGCATGGGCCATCTTTGAAGTCCTCAGCTGCCGCGACGCGACACATCTTGGAAGCACCCCGAACGGACGCCAGGAAGATGGTGGTCAGCAAAGATGACACATGCGTTGGTTTACCTTTTTTAAACATAGGACGAACTCCTCTCAAAAAGTGGACAATTAGGATATATATATATAATTATATATACGTATATAAGTTTCCAAGACTATCCCAGATGTGTGACTTGTACGGTTTCTTTGTTGCGATTCTGGCATCGGGGTGCTCCTTAGTTCGCTGGCCGTCAGGGCCGCACACTGCGTGGAGGGCGCAGGTTTTTCTGCCTTGGGGCACGAGGTAGCAAGAAAGGTCCCAGCCCATGAGTTTCATGGAGACAAAAAGGAATCTGGTCACCCAAGTGGAGGATGCATCACAGTTGGTACTTGTAAGTGGTGAATGACATTAAATGACCCATATCTACTTAAGATATGTTAAACTGGGCTTCTTCCACATATGTAATCGGCCTATAGGCTGATGACCCAGATCAATGTATTGATGTTGGCGCTGTGTGGGATCCCAGGAAACTTTGTTGTTTGGCTCCTTATGTATCCGTATGTGTCATGGTTTCCTTCTCTAACATAGTGACCAAGCGCAGTCTTCAACGTTTTCCAAACCCTCAAGTAGATCAGCATTTGCTGAATCGTTACATAGTTTATGTTTGAACAGCGCTTGAAAGCCCCAAATTGCCGCGGTACCATAGGCGTACTTCATGGGAGCTCCGGGACCTGTCAGGGCCTTCGCCCGCCGCTGGCAAAGAGCATATTTTGATCATTGCGTTATTCCGTGGATCAAAAATCAGTCCATGCGCGATGTGGTTTATCGCAATGTAAAGCCAGTTTTAAACTGCCAGTGAAATCCAATTTGCCAGCCATTATAGCCATTTCACATTCACCCAAGTTTACCATTTAGGGGTAATGATTGAAACTAGGCACACCACCCCCAAAAAATGGTTTGATCAAACCTATGGCTGCCTGGGAGGCACCTCTGATGGAATCCCCACGGAGTCAACTGAGTCAACCTCACAGAGAATAGCTTTCGATTGGCAACTAATAATCCACATCGGCCTTGTACATTGCATAGATGTCATATATGTATACCTAACTATACCTTTTTTATCCACTGAAAATGCAAAACCAGTGTCCACAATATCCATTATACCTATACATTCACACAATACATAGAATTGCCACAGAGCTTGTCTGAAAAATGGGGTACCCCGAACTCCCACCGCTTCTTTTTTCATCGTCCCTTTCAAAAAAGCCACCTGATTGGGAGATAACCACATGGTCAGACAAACCCTTCATATCGGTGAGATATCCCATCATTTGCCGTTTCAAAGATCTACACAGCATTCTACCTCTACTATCATTTTATTGGTTATTACATGCCATTATTTCCCAGTAATATCCCATCATGTCCCTTTCTTATCAGTTATACATCCCTGTAATAGTTCTGTAAGAAATCCCAGCAATCCCAGTAATGTACCCAGTAATAGGAATATCCCAGTGATGACTCCATCTAATACTTCCTGGGATGTTCCTGGGATATTACTGATGGTCCCATGTCTTCCCAGTACCCTCTGGTAAACTAACATAACTATGGAAAATCACCATTTTTAATGGGAAAAACAACTATAAATTGCCACTTTCAATAGCTATGTTAAATTACCAGAGGGTAGTATTCTACCCCCATTGGTTGTTGGTGAACTCCCCTCTTCCAGGCCTTGAGGCTGAGCGGCGCAGAAAAGCGAAGGACATCAGGGACGACTTTGATCACCGACCATGGGACCATGGGAAAAGCCTCGTTTTGAATCCAGTGGTAAAAAAGATGGTTTTTCAGAAGGTTATGGCGTTCTGAGAAATATTGGCACCCCATAAAAATGGAGCTTCCATATTGTTCCCATAAAAATGGAGTGCCATCATTTTTTGGGGGGTTGGTCACTCGAAAATCTTGGGGAAAAACCCACGCAGTCCAATGGCGGAAATATGGGATCCTTGGATTGGCGAAGTTTAAGAGGCAACGAAGATGGTAGTTCAACAGGGGTTTGACCATAATCCCAAAGAGAGACCATAGATGCCATACCCTCTGGTAAACATCACCATAACTATGGAAAATCACCATTTTTAATGGGAAAACTCACTATTTCTATGGCCATTTTCAATAGCTATGTAACAAATTACCAGAGGGTACATATTTAATACAGTGCCAAGGTTTGTGTGGGGTTGTGTTAGGGGAAAGCCTCTTCAACAAGCGACTGCGAAAACTGGGTGGCATAACAATCATTTCCATTGCTTAATAGACGTGATTGACGTGACCAGCAGGTTGTGAGCACCTAGTGTCTGATCACAAGTCCAGTTTTGTGTAGCCAAGGGGCTGCTTAGCAGTTCAGTATACATCAATTTGTCCGGGGGTGAAACCCACGTAATTACAGGAATAGGGTCCGGGTGTTTTGGCGCCAGATCGAATATTTTATTCAGCAATCTTAACTTGCAATTGAAAATCCATGACCTTCCTGAAAGTACCCTCTGGTGAACTAACATAGCAATGGAAAATCACCATTCTTAATGGGAAAATCCACTATAAATAGCCATTTTCCATTGCTATGTTAGTTCACCAGAGGGTACATGATCTACAAGTGATGGATTTTTTTTTGTTTGCACCAGATAGAATTCCAAGAGTTGAGCAGGCTTGTGGAGCCAAGTGGATTCTTGGTGGCACTGGGGCTGGTTGGTTGCTATAGGGTGCACAGAAACACATATCCTGGGTGCTTGTGGCCCCAGGAGGAGTACTGTACGTAGGGTTACGTTTGGAACTCAACAACTCAACAGTGTGAAGTATGTACTTCATCACAAAAAGGTATTTGGGGATCAAGCAATCCAAACATATCCAAAAGAAGAACAAGAAGCATTAAACTAACTTGAACTACCTTTGAATTCAGGGCAGGTGGCAGCTCCATTCCAACCCATTCCACTTCAGCCAAACCACAGAAGGTGCAGCATCCGGGTGGCAGCAGATGCTGGCGAGCGTGCAGGCCAGATGGCAGTTTCGTCCAAGGCGTTCTTCTTCAATGGCCCAACAAATAACACAAATTCCCAGGCTGCAGCCCCCCGCGCGCGCAGCATGCTTCTTCCAAAAGTTGTCAGAGATGCCTCAAGTATAGTTACTTTCCTTCAATCTATTGAAACTATATAGCTGTAATTAACTACTCATGTGACTCATGTGGTAAATTGGCATATAAAGTATCCCAATTTTACCCAAATAATGGGCTCTATAAGTTCAGCAAAATATTCCCAGTTGGAGGTGTATGGTTTGGTGTACCTTTTCATCTCAACAAGAACTGAGGATTTCAAGGTTTCTCCATCTGTACTGGCAGGTGCCGCTCCGAAGCAGCAGATGTCCCCCAGCGGTGCTGGATGTTTTGGAGGTGCTGGAAGCAGCTTCGAAATGGCCTCAGGCAGGGCTGGGGGTGTGGTTGGGGTGGGCACAGGGGGGCCACAGGATTTGATGAACTTGGAGACGTGAATCTATGTGGGAAGAGGATGCAAGATCCTGCGTCAGGTCCCAAAATCTGATTTTTATCCCAATTGATGCATGTGGAACTGTCAGACGCTCAGTTGGATCCTTTCTCAAGTCGCAAGGCCCTGAACCTGCTTCCAGATGATGCTCCTGCACCTTGATCGAACAGAGGGAGGTGCTGCTTGGAATCAAATCTTGGAACATGCTTGGCCAATGCCCTTGCCCTATACTGTAGAGGAGCATCCATGAGCACCCAGGGTGCCAAACCCACCACCTCTTCTTCGCAAAATGAGATCCTTGACAACCAGGAGCAAGTGGCTTTTCTATCCAGGTTTCTCGGGAAGATTTGTAGTAGATCCTGCAGAGAGTGAAGATGAACCGCCACTTCTTCCTGTTTTTGTTGATATATATATATACTGTATATAATTATATATATAACAGTGGAGCCGGCCACAGGAAACAATAGCACTTTCCAGGAAATCGCCCTCGCGCGTGAATTTGAAACATAATGATTTAATGATTCCACTTGTTTTTCTTCCCAATTTTTTACACATAATGTCATGTCCGTTGTCCAGCATTTCGCTAATGTTTCCATGGTTTCCCACTTTTCACATGTTCTTCAAGTTGCTTCCCACATCTTCACGTCAGTTCAGGGCCGATTTCGAAGCCATCTGGCTGCTGCAGCTACAGAAGCCGAGAACTGCTGGGAAGCCGCACTGCATGCGGCAGGTCGGAATTCATATTCGTTGGAGCTCCTTGGATCAATCGCTGGGCTGAGTGGTGACCATGTAGATATTGTAGGAAGAGGAACCCAAAATTGGGTTGTTTCAAAGCTGTGAGGTATTATTGCAATTTAGCTGGGTTGGGGTTGATTTCGATCAAGATAGCAAAGGTACTTACATTCAGGCGACTTAGGAAACGCATGCTTTTTCTTTAACCAATCAAAGGGCTCTGGTTTTCCTGAAACATTTCCCAATGAGATGAAGTCTGAGAACAAAGGGCGTTTGTTATCCGATAGTCAGGATTCCAAAGGCGGTTAGCATCCCAGTAAGTGACAGTGGCCTGGTAAGTGCCAAAAATATGCCGAAAATTGCTGTGAGTGTTTGGGTTTGGATTCGGAGACGCTTCATTTATGCAACGGAAAACATTCAGTCTTTGAACCAGATTCAGCATTGGGCAGTTCGGTTTCCACATTTGATTCACAGGAATTTGGAGGTTCTGGCCATATGAAGAAACTTGAGCAACCCCCGTCGTCACGTCCTTTTCACTGGGCTTGGAGGCTGCAACAAAACCCCTTTGAATCTGAGGACGAGCTATGCCAATTCGATGATGAGTGCTTGCTGATCAGCATTTGCTTGAGATCAGACTTTTCTTTTGGGTGGAGCTGTGGGAGGGATTTTTTTTCGGGGCAACATATTTTGCCTTTCCAAACGATCTATTGCTGGAGCGAGGACAGCCTTAGGACATCCTCTTGCCAAAAATTGGGATTGAAGAAATCTGGCCAACAAGAAATTGCATCAAAATATGGTGATTCAGTTGGCAATGGGGTCAATGTGCTTTTGTTTCTTCAGAAAAAAAGTTGCACCCAGGGATGGAAATCCGCCTGTAAGGTGGTCGAAGGCTCCAGTGGGCTGAAGCCTTCAGGCAGGGCCAAGAGGATTGGGGAGGCATTGGTGAATGGCTGCGGTCAATTTCAGCCAGACAGCCACGGATTCAAGATATTTCCTTTCCAGGACGAATATCAAATCCGACGGTCGTAACGCTAAAGGTCGGACAACGCCTAGCTCTTCAATTTTTGCACAAAGGTGCAACTATAGATTGGCCATGTGTCATGAATTCTTTTTCTGGCACGCGTTTTTGTGCAGGTTTTGATTGTCTTGTCAAGATCCCAGTACCGCCAGTACCCCATCATATCCCATGGCTGTCCATGGCTGATGTGCAGCGAGAAGTGGGCTGGTGAAAGCTGGCCACAGCTCCATTGGGAGGTTCTTGGGCTTGATGCCTTTGTGGAGGATGGAGCCCAGAGCCACAGGCCAAAGCTGGGAACTTCATGGGGCCATATGGGGCCTATGAGGGTGGAAGCTGGGTCCAGATTTTTCTGTCTCTGGAAACAACTCAAACTTGTGTTCAACTGAGCGATTTCTCAAAGGGGCCTTAGTTCAAGAAGCTTTGAACTTGCCTCATTTCGATCATGGCAACGGTTCATCTGACCTCATGCCGCAGTGTCTTGGCTCACTTCAGCTCCTGCCGGCTCCAAGCACTTCAGGAAAAACCACTAACAACATCCTCCCCAGATTTTCTCCCTCTTTGGTGTCTTGAAACTCAGATCCTCAACAAATCTTCTGACCATGGCGGCTGCTTTCGTCGCTCCCTCCCTCCAAGCGCAGCACCTGGTGACCCCGGTGGCTGCCCCGGTCGCCCCCGCCGCAGCCACTGCCACGGGTGGCTTTCCCCGCAGTGGTGCAGCCGCTGCGGCCGCAGTGGCGGGTGCCCTGGTGGCGCGAAGCGTGGGAGGACAAAGGCGCAAGGTGAAGCAGAACAAATTGGCCAAGGTCCAGTGTAAGGCCTCCACCTTGGATCAGTTGAAGGAGGTCACAGGCCATGGGATGTGATGGGACGGGTGGATGATTTTTGGGGAATGGAAGAGTTGTCGGGTTGGTTTGTGGAGTCGCGAGGTTTTGGGGTTTGAAGTTCAAGCAGTTGTTAGAGGATATTTTTCTTGGCTTCCGCCGGTCCAACATTTTGGTTTTGGTTTGGCTTCTGGTGGGCAGTGCCACCCTGCAAAACATCCAGCATGTCCTATGCCAGGCAAGGATGGTGGCATCCCCTTGGACAAGTACCGCAACATCGGAATCATGGCCCACATTGATGCGGGCAAGACTACCACCACCGAGCGAATCCTGTACTACACCGGACGTGAGAAGAAGATCGGTGAGGTGCACGAGGGACAGGCAGGGCCCAGTGGGAGAATGTAGTTTTGGAATGCTTTGGAAACAAAAACTTGGGTACAGTAGGTCATTGGATCCTAGATTCCTAGATCAGTATGTAATTCTCCTGCCATGACTCACAGGGATGTAAAAGAGAACGTCATTTTTCCAGTTTGAAACATATTGAAACATATATAAAACTCGTTTTCGGCTCCATCCATGTGAAGAAATCTCATGGTGATTTTTTTCCAGAATCCATCCCAGCAACCACCAGGCCACCATGGACTGGATGGAGCAGGAGCAGGAGCGCGGTATCACCATCACCAGCGCCGCCACCACGGCCTTCTGGAACGAGCACCGGATCAACATCGTGGACACCCCGGGGCATGTGGACTTCACCCTGGAGGTGCAGACATGTGGATCACTGATGGATGGAATATATGGATATATATGGAATGATGGGGAATGATGGCTCATGATGGCTCTCAGGTTGGTGGAATCATGTGGAATCATGATGAATCATGTGGAATCAAGTATTTCTATGATTTTTGTAATATTTTGTATGTATTTGTTGTGAAAGTTCTGTTGCGCCGAAATCGCAGGTGGAACGTTCCCTGCGCGTCCTGGATGGCGCCGTGGCCGTCTTCGATGGCGTGGCGGGAGTGGAGCCGCAGAGTGAAACGGTGTGGCGCCAGGCGGACAAGTACAACGTGCCGCGCATGTGCTTCGTCAACAAGATGGAGCCTCTGGTGGCAAGCTGGGGGAATTATTACCCTCTGGTTATGTCAAAATAGCTATTGAAAATGGCCATAGAAATAGTGGATTTTCCCATTAAAAATGGTGATTTTCCATAGTTATGTTAGTTTACCAGAGGGTAAGACAAGTTGCAACCTAGACTCCTAGACATTATCAGAACCATAGGTATATATATATATAGGTGCAAGACTGCATCAAATAGCCCATGAACACAGCCATACCACCTGAAGTTGTTTCCAGCTGTGGTCGTAGTGTGTCGTAGTCATAGCCACTTAGGCCACTTAGTATGAATGGCACACTGCTGTTATGGAAAACATAGATTATCTGATTATCTCGCCTTTCCCTTTCAAATAAAAGAACCAGGAGGAATCGGCCACAGGATCGCGAGGGCGCCGATTTCTTCAAGGACGTGCAGATGATGGTGGACCAGCTGGGCACCAACCCTGTCCCCATCCAGCTGCCCATTGGAAAGGCGGCCGGCTTCAAGGGCGTCTATGACTTGGTGGAGATGAGGTCCATCATTTGGACCGGAGAGGAGTTGGGAGCCAACTTCGAGTACAAAGATGAGATTCCCGAGGGCATGGAGGCCAGAGAAGTATTTCTGCATATTATGCAAAACTGGGTTCGCGGAATCATATGACTTTTGTTTTGAACAACAGAAATTGCCACTTGAAACACCAAATTTTCGAAGCCCCAATCAGGAAACATAAGCAGACAATCACATCAACGGATTTTCCCCCCTTAAATATCCAAGAAATCCTAGCAATTTCTATTCCAGGAGCTGGTGGAGAAGTACCGCGAGAACCTGGTGGAGAAGGCCTGCGAGCAGGACGAGGAGGTCCTGGAGCAGTACCTGGAGACGGGGGAGGCGCCCGATGTGGCGACGCTGAAGAAATGCATCCGCAAGGGCACCCTGACCTTCAGCTACCTGGTGGGGGTTGGGGGGGTTGGGGGGGTTGGAGGTTGGGGGTTGGCCCCCTAAAGCATGGGGTGATGGGGAGGGTGCATTACTGTGGGATTGTTTCAGGTGATTCAAGGTGATGTCAGTAAGGGGAAACTTGATTATAAAATCAGCAACTATGAAGATTCTTTAATTTGGGTTCTACACAGGAGCTAGGAGTGCAACGGGGGTTGGTTTAAGTATATAGCATGAGAATGTGTTTGTTCCTGTTCCCCTTGTTGGACATATTATACCAGGCATCACAATGCGACTGTTCAACTGGTTTCTTTCTCCCATGACACACGATGCCACCCGTCAGAATCTGTCACTCGTGGGTCAACCAAGGCTTTGTGCCAGTGCTGTGCGGCACGGCCTTCAAGAACAAGGGCGTGCAGCCTCTCTTGGATGCAGTCTGCGACTACCTGCCATCTCCTTTGGACCTGCCACCCACCAAGGCAGGGCATTGGGAAATTTACTCAATGTGATGCGGATGCTAAAAGTCTTAGAGAACTGGGGATTTCACTCAGCGACGTTGCAATTTCACCCAGCAAAACTGAGACATTTGAGAAAACCTCGGGTTTAAATTCAAAGCATTCTTAGATGGTGGTTGCAAAAGATATCGCGAGATAGATGGCAAAAGGCCGCAGTACCCATGGCAACTCCAACGGGCCCAGGGCAAGAACCCCAAGAACGACGAAGAAGAGCTGATTCGTGAGACATCCCCAGATGAGAAGCTTGGGTTCAGGTGGTAGAAAGTGGATTGTCGTGGTTCACCCTCGAAGGTGACCCGGAAGTAAAAAGACCAGCCACTTCTATTGTTCCATTGTTTTCCTTGGTTAGTTTATTGGTTGATTTAGAGATACTAGTATCTAGCGATAAGAAAAACAATGTGGACAGATGGTAAATGTTATCATATATAGCATACATGGATCCTATGGGTAATGAAAGAAGTGTTGCATCTTGGCTGGCCGCCCTCAGGAAGCTATCGGGCTTGGCCTTCAAGGTCGCGGCGGATCCCTACATCGGCACCCTGACCTTCTACCGCATCTACTCCGGAAAGGTGAAGGCAGGTGACATGGTCTGGAACCCAAGGAGATCCTGCCAGGGTGGGATGTGGGAGGTGGTATGGATCATAGACAGATGTATGTAGCCTATGCCAATATTTTGCAGCAGGATCACATGGGGACCAGTATCCAAAAGCTGTGGCAGAGAGAGAGAGAGAGAGAGAGAGAGATGGACTTAGTAGGCGACTTTCTTTGCATGCTATTTGAACTTTGTCGGTCAATCTGGAACACAATTTCCACAGAAACCGTTTTTGTTTCAACCGCTTCAACCACTTCCATTCTGATCATTCTGCGCAGGAGCAAGGCCAAGGAGCGCATGGGCCGCATGGTTTTGATGCACAGCAACAAGCGCGAGGAGATCAAGGAGGCCCAGTGCGGCGACATCATCGCCATCGTCGGGCTGAAGGACACCACCACGGGGGACACCTTGTGCGCCGTGGATGCCCCGGTGGTGCTGGAGAAGATGGACTTCCCGGAGCCGGTGATCAAGGTGGGCGCCCCACTGTGGCTTTTCTAGGCTTATAAAGTTCAAATCAACCTAAAGTGGGATAGATAAAACATGATAAAACATGATGAAACCACCAAACATATCCAAAAGATGGAATTTGTAATGCAGCCCTGATGATTGGCTGGCTCCATAAAGTGTTGGACTCTTTACCAACTGGGTTGGTTTTTTCCGCTTGTTTTTAGGTCAGCTGCGAGCCCACCTCCCAGAAGGATGCGGACAAGTTGGGCGAAGCCCTCAACAAGTTGGCCGCTGAGGATCCATCGTTCCGCTACAGCCGAGATGAGGAGTCCAACCAGACCGTCATTGAGGGCATGGGTGACTGGGAAAGACTTAAAGGCCATTAATTAATATTAATACTATATATATATAACTTTTTGATTGACCCCCAATTATATAACTATAACTTTTTGATTGACCCCCTGTGGGAGATGATCAATCATGGAACTTATCAGACAAGGGATATCATAGGCCCCCAGGAAGCGACACAGAATTGCGAAAGTTCTAGGCTTTACATCAGAATCACAATCCTTTATACTTTACTATCTTCTCAATTCTTCTCATTTTGATCCATTTTGCCTATTTTCCTTTGTGCGACCTGTGGTTAGCCATGACAACTCCTCCACCTTTGAGGTGAGCTGCACTTGGAGATCATCATCGATCGCCTGAAGCGCGAGTTCAAGGTGGAGGCCGAGGTGGGCAAACCTCAGGTGGCTTACCGCGAGACCATCACAGAGCCGGTGGAACTGTGGTACACCCACAAGAAGCAGACGGGAGGATCTGGACAGTATGTGACTTGGCCAGAACAGATTTTTTTGGCTATAGGCAAAGCCACCCCAAAAATTGATTGGCCAAGTCAAATCCACAATTTTGGCTGGTCAAATCATTAAGTTCCAAATTTTTATGGGCTTAACTTCCGGCAGAAGTTCGCGTTTCCCTTGCGGAAACCCCACAAGGCCAAGCTCTGCATGGTCTACGAGCCCAACCCTGGTGAGGGCTTCGAGTTCGAGAACTCCGTCGTTGGCGGCGCTGTGCCCAAGGAGTACGTCCCAGCAGTGGTGAAGGGCACCGAGGGCCACTGGCTTCCATTGTGGCGTTTTTTTTTTTTGGAAGGTCCATCCAAAGATGAACCTGGATCCCTCTTCATAATTCTTCATCCTAGTTCCCATCCCATTCATTGGTGCCATGTATCCTCATTCATTCCAATTGCAGGTTATGGTTAATTCATGCTAATTCCTGGATTTGGGTGTAGATTCCCACAATTTCCCTTGATAAATCCTGGTACCTTCCATCCATCCATCCATCCATCCATCCAAAATCTAATTTGTTGCTGGTCAGCAGCTACTTTTGTTGCTTAAATCATATTGAACGGTTAAATTGGTTAAATCATTCAATCAGATTTATCCATCCAATCCATCTCAAATCTTCATTATGTATCAACGTATCATTATGTTGGTTAACTATGGCAATCATGGTAAATCATGGCAAATCCCATGCATCCATCCATGCATCCTTCTCCAAGGCGAGCTGCTGAACGGCATCCGCATGGGTTTCCCCGTGGTGGACGTCAAGGCCTCGCTGAAGGACGGCGGCTTCCACCCCGTGGATTCCTCGGCCATCGCCTTCGAGATCGCCGCCAGGGCGGCCTTTAAGGAGGGCGCGGGGAAGGCGAAGCCCATTGTGATGGAACCCATTATGAAGGCCGGGGATGGCCGGGGATGGCCGGGGATGGGGCTGGGGGGTGAGAGAGAGATGGGTTATGATGGGTTGATGGGGGGGGGGTACTACTATAACATAACGGTTAAACATGGTTAAACTATGAGAATTTTATATGTTAACCCCCAAAAAAGATGGAACATGTTGAATTTACAACTGTTTCCGTTGGATTTGTTGTTCTATCTTTTGAATCCATGGAAGGCTTTGAGGATGGTATAAATGATGTGGTGGGGTTGTGGAGGTGAGAGTTTCATCTATAACTATGACTCAACATGTTGTAACTTCGAAGATTTTGTGAAAGCCAGGGTAGATGATGTGACACCACAGTGACATGACAGGCGAGGAAAAACAACATCCATTGTGAATAACCTAGATGATAGGTGAGGTGCTGTATAGCAGGTAGACGTGTGTAACCTCTTATGAAATTTTTGTGTATGATGTGGGTGGGAGTGTCTTGAAACCGATGACAGACCATGCAGATACAAACTATGGACATCCCTTGCCATTGTCTTCATCATGAACTCCAGAAGTTTGCTTCACCTCTTAGTTTCCATCACCATTTTCCAGCCATGCCGTGGTCAGGTCGAGGTCATCACCCCTGAGGAGTACATGGGAACCTAAGCAGCCATAAGTATGCATATAATTTTTGTATGTGTTTGGAAAACCGTGTTTTTTCGAACAAATTCATTTATTGATACATTTTCAGAAACAAAGCCGTTTTTTGAACATTTTCATATTTTGAGTACGCTGGACATTGTTTGCTTGTTCGGCCGTTTGGGCCGTCATGAAGCAAGGGAATAAATAAGACTTAGTGGGGACAGAATCATTTGCGCCAGAATTTCCGCAAGTGTCACTACTCCATGATGCATCCCACCACAAAATCTTGTAATGGGGCATTGTGTCTTGCACTCACCTGGAATTGGTTGGGTGGTTAAAGGCCTTGAGCAACCTGTGGCATGGCTTTGCAGCCGTGTTGATGGGTGAATTCCATTTTTTGAACACAATCGCGCCAAAAACAAAAGCGGAAATTCCCGGAACAAACGCGGAAATTTGCGGAACAAACGCGGAAATTCACGGAATGGAGTCCAATGTGGTTTTTGGTTTTGATCCGCGCTGCTTCGGGCCATTTGTTGGCACTGACATGTTGCATTTATACCCCAAGAGTTGTACATTAGTCATGTTTCTGTAGATCTTGGTTGCCTAATTAGTTTTTTCTTCAGATTTGATGGCAGTGTGAGTGGAAAGCTACCAAAACTATTGCTTAAGATCACAACGTGCACCCAAAGGAAAACAAACAAATTACGTTTTTGCCTCAACAAATACATTTTTGAGCTCAAATCAGCCGAGTACAATTTTTTTTACAACCTTGGGATTTCCAGGAAACATCATCGGCGACCTCAACAGCCGCCGTGGCATCGTCAACGAGCTGGGCACCCGCAGCAACCTGCACGTGGTGAACGCCAGCGTGGCGCGGTGGCGATTGGGCGGGCTGGTGGATGGTGGATGGGGAAGACAGAAGAAGAAGAAACATAGTCGGAAACAAATGCTGAAGCAACAGCAGGAATGCGTTCAAAAACCCAAGTGGCGAACCTACCAAGAAGATCCAAGAAGCACATATATGATGTATACAGATGAGAGTTCCAGGTGATTCTTCCTTTTTTGATGCGATTCCAGCGGCCAAGGTTCCTTTGGCCGAGATGTTCAGCTACATCGCGGAGTTGAGAAATCTCTCCAAGGGCCGCGCCAACTACAGCAGCTGGGCCAATTTAGTCAAGCTTTCATGCATCAACGGGACCATCTCAGCGAATCAATCACGAAGTGGATCCAAGTGGAAAAATTGGATTGTTAGTGAGGTGGCTTTGCAAGGTGAAAACAAAGTAAAGAAAGGGCATGGACTGACAAATTGTAGATTGATGAAGACCATCAGCAACAGCTGTTTTTTGTAGAAGATGCTCCTGGAAAAAACGTGTGCCAGCTCCCAGGTATGGAGTTCGAAAAGTACGAGCCTGTGCCAGAGAACGTTGCTGAGACCATTCAAGCCAAGAAGTGAGCGTGGGGGAACTTCTCAACGACTTAGGTTGATGAGAACTTTCCCCAATTTTCTGACCTCGCATTCGCGTCACCATCGACAGCCAATGCGAGTTTATGTGAGTTTTCACTCCGCCTCTGGCGTGAGATTTTGGCCTGAGATGTTTCGACTGGCGTCCGGAAACTTGCTCATGTCACGTTTTTCCCATTTAGACATCAGAGCTTTCACCCTCGCCATTCGAAAAAGTGTCGCAGAGCAACGTTCAATGTTCCGGCGTTCAATATTCATGATTATTCATTCGTGACTTGGTAACTACCTCCCATGTTATCACTTGCGGGACTTAGAAGATCACTGCCAAAACATGTAGGGCGCATCCGCTGGTTGTTCCAGATGTGGTTCTGCTGAACCAGCTGCCTTGGCAGGTTTGAATGCAGCAATCAGCGCCAGTGCTGCCACTGGAAATTGGATGCATGCCTTTCACATGGTAGAACAAATGGCTGGTATGCAACTCATACCAGATGAAATCAGCTGCTCGCCTGTGACAGTGGCTGCTTCAGATGTGCAAGTTGCTAGCGCCATGGAGCTTTGATGTGAAGAAAGTTCTGCTGAGAAGTGCTGAATGGACGCCTTGTCAGGGGAACTTTTCAACCCTTTTCAGCTCAAACGAGAAAAATCAGATAGTGGGAGATAGTGGGAGTATGTGGTCGTTGTACCTCACTAAAGAAGATCTTTTTTTGACATTTTTTGACTTTACCCCTTAGAGTCCTTCGAGTCGTTCACCTGTCTTATGGGACATGGATTTTTCACCCCTTGCCTCTGTGAGCTTCATGTGTCCGAGGTTTGGGGACCCTGATGAATTCACTGGCGCCTTCCTGCAGAAGAGACGCCTTCCAACTGCTGATGAGTGGCGCGGCATGTCAATATGCTCTCTCAACATGTTGTGGAAGACTCTGTGCTGTTGTTGTTGATGCAGTTTATCTTCAAGTACAACTCTACAGGTTGCAGGAAAGCGTACTTTTTTCCCCACATTTTTTTTTTGAAAAGCATTGCTTCAAAATATCTCCGAGTGCCTCAACTGCTGCTAGAGGTCTAGACAGCTCCATAGCACCGTGGTCCAGCAGCTTTCTGCCATGGGCCCTAGCAAAACTGAGCTGCCCAGCTGCAAGAGGATGTTCATTCTCGTGTGAGATTCTTTCAAGATAGCAACATCTGGGCCTTCAAGATAGAACCTAGCACACCTGCAGCTTGATCCAGAATTACATTATCCCTCATACTAGGTTGAAAATCACCAACATTCACCAACCAAATTCTGTTGAAAGTGTCCGTACTCTAGAACATCACCAGCAAAAGTAGGTCAAGAGTGGTATCATCTCAATCCATTTTCTCCAAAGAAAATCCAGCAGCATCTGGCCAAAGCCAGGCCTTCGCCCCACCCCTTGGCGCCTGGCAGCTGCCTTTGCAGCGGCGCTGGCGGCGGATGCCACGCCGCGGGGGGCGGATGTGGCAGCATTGGCGTGGGCGGCGGTGGCGCGGCTGGACAATTACCCATTTAGTTGGTGGATTTACCATGACTTACCATGATTTACCTATGAAAACGGTGTTTGTAATGTTTGTCTATAGCTATGTTTATGTTACCCAGAGGATATGTCGGATATGTATGACGATGGGAGGTTAATCTCCTTTCAGCTTTGATCCAGTTTGACTGTGAAATGAGGCAACTCTGAATGTCTTCAGCGTGCCACTGGCTGAGAAGATTACGGCAGATGCCCGACTCTGCATGAAGGACTTTAGCAATGAGGAGACACGGGGGTTGATGCGCCACGTCATGTTGGTCATTGATCAATTCAGACCCTGCACTTACAGTAGCTTGGTAGGTCCCAGGACTACAAGCGATGGACCTCTTGTGATCTCTTTCGTATTTCGTCTGGCTTTTGTCAAGATTAAGACCTCAGTTCAGGCAGCTTTCTGCTCAAATTGGATCAGCAGTGTGGACAACTGTTGCCTAGACAACCAGCCTGACCACAACACAGCAAGAGCATGCAAGAGCCAGATGCATCAATTGTACAACAGAGATACTGTGCCGGACCCCAAGCCATTCTGGAAAGCGACCTAAACAGTTTCCTCAAAAAGATATTCAATAGCAACCAGCCGACTGTTTTTTGGGGTGGGGGTTCTCAAAAAATACATCCTCAAGTTGGCCGTCTTTGACACCGCAAACTATGCTCATCATTGGCATTCAGCCAGCTGCATCACAACAGGAAATGACAATGCCTTGGTTGTCGATCTCAACTATGGGAGCGACATCAATTGGCCAATAGCAATTGACATGACCAACTCTAAGGAAATTGAAGAGGGCATCATGTCCATTATTATATAGTCAGTCTGGGTCAAACACATTGTAAGTGGCTCACATGACCTGATGATCCGCCGCCCATGGCCCCTGGCCCTGCTACCCTTGGCACACCTGGGATTGCGGTCCCTAAGCGCCGTACCGGCAGCACCGAGCCTCCTTGGAAAGCCCGTGGTGTTGGATCGGCTGTGCCGCGGCTGGCAGATCCACCAGGTGAAGAACGGCTACCGTTTCAATGGCGACGATCTGCTGCTGGCAAGGGAAGCGTGGAGGGCCAAAGCGAACTCCAAGCGACTGTTGGATTTGGGGGCAGGTGGGGGGTGAGGAGCTTGAAGTTGGGTGGGTTCTGGTCCAAAACTCGCATGACAGAATCACATTTAGCTGATGCTCTGGGCTCAGCAACCTTCAATTCTTTAACTCGCTTCATTCATAATACATCCCCGTTCCAGAGGACTTTCCACATCCTCTGCTGGCCAGATTCCACCCCTGACAGGTACTGGTTCCGTGGGCCTCTTCTGGCTGGCCCAGCAGCCGCATGAAGCCGAGTTGACAGCCGTGGAAGCTCAGGAGGAAAGCGTGGAGCTTCTGAGCAGAACGGTCAAATTGCTGAAGCTGGAGCAGAGGGTGCAGCTGATCAATGGCGATTTGAGGAATGAACCTTGGCTATGGCAAACTGTACTTACAGGTCACTTTTCTTTGTCTACAAATGTCTACAAATGTCTACAATCTGATTATCCATGAGACTGCGACCAGTTTACTTGTGCTTGAATAGTTTACACGACTGTAAACACGATTCAGGCGGGCGCACCACAAGACACTCGCACTACAGCTTGGTTTTTCACTTGTTGGGACAAACTCATGAGCCTGGTTAGGCATGTTAGGCGGTACATGGCGGTATTGATGGTGCTATCTCAAGTGTGGATTGCTCTCAACAACTATTCACATCGATTCACGTGTTCACCATCAGCAGCTTGGCCCTCGAAAATGGCCAGCTGAGGCCACCCTCCTGGCCCAGCTTGGTGGTTTCGACCTGGTCACAGCGAATCCGCCGTACATCGCTCCGGAGGACCAGTGACATCCGATGACATCCAGTGACCAGTGTTCCGGATGTTGCAGACACAGGTTCAGCGGCAACTGTTTTGTAAATGTTTTTCCATCTTTTTCGGTGCCAGTTTTGGGAAGATCAGAACGGTCACATGCAATCACATTTGCATTTTTGCATTTCATTTCCATGTGTGGCGCCCTTTCTTGCTGCAGGACAAGAAGTTACCGGAGCACAGCCAACGTCGTTTCTGCTACTATGAATTACGTGGTGGCGTTCATGACTTTGCGTTAGCAGCCTCGAAGATGCTCAAAAGAGATGGCAAATTCTGCCACTCTGCTGCATTCGGTGGCTAATGGGCTTGCATCCTTTGGTTCTCACCATATGGGTTTGGAGTTGGCCATTTATCGCTTTGCCAGGGAGTATATGGTGAGACAGCTTTCAGCAAGCCTAATTGAAGTGCATCAGCTTGAGCGCAACAATCTGCTCGTGATGTGAGCTAATACCTATGGTGGCTGAACAGCAGTAAGACCATTCATTATGGCAAATCTGAGAGTTTGCTGCCCCACTTAACATCATGAATCAACCGCGTGCAGTATCAACCATTCACCATTGGTTCCTGCACCCTATGATCCCCAGCAGCCCTTATACAACCTATGAACCGAATTCATCAACAGCTTTTTTTTTGCAAATATGATCTACTCCAGGACTACAACCGCCCACCTCACAAATGACTGGAGAAGTTTGCGACCTGAGGCATTGTTCACGTCCATCGCCGTGCCAACGATGTCTTGGACGCCGTCCAAGCGGCAAAGCTGGTCCCGGAGCGGCGCTTGACGGCGCTGTCGCGGGGAGAACCCAAGTGGCAAGTGCTGGTTTGCGGCAGCCGCATGGCTGCAGGGTACTGTAGAAACAGCCTGGGAGACAGATGGATCCAAGTTTGGTTGCATTTTTTTTGGATAGTTTTGGCATTTTAGATTCCATTTGCATGTGTGCTAACATCCTCGAAGCACCGCCAGGAACAGCCACTGGCAGAGACGTGAAACTTCAGGAGGAGGAACTGCCTCTGGGCGTTGATATGCGTTGATGTTCGCAACTTTCTAATTACTTTCCACCATGTTTTTATTGTTGATTCTATTCAATCATCATTCCCCAATCGATTCATTGCAAGTTGACCAGTGGAATACCAGTGGATTTAGGGAATCCAAAGGGCCCAAGAAAGATCAAGAATGGCCAACACCCTGTGTCTTTCTTGAGGAGATTGGGCCATTGGCCTTTGATCTTCTTTGATATATAACAGCCTTTATTGGTGCTGGTTGTGCCCCTACTATTCTTCATTAATTATACTATCGACGTATGTTAACTTAACAGTGCCACAGTGCCAACGTTCATCCAGGAATTTAATCATAAATTTACCAATCATTTGGTAGCGAAGATGAGCCACCCTATCCCCATCCCCATCCTTAGACTTCGCCGCTCAGTGTGGTGCGCGATCATCAGGGCCTTTGGACCGAAGACTGGGACGCCCTCTGCGCTGAGATGGGCGCCTTTCAGAAGCCCGTGGAAAAAGCGGTCCTGCGGTGAGCTGCAGCACGTTGGGGTGGCAGTGGGCAGGTCATGTCACCCACACAGTACCTCTTTGGTGTTGGTAGGCGCTGTGGGCTCGGTCAAAAGAAAACTTGACCGCCGATGTGCACCCAATTATTCTTTTTGATTCCATAATTCGCCCCCCCCCAGGTGCCCCCAAATTCATCATGGTTCATCTCGGTAAGGATCCATCCTAAAATTCAAAAAACGTGGGCTAAAGTTGGCCAAAGTCTGTAGCCCCTTCATTTCCAGGAGCTGCGCATTTTGACAGCTGCTGTGCGCCACTGGCCGCCGGCGCTTCTTCGGCTGCTGCGGGAGATTTGGGGCGAACTTCGGAGACGGTTGAGGCTGTTAGGGGTTGATGTTATCACCAGGGCTGGCAACCTGCACGTGGCGGCTGACAAGGTAGGAATGTGTGCTTGCATTCCCAATAACTATTATTGTGGCAAACTGTTCCCTGAAGTGCGATTCTATGGCGTAGGCTAATTAATGCGCTTTTTGATGTATTTGCTAGTGAGCATCTGGTGGGCAGTAAAGGTGTGGAAATAGCTACAGTGCGAAATTCAACAGGAAAGTCAACAAACGGAGTGCACAATTTGTTGGACAAGATCCGGTGTGGGTTCCATACTGCACAATTGTTGGGGCAGCAGCTGGGAGCTAGGAGCGGTGCTTGGCTCACTACAGGCGACGATTGGAAGGACACATCTTCCAAGCACTAGTTTTCGGCTGATGATAAGAGGTGGGTGGTGGTTTCATGTGTCAACTCGTGCCGTCCCCATCACTTTGATCATGTTCCCAACATTTCCCAACCAGTTGATCACAGACACCCCAGCCATTCCCATGGCAGCGTTCCTACAGCAGGACTTGCTGGGCGTTGTGGCCTCACCATACCCAGCATTCGAGGCACCATATTTGCTTTGATGTCTAATGACCAGCAACTAAATGGACACCTACCGTAGGTCGGTCTGCTGACGAACTTCTATCCTTTGGTGTTTTTGCCTGGTCGCGCTTGAGTTGGAAAGATTCTGATGCGGAGACGGCGACTGTTGGTTGCATTCTGAAAGCTTTTTTCAGCTGTGGCCACCTTCACCTAACCATGATCAAGAATGTTTTATGAACTTGGCATTCCCCCAACTTTTGCTTCCTAATAGCAGTGCTGATGATAGTAGTGCCAAGACCAGGAATGCAAGGCTCTTTTGGGATCCTTTTATATGGATCCGTTTACAACCTTCAGCCATCAGCGATCAAGCCAGGCAAGTTTTTCTTGAATCAAGGGAGGCTGCCATTGGTGTCAAGTCGTGGCAACATTGGACCCAATGGACTGCACAGGTCGCCTTGCTTTATTTGCTTTATTTGTGCTAGTGTGCTATATGTGCAATGTTGCACCGCTTTGGCTCCTGGCCGGTGTATTAACTTTTTTGCAAATTGGAGTGCTAGGAATCCTTGGATTCCTTACAGATGAAACCCACGCACACCAACAGACGCTATCAGGGCTGAAGGGGAAGGTGCTGAAGGGGAAGGTGGACAACTCTCTTCCAGCTTTGACAAGCAAAGTGGATGAAATGGGCACAAAGATCAGCAAAATTCCCTCAGGAATGCAAAGGTTGACTGACATGGTCTCAGCTTCCACAACGAAGGAGGTTTCAGCTTTAAGCAATACAGTGGACGAGATGTGTACAACCATGCAGGCGAAGATCAGCAGCATTTCCTGTCAGATGGACTGCATCTCAGGTTTCACGTCCAGTTTCTGGTGCGCGACTCAAAGGCTGGAGCAGCTTCTGACAGGGCTCACCCAAGAAATCCGAGCAAACCAATCCAACTTCGAGACTAAAGTCATCACAGTCCTGGAGGTCCTGGAAAAGGAGACAAGGGGCGACAGAGTTGGCGACCCATTTTCTGCCTCCAGTGGTGGTTACTCGACTCTGGTCACACTGCTGACCGAGCTTCGTCAAGAAATGAAGGGCAGTGGACCGGACCAATCTAAGATTGAAACCAAGCTTGACCTGTGCCTTGCCCAGCAGATGGCAGGTTTCCAAAGTCAAGTGGACCAGTTGAAGCAGTTGATGTCATCCATGGGCGAAAAGATCCAGAACGTGCCCCACTTGGACCCACACGCAGTCAGCGAGGCATCTTCCATATCCAGTGCTGCTTCCATTGGCTCGTGGACTCACGTTACTGGAAAGCCATGCTGCTATCTTGCAGATACCTACTTCAAGGTTGTGACAGCTGATGGTGAAATCCTGTCCCCAGCCAAGATGCTCTTCAAGGGCGCCCAAGTGGTTGCAGCGAATGGCACACCGGTGGAAGTCGTCCAGCCACCGGAGCAACATCGGGTGGATGCCGTCATTGAGCTGCAGGCGGACCATTCCTCTCTGGTGGTGAGCCCTGATCGTCGCATTCTCATCCCTGGGAACAAGACGGTGCTTGGGCAAAGTTGGTCCGTTTTGCTTCCAACATTTCAGTCTGTTTGCATGCTTATTTACATTGCTGTAGTATTAGGTTTGTTCATCCGGTTCCAATGTTTTTCTCCTGCCTTTCTCACTCAAATCAACTGAATCAACGGCCGTTGGCCCCAGAACTGCCTAACTTTGTCGCATGCGTTCAGACTCAAGTGCCACATGCTTCGCTGGGATCGCTTGACTTATCCAGGTCCAAGCAATGGAGCTTGAAGTTGGTAGCGAGGTGATCTTGGATGGAACGCAGGCCAAGCTGACCTCCATGGATTCCTGTCTTTCGCTTCGAATGCCACTCCCTTTTTCATGCTTTTCTAACTATAATATGTTATTTCCTCCCATTTTAATGTTTTTTAGATTCGTTCATTCTGTTTTTACATGTTCTTCCATGCTGGAGTTTTTACACGAAACACCACCATTTTTCTCGCAATGACCTTAAGAGCAAGCCGAGGATTGGAAGCTCGAACCAACTATGGTGCTGAAGATTTCCTTTCGACCAGATCTTCCTGTGGCAGCCTTCATGAGGCCACCTTCCATTTTGAGCAAAGGCTCTCGCAAGAGGCAGTTCCGCCGTGGCAAGAAGCGAGGAGATGGAGGTGATGTAGTGACCATCCCAGATACCGAAGGGTACCTGACGGACTAATTCGAACAGGTTGCGGTGATACCAAGATCTGGTCAAGATGAAAGGCATTTGACAATGGTTGATATTTCCTTCAAAGGAAATGCGGCCCCAAGGGTCATCCATTATAGCCATGACTTTATTTGATGTGACATCATGGTCCCATGGTGTTGGCAGCCGAGCCGAATGCCTGTTGACCAGATCCGATTTTTGTCTCTTCCAGTGAAACTTGTGCGTGCACCGGCAGCCTGAAAAAAGCCGCCGAATCAGTCACCGCACGGTTTCCGCGCAACCGAAAGCAGAACGACCCGCTTTCAGCGCACGCCACTGATCCACTGCTGGTTGTGCCTCGATTGGGGGTTGTGCTGTGCACGTGTCTTCGTGCTGGCTGGGCGCCTGAAAATTTTAAGTAAGGCAATTTTAGGCGCGTTTTGATGCACGCTGTGCTTAGGCCCAGGCAGCAAAATAATGCTGCAATGCATTTTTAGAGGGCTTGGTGTTTCGAACTGAGAAGGGTAGCCATGCTTTGCTTGTGAATTGTGTGGTCACCTAACCATGATCATGGATGTTTGATGATCTCGGGATTTTCCCCCTTTTGCTAACTAGTAGCAGTGCTGATATGTGCTGATGATAGTAATGCCAAAACCAGGAATGCAAATCTGGATCCTCTTAGCATTCAGCCATCAGCGATCAAGCCGAGCAAGCTTTTCTTGAATCACGCGCGGATGTCATTGCTGTCAAGTCTTGGCAGGCAGATTGGTGGCTATCATGACATGGGAGCAATTTCGTCAGGTCTTCGGACTCAAAGAAATCGATTGGATGCAGACGAAGATCACAGATTCGACTCAAAGGCTTGAAGAGTTGCTGACAGGGCTCATCCAAGAAATGGAGGAATGCTGAGCAACCCAATTAGAGCTAGAGAGTAAGCTTGAGCAAGGGCTTGTTGACCAGGCGGCAGCTCTCCAAAGCCAAGCTAGCTACTTGGATTACTTGGACATACTTGGACAGTTTGACTGCAGTCATCTCAGCCATGGAAAAGGAGACTAGGAGCAACAGAGTTGGCGATCCATTTTCTGCCTCCAGCGTTGGTGGCGAGACTATGGCGACAGAGCTGACAGAACTTCCTAAAGAAATGAGGGGCAGTCGACTGGACCAATCTAAGCTCAAAACCAAAGTTGACCTGGGTCTTGCGGAGCAGATGGCAGTTTTGAAAAGCCAAGTGGACCAGTTCGAGCAGCTCGTGTTATCCATGGGAAACAAGATCAAAGGCATGTCCCGTGTGGACAGCTGCGGCGGAGCCAGTGACACATCATCCATATATATATATATTATCCGGAGGAGCTGGTTCGTGGATTCACGTCACTGGAAAGCCATGCTGCTATCTTCCCGATATACCCTTTTCGATGTTGTGAAAGCTGGTGGTGAAATCCTGTCCCCAGCCAAGATGCTCTTCAAGGGCGCCCAAGTGGTTGCAGCGAATGGCACACCAGTGGAAGTCGTCCAGCCACCTGAGCAACATCGGGTGGATGCTGTTATCGAGCTAAAGGCGGATCAGTCGTTTCTGGTGGTGAGCCCTGATCATCGCATTCTCATCCCTGGGAACAAGACAGTGCTTGGGCAAAGTTGCAAAGGGTGTGAAGGGGGTGAAACGCACGTTTGCATGTTAAGAGGTTTGTTTGCTCTATATTGTTCAAATTTCCCATGCTGTTACCCAGACAAATCAAGTGAATCACCGGCCGTCATTCGCCTCAGAGAACCCCCTTTGTTTCTTTGTGAGATGCGTTCAGACTCCAACGCTGTGTCTTTCCGTCCTACACTTGCTCAGGTCCAAGCAAAGGAGCACGAGGTCGGCAGCGAAGTGATTTTGGATGGAACGCAGGCGAAGCTGACCTCCATGGATTCCTAGTTTTGTTTCAGAGGGACACTCCCTTCTGCATCCCTTTTTTTCGCGTTTTTTTCATTCTTTTCTATGTTCTTGCCTCCCAGTTTCATTTTTTTCGGATTTGTTTATTCTGTTCTTACATGTTCTTGCATGTTTTAGTTTTAACATGCAATACAACCCTGTTCCCAGCGATGACCTTCAGAGCAAGCCGAGGAATGGAAGCTCGAACCAACTATGGTGTTGAAGATTTCCTTTCGACCAGACCTTCCCGTTGCAGCCTTCATGAGGCCACCCTCCATCTTGAGCAAGGGCTCTCACAAGAGGCAGTTCCGCCGTGGCAAGAAGCGAGATGGAGGTGATGCAGTGACCATCCCAGATACCGAAGGGTACCTGACGGACTAATTCGAACAGGTTGCGGTGATCAACAGATTTGGTCGAAATGGAGAGCACCTGATGTTTCCTCAAAAATTGCAACCCCCGTTTGCCCTGACATGATTCGACCTCATGGTGTTGGCAGCCCACTATGGGCTTGAATGCCTGTTGACCAGATCCGAATTTTGTCTCTTCCACCGCAACTTGTGCGTGCCTCGGCAGCCTGACACAAGCCACCGAATCAGTCACCGCACGGTTTCCGCGCAACCAAAACAGAACGATCCGCGTTCAGTGCACGCCACTGGTTGTGCATCGATTGCGGGTTGTGCTTTGCATGCTTTGCTGTGCACACGTCTTCATGCTGGTTGATGGGCAATTTTTGGCTTGTTTGGATGCACACACCGCTTAGGCCTTGCCTGAAAAATGATGCGAACATTCGGGGCGCATTTTTTCAAGACATGGTGTTTTGAAACTGGGAAGTGTTTAGCCCAGCCTTTTGTTTCTTGTGAATTCTTTGGTATCAGCTTCTAGCTTTCATGTTTGTGGCTTCATGATGCATGGTGTGATGAAAATTAGGAGTTTGCCCCATGTCGTTAACTGGACAGGCTGGACGAGTTGCCTCTCAGATCTTCCAGCCGGACGCAGACCCAGTGGTGGCCCTGGATTTGTCTCGTGGCTGATGGCAGATTTGGGCAGTGAAGCCTCGCAGCATCCCTGCTATGGTCCGAACAGGGAGAAGACATGAGAAGACAATTGGGAAAATTATCAGCAATGCCTGAGCGATCACCTTGTGTGCAGGACGATCTGATATGATACGATATTAATATGATAATATGATGATACTCTATGTTACTGGTAGCCCTGCGTTGTTTGATGTTGTTGGGTATTGTTGCAATCGGGGGTATAAGTTTGTGCCCACCCTCTTCAAACCAGTTTGCAATCCAACCCAGCCCAAGGAGTGATCGGCTTGTGGTGTACAAACCCGTGGGATGGGAAGTCTACGACAACCACTCGCCCCAGCAATTGATTGATTTCGTGCGAGGGCATGTGGCTCACCTGTAAATGTGATCAGTGGGGCATGTCAATGTTGGCACATCAATAAATTGTCAATCCCCGACAGGAAATCTTGACTGCCTTGACTGACATCAAACGAAGTCCTGTAAAGTAACATCACATTTGGGGAAAACACTTGGGTTCACAGACGGCACAGGGCGATAGATATTGCAGATAAATCGCAAAACAGGGAAGAGATGGGAAGAGAGAAAACATGTAGTAATAGACATGTTGAATGAACAGAGACACTCCCCCCATCAGAATCTCTCCTGACCAACTTGCCCCCTTGCAAGGTGGGACCTTTGCCCATTTTCCAGGACCTCAACGTAGATCTGGGCCCCTCACGCTGCAGTGGCCCGTAGATGGCACAGCCACCCATCCGCAGCCATCCGTGGCACCGAGGCTTCCTACATCGCTTGGATGTGCCCAGCTCCGGGCTGCTGTTGGTGGAAGCTTGGCAGCGGATCAGATGCCTTGGGAAGTCTCGCAGTGACATCACTCCGAGTCAAGCCGAAGCTTGAGCATCCATAAGATTCTATTTACTATAAGAAGGAACCCCCATCAAAACATCATGAAACCACGTAAATAGCCATGTAAATCTACAAGCATGCACTTGTTTCTAGACACATCACCCAAGGTCGAACTTGTGCAGGTCACACAGCAGGACACAGACCCTCAGCAACTCCCTGTGTGAGGCAAAGAGTTACGAAGCTTATGCTGACCTCCAACTGCAGCTCCACACAGGCGCGGTACTAGGGATGCACTGGGAGATGATGTGGTTGGCCATGACCTAATTGAGAAATCCCACAGTGCGTGTGGGTGCATCCACAACTCTTGGGGCACATGTGGAGATGGTGTGAGATGTTGCTTTTAGCCTAATTGCATCTAACTGCCCTTTCAGTTTCAGTTTTCATAGCCTGCATTGCTGTGTAACTCATTGTCTTGTTGCTAAAGCCTATGGTGATCATGTGCCTGTTTCACTGTAGTTCCAAGGGGCAGACATGCCAGGCCAGATTTTGCGAGAATATGTCGTGCTTTGCCATGGCTTCGTGCAGCATTCTAGAAGTGCCTTTGCTGGGGATTTGCCTGGTGATGCTGCCACTTCAAGATGGGTCCTTTAATTTACTGGGACGATGTGAATTTCCACCAGATCAAATCTATGTTATAGTCGGATACTCCTGGGTTTTGGAGGTGCTCAAGGTTGAGGTGCGCCAACTGAAATCCAATTTCATTCCATCACCGGTAATGAACATCAACCGGAACCCCCAAGAGTTTGTTCATGCTTTTTTGAAGATGATGTTAGCCCATTAAAATTCTGGCATTTCTCTTGACTGAAAGGTTCCTCAAAAAGCATGCCATCTAACTGGCTCTACACCGAGGCATCACTGCGCGGCTGTGGGATATATCTCCAGTGACGGAGGTGGGCCTGGGCAAAGCGGCATCGACGCGGATCAAGGTGCTGTGGCTGATTTCAGAGTTTAAGGCTTGTTTAAGGATTTGATAGGAATACTTGGATGGAGTGTCTGGCACACACAGGATAACTATCTTGAGTTTCTATCTAGGAGTTGGAAGTTGGGTTGCATGTTTCGTCCTCATGTTGGATTTTGACTAGGTCAATGTCAGAATCAATTCTACATGTACATACAGTACGGTCTCCCAAATCATATCATGTTTTAGATACGGTGAGAACTGGTTGGCTTGACCACATTTGGTCACATAGGATGCCCAGATCTCACAATGTCCTGACTGAGGTGGGCTCCTACGGCTACTTCCCAGTTCTGGCCATGACCTTTACTGAGCCTCGGCTGCTACACACTGTCTGGGGGACTTGCCGGGTGACACTGCGAGCCTGTCCATGTGCGTTTCAACTTCTTGGGTGGGATTTGATGTCGAAACATTGTTTACACACAGTTGGAACCAAAGAAGAATTGGGCAGTAGCTGAGAAACAATCAGGCTATACGGTGGCTATACGCCATTTTCAAACCCGCGCTCACAGGAAATCACAGGAAGACATAGCATCTCAATCGACACGCTGCTTTCGTTTCGCTAAGGTGGTGACAATTCAGATTGACACAGGTCGCAAGCACCAAATCAGGACAGAACTGTTTTTTTAAAGGCTGCAGCCCCGAACAAGTCAGAAGATTCAGATCAACACCCAACGAAGAGACTGTCAGAAGTAATCAGCACAATTTTGATTCATGTGTAAAGCATCTATCACCACGCATTGCTTTCATTATCTGCTCCATCTTCAATGCAGCAGGGGCATGGGCATAGTCATAGTCCATCAGAATCCGTGAAATCCACTCCCCCATGTTTGACACACCCACCTCTTGACATTCTGCTGGGCATGTTGAAGGCTGTATTGGTGCGCCAGGAGTCATATGGCACATATTGGCCATGCTGTGGTCCGTGACGGAAGATATTCCAGTGGCTTAGCTCTACCCATATGCTGCTGAATGACGTATCCTGTGGAATCTTGATCGTTCATTAAATCGTATTTGTCTTCTATCCCACAATGGGCTGAAGAAGGAATTTGCAGGAAACATAAGATCATGTAAAATGCTAATTTCTTTGAATCATAGGTGCCTCCAAAAATCAAAGCTCAAAAACGTCACTGCTTGCCACAGCACCCAGGTGCAGCCACCTTCCACCGAGACAGTGGGCTTTGTGGAGGCTGGGCGATGGGGAATTCGGATGAGTTCCTTTTTTTTCTCCCATGGAGAGCACATGGAATGGTTGAAAGGACTTCTCTTGCAGACAGCCGTGGTCAATGTTCCCCTGATTTCTTTTTGAAAAAATCTTGAAACAATTGTGGGCCAGAGATATGAGCTCACTTGCCAAGTCTCTCCATAATCAACACTGCTGCTGTCCTTCCTTTGGCCAGGAAGCTTCTTGCGACTTGATTGCAGGCTGCAAGTTGGACCGGGCTACCGCTCGCAAATGATGGTGGGGAAGTGAAGTGGGTAAGAATATGTAAGAATATGTTAGAATCAATTGAGATATTAAGTTAGGTTGAGGTATGTCAAGGTTCTAATTGTACTGACCCTGCTGTACCTAGGGGATGATTCTGATTTTCAGGCATTCGATGCTTGGGCCTCAACTGGCAGTTTTAAACCAAGGCATCGCCACCGCCTCGGTTTCGCGGCAGACCGGCGCTACGACATCCAGGCCATTCGTTAAGCCACCTGTGATAGCTTCGTTTCGGTTCTGTTTCGGAGTGCTTTCCATGGCTTTGTGGGATCATTTATAGATTCAATGGGAATTCCATGGAATTCCAGGATCCTAAAATGGAGGTACTGTACTATATAAGGCCATATTTTATGGGGATATTCCCTTACGTGGGCCTTACATCATACTAGGTGCCTCCAATTTTGGTTCCTGAAACGGCCGGTGATAGATTGAAGTAGGTGCGCAGGATCATTGTTGTCTTCGGTGTCATACAGCTTCTTGAATCTTCTTGAAACTTGGGTAGTTTTGTAAACCTTTCATATATGACTGGATGTTATTTTTTCGGGGGGTCATTTTTGAATTACTATATACATACGCCGAACTATGCCAGTCCCATGGATGACTTGGGTCTCCCTGAGTTTTCAATGCAGCCTTTGAGCTCCACGCCATGGAACCGCAGGTTCCACTGCCGGAGGAGCTGAAAGCTGCCCTACAGCGGCTGCAGTCGTGGAGGGGGTCCCTGTGGGACAGCCGGACTGGACAGCTACGCCGGAAAGATAGACAGATACGAAGAAAAGGAGAAGAAAGAGATCAACTGAGAAGAGATAAGAGGAATTAATTTCAGACAGATTTGCTGAGATGATTCAATGGTATATTGAAGTAGATTCAGACGGAGAGAAGATGAGAGACAGCCAGTAGTTAGATGGCTTGCACAGGTAGAGGCATTCATGATGCCCCATAAAGGATATGAGTCATACTGTATGAGATAATTACAGTATAACTTGAAACCTCATTCCAGTTGTTTCTTAGACATGAAGCTGGCATAGAATGAAGTAAACTTGCAGCAAGTTGGCCTGAGATTTGATATAGCCTGCAACGACATTTTGACCAAGGTTTATGTAGAGGAAGCAATCATATGTGCAAGAGTGGGTAGGGTTGGTTATGTTGAAACAGATTGCCAAAGGGATAAATTGACAGAGATCAGCTGCGAACAGTTCAGGCACAACAGATAGAGACGAGTAGGATAGCAGACATTGGTGTGGATGCATAGATTTGCTGTCGATGGATATCAGCTAAGGCGTGTTGATGCACAATCCTGCCTATGCCACACCAAACGCAATGGATGGGTAGCAAGTGCTGCACCTTGTAACAAAGACAACCACCATGTTAACAAGAAGAAACTGCACATAGCACTTTGTAAGCACAGGTTACTCAAATGACCCATGTCACATGTTCGCATAGAAACATTCTGGGCGTCTCGATGCAGGGACACTAGAAAGCTGTGCTGAGGCCTGGCTCGCCACGGGCAAAGAGATCGGAAGGACAGCATCTGCCAGCGGTCGTGAATTTACTTATATATATACTTGAATGTTTGGAGATGCCCAGTTAAAGCACTTATTTGGAGATTTCCCACCTGAAACCAACTCCGACAAGCCGTTTTGCTGTTCATTAATTTTCTGAGGGGAAGTCCTGATTGTGGTTCGACATGGTTTGGAAAAGTTTAAAACATGGAGATGAACCTGCGAGATAGGTTCCTTGAATGCTGACAGTCCTAGATTTGTGCTGTCATTATTCATGTGATTATTGAGGTTCAGTTCAAGAATCTTGCATTGCTTCATGTTGCTGCAACATGTTTGGAAGGACGTGTGGCAGGCAAACTCAAGGCAGCTTGAAAACTCAGCATTTCAAAAATTGCTGGTTTGGAGAACACCATGGCACAGTTGTTGCAGGACCTGGTTGGTGCAGTGGCTTCACCATACAAAAACACGGAGGCTGGGACAGCTGCCAGGTGTTTCCTCCATTTTCATGAAAGAAATACTTAGTGGCCCGCAGCGGATGCCCAGCTTACAAGTTGACACGACCTGGGGCTCCTGGTGCCTGCTTAATCATAGCGCTGGTGCTGCCAATGTTGAGTCATGTTTGGGAGCCATCAGCGATCAAGCCAGCCAGCACTGCCAGTACCCGCAAGCAACCGCTGTTGCTTTCCCTTTTCTGTTGCCCATGACGTTGAGGTTGATGGCTTTCACCTCACTTCTTCATGTTCTTGAGACACTGGGAGGGGATAACCCAACATGTGCCTGGAAGCTGACCTGGAAGTATCATCCAGATAAAAAGGGGAAGTGCCTAGATGCACCTTCCTCCACGGAGGTCGCCGTGAATAGAGATTGTGATAGCCCCAGGTCCTCCCAGCAGCGGCTGACATGGGCAATGGTTCAGATCCCAGGGGTAAAACCCTTTTGGCTGGCGGTGTACGCCACGCATGACGCTGTGAGTCGGGGATTGACGCGTTGGCACAACTGGGAAGGCTTCAATGCAGGAAACTATGGCCCTCCGGGTCGCGCAGTTGACATTGGTGCAAATCTGGGATTTTACAGTTTCGCACTGGCCAAGAGTGGTTGGAACGTCACCTCTTTTGAGCCGATGCCAGCGAACCGGGCTCTCTTCAAAGCGAGCCTCTGTGCCAACCCGGATGTCGTGGAGCGAATTGATCTTCACGAAAATGGTTTGGGTGATGCCAATCAGCATTGCTACTTGGTATCGCCCAACAGCAACATTGGCGATGGTTATGTCTCGTGTGGGAATGACACGAATCCTGGCATTCCACCTGAAGGTGCTTTCCAGTCCCGCGGGGAATTTGATGTGAACATATTTGATGAGATAAAGAACGACAAGTTTGCCCAGCACAAGGTTGAGTTCGTTAAGATTGATGTGGAAGGCTATGAATGCCACGTTTTTAGAGGTGCCAACAAACTTTTGGCGCAGAAACCGCGGCTAATCCGGACTGAGATGAAAGGGCACATCGCAGATTGCACGCCTTCTGAATATGCTCAGATGTTCCTTGATGCTTCATACAAGGCGAGGACCGACGTGAAATGTCAGAACGAAGCAGGTGGTTTGCCAACTGGACGTCAGACGTGGGACTTTTGGATGTGCTTGCCAGAGATGTTTGATCAGAAAAACTTTGACCATTCAGAAGCTGTGGCCAATGCTGAGGGGAAGGCTGCAAGCATTTCAGGCACATGTGATTTAACAAACCACACTCAGACTACGTTTTCAGAGGCAGCAGGTGAAATAGGTAAAGACCATGAGAGTTCGGGGAGCCACACGACCCAAGCTGAACCTGACGGAGCAAGGACCCGAGATTCGCTGCTTCTGATTCTTGCAGTCTTCACAGTCTTCCTCAGCCTGATTCCTGCAGTCTTCGCAATGGCTTTGCTGCTTTCGTCCACACAGGCTCAAAAAATCTACAAAGCTGTCAGAAGGGCCAGTAGATGAGTTGGACAACTTGAAGCTTGTCATCTCACCCATCTACCACAAGCTGGAGGAGATGCTGACAGGGCTCAGTAAGCTTGACCAAGGGCTTGTTGACCAGGTGGCAGCTCTCCAAAGCCAAGTTAGCCACTTGGATAGTTTGAAGGCAGTCATCGCAGCCAGGGACCAGGAGACCAGGAGTGGGCCAAGCGACGCATCTTCACGTTACTGGAAATCCATGCTGCTATCTTCCCGATACCTACTTCAAGGTTGTGACAGCTGGTGGTGAAATCCTTGCCCCAGCCAAGATGCTCTTCAAGGGCGCCCAAGTGGTTGCAGCGAATGGCACACCGGTGGAAGTCGTCCAGCCACCGGAGCAACATCGGGTGGATGCTGTGATTGAGCTGCAGGCGGAGCACTCGTCTCTATGAGTCTTGACCATCGCATTCTCGTTCCTGGGAACAAGACGGTGCTTGGGCAAAGTTGGTTGATCATTTTGCTTCCAGCTTCGTTTTGTGTGGATAAAGGGTGTGAAGCGCATGTTTGCATGCTCAGGTTTGTCTGGTATAGATTGTTCAAGTGTTTTCCCCTGCCATCCCCACGCAAATCATGTGAATTACTTTCAGAATTACATGTTTCTTTGTGAGATGCGTTGATGCGTTCAGACTCCAACGCTGTGTCTTTCCGTCCTTCACTTGCTCAGGTCCAAGCAATGGAGCTTGAAGTTGACAGCGAGGTGATCTTGGATGGAACGCAGGCAAAGCTGACCTCCATGGATTCCTGTCTTTGGTTCAGAGCCACCGCGCACCTATGTTTGTTTTGATTATTCATCCCACGTGTTGGTTTGAGTTGGTGTTGAGCAGGCCAAGTTTTCTTGATAATAAGTGCTGCTGCTGGAGCAATTCACAACCCTGATGCAGATTTTACATGTTTTTGCATGAAATAACCACAGCCTTCCCAGCAATGACCTTCAGAGCAAGCCGAGGAATGGAAGCACGAACCAACTATGGTGCTGAAGATTTCCTTTCGACCAGACCTTCCCGTCGCAGCCTTCATGAGGCCACCCTCCATTTTGAGCAAAGGCTCTCGCAAGACGCCGCTCCGCCGCGGCAAGAGGCGAGGAGATGGAGGTGATGTAGTGACCATCCCAGATACCGAAGGGTCCCTGACGGACTAATTCGAATAGGTTGCGGTGATCAAAAGATTTGGTCAAAATGGAGAGCACCTGATGTCTCCTTGAAAGGATATGCGGCTTCATTATGCTTCATTGCCATCCATTTGCCGCAATTTCATTTAATTTGAATTAATTTTACATCATGGTGGCCATTACGGAGTTGAATGCCTGTTGACCAGATCTAATATCTAATATTTTTGTCTCTTCCAGCGAAACTTGCGCGTGCATCGGCAGCCTGAGAAATGCAGCCGAATCAGTCACCGCACGGTTTCTGCGCAACCAAACAGAACGACCCGCTTTCAGCGCACGCCACTGCTGGTTGTGCCTCGACTGCGGGCCGCGCTGTGCACATGTCTTCGTGGTGGCTGGGCGCCTGAAAATTTTAGGCAATCCTTGGCGTGCTCGGATGCACGCTGTGCTTAGGCCCTGCCTGAAGAAATATGTTGTGTCCATGCTACAGCGTCAAGATCACATTTCTTGGATCTGTTGAGTTGTGCAGCATTACTGAAGAATGTTGTTTTTTTTTGATGCTGTCAGATGATTTGAGCATTTGTGAACTCCTTTGGTTTCTCTCACCGTGAGGATGATGTTGAGTAGTTTGTTTCTTTCTTATTCTTTTTCGGTGAATCAGGCGGCTCAGAAAGATTAAGGATGTCGAAAAAGACAAGAGTTGGGTTGGGTGATTCTTCTTGGGTAGATGGAAGTCTAAGTAAATATGCCAAACCATACCAAATCCACGGATGAAGGAGTAGCAATGGGTTTCGCTGCATCCTTTTGAGCTCCACTCCAAGCTCCGCAGGTTCCACAGCCAGATGAGCTTGCAGCCCTCCTGCGGCTGCAATCTTGGAAGATTTGGAAGGGATCTCAGCGCACCCTTTTCTCCGTAGACTTCGGGGAATGGTTGGTGAAGGCGTTTAATTAAACGAATGCTATAATGCCATGGCTTACACTTTACCTTTTCGTTGGTGCGGCAGTTCGGGTGTCGAACTTCACCATTACATATTACCTGATGTTTGATTCATGGGTTTGCTCCAACGGCAGCAACTGTTGATCCTGTCATCCCGGCGAGTACTGGAGGTCTTCCCCCATACAGTTTCGCACAAGGGCGCCTGATTTGGGACGGTCTCGATGTTGCGAAGAAACGCGCTGCAGAAAAAACCTGTTGAAAAGGGAGCGACAAGATGTTGATGTGTGAAAGACTTGTCTGAAGATTCTTGGAATTTGAGTTTCATAGAGTTTCCCCAAGTAGAGGGGCCAGAATCCATCATTGTGTGACATTGTGTGACTTATATAGTTGGCCCATCAAACCTTTCATCTGAGTCACTGACAGAAGATTGTTGCAGTGACGTTGGTTGTTTCAACACAGGTGGCTGTGAAGGGAGACCGGCGCGTGGCAGGGGCCCTGCTTCAGATTTTGGAATCTAGAATCTAGAGTCGACAAGGTGAAGACTCCTTGGAGCTTCTGAAGACGTTTCATTTTCAATTCACAAGATAGAAGAAGCATGAAGAAGCTCTTTTGGCAGCCAGCTTAAAGAAGCAACCAGGAGTTTTATCAGTGCCTAATCCCGCCAAGGTTTATGCTCGATTGGAGGCGGTTCAAAGCCTGGCTTCTCCAGCCAAGAGGTTGGGCCTGGAGTCAAATAGAAGTGGCATTTAAAATCTATCAGTCCCCAAGGCTGAATACTTTTAATCGACTTGGAACACAAAACCAAGAAGTAGATTTTCAGTCTTATAGCATATCTTAAGAGTTCTGCTTGCTCATTTTTTGGGCGTCATGTTGGGGACTTCCAGTATACTTCCAGTAATTCATTCATGGCATAGTCTATCAGATTCAATGGACCGCACCCATCACCCTGCAGTGGCAAGCAGAAAGCCTTGGACGCCATCCGAGCTGCCTTGAAGGACCTGGGGAGGATGGGAAGAACAGTGCGGATCAGGTGGGTTTCACCGTTTCACCAATGGGGGATGTGACAACTCACAACCATTATAATTATATACTCCAAACTGATATTCCAGCAGGGAATTAATTAGTCATTATATATTCGTCCACTTAGTTACTATTTGCATCTATTTGCATCTATTTGCATCTATTTGCGCTTCTTGTATGCATTTCGATTTCAAATTCTGCTGTGTGTGTGTGTTTGTTTCCTGGGCATGCGCCCTGCAAGACACTTGTTGATGTTACCCCAGTCGCTGGTTGCCCTGCAATTCCTGGACCATATGTTCTCTTCCCTTGCCTTGGAAGATGAACCCGCTTACTTCAATGACTGTTGGATTTTGCTGTTTTTGTTTTGGTGCAGAGCCTCTTTGCTACAGATACCCGGCGACAAAAGCTTACTGGCCACAATGTGAGGATGAGCACGTTGCGGTGCGGCTGGCAGCTGCCGAGGACGGTTCTGCAGTGGTTGCTACTCAGAAGGCTACACAGTCCACGTCTCTGATCTAAGTCAGTTTGAAGTTGAACCCAATAAGAAATATCTTGGGAAGTGGATTAGTCGTGGGGGCATGGATATTGTCATAGAGTCATAATCAATTTGACCTATATAATCTGTCCAATCCCAAAGCATTTGATTTTATTTCGCCTGATTTGACATTGATCGTTGCGTACAATTCTGCAAATTCAAACCACCAGCTGCAAGAAAAAGCTACTGTATTTGGCAGCTGACCCTCCAGGAGTTGGCGAAGATTGCCATCGACAACGACAGCAGCAGCCCAAGCAGCGAAGGGCGGTGATTGCATGATTTTGGTATGGAAAGATAAGACAATCAACTTGTAGACGCTTCAACTTGTAAACTGAGGCATGACATTTATGACGTTTGGAGTTTCTTGCAGCGTAGGCACAGAGATCGATGTTATCGATGTTGACCCTTAGTGTGGTCAGTAACCTTTGGGCAGACTGAGTAGGCGAAGACACCGAATCAGTTAAGGCTCTGACCCCGGCGAACTGGCGGGGAAGGTCTTTGCTTTGCAGGTGCGGCTCACAGAAATGTGTCCAAGCCAACACTGCTCGCAGTTTCAGAAGAAGAGGAGGAAGGATAGCAGATAGCAACAAATTAATTAAACGATGATATTATATAGTTATTACTAATAGTTATTAGTGTTTGTAAAACTGGTACTTCATATTGAAATCGTTCTTCTTTCACCTTGTGCTTTGAAAATCTTTGAAATATGTATGGCAGACTGGGTGCTTATGATTCTGACGGATCAGGCCTTGGCCGCAGCTGGTGAAGATGCTTCAGGGGTCGCTTTGGATGCCATGTGTTGCTGCCTTTCGGACTGGGTCATGGAAAATTGGGAGATGGCTTTGGTGACGTTCAAAAAAATGTGGCACCAAAGGGCCACTCATTGTTGATCATTCAATCAATTTATCACTTGCCTGGAAATATACTATTGAATTTGTGGAAGTCAGTCTTTCAAGCACAACAGCAAAGCCACCTATGGTATGCATACTGCTGGCTAGTGCGGGGGCTTGCGCACAAATGTTGACACCCCAGCAGCCTGAGCTAGTGGCAAGTGAAAAATCTTTATGTTTGGTCCCTAGCCACATTTGACAATCAGCATCAGTTTGCTGTGTTAGCAGACCTCCCAATTTCCGTGGGCACCCTTTGACATGGATGGACTGTGGCGACTTGCAAGAAAGCAGGATGTGATGATGTTTGTTTGGACTTGGCATTGCTGAGGATCATTTTGGACGATCTTTACGTCCTTTGTGCCAGAACCTGCCATACATTGGCCCACTGTTTCCACGTAGACTGCACATGACTGAACCAAAAAAAAACTCAGAACTTGGATGTGTTTTCTGCCCTTACGCATCCTCAATTTGTCCATCCCTACTTGGTCTTGTGTGGTCCCAGTTTTCAGGTAGAGTATCCAATTTCCTGGAGATTCAGCCCGAAGTTGACCCTCTTAATATATATATATAACATCCAATAACAGGGGTTTGTTGATGGATGTTCATGGCTTACCACGTTCCTGATGCGGTGCACCCATCCTGGCAGGACTGGCACGCGCGTGTGCGAGACCTGGCAGTGAAGTTACTGCAGGAAATCGTCGCCAAGGTGGGCAGAGGGGCAGAGACCACCAAAGAAGACTTTGTTGTGGAAGAATAGAGCTACTTGATGGATCTTGATGGTTAAAATATGTTGATAATATGTTGAAATATGCTGAACTATGTTGAAATGAATTAAATGAATGCGTTTTGCAAAGAGTTCGAACATTTCTTCAGGATAATTTGTGGCCTTGTTCGGTCCTTTTTGTCGGGATGGCTGCGCCCTGCCGTTGGATCTCAGGGAGGGATGGCTGCCTCCCAAGCTCTGGAGGACCGGGGGTGGTTCGGGGTTCGTCTGTGCACGTCAAAAGTGGGTCGTTTGTGCACGTCAGACGGTTGGTCGTCTGTGCACGTTTTTGTTGTGTGTTTTTGTCATTGTATCTCTGTAACATGATTCTTCTTCT
>Ga0126342_10000970_pt1 | contig 37043 bp, 38 predicted proteins | sample Cyp1metagenome_FD_92528 | JGI IMG/M metagenome (GOLD analysis project Ga0126342, IMG submission 92528) | Coral microbial communities from Lord Howe Island, Old Settlement Bay, Australia - Cyphastrea 1 metagenome | ecosystem: Host-associated > Invertebrates > Cnidaria > Coral ... | reverse complement strand
TCCCCACCCCACCCCAACCCAGTGACGTCACGTCAGTTGTGCATGCATCAATTTCAAGAGCAACTTGCCTCCGATCAGCAAAAGATGCCAAAAACGCAGGGGTCGTTAATGGCGCCGTAGGCAAAAACTAGCATAGGTAAAATGACTGTAAAAAGAAGAAAAAGGACCAGCTATCTGTGAGTCAGGGTACCTACTGACCCATACCCAAACGACTCGTCGTTCAAGTCCGTCTGACCCAGAAACCCTGAGGCTCAAAAAGCCACGGGTAATGCAGCTGCCATAACTTTCTCCAACTTGGATAGTGGGTTTCTACCTAGATATCACCACTATGTTGGGGACTAGTCTGAGTGCATCCTAGCTTGTACAGGCAGTGATTTATAACTCACATGTAAGCCATACGACTGCGAACAAGGAATCCGCTATGTTACAACCTCAGCTGAAAAAAACATATGAAGATCCAAAAGTTACTATGCCTTTTTGTTCACCTGCTTCCAAGTTGGCCAATGTATATCGATTCAACTGTAGATATTTCATTCACAGACATCACCTAAGCTGCTAAGCTAGTGAAATGCACCAACTGACATACTTGCAAGTGCATCCCAGTTTGTAAGTTGGTAAGTAGTTCACAAACAATGTATAAGACTTAGAAGTGCCCTCGTCCATCCCACACCCATGCCCACTTATCAGCTGAACTGCGCTCCTAAGATGTAGAAAGTTCAGAAAAAGGTAGATAAAGCCACCGAAATAGAAAATCGCTGGCTGATTGGCACTTTTGGGGCCCATGTTTCATGGTGAAATCCTTTGTCTTGCTGGTAAACCCCCTGATTTTGGATCGGTGAAACTCCAATTTTTGATGCTTACCCTCTGGCAATTTAACGTATCTATGGAAAATCACCAATTCAATAAATAGGTCAATCATCCAACTAAATGGGACCTCTATGTATGTATATATATATATATATTACGGATATATATATATATATATGTATATATATATATATGTATGTGTATATATATATGTATGTGTATATATATATGTATGTGTATATATATATGTATATGTATATATATATATACATATATATACCATAGCTCTGTAACAAATGACCATCCCACCGCCTGTTGTAGGAGGTCATAATGAGCTCCGGTGAGCTGTCAGCCACCACCAAGGCCCAAGCCCTGCCCAATTTGTTGGACCCAATTTAAGGTGCTTTGAAGCATGAAAAAATGGGAATAAAACACGGAAAATCAGGGATTCACCATGAAAAAAATGGATTTCAACACGAAAAATATGTGAATGTGGGATTTAACCAAGAAAATTAAGGGGGTTTTACCGTCAAGAACTTGTGTTTAGTATGGCCATGGCAAATATGGGCAGTTTACCATGAAGCTTGACATTTAACGATAGTAAAATGTGGATCATGAAAATATGGGATCTAACCATCAAGAAAACTGAGTGACTTTTTGGCGACGTTGCTATGCAAAAAAAACAAGGAAACTGTTTGGGATGTTTGCAACAGCAAACTGTTTAGAGCAGACTTGTGGATTTAACCAACTGAAGATTGAAGGAGGTGTTTGCCAAAGTTCAGAAACGTAGGCGCAAAAAAAAAGGTCAATTTACCCAATCCTCAACTGGGTGGTCGCCACAAAAGGTGAGCTGGAAGCCGAGACAGCGTAAGCTTCAAACTGGTGCCGCTTTTTCGTCCGCCCAAAAGGGCCAAAAAAAATCGATCCAACTCTCGGTGACAGATGATGGCACCGCACCTAGCAATTGGTGGTGACCAAATCTGCAAAATTACCCTCTGGTAAATTAACATAGATCCTGGCAGATAGGGGTTGGAAGACTAGTTTCCATTAAAAATGGGTGAATTTCAGGATCTATGTTAATTTACTGGAGGGTAGGTCTGTTCAGATGAAATTCCTGGACTGTTTCCGCCCAAGTGCCCCTTTTTTTTCCATAGTCCTCCTGGTATCCCATGTTTGATGAATTTCCCATTGGAAAAAAGTCTTCCTTTATCAAAATGAAGGGAATGTGGTTCCGCAAAATGGAAATTTAGAAGTCATCAAAATCGTGGTACAACCAACAATCAATGCATTTTTCTAGGGATGGTGCCCGGCCATTAATTGGAGCGCTGGCTAGTAGCCAACATGGAACATCACAAAGAACAGCAATGGACAGGGAATGAAACCAATGACCATGAGTCATCCAAAAATCGAGAATGAAAATCTGGCTGAACTTCATCATAATTCAAGACCTGGTTTGTTTTTCGTGGTTCCCGTATATAAAAACAATATAAAACAATAATCCGTGGAGGAATTCCTTAATCAATCACTTCGTTCGTACATCTCCCATGAATTTCCTCATGTTTTCCCCCATCAAATCAGGAGACGACAAGGTGGGATTCTCATCCATTAGCTGAGCTGGTTTCTAATTAATGGTGGTTAATGATGATTAATAGTGATTAATTATGGTTATTGATAGTTAATGATTGTTAATTATCTGGTTGGTGGTATACCTACCGCTCTGAAAAATATGAATGTCAGTTGGGATGATGAAATTCCCAATATATGGGAAAAAAATGTTCCAAACCACCAACCAGTTTCATGCTTGATATGGAGGTGTCCTAAAATAGGGGTACCCTCAAACCCTCCAAACTTAGACCATGACTGAGTATTGAAACCCATGGTGACTTGGGGATCCCTCATCTTAGGAAACGTCCATGTATAACGAACCAGTTCATGCTTTTTTTTGACCAACAAACAATTCCCCACCAAACGCTGCCAAATCTGGCAAAACGTCCGGCCTTCCCCTTCCCCCCAAGCATCATACTGCTTAGTAACATGTTATAACTCAGTTGTAAATGGGAGAATCCCAGATAAACCCTCTGTTATATCATCAAACGTGGTTAAACTTCTAAAAATCCAGAGTTTACTTCCATGATTTTCCCATGAAAATCCTTTAAAATCCATATTCATAGAGGATTTCCATGAAATTTCCCAGCCATCGCAGCAGGACGACCCACTCAAGGCCTGAGATAGACATCGTGCAAGGTCTGTTCGTCCATCTCAGCACTCACCCACCACCTGGCGTCCGGACTGCCAGAGCTTGGCTGGAAAAAAGCATGGCACTTGGCCAGCAAAAATCTGGATTTGAACCATGAAAATCCCATGACAATTGTAAGAAAAAAAATGGATTGAGCATGATGTGAGTGATTTGAGCAACAGATTGTGATTAAGTATCAAATGCAGACATTGTTGGCAACAACTGCAATAACAGCATATTTCGCCTAAGACATAGACATGTTTCGCGGTGGCAAATGCCCTTGATGCGCTGCCAATCTGGCAACTGGAAACCACAATCTGAACTAACTTGACCTGCATTGGAAGAACACAGGCATCAATTTTATACGGCATCACCGTTGCAATGACCCCGTGCCCGGAGAATACCGTTGATATGAGTACTACCCTAAAATGACCGAGAGACATGACCCCATATGAAATGGGGGTCATGTGCCCAGTGAAGGTCCTCCAAAATAGACAGGAATGGTGGATCATCCCCAGTTCAAAGGGATGGAAACTTGAAGATATGGTTTTGTCTGAAAATAGGATACCCCCTGTACCCCAAATTTTCATGCTTATATAATCCTCAATTCCCATATACAGTGTATATATATATACCCCATGATTTGAGGGGGCCGTTGTCCTTTTTGTGGACTATCCATGTTCAACGGCCGCCTTCAACGGCATCTTTTTGGTATCTCCCATGCTGGTGAAGTGCCCTGTAAGTCCCGATAGACGGCGGAAAAAATTCGCCAGATATACCATGCCCCATATTGAATATCATCATTATCATCCCATCAAAAGAACCCCATGTTTGATTGTTGAATCACCATTCTGAATGCGTGTAAAAAACAACAAAAATCATGCCGCGGCACCGCGTGTTCTCGATGTTATTGGCCAAGAAGTGCTTAGCCTTGCGGCTCTGTGGTGCCCCAGGGGGGATCCAGTTTTAAACGCCATGGCGGTCTTGGGGAATGCCAGAACTATGGTTGGTGATATACCCTCTGGTGAACTAACAGTTTGCTATTGAAAATGGCCATTAATAGTGGATTTACATGGATTTTCCCATTAAAAATGGTGGATCTTTCCATTGCTATGTTAGTTTACCAGAGGGTATGACCTATTTTGATGAGGTCTTGGGGGGTCCAATGGCTGGTCAACTCTCAAGTTTTGGTCAATTTTTACAGCGTTGTCCGGTGACCGCCCAACATTCTTCCGGCAAGTGGCTGTGGCCATCACCTTCTGGTCATGCCTGGCCAATCTTAGATGCCCTGCAAAAAAGAGTCTATATATTATATATAATATTGTATATAATATTGTATATAATATTGTATTGAATTATCTAATATTGTATTATAAAATATTGTATTATATGATAGTGTACTATATAATATTGTACTAAAATATTGTATTATATAATATTGTACTATAAAATATTTTATTATATGAATATATATATATATATAATATATATATATATATATGATATTGTATTATATATATATATAGAGCGTGTGTAAATATATACATAGCTGGTTCGTATGTGACATTCCCACATACACTCTGGTAATCTAAACTGGCCATGGAAAATGGCCATGGCTATGCTAGATCGCCGGAGGTTATACCACACGTCCAGCCAGTTGACCCACGAGCCTGGACACGTATATTTCATAGCGGCTACTATTAGGCGGCTATAATTATCTATCAGACCCCTGCACACAGGTATGGTGGTTTTAAACTCTGGTAAACAAACAGTTTGCGAACTGGAAAATGGCCCAGTCGAAATAGTTGATTTGCCCATTAATAGCATGGTGATGTTCCATAGTTTTTTGTAAACGTTTGCCAGAGGGTCGTTCGGGGTGGGTGTTGATCATTTCAATGTTCAGCCAGGCTGATGGTCACTTTTTGGGTAACATCCCAATTCCTTCAGAAAAAAATGCCAGACGTGATCTGATTGGCGTTGATTGGGGTCGGGTTACCCCGATGTATACAGCTTTGTCTGAAAATGGGGGATACCCATGAGATGTCCCGAAATGCTTGGCTGGGACGGTTTATACCCTCTGGTAAACATGCAAAAAACTATGGAAATCACCATTTTCTATGGGTAAATCCACTATTTCTATGGCCATTTTCAATAGCTATGTTCAATTACCAGAGGGTAACATGATTAGCGTATTCACAGAAAGCCAAGAGTTTGATGTCCATGATGGAAGGGTGGGACCGACCAAACCTTGATCAAATTCACCCACATTCTAGGCTACCCAAATGTTCATAGACCATAGCAGATCCAATTCCAATCCTGGTTTTCTGGGCTTTAGTTTCATATTGAGGGAAATCCATGGTAGCATACTGGTCAACAGCACACCGCTGATATCCACTTAGCAATGTAAAAAAACATGCCAGTTTTTTGACCTATGGAATGGACCCACTTGAGATACCTTATTCACTGGTTGGTGGTTGACCTACCCCGCTGAAAAATATTAGTCAGTTGGGATGATGAAATTCCCAATATGGGTTTGTCTGAAAATAGTGTACCCCTACACCCAATGGTTAATGATCATTATCCCTACTAAATGGCTATAATTGGGGGTATACCCCATTTTCAGACATACCCATATATGGAAAGTCATAAAAGCCATGTTCCAAACCACCAACCAGCTCAGATCATGCTTCAAATCGCCACCCATCACTTGAATCCATGGCGCTGTACTCCGTTGACCACGGCGGCGCCCATCTTGCCACTGAAGAAGGGATCCTCGCCGTAACTTTCCTGTGACAGCGGGTCATCTCACCCCGAACCGACGCGGCCAACGGATGTTCAACCAGCAGCTAAAAAAAAAAACATCACCGAAAACAGTTCCCAAAGCTCTCAACCACTTCTCAAGCTTCCAACTCCCAATCTGATCTGGGTAAATTATAATAATTCACTAATCTGTATCTTAAGGCCATTTGGGGATGATTCCCCTATATCTAAACCATGATTCCCAGTGAGGGAGAACAGTTCCCCTCTACACCACCTGCGCGCGGCCCCAGTTGAGCCAGGGCAGGATGTTGATGGTGGGCAGCAGGGCTGCATGGACGTCCAGCTTGCTGGCCACAAGGCCTGAAAGATGCGCTGGGAGTTGATGGAAACTCTGGGGATTTTTGGTGGGAAAACCCATGGGAAAACCCAACGAAATATGTGAGAATATGGGAAAAACTGTGGGAGTTTTGTTGGGGGTTGAACTTCCATGTTTATGTGAGAATATGGGAAAAACTGTGGGATTTTTGTTGGGGTTTGAACTTCCATGTTTATGTGAGAATATGGGAAAAACTGTGGGAGTTTTGTTGGGGGTTGAACTTCCATGTCTATGTGAGAATATGGGAAAACCCATGGGAAAACCAAGAAAGAAACTTCTGTGAACCGTCCAAGTGAAACAAAGTAGAAAAAACACGCTTCAGGTGATGAAGAAAAACTGGCACTTGTCAGGGAAGTAGAAAGCACCTGGTTCGTTTTCATGCAAATAGATGCAAATAGAACATTTAACAGAGGAACACCTTCTCAGCCAAACGGATGACAGGAGACATGGAGATCTCTGTGAACAGCTGTCACTTTAGCCAGTTACGTGAGCTACATATGTTTTTTGTCAATGGTTGTTTTTTTTTCTGCGAAAATCGACAGGAGCATGAACTGTTTACCCCGAGAGGTAACCAAAATCGATGAATTACAGATGACGTCAGTATTTCACCGCCTACCCTTTGGCAATCAAACATGGCTTGATGGAAACGTCCCACCATTCGTAGGTATTCACATATTGGTGCTACATATGGTTATAGGTTTCAATATGAGTTGAAGCAAGTGCTACCATGACCTGGTCGCCTTCACGCGATTCTATGGACTGCTGAATTGGGGACCAAAACAGTCACAGAAACCCTGGCATTTCATATCGGGGGATGGAATTTTCCTAAAAAGATCTTGAAAAAAATGGAGAAAACTTGAATTTCCAGTTGAAGAACTTCAGATCTTCAGTATCTAGGATTGACCAGATGGCCTGCTCAAATTTTGGTCCCAAAATCTCACGCCTATGGCGCGTCCGATGGACTCTTCTAGCCTCGGCCGTGCAAAATGTGGACACTTTGAAACCCAGCTTGCCGTGTTCAAAAACTGTGGACCCTGGAAAAGTTGGGATGTGATATGGGAATGGGTCAAAACCTATTACCATCAATTTTAGTGGGATGAACAGCTATTTACCAGCTATTTTGAGGTTTACTAGGTACCAGGGTTTTGACCCATAGCCAATATGTTTCCTGCATTTTGGGGGTACCCCAGTGGCTGGATGGTTGATAAGATAATGGAAATCCTGTTAAAATGAATGATTTCGGGGTACCCCACATTTTAGGAAACCCCTGAGTTTGCAGCTCCATGTCCGAAGCATCACATTTGGAGGCTGCATACATTCACAGGACCATGACCAGCCAATCTGTTGGAGTCCGAATTGGTTGCTGCTGTTTCTTCCTCTTTCAACTGCCATGAACAATGAACCCCAAACAGAACCCAACTTCCAGTGAAGTGACACCACAGGCCACCACCATTGTTCACCATGTTTCATGATGGTTTCATTGTTTTTTTGTTCATTCAGGTCACAAGAACCTTACGGACATAAGATCAGTCCCGTCTCACCTGACACCAAGGGTTTGTACAAGAGGACTTGAGGTTGCCCAAACCATTTTGCTCTTTTATTGCTTGTGGAGCTAAAGCTTCAGCCTCTTTGGTGGACCTGCGGACCTTCGGACGAAAGATTCTTATTCTGTGTCATACTGTGAGCTGCAGCTCGGCTTCTCCACTTGGCGGATTCCTGGCAGAATCTGGTGAAATCTGACAAAACATCTGGTCCCGGACGGCAGCGGACGGCGAATCCTCTGCAGCGGCAGCATGACAGTGACAGCGGCTGGAACAATTCTTCTTCGGCAGCACGAAGTCGCCGCTGGCTGGTAGCTGTTTCATGATGTCTTCCCAATGCACAAGTAAAATCTGGGTCATACTCACGAGACAAATTACGATAGCCGCTTGCTCTTTGAGGAACTATGTCCTATATTGTCCTATTAGATCCCAGCTATATCCTAGTTGTTACATGGTTTTACTAGTTAAATCATGTTACTTCCATTTACTTCCTAAGTTCGAGTCCCATAGTTTTTTCAGCCATAGCCATAACCCCAAAAAAGCACCCAAATGTAGGTCCAAAAGTCGCCAAAATCCCCAATAAAATCCTAATTGTTGATGTTGAAATACCCATTTAAACCAAAAAAACACGTTGAATCCCATTAAACGGGATGAATAAATCCCATTAGATCCCATAAACAATAGGGATTTCATCATCCCAGAGGGATTTGATGATGAAATTATATCCCATTCAATCCCTATTGTGGATGGTTAAATCCCTCTCAACATCCCCACGCAATCCACCATGAGCCGAGTCGCTCCACGTTCCACGTGGCGGCTCGGGTGATCTGCGACGGAAAGGACGGGCTGCCGCCGTCCTCCGGACAAGGCGGGCTGAAGGGCCCGTTGCCACCCTGACCTTGGTTCATTTCAGGGAGGCTGAGGTGGATTTCGAGATCAAACATGGTGGTTTTTGATGGGTTTTTGGGGTTCCAACACCCCTGATTCTGTAGAGGAAACTGCAACCAAGCACCGTAGGATTTTAAAAAAACGGCAAAAGAAATAAGGATTCGACGAACAAAGAAAGGATGGTCTGGAAGAGGATTTTTCGAACTTCAATATTGGCATATGGGTCACATAGACTTATTTTATGTGGGTTCCATGTTATAACCATGTTGTAGATGGGACATTTTATATCATTTTATAACATTTCATAACCGCAACTGCGTGTTTTCTCGTTGATAACTGGCTTGCAATATCTCAAAACCATGTCTGCCATACCGGGTGGGAATCCTGATGGTTACCCCCAAAAAAATATCCAAAATAAGACATGTTAGCATCGAAACTCATGGTTTTGCGATCCCAAGAGTAAGGGGAAAAACGAAAGTTGCGGTGGTTTCCTATCCGGTGGAATTTGCCTTTCATTTCTGGCGCTGACCTAAGGAAGATCTCCCTGACTTTATCTGCTGGGTGGTTTCAATGGATATCCCCGGCACGAAGCAGTGCCCAAAATATCCATTGGTAGGTCATAGCAATGAGATTATACGGTTCGATTACCTACTTACCCTCTGGTAATTTAACGCTTTGCTATGGAAAATCATCATTCTGAACAGGTAAATCATTGAACGAAATGGGCCATGTATACAATACCAAACTGATTGCAAACCCCTTCCTGAACCAACCAATAGAAATCAACATGTAAATGTATAATACAAGGGGGTGCCTCCAGCTATAAGCTAGTTTATAAACCCATCTCAGTATAGATATCATCACCAAACATCCAACAGTTCGGCTAGCTAGATCAACGAACTCAGTTTTATAGATGATGTTCCCATGAAATATCCTCCCTGTCCATGGATGTGAATCGATCCCTTAATGATTATCATTACTCTCCATTTATGGGATATAACTCGTGAATACTCGGCTTATATATTATATAATACAGTACATTATTGAACTAAGGGGTATTGACCCCATGTACAGATGATGAATCCCCATCATGATACCAACAAAAAGGGGCACCATCCCCATCCAAAGCCTGTCACTTCGTTCACTTCGTCAAGCTGCACGTCATGCCTTTGGGTCCATCGCGCATGCGCATCCCTCGGATGTTTAGCCTCGAGATATCCTGTGCCATGGCCAGAAATGTCATCGGAAATGTCCAGCGAAAATTGCTTCAAAAATAGTGGTTCATACGGTGACAAAACCCATAAGCACTATATAATGAACGCCAAAATAGATCGGATTTATGAATGTTCATCCCACTAAAATTGATAATGATATATAGGTTTTGACCCATCCCCATATTGGTTACGATTGGTTTATATTGGTCAATATTGGTTAGCCACCGTAACACTCAGTTCACCAATCATCCTCTAGAAACCATGGCTGGATGTAGGGAATGAAATGAAAAAAAATGGGACCATACATGGTTTTTTCAATATTAAGGTGATGGGATTAATGATATAGTTTATCCATTAGTAATCACTATGAAGCAATATGAACCAATATCAAGCAATCTTGACCAATATCAACCAATATTGACCACAGGTGAAAAATTGCCTATAACCATGGGGATATCTAACAACAGAAAGTGCTTTGGTCATCTCAACTGTTTGGCATACATTGGTATTGAAAACTACCATCCGGTGTGGAACAGGATACCCCAAAAAAGTGGCCTGGTTGGTGGTTGAGCCCTACCCCTCTTGAGCCCTACCCCTCTGACAAATATGAGTTCGTCAGTTGGGATGATGACATTCCCAATAGTAATGGAAAGTCATAAAAGCCATGTTCCAAACCATCAACCAGCCATTAATATTCCGTTACCAGAGGGTTAATCACCATTAAAATATTCCAAACCACCAACCAGGTGACCAGGTGGATATCAAAGAGAAAGGATTTTGCCAAGATCTGTGAGTTCAGGAGCGTTCAATTTTGACCTTGACCCCCAGATACGATTAGATTAGATATGTAGAAAACTTGGTCACCTCGGAAATCATCGTTGCCAACAGGTAGGTATCATGTGGCCAATTCCTGGGAACTAGGGGTCATGTTGAGTTGTGGGTATTCCGGAACCGCAGCGGTCGGGAGCATGACGCCCAGCAAACTTTCACGGAAAGATCAAGCATGATCTCCTGGAAATTGATGTTCATGTATAATTGTTTGGTGCCAGTAGAAACCTCAAACCCCTGGTCAGCAATTCATAGATCTTGGTCATTTTGACCAAGGAAAAACGATGAAAAACGGCGAAAAACGCGCAAGGTCAATCGGATTTGAACCACCGAAACCTGGGATATCAACTTCGAAGATGTGGATACATTCGAATGACCTTTGTTTCACAAATTAAAAATCGGATGTCTGACCCATCAATTTTTGGGATGTCCGCCCAAAAAACTCGGGAAAGCTGAAACTCCCAAGGTGTAGCCACCCAATTCATCCACCCAATTCAAACACTCCTTGAGGTTAAACCAACCATCTCCACCACCAGCTGTACCACCACCCCCAGCGGGATCGCATTTCAACCACCTCCCGTGCGACGGGGCGGATGGGACCCATGGCTGACACCATTGAAGTATGAATTTGATGGGATAAGCCATGGTCTTAGATACTAAGAAGTACTTCATACCAGATCTAGATGGGTTTTTTTCATATTATATGATACTTATCCCATGGCTTAGAAGTTTTTGAATGGGATGAGGCAAACTTTCCAGAATTTCTGTAGCATCCAGGTAGATTCGAGTAGATCAACAGTGCAGGTCCTCCAGGTCCTCCAGGTTCACCAGGTCCTCCATCCCCCGGCGCCTGGCTCGGTGCTCGGGGCATTCGTTATCGATGCAGGTCTGATGGAATTTTTCCTGGGCGAAGCTGAGGAGGTCACCCGGCGCGGATATTATCTCTGCTTGGTGGCGAACTAGCCACGGCTCGTAAGTGGGTTATAACCCCAGTGATTGATGTGGATTAACCCTACTTATCCCATTTATAACTGGGGTGAACTAACCCACTTACGAGCCGTGGGCCACCAAGTGGAAGGATGGGATCTATGGGGATTTCGTGATTTAAGGGGGATTGAGTGGGGATGGAATGGGGGGTAGAACTAGCAACAAATGGAGACTCTGGATGAAGTACAAGAATTCAACAAATTCGGGAAACACAGTAGGGATATGACAAGGGAACACGCCTTTTTTGGGGGAATACAATGGGAATATCGGAAGGATTCCTGGATAGATTACATCAAAACGGCTATCCCCCTTCCAACCATCCGACATCATCCAGCCATTGAAAAGTTGAAAACCTGGAATGATAGTTACCTACTTGGTGGCGAACTACCCACGGCTCGTAAGTGGGTTAGTTCACCCCAGTTATAAATGGGATAAGTAGGGTTAATCCACATCAATCACTGGGGTGAACTAACCCACTAAGTGGGATGAGCCACCAAGTAGGTAACTATCATCTATGCCATCCTGGAAACACGCTTTCTATCTTTGGGGGATTGATACATATGTAAAACCAACACAGAGAAGGTTTTTGCACTTTGATATGTACATTCCAAATGTCATCCGGACTCTGGCTTCATAGATATTGGTGACTATTTCGGGCCGTGATTTTTTTGGAAGCACCTCAGCAACCAGCTGAAGGCACTGGAGTCGTTGGTTTGGCAAATGTGCCTTCACTACCCATCATTTCCAGTGGCGTCGCAGTGAGGTTGCTATAATTTATCCAGAGAATTGATTTTTTTTGGGGGGTAGAACATGATAGAACATGATAGAACTGATTGAATTGCCAAACTATGAGCTTTGAAACCTGTGGCTTTAGTATACGTTAGTGATATCATGATGAAAATGAAGCCCCACTGGCAACGCGTGTGCTCCCGGTATCTCCGGGTAGCTTTTTGCAGTTCTTGCTGCCAGTGGCCCTCTCAAAGTGCCAACGTCCATTATAGAAGGCAGAAAATCATAAGGAAACATCGAAACGAAATCCCGAGACTCTGACTGATTTGCAGCCGATTCCATATTGTGATTCCATCAGATCACAGGTTTCCCCTTCATGAACAGATCCAATGAACCTGGGCCAAGCGGTTTCTTTTCGTCCGGGGGATATGATTCGCGACGCAGATCCAAGCGGTCCAAGCTGCTTCGGTGGTCATTTCTACCAAGAGCTTTCGAATCTGATCCTCGTCGCTCTCCGGGTATCCTGGCCAGGTTTCTGTCGTCCGCATGCCGTCCACATGAAAAAAAAAGTGAAAAGATTGATGTGTTGAAAGTTGAATCATCTAAAGGTGTATATAAAATTATATAAATGTGTCTACCAAAACCTTCCGAGATATGATTTTCTCTCAAATCAAGCACAGATTCTCCCATAGTTTCCGCAGCATCCGCTTCCACCCTATGACCCCCACCTGCCCAAGCCATCGACAGGGCCACGGCCATTACCGCGCAGTGTCGCGTCATGGGCCTCATGGCCATCAAAATCAAGTCAGCGACGGGGTCCAAAAGAGGCGCCAAAAAACGGGAAGCTCGGCCCCGAAGAAACTCAGCTGCTGGGTGGTTTGTTGGGTCCACGTTTTTTTGGAGTGTGAAATTTTGAAAGGGAGTAAAATGTGGAAGTCATCTGATCCATTTTGCTGAGAGGTTTTTATCAACAGTGCTAGGGAGAAGATCCCCACGGCTCCTTTTGGCACTTTCACTTCTGTGGAAGATTCCGATTGACTTTCTGTGTCGGCTGGCACAAAATTTGGGGATGATCTCTGAGATGATCGTAGATCTATGGCCTTAATCTGTCAGCCTTGCCATGTTTCGTTGTTTTATCCATTTCTCCAGCTACAAAAAGGAAAGCCAGCGGGCAAAGAGTCTGAAACACGACATGATCAGTCCATATCAGTCCAGTGTGCATGTTCAACCCCAAACAAGAACGATTTGAGTCTTCAGCTCCTCCAAACATGTTAGGCACCCACCAAAGGTTAAAGGTTTTCCAAGATATTGATGGATCAAGGTTTCTGCTACAGGCACCCACAAATGAACTTGTCACCTTGTTGTGGGGTGTCCAATTTCTCACAGAACGTCAGTCTGAGATCCCCCTTTTTTGGTAAGCCGACTAACAGGTCTGCCGAGCCACTCCCGAAAATTGTTTTCCATATATGTACAGTAACCCCGCAAAGAAAGAACAGAAATTGTTGTTCCTAAAGCTTAGTGGGATTCAACACCATTAAAAAGCATCAAACATCATCAAACACCATTAATGTTACAGTAAAGCAATAGCAAACGATACCGAACTTTTACCATCAATGGGTGGTATGAACCATCAAAATATTGGTGGTTTATTATTGCTGTACTAACATTACTCCGATCTCAGTGACCCCAAGAGCAAAACCAGTCAAATCCCCTTCAGGGAAAGGGAGGCACCCAAAAGTCGATGGTGCCCCATCAAACAGCTTCTCTTCTTTTCGACCTTTCGCCGCCCGCATCGCGCGAAGATGTTGGCCACCCAGAAATCCAGTTTCAAAAATCAGCGCGGTTCGATGCTTGACACATGCGGTAAATGGGTTTATCATGGTTTCTCTGAAAATGTTGGGAAAACCCTTAAATCATATCCTGGTTGCATATCACTTTCAGAGAAACTCAATGGTTAGAAGATCCCACCATTGTAAACCCACCATGGGATTTTCCTGTTGCACTATGTGGCATCACAATGGTTGATGTGCCCAAACTGACCACAAATTCACCCGGAAATTCACTTCGGCATCCAATCCACATCACATCACCAGCTCCCCAACTGCAACTCTGGATGGCATCCTACACAGAGCGCGGTGGACTGCTAAAGCTCGCGGCGTCGATGCTCAGTCGATGCCCGGTTCCTCCTCGCTATCTTCCGCCTTGGATCGGGCCTGGCGGTGCTTCAGGAACTCCTCAAAAACATACGAAAGATAGTCCCTATGGATTCCCCCTATGGATTCCCCCTATGGATTCCCCATTTCTGGTGGATTTCCCATTTAAAAAAAAAACATTGCCATTGAAATAAACCCGTGTCATTCTCTTGTATTCCCTTCTCATGAGAGAGTAAAAAGTGACAAATGAAACCAGCCGTGTTAATTGGTGGTCAAACTCTCAGATTGGCCATGGAGTTGACTGGTTCACAACTGAGCGCAGCACCCTTGTAGCTGATTAATGGGTGTATACGACACTGGGGGTATCACCATAATCTGGATCCATATTGTGGAAAACTTCATCATATACATCTTTGGAGAATACCGAACAAATGAACAGGAGCTAAGGATTTCAAGCCAGTCAGTTTGGAGAGTTTCACATCAACCAGTAGTGACCTTAATGAGAAAATCGGTCATGACCCACCCTCAATGACCCACCTTCTGTTAGTTCCTCTATTTACAATGAAGTTAAACATATAGAATCCCTCAGAATTCCCATAAGAAACCCTCTCAAACCCTTAGAATGCTTTAGAAGCCCTCAAAAACCCCTTGAATCCCTTCAAAACCATTAGAATCCCTCCAAAACCATTAGAAACCCTTTGAAACTCTCAAAAACCGTTGAAATCCCTTAGAAATCTCTCAGAATCCCTCAAAAAAACCTTGTCAGGTTCCTTACCCAACTCCATCTCCCCCGCCAGCACCTCCTCGTGCTTCTTCAGCAGCCGAGCCAATTCATCGTCATTGCGGTCACGGTCCAGGCGCTGTACACGTTGGTCCACCTCAACTGCGGAGAAAAAATCTGGGAAAACCATAGGAAGACCATGGTTTTCCCAATGATACGGTGGATGAGGCAGCGAAATCCGAATCACCAGTTGAAAACGGTGGTAAACATCCCATGAAAAAAATAGGCTTTCAACCATCCAAAGTGGTGCAGGATTTCTTCCATCCACAGTATCTTCAGATATTATGTCTACCGAGTTTTTGGGTCCAAGGATCACTTAGGACGACTTTTTGGATCACTTAGGCCGACAATCTTGGATGTGGATTCAAACCTTTAGGGTTTATATTTAGGGGCCGAACTGGGGACTGGGGACTGAGGACAGCGGGAACAACTAGAGGTACAAACGACCTATATCATATTGGAGCTACACACCTTTAGGGTGTATATTTGCGGGCTGGAACTGGGGACTGGGGTGAGGTAGCACTCCCCCGTTTTAGGGGCCCTGGATACCGTCCTAAGACTCACCTACGAGTCACACCGAAGAGCAGCCCGAGCTATGCTACCATGTCTTGAGCCACGGAGTGGCACAGGGGATAAAATGAATTGAGTGATCTACAGGCACCAGGCACATACATGTACACTACTAAGCATTGCATAGACACGGAAATAGCTACAAAAAGGATCACATGGCGACTGGGGACAATGGGAACAACTAACTAGAGGTACAGAACACAACCTAAATCATATTGGAGTCCATTGGCTACACACCTGTAGGATGATGATATTGATGGTGGATGTGAGGATGGTAATTCTTGTGATGATTTGTGTGATGGACTTGATGTTTGATCAACGAAAAATAAAGTAGGTGATGGATTTTGGTGCTGGACATGATGATGGGTGTGATTGTGGTGATGATGATGATGAAGACGATCAGGATGGTCATCATGATGATGGTGATGTATGGTGATGGATGGTGATGCTGGTGTTGATGAGCTGGCGCCTGTTATTGACTAGTCAGTTCGGACGAATACTATATATTTAAAGGATAGATAGTGAGCATAGAATGCATGTGTAAGTATATGACTTAATTAGAATGTCCCGATGATCATCTTTAAATCCACTTGTGCAAGTCTGCCGAAATCATGTTCGGATATATCGATATATTTTTCTATTGCAAATATAATATAAGTATGTATCTGTGACGTAGGCCTAAGCCAGCCAAAACGCAGGCCTAAGCGAGGTACTGACCTTTTGGGTGAATCCATCTTAAGATTGTTAATCGACTCTTAATCCACTGGATCGCTATGCTACCCTACCGATTGAAACATATTGAAAAACCTAGCTTTCTTGACTGAAGACCCAGTTCCTTAAATTGAGTGCTGGTGTTTACTGCCGGAAGATCCACAGTTTGTTGAAACATTTACCCTCTGGTAATTTCACATAACTACGGAAAATCACCATTTTTAATGGGAAAATCCACTATAAATGGCCATTTTCAATAGCTATTTTGACAAATTACCAGAGGGTAATTGTTGTTTGTTGCTAAAAGATTACCAAAATCATAGTGTTCGATAGATGAAGTCTCGGCGGATCATGGCACTTAGTAAGTAGGTTATATCGATGTCCCTTGTTTTGTTAGTGCAGTTTGTGTAGGGTTAATCCACTTATTTCACTGGAAACTACCTAACCTGCTTGGTCAATATCCTGTCATATTATCATTTATATCCCATTAAATCCCAAGAAACATGATGAAATCCCTCATCCATTGGATGTTTAGCCTCCTGAAAACATAGATATATTTAGATGTGGAAAAGCTGCCATTCGTAGATCATTTTTACGAAACGTTTGCCCATGGGTGTTCCACCTCGTTTTGTATCTTTACCCCAGGGTCACAGCCATGTTTTCTCGGTCAACTTCGCCCAGGAACACCCATACGCTTCAGTCCAGGCATGTCATTCTCTTTCAGCCCCTGTGTTTTCAGAACCCCCCAGGGATCGGGAAAAAAAACATGAAAAGCTAGATAAACAGCGAAGAAATGGTGCTTCAACGACGCAAAATACGGATGTCATGGTTTCATGGAGATCTAACGGAGATGTTACTGGAATTATATGGGTAACTTCATCGGACATCAAAAAAATGTATTCATCGAAAACAAGGATGTAGCCCATCATGAAACCAACATACATAACTTGTACAACAGATACATCCCCTCTACAACCTGGTGAACCAATGATGCTGCATGGTTTAAAAATATGGTACCAATATAGGGGGTGGGATTCCTCAAACATCTGAGGTCTTAAAAACCCTCGTTAAAAGCTCCAGGGATCTCCGATTCTGATGGATGACCGGAGGGTAACACCAACGATGTTGTGAAAAATGGTACCCTCTGGTAAACTAACATAACTATGGAAAATCACCATTTTTAATCGGAAAACTCGCTATAAATGGCCATGTTCAATAGCTATGTTAGTTTACCAGAGGGTAAGTCTATGGGCGGATTGAAGGCAACAGTTTCAGGCCAAACCTTGGTGTTTAAAGTGATTTCGGCTGCTGAAGCGCATCAAACTCACATCTCTAGCCCCAACCACAACTAGTAACGTGATAAACCCCGTGACAAACCACATTATTTGGTAACGGTATATGGTTTCCGATATCCAAAATGGTCAGATTTGGTAAATGATGAATGGATCATTTTTGGGCTTACAATCACCATGGATCACAGTTTACGGCATCAGTCATAAGCCATCTGAGCCGTGTTCAATCTTCCTGTGTCATTTCATACTCGTTGGTTCATAGGGATTGCTATGGATGATGATAATCCCCAATGACTATTGGATAGTATGATCCCCTATCACAGGGATTTCGACCACTGCTCATTCAACAATTCGGAATACCCCAGGTCCACCAGGTCCACCTGGTAGCCAGCATATTTCTTCAGTTCCAAGGTATGCCAGCGCTCCTGGCGAGCGAAAAAAAAAACGAAACGGTGTCCGTTTGATGTCCAAAGACCTAACAACAGCCATGGTTGAAAAACCTGAGTTTTTCCCAAAAGGCAAGTGGTGGTTCCTGTTGCCTTGCAAGTCTCTTAGTTAAACGTTGAACCATCAAGAGTGCCAAACAACAATAAATCCTGTTTTTTGCTTCTTGCTCTGGAATTGATTCACATAGAATATTGAAATTCCATGGCTTTCCCAGAAATTGATGTGTAGCTTTCCTAAAATCGGGGTACCCCTAGTTTCACCCATGTTCTTTTCGGATTTTCGGACCCCCCATTGAAACCCCCGAAGGTATACATTCCTTGTGGCTTTCCGGGAGGAAAACGCCGAAACCTCGGGCTGTGTGGTGAAAACCCATCGTCGTCCTCCTTATCTCGAAGGAGTTCGAAGAGATATTGGTACGCCACCTGCGATCAATGGACCAAAGGACCAAAGATGGGATTATTGGGGGATTTCCCATGGGGATTTACCATGGGATTTACACTCATCGGATATGGATATTTCATAGGATATTTGACGGGATATTGGGGAATACAATGGGGCCCAGTGTGGATAAAACTGGGATTCACTATGGATTTATCATGGGATTTCACAGGAAAATCATCTATGAAGAGGATAGACTCATGAAACCTGCCTGAACTTCGTATAATCTCATACTGATTTTCAGTAAATAATTGGATATAATTGGATAATATGAACCAGTCATATGTTAGGATAAGAATTACTATTACTCTTGGTAATTATTGGTATATGTATTAAGATAGTACTGGCAATCTTCGTAGAATTAACTTCTTATGAATTGGATTAGTGCTAACCAGTAGTGATTAGCTGCTTGATTATCAACTGAACTTCGTAATCAACCTGGATTATTGGGCTTGTCTTGCTTTTCCAAGCCTTCAGCATCAGTGGGTGAACCAGATTATTCCAACTACCAACATGAAATCACCCAAAAAATCCTGTGTTTTTACAGTATCCACCAACGAAAATCTCGGAAAAATTGATGGGTTTCTGGGAGAGCCCCAGCCTGCGTTTCCAGCTGTTGCCACGTTGATGGGATTGCCACCTTGGGTGTCGCCCAAGGTGTAATCGAGATGTCGCCATGGTTTTTTACATGGTTTTACCATGAAAAATGGTGGTTTTTACCCTGGTTTGACCATGAAAAATGAGGGTTTTACCATGAAAAATGCTGGTTTGACCATGAAAAATGGGGAGTCTACAGGGTTTTGCCCTTGCGAATTTGGGCGTTTTTTCAAACCATCGAGTCTAGGGAATTCACGCAGATACGGGATTTCACCCATGTTCCCGGCTCCCCAAATTAGGGGATTCACCAATGGCATGCCAAGTTCAACGGGGGAGTAGCCATGGACCAGGTCCGGAATGTTGTCCCTGGGTCCTCCGAACTGTGGAACCTTCCAGGTGACGCCTGGTCAAGGGATATGTTCTGCAGGAAAACCCATGGTGTTATAATCCTCAGCCTCAAAGATGGGGCTAAACTTCCCTCAAATTTGGGATTTCAACCATGAAACATGGGATATAAATAGCATGAAAAATGGGGACACTTCAGTGTTTTCACCCTCAAAGATTGGGGTCAATCACATGTTTTCAACGTTGACACCATCTCAACTCTGCGCCTACGCAGTTTCTGATCAGATTCGTCAATAGCACCGAAAATCTCATCAACGTATCCTATCACTTTCGAAGGTACCATTGCAAAGTATAGACCTAAAATAGCATGAATTAATCACAGCAAATACCCTCTGGTAAACTAACACAACTATGGAAAATCACTGCTTTGAGTAGGTAAATCAACTACAAATGGCTTATTTTCAATAGCTATGTTAAATTACCGGAGGGTATGATAAATATAGTACCGATTCGTCCCATAGAAACGTGGAAAAAACGGCTCCGAAAATGGCGTAGCTGGCTCCCGTCAAGATATAAAAATAGCACTTCGAAAATTGGGACAATGGTAGAAATTGAGATTTGCCACTTGGATGAAATATGAATTGGCAACTGCCTATTTTTGGAGAAACTCTTTCTGTTTTTTTCGGGACAGTGCCAGAATACAGTTATCCCACAAAACACCAGAGTTGTTCCAGGGAGACACGAAATTTTCAGGATGGTTTCACCAATAAGACGGGCGAAAAGACTGATAAAATAAACCTACTTTTTGTAGAGGTAACTGTAAAAAATGTATTCAATGGATTCTGCACAAATGACCATAGCTCGCAAATCAGAAAAGCCCATTGTTAGGTCGTTTCCCTCACTCAACCTATAAACATATCATGTGCAGGAACACAGGTGGGCCCGGGTTCGATCGCTAACCTAAACGAAATGTTTGTATAACCACATCATAATCCACTTTAGTAAATGAAAAAAATCACCAGTAAAGAATTATACATCTATAATTCAATTAATCTATACTGGTTGGTGGTATACCTACCCCTCTGAAAAATATTAGTCAGTTGGGAATAGTATTCCCAATATATATATATGTATATATATATGTATATATATACATATATATATATATATACAAAATTGGGTACCCCTTAAAATTATCTGAAGATGGATGGTTCATACTAGTTCATACCAAACATATCTGTGGCTATGAACCTTCCAGATATACCCATAGAAAAACCAAGATAGTTATATATGTATAATTATAATATATAGCTGGTGATATCGATAAGAGCTCTGGGTAACAAATAAATAAAACTTAAACCATAGATGTGTTGTTTGAATTATTACCAGATGGGATGCCTAATAAACCACCAGGAAAAAATGTATGTAAAAATAACGCCCTTTTTACCCTCTGGTAAACTAACAGTTTGCTATTGAAAATGGTGATTTATAGTTGATTTTCCCATTGAAAATGGTGGATCTTTCCAGTTCGCTATGTAAACGTTTACCAGAGGGTATCATGATCACAATTATGGTGATTTACCCATTAATAGCATGGTGATTTTCCCATTGAAAACGGTGGATCTTACCATTACCCATGTTAGTCATTACCAGAGGGTATCCCACATTAACCATCATTAACCATATAATCACCACATATTACTGTAACCATGTAACCATTATTAACAGTATATATTAATCATATTACCAGAGGGTATCTGAACCATCCTTTTTTCAATCCAGATCTGGATTCTTGGATCTCTGCTCCCATCCCAATCGTCTCGGGCCTCAGCTCAGGCGTCTCAGCATTGAAGTCCTCGACTCGTTCGTGCTGCGAATTTTAGTGTAGCCATTCCAGAGGAGCTGAGAAAATCATGTGCCATGATTCCAGAATTAAGTTTGTTACCATTTGTTACCGTTTGTTACTGGTTTATCCATGTTTATTTTTTGGGGACTTGTGTTTTGAATGATTTTAGAGGACAAAGTTCATATTTTATGGCGAATGTCATGATTTACGGTGGATGTTTTCCCAACGCAATGCATTGAGACATCAGCCTTTCTTTTTTGACCTATGATCGTTGCGTCAATCTTAGATCTCTTGTTGAAAAGTGGAATCTTTGCTGGGAAAGGTACCGCAAGCCTGCAGCTATTTGTTTGCTCTGACTGGTGGTTTCAATCTAATTTGACCCGAAGGCATCTTTATGACTATTCCAACTAGGCAGCAGAAAATAATACCCTCTGGTTATGACCAACAGTTTGCCATGGGAAATGGCCCATAGAAATAGATGGTTTACCTATTAATAGCATGGTGATTTTCCATTGCTATGTTAAATAACCAGATGGTAGTGCTTGGAAACGTTTTGAAGCCACCAATCAGGAAAAAAAACATGTGGTCAGTTCGAAGGGCGCGACATGTGCCCAATCTTAGACACCCCGCAGTTCCATATTCTTAGCTGGTTAGGTTAATATATGCACATATCCCCAATGGGTCGCAAAAAAAAATGAAGGATTACTCTCTGGTTCTTGCACATAGCTATGGAAGCCGTGGCGCATTGACGATAAATATGTTCCGATGTAACGAACTTCGAAAAAAAAAAAAAACATGATCTTCCGTTGTTCGCAAAGTCCAGAGGAGAATTTTTCAGATTACAAGTACCAAATGAATCCAAATTACCATTTACCAAACTTCAACATGTTTTTTCCGAGTTTCCCAACCATCCAATAACCGTTGCGGCATCAAAAAATCATCTCCTCCAGAGTATCCGCCCCGAAGATGCAGACCGTGCGGAAGCGCGAAAACCTCCATGCAGCATCAGAGATGAAACAGCTGAGTCAATGTCCATTAAGTTTCATAATATTTAAGAATGGATGTATTTATACATATATACATGTATATATATATATATCTGGTTGGTGGTTTTAACTTTTAACCATCTTGAAAAATATTGGTCAATGGGAAGGATTATCCCACATACTATGGAAAATAAAAACATTAGTCAGTTGGGAGTATTATTCCCAATATATGGAAAAATAAAATTCATGTTCCAAACCACCAACCAGTATATGTATTATATATTACTGATAAGAAATAGAAAAATAGTGGTTTCGAAATTCAAGTCGGAGCTCTTTGGCAACCCATGTCATATCCATGGGGAAAGTGGATACTCATAGCTCTCAATCGTTCCCTCCTAGCCACCAGAGCCACTGGATTCACGGTGATTTCATCACCATGCTTCAGCCCAGCAGATCTCCGGCCATGTCCCAGTCAAATCCCCAGTAAATTTTGCTATCCCAGCAGATCCCCTGGCATCATAGCCTTACGTAAGGCTGAAATGTTGGGCCTTTTGGGAATGATGCCCCAAAAAAAAACACATAATTCCAGTGACGTCATTCATCTAGAATCTAGGCCTTACAAATCCCAGTGTTATGGAATGGTTCAAATCCCTAGAAATCCCTCACATTCTCCCATCTGGGCCTTACAAATCCCTTACAAATCCTGGTTCATGGTATACCTATATACCCCTCTGAAAAATATGAGTTCATCAGTTGGGATGATGAAATTCCCAATAGTAATGAAAAAATAATCCATTCATGTTCCAAACCACCAACCAAATCTAGGTCAATCTGAGGTGTTTTTTCATCTGGGTAAATTATAATAATTCACCAACCTGAATCTTGCGGCCATTTGGGGATGATTTCCCTTACTAACCATGATTCCCAGTGAGGGAGAACAGTGAGGTCGTTATAATTTATCCAGATATATGTGTGATGGGCTTAGATGTTGGGTTATGAGATGTTGGGTCAATATAATGTTAATTGTATACATATATATATATGGTTGGTGGTTTTAACTTTAGCCATCTTGAAAATATATGCTTCACAGCCAACCAGCCACGGGTTTTCCCTGAGATCTCCCACAGAAGTGGATGCACAGACCTGTTTTTGTACCGAGAGTTCGGAGACAAAACCCAGCAATTTATTGGGAATTTTATGGATTTTAATGAATTTTAATGGGGATTCTATGGGATTTTATGGATTTAAATGGGGATTCTATGGGATTTTATGGATTTTAGTGGATTTTAATGGGGGTTCTATGGGATTTTATGGATTTTAATGGGCATTCTATGGGATTTCAATGGGTTTTAATGTGGATTCTATGGGATTTTATGGATTTAAATGGGGATTCTATGGGATTTTATGTATTTTAGTGGATATTAATGGGGATTCTATGGGATTTTATGGATTTTAATGGGGATTCTATGGGATTTTATGGATTTTAATGGATTTTAATGGGGATTCTATGGGATTTTATGGATTTTAATGGTGGCTCTATGGATTTTAATGGATTTTAATGGGGATTCTATGGGATTTTATGGATTTTAATGGTGGTTCTATGGATTTTAATGGATTTTAATGGTGATTCTATGGGATTTTATGGAGTTTAATGAATTTTAATGGGGATTCTATGGATTTTAATGGATTTTAATTGATTCTAATGGATTTTAACGGTGAGTCTATGGGATTTTATGGATTTTAATGGGGATTCTAGGGGATTTTATGGATTTTAATGAATTTTAATGGGGATTCTATGGGATTTTATAGAGTTTAATGAATTTTAATCGGGATTCTATGGGATTCTCTGGGTTTTAATGGGGATTCTATGGGATTTTATGGATTCTAATGGGGATTCTATGGGATTTTATGGATTTTAATGGGGATTCTATGGGATTTTATGGATTTTAATGGATTTTAATCGGGATTCTATGGGATTTTATGGATTCCAATGGGGATTCTATGGGATTTTATTGATTTTAATGGATTTTAATGGTGATTCTATGGTATTTTATGGGATTCTATGGATTTTAATGGGGATTCAACCATAGCTATGTTGGATCAAAGGGCACCTCCTTCAGAGGTCCCTCCCGCAACGGCATGGTTGTTTTGGGTTGACTATGAATCCATTGGTGACATGTTTTGCTCAAACGTTTGCACTACGCATTGCCTCAAACAACATCAATGCTAGCTGCCATTGACTGCCCTTCTCACAAGCACTGATGGTGACCTTGTAGCTGATCAGATTTGGGACTACTGTGGCTTTGGGCATCGCCTCAAACAAATTTAATGCCTGTTGCCATTGACCACACTTCTGAAAAGCAGTGATGGCTGAACTGTAGCTGACAACGTTTGGGGTCACTTCGGCTAAAGACATTGCCTCAAACAATTCCAACGCCTGCTGCCATTGACCTCCCTTCTCGCAAGCCCTAAGAGTTGTGCTGTAGCTGATCACAGTTGGGGTCAGTTTTGCTTTCTGCATGGCCTCAAACAAATCCAGTGCTTGTTGCCATTGACCTCCCTTCTCACATGCACTGAAGGCTGAAGTATAGCTGACGGCATCTGGGATCACCCTAGCTTTGGGCATTGCCAAAAACAAGTTCAACGCCTGCTGCCAATGACTGCCCTTCTCGCAAGCACTGATGGCGGAACTGTGGCTGATAACATCTGCTATCACTCTGGCTTTTGGCATTGCCTCCAACATAATCAATGCACGCGGCCACTGACCTTCGTTGCCGCAAGCACGAATGGCAGAACTGTAGCTGATGACATTTGGAGCCATTTTGGATTTCGGCATTGCCTCAAACAGCAACAATGCCAGCTGCCACTGACCGCCCTTCTCAGAAGCACTCATGGTCGCATTGTAGCTGATTGCGTTTGGAGTGACTTTTGCTTTCGGCATTCTCAGAAACAAATCCAACGCCTGCTGCCATTGACCCCCCTTCTCAAAAGCACTGATGGCAGAACTGTAGCTGATGACATCTGGAGTCACTCTTGCTTTGGGCATTTCCCCCAAAAGGAGAAGTACCTTCTGCCACTGGCCGCCATTTCCTACAGCACACAAGGTCACATTATATGTGATGGTGCTTGGGATCACTTTAACTCTTGCCATTGCATCAAAGACCGTCAAAGCCACCTGCCATTGACCTCCCTTCTCGCAGGCGCTGATCGCAGAAGTGTAACTGATGACATCAGGAGTCACTTTGGCTTTGGGCATCGCATCCAACAACATCAATGCCTCGGCCCACTGATTGCTTTCCCCACAAGCGGTGATGATCAGATTGTAACTGATGGCATCTTGTGTCACCTTGGCTTTCGGCATGGCATCAAACATGCTCAGTGCCTGTTGCCATCGAGAAGCCTTCATCAAGGCACTGATAGTGGCATTATGAGTAATGAGATCCACCATGATGTGGGCTCTCTGCATGGTATGAAGGAAATAGGAGGCCTGTTGCCACTGAGCGCACTGGCCACAAACACTGATGGCCGCGTTGTAGCTGAAACTGTCTGCAGTGGCACTAGGCATCATGTTGATGAGTCAGCATGCATCCTGCCATAGCTTCGATCTTCCACAAGCTAAAATCCCAACTGTGAAATCGCGTTCGTTGATCGCAAAGCCCCGATTTCGCAGCAGAGCAAATGCTTCAAGAATTAGATCGCTGCGCTTCCGTTCTGCAAGTGTTTTCAGGACATTCTGAAAAGTTGGTTTTGTAGTTTTCAATCCAGTAAGTCTTTGGAGAATAACTTGGATCGTCCACTTCTTGTCTGCTCGCCTCATCTTGGCAGTTGATTTCCAGCGACCGCATTCTCTGAAGGGCAGCATGGCTGATGCCCAACATTGATTCAACTAATCAAAGCTGTGTTCAATTCTGCAAGAATAACATGGAGCTTTTAATGGAAAAATCCCCTATTCCGAAGGTTTATAGCTGGGAAAATCATCTATTTCTATGGTGGATTTCTCATTGCCAAGGTTTGATTACCGCAGGGTCCATTTACAACTTCCACGCTACACTGGCAGACTGGCTGGATCCAAATTTCCTGAACGACTTTATAAATCACCTTCATGCAGGCCTGGGTTAAGATTTAGGACTGACACTTTCATTCCTCCACATCATGAACCCATCATGATTCCCCATATTCTTTTGTGAAAAAAAAACTGTGTCTTGGTCTGGTATTTACCGTATTCTCGGTTCATGTAAAGATTTCCAAGTTTGTTGGTGAATATCAACACTATCTGTATCTATGTTTCAGAAGAATACCATATTTAGTTGGCAAAACATCTACCATCTGGTTATTTAACAGTTCGCCATGGGAAATCACCTTTTTTAATAGGTAAACCCAGGTAAACCATCTATTTCTATGGGCCATCTATACCATGGCTATGTTAGTCATAACCAGAGGGTAATCATCCTGAACCGGGCCGCCGAACTGCAGAGCAGCTTGGAGGCAGTTCAACATGCCGGAGGCCACGATGACTGTGGCATGCCTGGGATATCCTGGAACTATTTGGTGCTAGGTACAGGAAGGGTCCGCCTACCAAAAAGCGGGTTTTACCGTGAAAATTGCGGATTTCATGGGATGCTAACGAGATTTTAATATAATACATAATGTATCATAATGTGGGGCACCCGAGTTAGGTTTCTGTTCGTTCGAGCTAGGCCAACTGATTTACGGATTATCGTGATCTTCCATGACCGCCAGGGGATATTGATTGACACAGAATGGGAAGCTCACCATACAGAATCAATAGTTGCAATGCAAATGATCACCAATCAAAAAATGTCATGTATATCTACATATCACCAACCCTCACTGGAACTTGGAATTTTCATCCATCATCTGTGCTTATCTGGGGATGGCATCAGGAGTATGATCCGCCAACTTGGGGTACTGTAGTAAACCTCCAAAGTGTAAACCGTTGCTAGTTTTACCACTTTGGGGGTGCTTACAAACCTTCGAAGTGGATGGAAGTGGCTTATTCCCATTCTATTCATAGGCTTTGAAATACTGTGGATGGTTGCGAAATCCTGCACCAGGCAGGGTAACTATTGGTAACATAATTCAACACCGTAAATCATGGGATCATAATGGGACAAACCATCTACCAACTGGTGCAGGATTTCGCAACCACATGCTGTGGTCATGGTGGCGAGGCGATCCAATTTCACCCCAAAAGTTGGATCAACAAAACGGCTGATAAAGCCCCATCAAAAAAGGGTGGTTAAATCCCATTTAACATTTAGATAAGTTAACATATTTAGGATAATCTGAAGATGTTTCTCAATCATCCTAGAAACATGATTTCATGACTATTCACGGTACAATGTCATCATGTTTCACCATGGTTCACCCCCAAAACTCACGCGGAAAAAATCCCATGTTTGATGGGCAAATCCCCCATGGTTCCAACCTATGAAGATGGCCGGAGATTTCTGGGGTATACCCTCTGGTAAACGTTTACATAACTATGGAAAATGGTGATTTCTAGTGGATTTACCCATTAAAAATTGTGATTTTCCATAGTTATGTCAACTTTAAGTTCGGTAAATCATGGTAACTCCTGGCTACAACTGGGCCATGGCTTCCGCTATGTCACTAAAATTACCCGGAAAAAAAAAAATCCCATGGTTTTTCCCATCCCTTGCCTGGCCGGCGACCCACGCACCACGCGGTCCCAGTTCTCTGCTGGCGCCGCGCTTAGCGCCTGAATTTGACTCACCAAACACTGGGATACAACCAGTAAAAAAACATGTTCTTTCTGGTGATTGGTGGTTAATTATCTGGTTGGTATATATGGGGATTTCCATTGGGATTTCCATGAATAATGGTTAATAATGGTTAACTGATGGTATAATGGTGGTTAATGGTGATTCATAGTGATTAATGATGGTTAATGATGGTTAATTATCTGGTTGGTGGTTTTTCGCCCTACCCCTCTGAAAAATCATGGAGTTCGTCAGTTGGGATGATGAAATTCCCAATATATGGAACAATTAAAAATGTTCCAAACCACTAACCAGTGTTTTACTCATGAAAAATGGAGGTTTATCCAGCAGAAAATTTGGTCTGATTTCTTGAACCATCAAGAGGAAGTGGAATTCATCTGCATATGATTCAAAATTATTGTGCCAAAAGACCTACAAAAAAATGGTTGTTTTTTGTGCTAACACATCCCAAAATGGGGATTATGATTACTAATTCTGAGCCATTAGCATATAAACAACAAACATGTAAGTATATAGAAACATTCCTCTGGCATTTCACCTTGCAAAAAATTAGCCTTGTCAGTCAAACATCTCCAGATGATGGCTCGAGTAATCATACAGAATCATAGGGTTTTGTGCCCGCTCCGCATGCGCCCTAAAATCCCTGTAAAGAAAAACTGGTTGGGTGCGTTAAATCATCGTTACCCTCTGGTAAACGTTAACAACAAACTGTGGAAAGATCCACCATGCTATTAATGGGTAAATCCACTATTTCGACTGGGCCATGTTCAATAGCTATGTGACAAATTACCAGAGGCTAATTCATCTGCTTATTCCATATGTTTTCTGTTGAATCTCCAGGGTGATTTTGTCGCTACCCAAGACCAAAGACCATCTTTTCGGAGCCAACTCCAACTGAGGTTTCCAGGGGGTATCCCAAGCTCGCTGGATGGCTTATTTCAGGGAAAATCCGAAAATAAAATGGATGAGAACTGGGGGTACCCCCATTTATGGAAACCCCCATATGATCTTGTTTTTCAAGAAGTCGTCTACAAGAGATATCAACCGGATATTCACCAACAAAAATGTGATTCTGCGGCGAATCTAGCAAATACCCCCGCGTCAAAACTGTCAACATGTAGTATGATGGCCATCACATGCAACTTTTGATACCCAGCAAAAATATCGCTCGTTGTACTCTATCCCTGGGCCCAAAAAGTTTGGGAACAACTCATGTAACAACTCACGTCGAAGCATGGGATGATTCTTCAAGATACATCCCAGTATCTCTAGCTATGATGAGCATGAGCTTGGAATCAACGAAAACTTCTGTGCATATACATACATGTAGATGTACCCTCTGGTAATTTAACATAACTATGGAAAATCACCATTTTCAATGGGAAATCCACTATAAATGGTGATTTTCAATAGCTATGTTAAATTACCAGAGGGTATGCACACAGTTCATCTGTCTTGTATAACTACCAGAAATCCAAGGGAAGACCCAGAAAACGAGTTGCCAGCAGCGGCCCTGCAAACTAGGAAAGTGTTTTTGTTACTCTAACTAGGCGAACTATATGGTGGATATATGAGGGTTTCCATAAATGCGGAATGCCCCAATAGCTGGATGGTTTAGTTCATGGAAAATCCGAAAATAGAATCATCCTAGTCCTATACCCCCAAATCATCCATTTTATTCTTGGAGTTTCCATGAACTAAACCATCTAGCTATTGGGGAACCCCCCATGGAAAGCCCAAGATCTATAGTCAGATGGGGTCCCTAAAAACCACACCCGTTGCACCTGGTGACTGAAGAAGGCACTGGCGTAACCATTGGCCTGGAAAGTCAGTGAGCCGAGGCCAGTACCCCGGTTTTGCGATACCCTCTGGTAGTCCGCTATGAAAAATGCCCAGAAAATGCCCATGTTTCATTGGTAAATCCTCCATTTTCTGAATATCCTAATGACTCCCAAACTTGGCAATGGAAAAAAAAAAACAAACATGTAAGTCTTTAAGTCACAGGAAACTTTGCAGGAACCCGAGATTTTACACTCAAACATACTGGTTAAACCCATAAAAAAGATTCCCTTCAACCAAGTCTAAGAGTAAATGCTGGGAGCAAGCCATGGTCTCGACTTTTCCATCCCCACTTTTGGATTCCCTCTTAACTTTGGCATGGAAAGAAGACCATGGCTTTTCCCTAGGCGAACTCGCCAACGATTGAAATTTAGGGATCACGACTTCAGGGATCACTCCAAAGCATTGAGACACCGATCTCTTGGCCCTGCCCTCATAAAAGACGCCTCCGCCCAAAGCATCATGTGCGCCACATTGCCATGCTCACCTGGGTCGTTGTGTTGGGGGTCTGGAAAGCAGGGCTGTAGGTTTTCGTGCACGTCATCAAACTTGGGAAATGCCCGAACTCGGAGCTTTAGTTCGCTGGGAAATTTCGCTGAAAGTCGGCGAAAGTTCGGGAAAAAACACAACTTGGGGGTGCAATTCCAATTAGAGCAGCCTCATATCCCAACTTATGGTGGTTTAAATCCCATGGTTAATTCCATAGTATCCAACTTATAGGGGTTAATAACTATAATGACTTCTTAATTTCCCTACTTATTTCTGGAATTTGCAGAGTGTATATGGCTAGTCAAAACCATGGGACCCAAAACGGTAAAATAGTTGGCTAATGGATGTTTATTCCTCCAGTCATATGGTAGGTTTCAACCCATGCACATACCCTCCGGCAATTTAACAGTTCGCTATTGAAAATTGCCCAGTCGAAATAGTTGATTTACCCCACTACAAATGGTCATTTTATACAGCTACCCTCTGGTAAACTAACATAACTATGGAAAGATCCACCATTTTTAATGGGAAAGTCCACTATAAATGGTGATTTACCTATGTAAACTAACATAACTATGGAAAGATCCACCATTTTCAATAGCTATGTTAAATTACCAGAGGGTATCCATCAACCATCACCCGCTTACCACGACGCTTACCACGAGACTCTGCCGCCAAGGGACCCAGAGTGGGATCCCAAATTGCTGCATCGCCTCTTTGGAGGGTTGGCGTTCTTTGAACTTTAGTTCTGACCAAATATCGTATGGTGGTTGTATGGATCCCGTCCTATACATAGTATACATATGCATACATATATATACTGTACATACATGCATATATTATAAATATATATATATATAGGTATGACATATATATATACAGAGATAGATGCAAATCTAATAATATATATATTAATTAATTATTTATACATAATATAATATAATATAATATAGTATAATATAATATAATATAATATAAATATAATATAATATAAATATAAGATAATATAATAATATAATATAAATATAATATAAGATAAATAATATAAATATAATACAAGATAATATAATATAATACAATACAATATAATAATATAGTATAATATAATACAATATAATATAGTATAATATAATATAGCATAATATAATATAATATAGCATAGTATACTATAATGTAATATAATATAATATAAGATTCGTCATGTCTGCGTCAAAACAGTTGGTGGAAAAAAAAACATGGCTCGAAACCAAAGTGACAAACTACCTTCAAAACAATCAGTCGACCCAAATCGACCAGATCGCGATTTTTTGGGACGGGAAAATATTGGAAATGCTGAAGGTTCAATGAAATCTACCCTAATATCATCTAGAACAGGAGATATGTGTCTGTTTTTTGGGGTGCCATTCCACCACTAGAGATTTCCTTGTAATGGATCTATCTCATATATATATATATAATTACGTATATACATATATATAATGCCCATCAATGGGGGGAAGACCGTGCCCTTGCATGGCTCGTAGAACAACAGCTCCAAAAATTGCGGTTACATATCGTCAATATCGTATGAACTATAGCATGCTATGGCCATATGAATCCCATTTCAACATGGTTAAACCATCTGTAAACATACAAAAAACTATGGAAAATCACCATGTTTAATGGGAAAATCCACGATTTCTATGGCCATTTTCAATAGCAAACTGTTAGTCATTACCAGAGGGTATGGAAAATTCACGATCATTTCCTAGGGTGAAGAAAACCAGCTTCGCCCACCGGCCTGGTGCAGGCACCACGAGCAAAAGCCTGGACGATGGTCAAAGATTGTCATGACAAACGCGAGAAAAAAATACAAAGTGGTGCCCCATAGATAGCTAAGTTGGTTTATAACTCCAATAACTAGGACTTATGGTAGATATATCTATGGTTGATGGGGTTATAAACCAACTTATAACTGGGGGGTACCACATTGTATGAGACCATAATTAACTGACTATTAAGTATCATATCAAAATATCAATTATGTCTATTTAATATTTATATTATCATCATATCATTATAAATTGTTCTATTTGATTATGAGACAGAGAAATCATCCATCAAAATCCGATCCCATCAAAAGGGTCGGCCACTTTTCAGAACCACTTCCCATGGATGCGCATTTTTTTAGGATAGTATCTGGTTGGTGGTTTCAACCCCTCTGGAAAATATGAGTTCGTCAGTTGGGATGATTCTTCCCAATATATGGAAACATAAAAAATATTCCAAACCACCAACCAGTTATGGATAGTTTGGGTCGGAAGAATTGTTTAAAACCAGAAAACTCCGTGGTCAACGAATCCCATCCGATCATTTTTTGCGCAGATCCCTGCGGAGACCACCGCAATGAACAGATCCCAAAACATTCCAGGGTGGGCACCCGAAGCGATGCACAGCTTGCCGCTTTGGGGGGTATCCAATTAATTAGGAATCCAATATTAAATCCCATTCAAAGCCAACTTTCAAACTTACCCCCCTTGGGGGTCCCGCAAATCCCTATATCAAATCTTGAAGCCTTATCAGTAAATCCCATAAATCTCAGAATACCTAGAAAGCCCCATATAGAATATCTATATAAATCTCAAATATATCCCCATAGCTGTTTCACTTCGTCGCCACCATCCCAGCACCATGACGGTCATAACATTGGCGCCCGCACCTGCTGGAATTGGTCTCAAAATTGCTGCTCACCACCGCAATGGGCACATCTGCGCCTGCCAGCTGCGATGGCAATGAGAAAAACGCCCGCTGGGGTGGTTTGAAAGGGGGAAGGAAAAAAAGAAACAAAATGAAAGGCGGATCAGAAAACACGAATCTAAGAATGAAGAATCATAAGAACATGTTCTTGACCACTGATTCTTACGGCATCATTAAGCACAGAGGTCGCTAAGGATTTTAAAAAAGGTGCGAAATTGAAACCAATACGAAATTGAAAACCAAGACGGTACTTCTGAGGGCAAATGTCAGCTAGAAATGCGACACACATGTTGGATTTCCAGGAGGTGCGGAAATAGATTACATATTTTGCCATCCAAATGTATATCATCTAGATACTATCTATCTATCTATCTATCTATCTATCTATATATATATACACAATTATACACATAGAAAGTGGGAGAGGGAGAGGGAGAGAGAGAGAGAGAGAGATAGAGATATTTTTCTCAATATTCCCTTCAAAGATGTTTTTCAAGGAGAAAAAGGGATGGTGAAATCAATAAATCAAGAACATGGTCTATTTTGTTTCAATAACATAGGGGATAGTGAAACTAATCAAACATCAGCTCCTGATCCGATAATTTTTCTGGGATCAATAGATTGGCAGTCATCATGTGAAGGACAATGACGACAACATGGCCTTCAGAGGCTTGGGGTCTTGACCACACTTGGCAATTACAAAACCCCACGTTGGAGAGGGAAAACAACCCACGAATCCAATCCAACCATGTTCTGTTCCAAGGAATCCCTAACGAATCGGTGTTGCTAGGCCTTTTCATCCGCCATGTTTTCTTAGTTACCCTCTGGTAATGCCTCAGATAACTGATAAATTCGCCATTGTTTCATGGGAAAATCCACTGTTTCGACTGGGCCATTTTCCATAGTTATGTTAGTTTACCGGAGGGTAACCCACAAGAAGTCATTGGTTATATCATATTTTATCCCCATAATCTTTGAGAAACAATTTCATAAACCATCCCCAGCCATCACCATGTTTATAGGTGGTATGTTTACCATTCCCAGTCATGGGTGGTTTATATATGACATTGTTTTTCCCAGATTACAAAATTCTATAAATCTCCATTTTGGCTGGTTACATCACCATGTTCCTACAGGATGGGGCCCCCAGTTATAAGTTGGCTTAAAAAAAACATGAATTATAGTTATATCTACTATAAACCATAGAATTCACAGAAATATCTCAACTGAACGCTATCTTTGGGGCCCCATCCTGTACGGTTTTCCTATGATTTTCCATTCGTGATGCTTACCGTCAACGTGGTGTTCACCTTCCCACGCCTGGTGGGGCCAGGAGCAAGCCGTACTTGGTCAAGTGCTTCAAGGTCGTGGCCTTCCCAAAGGTCCCAGGAAAACGTGGCAAGTCCAGCGTTGAACGTGGGATTACTATGGCTTTAGTTTGCTGGTTGGTGGTATACCTACCCCTCTGCAAAATATGAGTCAGTTGGGATTATGATTCCCAATATATGGAAAAATAAAAAATGTTCCAAACCACCAACCAGGTTGAGTATTGTATGTTAGCCCATGTTAATAGGATTGAAATACTAATTAATCCATTATAATATGGATTTAGCATGGTTTAATGGGATTGAAATGGGATTACATTTTGGATTGTAATGGGAATACCCTCTGGTAAACCAACAAAAAATGTGACTTCAGGAGATGCTATAAATGGTGGTACCCTCTGGTAAACATACAAAAAACGATGGAAAATCACCATTTTTCATGGGCACATCATCCATAAATGGGGATTTTCAATAGCAAACTGTTAGTTCCCGAAGCTTAAGGTCATACTATAAACGATGATCCAATGGGATTTAACCAGTATAAATGGTGATTTGATGGTGATTTGGTGGTGATTTGATGGTGATTTACCCTGTGGTCAACGTTTACACTTTGCGAACTGGAAAATGGCCATAGAAATAGTTGATTTACAGTACATATTCAAAATGGTGATGTTCCACAATTATGTTAGTTCACCAGAGGGTAGCTATAGAAACCAACAGAAAATGTGCTCAGTGAGTTCCCATGGATTGTGTGGTAATCCTAGATTATCACTAGGCAGCATAACCCGTACAATAACTATTAGATACATTCCACATGGTTCGCTGTTGAACTTCACATTCCCTTTTCCAGCTATTCTCGTCAATAAAAATCGTAACAGAATTATCCCATCCCAATCTTTTACAAGGTGGTGTCCCGCTAGTTATGTTTGTTGGTTTATGTCCACCTATCAAACTGTAGGCATTTCAGAACCATAAACCGGACAGTTAAGTTAGTTCTGTTTTCAACTTAACGAATTTGGGCACCACCTGGTTTTACGTATCCCCCAGTATTATCCTTGAATCCTTCAATATTGTCACCAAAGGCCCCCTAAATCCGCAGTGTAAGTAGCCACAAAATTGCTGAAAATATTATTTAGTACAAAAACTAACACAAAACTCCACTTATCCCCAAATTATTGGATATATCCCAAATTATCCCATAAATTCTCGCAAATCTAGGGTTATCTTTACTATCTCCCTTAAATCGGGTGCCTGGACGCAGGGTTCCTTGCAGTCCAAGGGCCGAATGGGTTTCACCACCTTCAGGCGAAAGATAGGATAGGATAATTGATAGGACAGGATAGATCGATAGATAGAGTTGAAAATGAATATGTATGCGTATATATTATATATACAGACATACATGTGCTTGTGTGTGAATGCAAATAAATGCATGTGTTGATATGTCTATCTCTATTCAATTGTTCATATATGTACAGATAAGTATATGATATACATGTAAATATATTCATAATATAATGAATATGTATGTACGGATATATGGATGTATGTATTTACGTATGTATGCATGTATGTAGGGGTGGATGCAAGCTGCATGCATGTGCTTATGTATGTACAAATATAAATTATGAACTATAGTATGTTCTACATGAATAGTGATGTGGATAGATGTATATGTGCCATGCCTTCCTTGTTCAAAACCATCAAAAACTAGTGCGTTTAGGACACTTTTGAAAGACGCACTAAAAATCAATTGGTGCGAGCCATCAGCAACAAAGCTTTCTTTGGACCAACAAGCGCTGCAAGGCGTTGTTGGTGTGCATCATAAATATAAGCACAAGCAATATTGTTTTTGGTGTACATTTTGATACCTTTGTGCTAACAATCTCCATTTCTATGCGGGCCACCCCCTTGTCTCACGCAGGCGTCAGGCAATGAAGCTCTTTTCCATTGGAATTGATTGCTACACATCTTCGTCCAAGGCATCCAAGAGATGCTTGTTAGTTTTGCAATAGCGCAACTTCAAGCATCAAACAACCAGTAAGAAGTTGGCAGTGTGGAATTGTCAGCACGGCGGCATATTCATTTGGTTAGCTAGTCAAATCATCAAAGCGCAATAAGAGTTGCAGCATGCCAATTCAACAAAGAAAAAGCAGACTCTCAAACCGACTCTATTGCCAGGGATACAAGCAAAGCAAAGGCAATGCTGCGGCTTCTTTTGAACATGCACGCTAGCCAGCAGCTTCATTGTGAAATCTTGCTTTGTATATAATTCAGTACACCCAACAATGGCGCACCGTTATAGCCACCAGATTTAGCATGCGCACAAGTTCAACATCGGCCGTGATAGAAAGATC
>Ga0126342_10000969_pt1 | contig 37046 bp, 44 predicted proteins | sample Cyp1metagenome_FD_92528 | JGI IMG/M metagenome (GOLD analysis project Ga0126342, IMG submission 92528) | Coral microbial communities from Lord Howe Island, Old Settlement Bay, Australia - Cyphastrea 1 metagenome | ecosystem: Host-associated > Invertebrates > Cnidaria > Coral ... | reverse complement strand
ATGGCCGCGTCGCTTTTACCAGACTCCACTTTATGTATTTTTCCCTCCCCTCTCCCCTTCATTTTTTCTTCGGTTCCTTTCTTGCTTACCTACCTTTCGTGTTCCCCCTCTCAAGTTAGTGTTGACCCTGAACCCCAAAACAACTTGGTATTTTTGGTATTCACTTGACAATTTTGCTAGTGAATATGCTTTACCACTTCCCCCCTTGACGAGGATCCGTCGAAATGTGCAGCAGATGCAGCAGTGGTTCATTGCAAAAAACCCGTTGTTTGAGCAGTGCCTGGTGCCTGTGAGGCTGGGACAGAGGGACAGGGGAGAACGGGAACCTACTTTGAATCACCTTATATTAACAGTCTAATAGAACATATATAGACATAGATATTTATGTAGTAAGATACGATTCCATATTACATCATATGATATGATATGATGTGATGTGATGTGATGTGATACGATACGATATGGTATGATATGATATGATACAATATAGATTTTGTATCAATTGCTATTTCAGCTTTAGATGGGTTTTTGCAGGTCCTCTTGGAGGGGCGACTGTTTGTTTCAGCTTCCAACGGCTTGCCTTTTATCTCAAGTAAAGTCTCGGTAATGAAAAGGCACCCTTCATACTGACGTACAAACTGTTCACATCTGACAAGGAAACTTGATGAAGCTTGAATCCAAATTGAGATCCTTTGGAGCGTAATTATCCGGCCTCCCTCTCCCTTGCTCTTCATTCTTCAGGAGTGTTGTTAGACTCGCCAGTCCCTGTGATCTGTATCCTCACCCGTTTCTAACCCTTTCTGATCTATGACAACTTGGCTAAGGCGTTTGCACAGTTCCTTGCTTCTCACGGCGCAGGACTTAGATGATGCTAGTTCAGAACTGACAAAAGGCATCAAAAGGCCATAAACATATATAAAACATTATAAGACATATAAAACACAGATATATACATATATAATTATATAATTGTTACACACACATATATATATACACATATACACAGTATACATATAAATCATAAAAGATCCATAAAGATCCTGAAATCATCAGCCCATCAGCCCTGACTCATCGCCATTGCACAGTGCTTTCCGATTCGCCGATCGCTGGAGGCGATCCCTCCTGAGCGTCGTGGCGAGGCCCAAGAGGCGGGCCCATAAAATTGTGATCTTCAAATTCAAAATAGTTAAATTTTAAGATGAGTGTATTTCATATCCTCAGTGTATTCAGTGTATCTATATGATTTCAGTGTTGAGGATTCCATACTGATTCCATATTTTGAGATGGTCTGGGAAGATTTGGGATGGAGGATGATTGAGGTATTGAGGCTATTGAGGCTATTGAGGCTGTTGAGGCTGTTGAGGTCCAGATCTGAGTGTTCCGAAGGCTTGCCATGAAGCAGGAGAAGAGATCAGAGACTTTCTCGGGGATCAGCCTGTGAAGATCATCGCCAGTGGCATTAGTTGTTTCAATGGCCAGAGACTTGCACCAATTCAGTGGACAAATCGAAGCTGAACATGGAATCAGAATGAAGCTGCAAGAACTACAAAATTGCCGAAGTATGTGTTAAGTATCTGTGAAGTCTCCTGGTTTTCTATGGTTTTCTCAAATATCTTGATTCAAAGAGCTTGAGTGCTGCAATTTCGCTAAGGATTCTCTTCACCAGGCTTCGCACAGAGCCTCACGACATGTTGCAGGCGATCCATGATGCTCTGTCGAGCTCCTTTATGCGACATGGCTTTCCAGTCTTGGACGAAAGTGCCAAGTCGTGGTTGGAAGAGGGAGAAGAACCACATGACTTCAAGGCCCGTTTCAGACCAAGACAGCATACAATGATGTACAATGTATTGTTAATGTATGTACAAAAGGATGCCAGAGCCTCGCATGCTGTGTTTGCAGAATTGATATCACAACTTTGAAAGCTGAGAGAAAAAACCTGTCTGAAATCCAATCATTCTATCATATTTTATCCAAGTTTATCCAAGTTTCAATATTACAAGAGTTCAAATCTCCAGGCTCATGCATCCTTCATCAAGGTCTCGAAAGCCTTGCCGTCATGTCGTTGAAACATCTGAACCATCTGAAGCAACAGACATTCACAAGGCATTGCCCATCAATTGACATCATTCCGAATCATTCCGAATCATTCCGAATCAAGCTGAATCGAGCTGTATCCGAAACATTTTGTTCGTCTGACGACATCTGACGACGGTTCCCATGGTGTCAGTGGCGTGATTTTTTCGCCAGGCGTTGGCCCACGCCAAATCAGACTTGGACAAGTGTCGCGGTTGAAGGTTTCGACACAGGACGTGGATGCTACTGAAATCTACTGAAATGCAGAACTACCATCGTTGGATATCTACTAAACCGAAATCCATTACCTTTCGGTTATCTATCCCATATTCCCATTAAATTCCATCTATGAACTTTCAGTGAATTCCCACAACGCCAGAAGGGGGGGGTAAAACACCATAAAACAACATCCTATACGCTGGAACTATGCGAACTGCGCAGAAAAATGGCCATGCCTCCTGCGATTGCGGAATCAGACGTACGAGGATCACATTCCAATGTATCGCAAACATTGGTAGAAAAGGGAGCTTTCATGAAGGAACAAATTGAAATTGAACAGATGAAAAATGATGAACAATGATGATACGTGATGAAACTCACTGAAACTCGATGGACTCGCACCGAGGCGGAAGTTTCGATCGTTGCGCCTCGCTTCTGATGATTTGGACGCTTGGAGAGACGTGTTCTTCGGCACTCAGATCTGCACGGAGTTCGAGCTGCTGGATGCTTGGCACGTCTTGGCACGTCTTGGCATCGGCATTTCTCTGCCTAGGTTTCTATTTCCACATCACTTTTCATTTGATGGGTTACATGTGGAAAACACCTTGAGGCAGCAACAATGGGTGAAACAAAGAGGAGGTGATTTGACATTCTTAGATATACTTAGCAATATTGCACAGTGTTTAAGGCGTTCGATGGCATTGGATGGTATTGGATGGTATTTGCACTTCCCTTGCTTTCTTTCACCAGTCAAATTAAAAGTTGAAAAGCGGAGGATATGATTGGATCGAGCCGTGATGGCTACTATCCCTGTTTGCAATTGGAGCACTTCCATGACCGGACCATCATGGTGGCGGAACCCAATCTCGATGTGAGTCTTGCTGCAGGTGCTGATTCTCACAGAGTGTCTCTGAGATTCATCAGATTCATCTTGGCAAAGCAATTTGTGCTGAAATCTCCAAAAGGCCAAAAGGATCCAGTTTGACAAAGGGCTTTCTATGGCTTTCTACTTTTGTGGTGGTCCCAGTGGTCCCAGGGAACCCATCAAAGCATGTTGGGCCATATTGGTTGTCTCACACCATGTTGGACACGGACACGGTGTTTTGCAGGTCCTGTGCGGACCGCCAAACTCCGCGTGGATCAACATGCAGGTGCTGGACTGCAGCTCTCGGCTTGCGAGGCTGGGAGTTGCTATGCACCGACACCATGTGACATCCTGACGATCCTGATCATGATTTCGAGAGACAAATGACACAGATATACATAGATGACATAGATCTTACACATTTATACAGATTTATACAGAGTTTAGTGAGTTTGTCCGGGTTTTCATTGATCTTTTTGTGTTTGTTTCGTCATTTTCCGTTGTCGAGGCTGGATACCTCGTTGAGGAGCTGGAAGACTGGCCCGGTCAGCCGGACATCCGCGCGGGCGATGTGATCGTGGCCATCGGGGAGGAGATTCCGGTCGGAGGTGGGTAAAACAATGCCATGTGCACCATCCCCCAGTCACCATTTTTATAGGTGGTATAAACCATTCTCAATTCCCAACTGGGTGGTTTATGACATTGTTTTACCATGTTTTACCCACATTAGAACCATTTGGATCCATTTGGACAAAATAAATGATCTGAAGAATGTAGCTGGGAGATGGAGATATACAGAGATTTGGGCTTTTTACAGCTTTCAATGTGTTTTTTTTCCATGGAGTCAGGAGCAACTCATTGGTCTTTCAGAGGCCAAAATGGAGGAGGAGTTTGGCAAACACTTCGAAAACGGCGACTTGTCCCATCTCATTTGGTTGTCTCATGACTTCCTGAAACCTGATCATTAGGAAAACTTTGGTTTATATAGTAACAGATAGTAACAGATAGTAACAGTAGTGTATGATAAAGGCGTTGATTGCAGTTGATCCACCAAGCCGAGGTGCTTTGACCATCGTGGGACCCATGGAGCTGTTGCAAAAGATGCCCTTGGAACACGTGCGCCGTGCAACGAATCGTTTGTTGCGACCCTGGAAAGACGGAGATCGCACCAGTGTGGGAAGTGTTGGTTCCATTTTGGTGACTTCCCCTGCTGGCATTCCTCGTGGCAAGCGGCACCGCTTCCGTGTCACAGCCGACGAGTACCGGCCCGATCCGTTGAACCAACCAGGGGGCGCCGGGCTTAGCAACTCGAAGTGTGACAGCCATGCACCAAGCCCGAGCAAAATGACGAGATGTTGAAATGACAATTCAATGCATATTCAATGCATATGAAAATGGATGAAAATGGCGTTCGGCCACTAAGGTGATCCCTGGGCAAATGCTGCGGCCGCAGGCTATGTCTTTCCTGCGTACTCGGGTTGGGGTACCAAGTTCAAAAAGCGCAAGGCCACCGTGGTCGATTCTTCGCGCTTCTTGTCGAAGCCCAAACCCGTCCAAGTCGACGAACGCGGTTTCTTCGAGAACAAGGAATTGACCAAAGTGCATCAACGACTGCATCAGAATCTGAAGCGAGCCACCTCGCAGGAGCCATGTGTTGGGACCCCGTTGGGATGTGCTGTTCAGATTTACATTATATATCATTATATATTATATGTACACATTATATACTATACATATATATAGTTATTGTATATTATGTATCAATTATAGTATTTTTGGTATTGCTCTGGTGGTGTTTCTGGCAAACCTCCCACGACGCAGGAGAAGGTCCTGAGCATCGTGAAGGAGGAAAAAGGTCTGCTTAGCACCTCTCTGAAGAAATTTCGGAGAAACTCTTTTCTTTTACCTCACTGGATGAATATAGGGGACAGCCATCATTGCAAGTTCGCCCAGTGGTAGTAAACTAACCGAATTAAACCAAATAGATGCAAATAAACACACCATGGTTGGAAATACTAAAACAATCTAAAACACATACCTAGGATGTAAACACGTCACATTTATTGGTTGGAACATGTTGGAACATGTTGGAACCCTGGAAACCGTGTGGTGAAACTGGTGAAACTGCAGGCACCTCCAACCGTGTCGTTGCCATCACCCGCTTGGCTTCTTTGGACCGCCACGCGGAATGCGTTCGCGACCCACGGGTGGAGGAGCTCTTGAAGGACCCAACGATACGGAACCAGGGGTCAAAATGTTGGCGTCTGAGGGCTGCGTATGGTTGGATAGAAAAAGAACATATTAAAGTAAAAAAATACTACAAATATGATAGGATATGTAAAAATACAACAAGTATGAACAAGTGTTATGATCAGTTAGTTGCATAGATATGAGACACTTTATACTGCAGATTTACTGACACGTGTGCACTTGGGTGAACGGCCGTGGTGTTTGACGTGTGCGAAGGACCTGTGGGAGGACTTGGAGGCCATCAACGAGTCCCAAGTCACCTTAGCTCCAGCCACGCTGGCGTGCCTTGACTGATCTTGAAACAGATGCACCGAAGGCATTTCCAAAAAGAGACATATAGAGACAATAGAGACATATAGTATGACTATAGGACTATAGAGGCTATAGAGGTGTTGCCATGTGTTGCCAATCCACAGTGGATGTGCCATCTCCGACATCTCAGATATACCTAGCGACACTTTTGTGACATACGCTGAGGAGCTTGGCACTGGGCATGGCTCGGCTGGGCTTACGCCACCCGGAGATCTTCCGTTGCCTCGGACAAGTCGTTCGACGCTCCGGGCTGTGGAGCTTTGCAGACTCCGAGGCTCATGCCATGTTTACTTTGTGCATTAGCTGATAATCAGCTGATATTTGATGGGTTATGATGATATTTGTATATTTTGTCATATTTTGTCTGATCTTTTGATCGTTGATGGGATACATTTGGAGTGTCAGCGTGGAAGCGGACTGAGGGCCCTTGTCAAAGCTTTTATCAAAACGAGAGGACGTTATGAAGTTATATGAAGTGATGAATCTATAGAAGATGTTCTGATGTCTGACGTGTTGCCGGTGTAACACCGTGAAAAAAAACCCACGGCGCACGCGAGGCTGCCTCCCTCTTGGAAGGATTTTCGAGAGCCAGACGATGTGATGAGGTCATCTTTCAGGAGGCGCAGCGGACACATCAATGAAGGATTCATTGTCTGTAAATGGTGGACATTTGAAGTATGAATGACATTGACTATCACTATTTATCACTGGTTCTGCGCATGGCAGTATGTTGCAGTGAGGTCTCTTGGAATATCGGAGTTGATCAATTTTTTACGGTGAAATCTTTGGAAAACTCGTGAATCGAGCGCCGAGGGCAGCAGGCTGATTATGGCGCGGATGGATCGGATGGAGCCCAAAGTCTTGACGACCATGATGACCGCGTTTGCTTGTGCGAATATTGCACCTGGGACTGGGGATAGACTCCTGTGTCTATTTCCCTACAATCTGTGTTGGCAATAGTGTTTGCTTTTGGACTGTTTGAAAGAGTCTGCGCTTTCTCTGCAAGAGACATATGCCCTGGTGACTTCTTGAAGCATTCATGTTTTCCTGAGGCAATCGAAACGCTCTTTTTCGTCCACGCCTCAGTGTTCCGCAGAGGACTTGGTTCTTCGAACCATTGTAGCTTGCATGTACAAACTGTCCTGTGCACGCCAAGATGTGTGAGTCATACAGGCACGTTTGCAAAAGAAAAGAAATTCTGGAGGCTTGTTCAGATAGGACAACGTAGTCAGTTCCTCTCCAGGACAATAGATCAAGGATGTTGACATATCATTATCATCAACGCAGATTCAAAAGTTATGAAGATGTGAAGATGTGAAGCGTTGGCAGAGGCCGTTGGCGATTGCGTGCTGCGGCGCTTAGATCAGTGGACGCTGCGGCAGCTGGCGGAACTGGCCGATGCCTTCGCCCGCGTCCGTGCACGGCACACGCTGCTGCTGGATGTGGTGCCCAGCCGCTGTGAGAAAGCGATCCCATCTGTGGAGGTGGTGCATGGTGGTGCGTTACGTTCAGATGGGAAGCTATGAATCTGAACAATGTCCAGACGATGTTAAGATTCGTTAGGACTTGTTAATAGGACATGTTAAGACATTAGCCTTAGCACTGACTTTGCTTCCACTTCTACACATGAAATATAATGAATCATGTGCCCTCTTTGCGAGTCTTCAGATTCTTTTGATTTCTGAACTCGTTTTCATTGGGTGAAGCAATGTGAAGTATCTCAATTGCGCGGACGTCTGGTGATGTTTGTGTCCAATCACATCCATGCCTTGTATCGCTTCTCAATCTTTTTGCGCAACTTGTATAGACTTGTCTGGCGGCTTTTCTTGGCACCCTTCGAGCCCTTCATATGCAACTGGTCATTTTTCACAGGGGTAGTCAGAAGTCATACAGAAAAAATCATTCGTGTCTTGATCACATTTTCTGATTTGCAGCCACAACCTGGTATTTTTGGATGGCAATCTACAATGGTGTCACAATGGTGTTATGGGTTGTTTACGGGTACCTGAGATACCTATGGGCCGTGCCTTAGACCCGTCAGCGTCGTGCGCGTCGTGCAGGCGCTGGTTCTGCTCTTCTCGGCGTACGTGGATTCGCGGCAAGGCTTTGGTCCCGAGGGCCTTCGAGAAGAGTTAGCGAAGCAGTTGCTGGAGCGCCAAGGAGCGGTTCCTGGGAGTTTCTGTGGTTCCCGTCCTGGTTCCCAGCAGTTCCCAGCAGTTCCCACGTTTCCCACCACCAGTTCCTATCTCTCCGTCTCATTGCAAACCTGAGTCTTCAGGCCGTCCAAAGCTTCCCGCCAAATGCTGCAGTGGTCCCACCGTCTCCAGAAATAATCCAATGGATTCCAATGGTCTCAAGCTGGTGCAAGAAATATCAAGAAATATAGTTATTATATATAATATATAATAATAATGTATAGTTTATCATAGTTTGGATTAAAGCTAGGAATGCTTGGATTATAGTTGCTGATAGCTATTGCTTGTGCTGAGTCGTGCCAATGGCGCTATTTCAGGAGAGCTGAGCGCCACTTTGATGCGGCGCTTGCTGCAAGCTGCAGCTCGTGCTCGCTGGTTTCCTGGCGAACCATGGATTCCAAGTGTCGCTATCACCCTGGTTATACCTGGCGATGCATCAAAGATCACCAGAAGTAGATCAGACATCAGAAATCAAAACCGGAGTTTCGGAACAAACCATGGCACATGGCACTTTGATCTTTGCTCCACATTTGATCATTTGCCCATATTTGTACAAAGCGGGCTGCCAAGACAACGAGGCCAAGCCATGCCCTACTGGAGGCTGCTGCAAAAGTCGCCACCAGAGAGGCGTCCACCTTTGAGATCGATGCGATGTTCGACTGTTTTTTGCAGCTGCGGGTTGTACCACCATCCGACTTCCCCATCAGTGATGAGAAGAAAAAGCATCGAGAAGAGCGTTTGAAAGCTCGAGAAGAGAGACAGCGACGGTGGAAGGAGGAACTTCAGGGAGAGATGCCCTCCACAGAGGAGTGCAAATTGTGCAAGTGTGACAATCAAACATGTGGTTGTACCATGTTGTACCTTCCTTGGCAGCATCGTACCACACCTCGCCCTGTAGATGTACCGAGATGTGTTCTTTGCGCTTCTATGTCCCAGTCTTGGAAGCAAGACAATTATTCTCTTTCAAAAAACTATAGCACACACTTTATGCGTGCAAATTTTGCTTTCACTGCGGACAAGGAAGGTATCAGAAATGATGACCATCTCTCTTTTGCACATGGCACATATTTCATCGTATTTCCCTCTCCAGGAAGAGCCGCTTCCGGAGAAAGCGCTTCGTACTTGCCGTTTGCGTGTGGAGCGTGACTTGGGAGCTGGCTTGGATGCATCCTCAGACCTGACCGATCCTGACCGATCCTGACAGTTACACCTGGTTGAAGTCTTTGAAAAAAGACGTGTTTTCGCATCTGCCCATCTCTTGGGGTCGGAAAAAATATCCTGCCACCATTCAGGCGGTATGTTTAGTGGACCATTTGGGTTTGTCTTAAAATGATAACCCCCCCGAATCTATCAAAATGCCATCCAATCCCATCTAATCCCACATTATACCATGGTTTCAGAACGGTTTGATGTGTTCTTGATGTTTTGCAGATGGTTTCAATAATTTTCAATATGTTTCCTTTCATTCGCGGCTACTTTTCCACAGTTCTAAGGAGCTGGAGGCATGTGGTGCAGGCTGGTGATTGGAGCACTTGTGACTGATTTGTCTTTCCCTAAGCGTCGTTGTTGGGCTCTGTAGGAAAAGCCGGGAAAAGTGCACGGTTTTAGTCCAGAACAGTCAAGCCCAGGGTGAAATTGTAACTCGATTTCTTTTACTTTTGTTCTCTTCCCCGTGGCAACACTGTCCTCTTGGCACTGTCACCTTGCCAGCATCATTTCCTGGAGGACTTGAGAACTGTGGCCTTTAGCTGTTGCTTTGGTTTTCGTGTCAGCTTTCCTTGTTGTCAACTTGTTACCGTTGTTACCCTTTCAGTGAAGGCTATTTGGTGAACGATTGCTTCGCTGAGCCCGAGCAGAGTCTCCGGTCCGGCGACATCATCGTGGCCATTGAGCGTCGCTTGTTGGTCGATCTCAGCGAAGACGAAGTCGAAGAGAACTTCGGTGCTGAGTTCGTTGACGGAGCGTCTCTCGTGGTGGGCACCTTTGAAGAGTTGCAGCATTTTTCCTTACAAAGCATCTCTCGGAGAGCCTCAGACATTGTCAACATGTCAGCGCCTTCAGAAGGTGGCGCAGTTCAAGGTGAACGCCGGGAACTTGGTGCTGAACAGTATCAACGCATATCAAAGCAATGGTCCATGGTCGTCATTTGTTTCCTATTCCCAAGCGAATCAGGTGCTGAACTGTTTCCAGACCGGGCAGTTGCGACTGAGGTCCCACCAAAAGCTCCACAGTCGAAGAAATCGCAGCACGCCAGGCAAGTGCAAGCCAAGCAGCGGTGTCAGAGGGACCCGAAACACATGAACCGATCCAACTGACGGTCGAGATGGAAACCAGCATAGCAGCGCCAAAGACTGCAGCTGCTTCGACGAAAGAAACGACGACACAGCCGGTCGATGCAGAGATTTTCACAGAGACTGCCCGACCCCGCGGCTTCGGAAGAGGCAAAAATGGACTGAGAAGCACAGCTACAGAATCCAAGGAGAATAGCAGGTACAGAATGAAAGAGACGAAGGAAACGAAAGAAAGAAACGGCGACGCAGGAGACAAAGAAACAAAGAAAGCGCCAAAAGGCGCAGATTCGATTTCAAGGAGTGACGAGAAGAAGTCTTACTACCAACCACTACCAGCGAAAGGAAGTGGAGGCCGAGGATCAGGACCAAAGGGAAACAAACAACATCAAACAACCATCTTTTGCTGCTTTAAAAGTCGTCAAGTGGTTCAACCATGGACATTTTATTGGAGGTTTGACTCTTGTGCTTTGCAAGGACAGCGGATTTGGCGGCCGAAGGTTTGAGGGGACTTCACCTGTACAGAAAGTCGAAGGTTTTCTTCGTTTCATTGACTCATTGACCTTGCGAAAAAGAGCGATGACTCATGTCAAGCCTTGATTGCATTGTGAAATAAAGTGTCAAGGAATGAAGACTTAGTTGAAATACATTTTGAAAATTATTGAAATACAGTAATATTATGTAATATTTGAATAATTTTGAATATCATAACAATATTTTGGTTCTTCAAAGGTCGACCGGACATTTGAGAAGATCCCGGAAGCTGGCATAGCTTTTGTGAGGTGGTACGCTGGTATCTTCAATCCCAGCAGGCAAAGTGTAACAAGTAGGGTTGTGACATGTTGTGACGGATTGTGTGTGTTTGTGCCTGGTTGCTAGGTGTTGCTTTCTTGCCTTCTTTCAGAAACAACTGACGGAGTTGAATCATGTTGAATCACGTTGAATCAGTTTGTCAAGCAAGGATGAATCATTTGGGGTATTTGACCACTGCAGGCCTGCGACCGGCCAAGTGTATCGGCGACAGCTTTCCAGATGGAATTCGTTTGCCACTTTTTGGGCAGGACCTACTGGGGCCCGGCTGTCGTAGTTTTGCCTGATTTTAGCAACCTGACGCAGATGTCTGTATCATCAAAAACATCTGGAGATAACTGCAGATATCTGAAGATATCTGGAGGAATTGACAAATGGACACATTCGTCGAACTTTGCTGTGTGAGGACACACCGATTCCTATTTGGACTACCCTTGCTGATGCTCCCTGGCTGGATGGGAAGCGATTTCCATCTCCTCGAGTGCAGGCGTGGGAGAACATGTCAGCAGACAGACCATCCTGCAAATGATCAAAATGATCAAAATGATCAAAAGATAGACAAACGATGCTCCAGCGATTTCGTTTCGTGTCAGAAGTGTCAGTCTTACGCATAGCAAAGGATGAGACTCCGTGGCTGAAAGTGGATGATCCTACGTGACCGCCTGAACAAGTTCATGTCGGCAGGTAAAGACTTTTGATGTCAAGCAGGAGATAATTTGAGATAACTTGAGATACCCAACAGGTACCCAGCATGACAAGGAATGACAGCTGGAAGATGGAACTTGAGTTCTTCAAAGTTCTTCGAACTGATTAAGGCATCCGCTACAAGAGGCTGAGAGGCGGAAGTCCAGGTGCCGTGGTGGAGAGATGTGGAGAGATGTGGAGAGATGTGGAGAGATGTGGAGAGATGTGGAGAGATGTGGAGAGATGTGGAGAGGGAGGCTCACAGTTGTGGGTAAGATATGATGACAAGGTGAGAGTTGGTGAGAGTCGATGATGTTTCGTCAACCAGTCAGTATGAGTCAGTATGCCACAATGCAGACATTCTGCAAGTTTCAGGAGTTCAAGAATTGGACTCTTGGCACACAGAAGTGGAGCAGCCAGTGTGGCAAGCGCGACTGTCCCGTACTTAAAACTTCCATGTGCTTCCATTTGTCATGCTTGCTGTTTTCCAGCAACTCTCCTTTCTTGCAAGACCATTTTCGATTTTCGACTATCCTGATGGCAGCCCAGGGGGAGGTCCGTGAAAATTGCGATCCTCAGTGAGGAGCTTAGTCAAGAGAGTGAGAGTGACGATGAGTGAAGCAAGTGACATGATTACACGAAGGCCATGCAATGACAATCATGTGACGCAAGTGACAGCTGAATCGCTTTAGTCTCAAACGAGGTCCCATCCTCTCTGAGGGGCTGTACAGAGCATGGAGAGGCTTGAAGCAGAGCCTGAACATGGAGAACCAAAAACTGCCCTACTGCGTGGCGTCTTGCAAGTATAGATGTCATTCATGCCAAAGTCTTATCTCAGTCTGAATGCAGCTGCATGTAAACATGGAAACATGGAAACAACAAAGCACTTTGGTGGTACTTCAGGTACTGTGTTTGGTACAACTTCCGTTTGTTCTCTTCATTTTGTTGCCTGGCAGTGCCTGGTTCTGTTTCTTCATGTCCGGCTGTCCCTGGAATGTATCTTGGATCCACTTGAAAAACCATCTAGTTGCTATGATTATTGCCCGAAAAAGTCATCATTTACCACATTTTTTGGCGATGCAACCGGATCTGTGGTTATGTTGCTATCTTGAACGCAGGAACTTGAAGCTCTCAAGTCCTATCTTCACTTTACTTTCGCTCTAGCTGCGTCCATTTTGGGCATTTTTTAGCGGTAATGGTGGGGGTTGCAGAGTTCCTGATTCCTCGCCTGCTGCTCGGGTTGCTTTTGCATGCGACCTCAAGAGGATCTTAGACAAACTTGACAAAGTGAAGGACAATTTCAAGGTTTTGACAAAATGCGGGTCCCAGTTGCGCATCAAAACCCTTCGTCCCTTGGGCTTTGGGCCACAAAAGTACGAGTTGTCCAGGCATGCACATGATCACCAAGTTGCATCTAAAGCTGTGGCAGACATTGAAACTCGAAGGCAGAAATGTAGTCAGCATGGTCAGCCCAGGCAATTACGGCTATTTGGTCCACACATGCTCCGAACCGTGCGCGGACCTTGGCTTAGTGTACTTCTTTGACAGCATGCATGACTCTGATTGCTCGGCAACATTGAACCCCCACAAGAGTCAGCCAAGCTGGTCTCATGTCAAAAGGAGCCAGCCTGCGGCGTGGAAATAGAGAACACTGTCAAGGAGGTGCAGGGATTCGGTGCTTGGGGTCTATTGTCGGTATTTGGGCATTAGTAGTGGACATACAACGGCATACCATGGTATACCTAGAAGTATACTGGTGGATATCGGAAGAAGTTGACTTGTGGGGTTATCCGGTCCTTTAATTCTGCTGTTTTTTGCTTGGCGTCAATGGTCGCTTGTCCATCGAAATGCTTGGTTCGGGATGGTCGGGATGGTTGGGATGGTGTGGCTCTGCTTTATCATGCTGCCGCTTCGGATGGTGGGGATGGCGGGGATATATAGTTGTGCTTCGAATCTGCTTGGGGATGGTCACGATGGTCGGGATGCTTGGGATGGTTGGGATGGTGCGGTTCTAGTATGTTCTGGTCATGCTTTGGCTCTGCTTAAACACACTTCAGCTTGGGATGGTCGGGATGGCGTACCTGCTTGCTGCGTGCAATATCACCAATTTGGAATCCGATCCTGCGACTCCAATCTGGCAAACACTTAGAAAAAGACTAAGCGGATCCTTGGCAGCTGGTCGCAGCTTCTCCTTAAACATCCTTCACCTCGCTTGAGCTGTAGGCTGAGCTGCTTGCCATGGATCAGGCTTGGGCCGATCGAATGGATCGAATTGATCAGATAGGTGAACAGGTGAACAACTTTGACCAGGTCAAGAAGGGGGTCTGGAATAGCATCCAACACTGAACGACTGCACAAAATACAGCCTAGCAGACTTGTAAACAAGGCGTCCGGCTCGTCAACAACTTGACTTCCAAGACTTCATAAAGCATGTCTATTGATCATTGATTTTGCATCAAACGTAGGTTGGACGCATGTGACATGCATGATGGGATGGCTTGGTGGGTGTCGGTGTACTTCCTGTCTCACATGCAATACAGCACCTTGTTGTGCTTTTGCCGCTGCTAAGCTTTTGTTCAACTTGCCTACCGTAGATATGTACCGTGAAAATGGCGATGGTCCTTCCGATGCAGATCACTTGCCTCTCCGTCGTCTTCCTTCTAGGTGCCACGCAAAGCTTCCCAGAGGAGTCCGAGGCATCAGCCTTGCTCCAACTCAATACGGAGATGCACGAGAACAAAGCGCACCTTTTACTCATGACGCATTTACTTACCCAAGAGAGCAAGCACCAGACAATTGCGGCAGAAGCTGCCTTCAAGCAGATGAGGGTACTCATGAGACCGGAAGAAATTCATTTCTTTCGGCAAGAGCTTTCCAAGGCTGATGCATATCTCGAATTTGGAGTTGGTGGCTCAACAGCCATGGCCTCAACATTCCCCAACCTCCACTGCTACAAGGGGATTGACAGCTCACAGGAGTGGATCGAAATTGTCTCAAAGGAGGAGACTGTCGCGAAGGCAATTGAGCAAGGCATTGCAGAGCTGAAGCATGTGGATATCGGAAAGACACTAGTTTCACTAGTTGGTGGTTTCATTTTTTTCCCCAATACTTGGAATGGTTGATTGGTTAACTATTTTTTTCAGCGGGGCTGAAACCGCAACCAGGATAGGCAAATTGGGGTATCCCGCCGACAACACCACCTTCGCACTGTGGCCCAAGTACTCCGATGAAGGATTTGGCAAGTGTCACGCTCAAGCAAAACACCGCATGGTACTGCTGGACGGACGATTTCGAGTGGCTTGCTTCTTAAAGTTGCTGCTAGCAATGGACCAAGAATCAGCATCCAAGACAAGTATTCTGATTCATAACTATGACTGGCCGGAGTACCATGTGATCGAAGAATTTGCTGACCTCATCGAGATCCTTGGCAAATTCAGGCAACCGTCGCACTTGGTTGTTCTTACTAATTCGTTCTTACGTACTTCCTTGCAGGCCTATATGTGTGCATTTGTTGTGTTTTGTTGGTGCTAGTCTAAGGATTCGTGGCAGACTTGCCCTGCTCAAGAAGAAGCCCAACGCAGATCAGAAAGCCCTCAAGGAAGTTGCGCTGAAATTTGAACATGAACCTCTTTAAATTATTACTTTGAAATGGCAAATCCTAATTTTAAATAAATACAATTTAAAAGATATATTTATATATTCTAAAGATATAGTTTAAGATAATTTGTTGGGAACCGCGCCTTCAATTTGAGATAACCTGCCAATGTTGGGATTCTTACAGTGCGTCAATTCTTGGGCTGACTCATAGCCAACCAAAGACTGCTATGGCAAGAAGGCAGCTGCAGATGTCCAGGGTTAAATGCAGCGCTGCCGGTTGTCAGCGAAAAAAGTGCCTGGAGCTTTGCGCCTGATGCGGTGTTGAGATCCTCAATCGCAGCCTGCCCAATTCATCAGCATCCCCTCCTAAGAAGTGTTAGTCGCCTGCAGATTTCTGGTGTGAAACCGTCGCCGGTGAAAGTGCACATCAGTCATGGAGAGTCGGGGGCCCCAGGGCTGACAGAAGGGTGAGGGAAAGGAGATGAAAGGAGGCGAGAGGCAAACAGGAGGAGATGAGGTGGACCCACACCGCTGCCTTTATGCGCTGCAGGTCGTCAACCTACACCCCCAACATACCCTAAGTGCACCCACACTGCTGCCTTTATGCGCTGTAGGTTGCCAACCTACACGCCCAACATACTTTAAGTATCTTTTCCATCACACGAAGTTGATATAAGCATGACTGGTAGCATTGGTAAGCTGTGGTTGATGAAATCATGGGTAGCCAAGCCTTACTATGAGTGGTTTTTCGTCGCAAGTTCCACTATGGGCAGCACTTGTTGTTTCAAGCCTTACTCAGCCAGCCTTACTGTTCTTTACTGATGGCTAACCCAGGCTATCCCCACTGTGAGGCCTCCGAGGGTATCTTGGTCTTGTCGGGCCTCGATGTCATCGATGGGACACCATGCTTGGAGCCTGGGTTAGCACAGCATGAGTGGCGCGTAGTGGCAGCGCATGGCAACAGACACACCCAGTGGCTGTTGTTGTTGTTGTTGTTGTCGTCGTTGTTGTTGTTGTTGTCGTTGTTGTTGTGGCTGTGGTTGTGGTTGTGGCTGTGGTTGTTGTTGTTGTTGTTGTTGTTGTTGTTGTTGTCGTCGTTGTTGTTGTTGTTGTTGTTGTTGTGGTTGTGGGTTGTCGTTGTCGTTGTCGTTGTTGTCGTTGTCGTTGTTGTTGTTGTCGTTGTTGTTGTTGTTGTCGTTGTTGTTGTTGTTGTTGTCGTTGTTGTTGTTGTCCTTGTTGTTGTTGTTGTTGTCGTTGTTGTTGTTGTCGTTGTTGTTGTTGTTGTCGTCGTTGTTGTTGTTGTTGTCGTTGTTGTTGTTGTTCTTGTTGATGTCGTTGTTGTCGTTGGTTTTGTTGTTGTCGTTGTTGTTGTTGTTGTTGTCGTTGTTGTCGTTGTTTTTTTTTGGTTGTTCTCGTTGTTGTCGTTGTTGTTCTTGTTGTCGTTGTTGTTGTTGTCGTTGTTGTCGTTGTTGTTTTTTTTTGTTGTTCTCGTTGCTGTTGTTGTTGTTGTTGTTGTTGTGGTTGTCGTTGTTGTCGTTGTCGTTGTTGTCGTTGTTGTCGTTGTTGTTGTTGTTGTGGCTGTGGCTGTGGCTGTGGCTGTGGTTGTGGTTGTGGTTGTGGTTGTTGTCGTTGTTGTTGTTGTTGTGGCTGTGGCTGTGGCTGTGGTTGTGGTTGTTGTTGTTGTTGTTTTTCTTGTTGATGTTGTAGTATTGTTGTTGTTGTTGTGGTTGTTGTTGTTGTTGTTCTCGTTGTTGTCGTTGTTGTCGTTGTTGTGGTTGTTGTCGTTGTCGTTGTTGTTGTTGTTGCCGTTGTTGTCGTTGTTGTCGTTGTTGTGGTTGTTGTTGTTGTTGTTCTTGTTCTTGTTGATGTTGTAGTATTGTTGTTGTTGTGGTTGTTGTTGTTGTTGTTTTTGTTTTTGTTGTTGTTGTTGTTGTCGTCGTTGTTGTTGTTGTTGTCGTTGTTGTTGTTGTGGCTGTGGTTGTGGTTGTGGTTGTGGCTGTGGTTGTTGTTGTTGTTGTTGATCATGACAGGGATCATGAGGACCTGATGTCGTTGTTGTTAGTCATTTGCTGGCTGGCTTGTTGGTTGAGATTTCGGCTGGTTGGTTATGAACCATCATTCAGAATTTCATCATGATCAATGATCACTAACTACAACATCCACAACCATACTAAATGCCATTTCTTACCTCTTCATGAAACATTTTCGAAAAAAAAACAAATCAACAAACATGATTCACCACACCTCCCTGGCGAAGTGCTACCATCCACCACCTGTCGGCCGATCCCCGGTGGCCTAGTGGCCGCATCCGCGGTGAGGACCTGAAGCCGTACCTTCCCAACTTCGAGGCGCTGCCTCAGAGCTCGGTGCCCGCGTGGGTGCAACGCTCCTACGACGAGCCCATGATGGAGGCACGCAGCGGAGGGCACCGGGGGAACGGGCTGGAGCCGGCCAGGGGATGCACCAAGGCATCGCATCGGGGGGGGCCAGGGGAATGCGCTTCAAATACGTTTGTTTGTTTTTTAAAGGTGCTTTTTGTGGGCCAATGCCAATGGTTTTGATGATGGGAGTATCACTTAATTAAATATTTCAAATGGGGTCTTAGAGAGAAGAGCCAAGCAACATCAAGCGATGAAATGGCGACTACTGGCTCAGTCACCAAGTTCGTATAGCCAGTAAAGCAACCAAGATGAAAACAAACAAGGGGTATGGGTGATTTATGCTTGGCTTTTCAAGCAAATTTCTTCAAGAATGGTTGTTCTCCAGCTGTTCAGAGCACTACCGTGACAATAGCTTGAACCTACATTTCTGATCTCCAATAAACCCTCCAGAATGGCATCCATGATGATTTTTGAGAAACTTGTGACACCGTAGAGGATTTGGTTGCGCTGCATGACCATTGTCTCAAAATATTGCATAGCAGCCAGGGATGTCCATCCGAACCATCCAAATCTGGTTGCTGATAGCCTTAGTTGTTGCTGGTGTGTTGCCTCGTTGATGTTAGCAGAATAGCCTCGCTGATGTAAGCAGAGTAGGTTCAAGTTATACTTTAAAACTCACGACAGCCTTCGGAGATAATCCTGTAATAGGAACATACTACCCGTTTAATTGTAGATTGGTCGATTGGGCAGTGGGTAATAGAGGTTGTTGTTCTTGGTGATGATTGAGATGTGGCTGGATTCAGTGCTGGATGGTGCTGGTAGTCATTGAAGTGATGGTAGTCTCGTTGTTGTCGTTGTTGTCGTTGCTGCTGCAGATGTTGTTGTCCAGCAATGATTCGGCCTGCACACATGTATTATCATTATTATTGTTATTAAACATGTCGTGTTCACAAGTGTCAATTGCCAAAAAGAACAAGTCAGGCAACCGGAAAACCGGAATGACAGCTGCACTTTCAAACCTGGCTTAAAATGATGATCCCCAGCCCGAATATGCGAGGTGTTTGTGGTGCAGGATGGCATCATGCTGTTCCCACGTGGGGGTTGGGCCAGGATGGCACTGCAGCAGGGTGTCAGCAGCCCTGATGTGCCCTGACTCAGGTGGCCTGGTCTCCTTCAGCATCCCAAGACCTGGCTGCCTTGGGAGTTGGAGCCCTTCGCCTCCCAACAGGAGCTGAAACAGGCCGCTGGGGTGAGGGATTTCTAGCCCAGTCATAGGGGGTTGGGTTGCTATGCCCAACCTATATACTGCTGGGGGCCCACCTTGTTTTTAGTTTAGGTTAAAGTCGTAAACTAGATTGGACTGGCAATTGGTAACATGCTTGGAACATGTTCGGTCATGAAGCTGCAACAGCAATGATGAGCACATGTTTCCGTGTTTTGAAGTATTGTACATGGTGAAACATTCACCAGGAGCGTGCTGGAATGGGAAAGGAATAGACTCTAGATGGTTCAGACCACTGTCATTCCAGTAATTCTGTTCTATTGGTTGGCAAGCTTGACTTGGAAAGATATCATGTGGCATGTCTCAAGCTTCGGGAGTTTGGCTAGTTGCATTGTCGTGTGAAGAGAACGACTTCGGAAGGCATTAGGCCCAGGAGCTTCTGGTGACTTGCTAAACTTCATTTGCGCTTTCTGACTCCGTGTGTCTGCAGATCTGTTGATTGATGCCTGCCAGGCTCATTATGATTTGAAAGATCCAAGGGGTTTGGCGGGGTTTCTTGTGGATGCAGATGTGAAATTGGTCAGAGCGAAGTGCGGTCCCCAGCCATCGCAACAAGAGTTCCAACGCAGCTGAGTGTAGCGACATAGGACACCGAATAGGGTGTTGCTGCCATTGCGCTGTGGTGGCCTGTGTCACAAAAAGATGAGATGGGCTGAATTTCGGTGTGATTTTCAAAAGCTGATCGTGGCCTTCTCGCTGCGTCATTGGGTTACACATATTGCAGATCAAAGAAAAGCGACCTAATTTCTACATGTTTAAAAGCTTACGCCTGACAGCCGGAATTTAAAGGCTTACGCCTGGCAAGCATGTAGGGGCTGGTACATAAGCTGAGGCCCCACTTCAACATTGTTTCAAGGCACAGCAAAGCCGAAATCCACCAAAATGTCAAGCTTCAGCAAGCTTCAGTTTTTGAAAATTAACTTCCAAATATTTTGGGTGCTGTCGACTTGCCAAGGCTTTGAACATACTGGAAGTCAGCCGGAGAATTTGAGTGCGTCGGGCATGCACAGCAGCAGAGAAGCTGCAGGCGCATGAAAAGGAAGCAATTTATTGCGGAGACTGAATCTCCGGTAGGTTGCAAAGGTTATAGAGAGCTTGAATATCATGGTCAACGCAGCAATTCATTTGACCCTTGAGATTTGAGAGCTCAGTCCTATAGGGTCGCTGGGGGCTTTGTGCAGCCAAGATTTTGCATCGTGGCTCGAGCGTGATACCGTGCCATGAACTTGCATATCTTGCCATGAGACGCGAGGTTTGGGGGTCCTGGCGACTCTGATCTTCCGAGTGAGTTCTGAGACTTGTGTTGAACCTGTCGAACCTGTCGAACCTGTCGATCCTCACAGCTCCGACTTCTTTCTGCAACTCGCTCTCAAAGTGGAGAAGCAAATCGAATCGCAGATCTTATTGCAGCGCTCGAACACTTCCATCACCCGGCACTTTCCACGATGGTCGCAGGCTCTCCAGTTCTTTCAGGAGCAGCTTCGCTCGAACACTTCCACCGCCCTGCTGTGGAGTACTTTGCGGCAGTTTCCACCACGGTGGCAAGAGCTGGATTCGAAGTGCGCCAACATCGGTCGTCGGTTTCCAACTTTGGTATCCCAGAACCTCTCGGTGCTCGAGGCCTACAGACACTACGCCTGCCATGTGGCTCCAGATTATTTCATCACCGACCCGCACGTGGCCTTACGTGCTGATGTTGCCCCTCTGGAGAATGGCTGCATTAGTTTCAGCGCAAGGCCGAAAGTGGTCATGGCTACGAATGGTACTCACAGGTACGATGCATACAGACATTGCTCTGGAAGCTGTCCGGATGATCCAGCATGGCAGGAGTTGTCTGTGGAGATGGTGGACGAAGACATCCTCGTGCTTCCAAGCATACGCACACCTCCAGGAATGGAGTACCAGCATTCCCTCACCGATCTCTTGGCTCAAGCTTGGACGGTGTTGCCGCTTTTGAGGGATTCCAACATGAAGCTGGTGATCTACTCTCCGATTCAGGGGCAGCTGCTGCAGAGCATGGGCATTCCACCAGAGAAGCTTCTGGACATTCCCATCACAAGCTTCGAAGCACACAAGCTGCTTTGTGTCAAACCTGGCCGCACCATGACTCTGTGGCGCACAGCACGAGCGGATGGTGCTGATGTGCCTTTTCTGGAGCAAACAGCTACTCTAATTTATGCCGATTATTGGTGGCGCCTGCCGGGCTACCAGCTGGGTCCCGAAGTTTCAGATGCCATAGCCAGACATGCCGGTTTCGCCGGTTTCGAATCGAAGCAAGACTCTGTGGTCTTTGTGCTGCGATGCAGCGAGCGTCGCCAGTTGGCCAATGAGGCAGAGGCTGTAGGGGCCGTGACCAGAGCCCTGGTGGAGGCGAAGTCCGATTTCCAGTTGCTCACCTTTTGCCCTGGCCGCGAAGACTTCCTTGAGCAAGTGCGGAAGGTGCGGCAAGCCAAGCTGATTATCGGAGAGCATGGTGGAGCACTGGCCAATATGCTGTTGGCACAGAATGGCACCGGAATCATTGAGTTGGTTGGCAGCCCGGAAGCTCAAATCGGATTACCTGGCGAATTTCCACCCTACAAAAGTATGTGGTATGGTGGAGCTGGTGCCGCCTTCGCTTTCTACCGGGTGGTGTTGTACGAGCCCACCTTGGTGGGGCCTGCAGTGCGCTTAGAGGATCTTCAAGAAGCTGTTCAGAAGTGGCTGAGCGCCTGAGCAAAAGAAGCCTTGGGCCATCGGCCGAGCACGAGGGACCAACGTTGAGATACGTTGAGGGTGTAACAAATGTGTGACACCTAGTACCTGTTTGATACCCCACCTTCCTGTCTCCAGGCCTGGGCTGCTCAGTGCTTGGCACCAGACGAGGCGCAGTTGGAAGGGTTTCTTCATCGCCGGCTGCTCAATGCGCTGTAGCATGTGTCAACATGACGAGTGCATGGAATCCTTTCTTGATCAGCATATGGTGGTTTCCATAAATGGGGGTACCATTAATCAATGGTTGTTGGTACTAAAATCATCTATGTTGGGATGATTGGGGGTACCCCTATTTATGGAAACCACCATATAATCTTCGAACCACAGTCAATCTTCGAATCCCCATTGATATCTATTGATATCATCATCGTAATCGCATGGGGAGGGCTGCAAGCTGGTTCAGTGCGGCCCAAAGGTTCCCACTGATGACTGCTATCCTGACGCTCTTCCTTCACCTCTGTTTTGACGAGCGATTCAATGCATAGTTGAACCTGCCATACGTTGGTACACTCATTGGCTTTACATTGAACATGTTATCCGGATATCTATCCGGATTTTTTTTTTAAATTATGTTTCTAATTTTTGGATATATAGTTTTGTTGCAACCATGTGCAACCCTATATATGTTCAACAAGCAGAATTTGCAACTCATCCTCGTTCATGGTATCAAAATTTCCAGGATCTTCCAAACGAATCGTCGGAGCTCAAACAATTCCCATGCGACGGCCTCAGACACGGGACACACGGACACATTTGTGTTGTGACCCTACAATGATTTAGTATCCTCCTTGGAACTACCTGTGCATTTTAGGTGGGGCTTGGTATGGTTTAGAGGCTGCGTTTTATACAGGTTGTACTTCTCAAGGTCCAGGGTACCTATTTTATACAGACCCTTGGGTGTTTCATGTTATACAGGTTTCAGCTGGTAGACACATGTCTGACACCAAGGTTAGGCACTTCTGATTTATACCAAACATGGTTGCTGTTGAACAAGGTCAGGTACTTATATTTTATACACATGTACGTTTTGAAGATATCATACGATATCATCCCTATCCAGAAGCATCCATACGCATCCATCCGCAATGCATATGTGTGGAATCGTGTGGACATCAACAATTTGGCAGTGTTCAGCGCAGATTTCGTTTTCACAACGAATATTTTGAATGATTGCGATTTACTGTATGGTGATAGATTTTGGTGCATCTCTATATGTATATTTTCCACATTTTTTGGTAATATGGAATGACACAGAAGACCACTACAACTTAAAGGTCCTATCATCCAAGTTAGAGAGATAGATTCAGAATATCCAATAAGGGGTAAGATGAAGAATACTGTTTGAAACTGATGAAGAAACCCAGTCGTTCACAGTGCATTCACAGTGCATTCACAGTGCATTCACAGTGCATTCACAGTGCATTCACAGTGCATTCACAGTGCATTGAACTACTACATGGCATGATAACTCTGCCATGTTGTATATATATATTTTTTCAAATATGAACTGGAAATATGTCAAAGAAAAACCTTGGCTTAATATGATTGCATGGCATATTGGCAGTTGATGACTAGTCATATACCACCATATCTATCTGTAGATCATTGTACTTCATTGTCGGTATACATGCCACTACATAAGCATATTTGATCAGATAAAATCAGTAACAAAGCATATAATCATATCATTCTGACATGAATGATATTATATGATATTATGTAATGTATATCATTTTATATCAGTGCATTTTATATAATAATCTATTAACATATTCACAAATTATCAAAGGAAGTTTAGAAGTCAAACTTCCGACAATATGGACAGTTGAGCAGCCACCATCAGTCAGACAGAAGAGATGTGTGCCCGTGAATGATAGAAAATGCGCGAAATGATGTGTTTTACCGTGGATTCTGCGTCCTGATGATCCGAAAGGTAGGCTCGCTAAAGCGGCGGGTGCGGAGCCATTTGGCGGAAGGGCTGCCAAACATGGCACGCCTCCTGCGCGCGAAGCACATCTGGAAGTCAAAATCGTCAAAACTCTACGGTCTCGGAACACTTTTGGAAGATGCAACTTCCAAAAATGGCACGCCGCCAACGCGCGAAGCACATTTGCAAGTCAAAATCGTCAAAGCACTACGGTCTCGGAGTACTTTTGCAACTTCAAAAAATGGCACGCCGCCTGCGCGCGAAGCACATTTGGAAGTCAAAAACGTCAAAACGCTACGGTCTCGGAGTGCTTTTTGAAGATGCAACTTCACAAAATGGCACGCCGCCTGCGCGCGAAGCGCATTTGGAAGTCAAAATCGTCAAAACGCTACGGTCTCGGAACACTTTTGGAGGATGCAACTTCCAAACATGGCACGCCGCCTGCGCGCGAAGCACATTTGGAAGTCAAAATCGTCAAAGCACTACGGTCTTGGAGCACTTTTTCAAGATGCAACTTCAAACAATGGCACGCCGCCAACGCGCGAAGCACATTTGCAAGTCAAAATCGTCAAAACCCTACGGTCTCGGAGCACTTTTTCAAGACGCAACTTTAAAAAATGGCACGTCGCCTGCGCACGAAGCACATTTGGAAGTCAAAAGTGTCAAAGCGCACAGATAGTCAGACAGTCAGACAGGACAGATAGAGAGTCAGACAGACAGACAGATAGATAGTCAGACAGACAGACAGACAGATGGACTGTCAGACAGACAGACAGATGGACTGTCAGACAGACAGACAGATGGATAGACAGGAAGACAGACAGATAGTCAGACAGCCAGCCAGTCAGGCAGACAGATAGAAAGTCAGACACACAGATAGACAGATTGTCAGACAGACAGACAGAGAGAGACAGACAGACAGAGAGAGAGACAGAGAGAGAGAGACATACAGAGAGAGAGAGAGACAGACACAGAGAGAGACAGACAGAGAGAGAGACAGACAGACAGACAGACAGACAGACAGGCAAGCAGGCAGACAGGCAGGCAGACAGGCAGGCAGGCAGACAGGCAGGCAGGCAGGCAGGTAGGCAGGCAGGCAGGCAGACAGGCAGACAGGCAGACAGGCAGGCAGGCAGACAGGCAGACAGGCAGACAGACAGACAGCCAGACAGACAGACGCAGCGACCAGCAAGCAACGAGTCCGAAGCCGAAGCTGAAGCTGACCAAGCTCAGGAGGGGCGTGTGGCCACAGGCGACGCTGCTGCAGACGCAGACAATAATGAATCCAAAAAACACGTTTCCGAAGTGAAGCCAGCGGCAGACACCGTGCCGAAGAGCGGCGGCCCAGATGCTGCTGTGGAAGACAAGAAAGAGCAAGGCCAGGGAAAAGACCAGGAGAAGGACGCCGCTGCAGAGAGCCCAAAGAAAGATGCGGAAAAGACCGCACCTCAAGAGACGACGCAAAGCCAGCCAACCAAGGTCCATGATGGCCAGGGAGAAAAGAAGATGGCTCAGACTCAGAACATTTGGCTGCCAGCGCCCCGAAAAGCGAACCCGAGAGAAAGCAATGGAAAGGAACGAGCCCAGCAGAAGCAGTGGAAGCATTGCGGCCAATGCAAACAAGAAAGAAGAGACACCCACGCAGGATCCTGGCACCGCAGCCAAGCTAGCGGAGGACGCCCCTGCAGAGCATGGCGCTGGTGAGAACAAGCCCGAGCCCAAGGCAAAGCGCAAGGAGGAAACAGAGCAGTGCAAACAGCGGCGCGTCGAAGACACGCAGGAAACACCAAAAGGCAAAAGGGAAGGCGGAGGAACCCAAAAGCTCCGCAGCTGCCAAAGCAGAGGCCAAAGCAAAGGCCAAAGCGGATACCAAAAAAGGAAAGCGGACCCAAGAAGCGGAACCAGCCGCAGCACACAAGAGAAGCAAGCGCTAAAACAAAAAAAACAAGCGGAGAGCGCAGCAGCGATTTTGACATAAGACTCCATTTTCCATTGGGGCGCAAAGGATGGCAGAAGCAGAGGCCCGCTTGGAAGCGTTAGAGCCAGGCTGCCAACATGGGAAGAAGCGGTAAACGCATGGCACAAAATACGCGCAGACACGCAGGAGATTGGCATTGAAAGAAAAACAAGTGCGCTTGTGCTGACCCTGTGACTTTTTTCCCACTAACAAAAACAAATTTGATTCCAAGCCACCACGGCCAACTCACATAGGGAAAAAAACCAGTGCGTGCCAGGACCAGGATACTATGATTCCGTTGAGTCATTGTGAGCCGGATCCCGTTTTTCCTCAAGTCAACCAAACGGTGTTAGTTAATGTTGCTTCCAATGTTTCACCCCGGAACTAACGAAAGTAAGGACAGAAGAAATCGTATAGAACAGGTGCAACAGCTACCAGGGATGGATCCAATTCTCGTGGTCAAGCATCCTAGATTCTTCCGCAAGTGCCCACATGGACTTTATCTCCCTCATGATGTTCCTCGTAGCACATGGATATTGGTTCATGGACGATGGGAACAAGTCGAAGATCGGGCCACACCACTGGAACAACACGATGGTTTTGACCGATGGGTTGAAGGGCGTGTTTTCAATATCACATCGGATCACCTGCCCCGCAGGTACCGTCTAATTCGCATGGTGTATCCACCTCGTGGATCATCGTTGATCCTGAGCCTGGTGTGGTCACCCCGTGTCCCACAGCCTCGACTCCTCATCTGGGAGTAGAGACTGTTGATGACGGCGCGTTCCGAGCACGTTCGGGTTCGGGGACCGCAGTCCCGGGAGAAATCCTCACGACTCAACAACACCCACAGTTGACCTTCAGTGTGGATGGCCTCTCCAGTCACACCACCTATGGAAGACCACCGCAATCAGTGCATTGTACCCCGCCGCATATTGCCAGGGTGATCAACACGCTGATACGTCTTGTTCATGGGGGGACACATGGGGACAATCCATCAAATTCCAACTGGGTCATCTTTGATTCGAACGTGCGCCATAACCCTTCGAGGAGACAACAAAAGAGATGAAAATGAGGATATTTGGATGTGAGAAGATGCACAAACATTGGTGGGGTACACAAAACGCCAGGGAAAGAAATGTTCGTACCCAAGGATGCAGGGATTATTCCCACAAGCCTGAGGTTGATAGAAGACGGAAGAGAGACAACTCAAATTTTCCAATCCAGCAGGAGAATCCTTAATGACTCCTGGAGGATGTGTGGTAACAACATAGAGAGAACGAATCGAAGGAATGAGTTCTGGACTGGAACCACGAAGTTCAAGGTTATTTCCTCGGGAAGTACCGCTGATAAGCTATCTGGTCGTGAAGATGTTGAACACCATGCGTCTATCAAAGGGTCGCTCGTGATGTGTACCAACTCACGAGGGATGAAATGTACCCCCCGGAGAGACATGTTAATTGCCCAAAACTCAGCTAAGACATGTTCAGAGGGGCCACTCCAGCTGGGACATCAAGATCACACTCCACCTGGATGGAGGACAAACGATAGTGTACAAGTTTATGAGATCATTCACTGAGTTCTTCAACGGGTTTTTTACCGACAAGTTCACCGAACTCGACCTCTATGAGATGGGAAAGCAGACGCCCTGCATGTTGATGACGTGCGCCGAGGAGCATAGTATCATTACCAAAGTTCACTCCAAAGATCGTTACAAAATGGTACATGTAGTTACCATCACCGAAGACGATAACCTGCTATCACCCTTTAGGAAAGCAAAGTGGAAGAGATGTATTCGCAGCTCCCTGGACTGCGTGTTCTTCGCTGGACCCTGCACGGGCGGATCACCTTGGAACAGGCTGAACAAAAGATTGAGTGCTACCACTGCTCTTATGATCCGGGCGAAGGAGATGATTTACTGGGAACTTTGGGGCGGATTTGCAGGTGGTCTTCAGAGGGTAATCAACATGGATGCAATGGCTATCATGGAACTACCCCGAGGATGTGCATACTGCAAAGATCCAAGGAATACAGACATGATCAACGGTACCGATGCACATGTCCACGACTTCGATGGGTGCATGTACGGATTAAAAACGAACCACATCAACGAGGGCACCGCAATCAAGAAGCCATGGAGGATCGTTACATGGGGGGTGAACTCAGGGATTTGCATCTGAAGTATCGGCTCGCATCAGCATGAACAATGCGCAGACAGGGAAACCAAAGACACTCAGCTTTACACTGATAGTATTGTCAGAACCATCATCAAGGGTGTGAAGAATCAAGTGTTGATCAACAATTCCAAGATAAAGAGGCAATCATCTAGAACATGTGTAGCCAAAGTCGATGATGACCATACGTTTGAGGACGACCTGATGAAGGGATGGATCCAGAGCAAATATGGCATGATTGTGAATAGTAGGTATCTACACCAGTGTACACCTGCCATACCTCGCGGACTTCCGTTTGGTTGTGGACGCGGCATTCTGGTCTGGCCGGTTCACCACCCTGGTGACCTTCCATATACCTGGATCATCGGAATCTGCACATTGTCCGGGATACCCTGGTCATCGTTCGATCTCCCTTCGGGAGACGACGAATTCATCCGGAACTATGACTACTGTCATTCAACCGGCAAAGATGAGGCAACTCGTCGAGAATGTTGTCACTCGAGTTCTCGGAACCGGGCAGGGCGATACCCTATACCGCCACAGTTCAAGACACTTGCCGAGAACAAGGGCGTGGACTATCGAGATCTTGACATTGAGCGATGGATCAACGAGTTCCGCATCCCTACCATATTGATCTTATCCTTGGCCTACGTGTCACGTAAGGTCAACGAGCGAGATGTGGGACACGTGATGTACTTGATCAGGAGGCTCACACTGGACGTGAACGACAGCACTGAGGTGTCCACACCATCGACCGAGTATGTCCCGAAGGCCGGTAGAGCAGTCGCTGTGTAAGAAATCCTTGTAGGCCAATGTCCACAATCGTGTGCAACTCTGAATGCCAACAGGTGTCTTCCATCTGTAGGGTCAACCACTCTCTCCTTGATGACGAAGAACTGTGCTCTTCGGCTGAGAGAGAAAATATCTCAGACCTGCGAGGACCCGAACCCCTCCGACGTGCGAGATGGCCTTCATCAACTTTTCGCCAAATCGAATCGTAGGGTTTCCAATCAGCGAAGCGGCACTGGCGATCAACCATTGCCTGAATCCTTGGTCGATCAGGTACACGTCAAATTGGGTTTTCTTGAACGCGTTCATCAACCGTCCTGCCAGGACCAGCATAGCTTTTCTGTTCCCGATGTGTAGTTCATCATCATCATCATCATCATCATCTCGACTGCGACAACAGTTCGCAGCACAATTGATGTATGATTTAGGGTGTGCTTTGATCCTATATCGTCCCTTCTGGATGCTGTTTGATCGAGGCACAGTAGAGACTCGTTGTCGTCGTTCATGTCGACCTTCAGCCAGTATTCTGGAGGATTGTCGTATAGCTCCAAGTCCAGCACCACTGGTTCGGCTTCAGCCCATACCGTCTTCTTTCTCTTGGTGAATCTGTTTCTCCCGACGGTACCTCCAGTGCTCTGGTCCTCCTCGTTTGCGGGGGTGCTCCCTTGTCTTCCATGCATAGCACCTCTCTTCTTGGCATCGCTGGTGACCTTGAAATGACGAGGTGCAGAGGCGACATCTTGGAGCACGGCCACGTCTATGCCAGAATGTTTGGCATTGAAGGCTGTCGAATTCAACTTCGACATCCTCATCGGGCCTGTTGCGCACATAATCAACATTCTCTGGCGAAACAGGTGCTTCTCTATCATGGCCCAGATAGTTTTCTTGCCGGGCAATGAATCTTCCTGTGTTCTGAGGACTTTGTAGTGGTTACCGAAGCTGATGTGCATGCCTCGCCAAATGGTATCCTGGCAAGTGACTAGTATCCCACGTTTGGTTAGCTCTTCCTCCATCTGGGCTGCCAGAGCGTTCGTCTTCCCTTCTGCACCATTGAACATCGAGTCCGGGCAAATGCATACCAGGATTGGCCTGCAGGACGCATCATCGATCTTCTCGACGGCACCGCGCATTTTGTCAATGAACTCATTCTCAATGAGTGCGTTGTATGGCGGCCGTTCCGGGAGAACGAGTCCGAGTGACAGCCAGATGTGGACTGTCAAGTTTTCCGCATCTTGGACTGCCTCTCTGCTGATGACCCTCAAGTCGTTGGCAGCATTGCTGAATGTTTCCAGAGCTCTTTCCAATGGGGACCCCAGTTTAGATTCCTGTATCTTGTACACATCGACGGTCCATCCCATGTCGCTCAGCCTTTGCCGAACGTCATGATATCCTGATGATGTCGTCATTTCGGTGATCAAAAATGTGCGACCACTTCTGAACTCAATGCGAGGTCATCCTTCACCTTTTGGATCTTGGGGTCATTGATGATTTTGCATGCCATCGGGTTCACAATCTCCTTCTTCAACCTAGGCATGTCGATATGAACATCGCTTGGCCCTCCGCTCGACGCTGACCCAGAAGACTGGGCCCTTGCTGCGTCGAGGTCATAGCGATCAGTCAAGACCAACATGGATGCAGTCGTTGGGAATGCTCCGCGTTGAGCCAGATTCCCAATTCTCGACACATGTGACCATAGCCGCAACCATTCATCATCGTCATATGACAAGCACTCGTCATTCGTCACGTTACCGGGAGTAACAGTTCCGAAAGCAAGACATGCATATGTAGTGATCCTCCTCAGGAATTGTGACCACGGCTTGGCTTCCATGGTGTTCCCCATCGGACAATCACCGACATCATGAACTCTCCAAATTCTGCGTCCTTGAACACCATGGCGTTCATACCAGTCTGTCGGTAATCTGTCTCCCAAAACGTAGATGTTGCATATCCATGTGGCAAAGGAACCATCACCCACTTCCTTTTCGTCTTCGGAGGTGCTGGTGACGATGGTCTCGTCTTGGGCATAGGTTTTGCCTTTGGTTTCGCCGACGGCTGAGGTTCAGGATGTGGTTCAGGCTGCAGAGGACCTTGTTGTCGTTGTTGCCGGGGGTCGGGGACCCCATGGGTATCTCCGTGGCCATCATCCAGGAACGGCATGCCGGCGAACCGCATGTTCACCGGCCTCGGGTCCCAAATCGGACGTGCTCCACTTCGCGGTCTCCTCAAATCACCAGGCATCAGCGGAGTATCCCAACCTTCGAGATGAGTCACTTCACCTCCGGCAGTCCCACTGTGTGCCGGTGGTAGTGGTCAATCCCGCCGGATGATGAAGGCTGCTCTCCTTTCAACGATGCCGTTATAGTAGCCTTGCTCTGCACCAGTGATGTGATAACCACCACTGGTCCAAACATCCTTGCTGAGGTCAATCATCTGAGTGCATCTTTCGATCGCGGTGAGCAGGTTGTCCCTATCATTCCGTCGTAGGCTTCGGTCGCGACAATGGACAAAGAACTTGTAGAGGATGGATGTCGCCATCACCATCAATTGAAGGTGGATCAAGGCCACACCTCTCTCGAAAGGCACCTGGAAATCCATGTTGAGCCAGTCCTCAATGAGGTCTTGCACGATAATCCGATTTCCCCCATCCCTGTTCTTGTAGTTGTGCTTCCTCATTGCATATGCAAAGCATATCCGATCATGTTGCAACATCGCGATGATGTTCTGCAATGTTTCCATTTCTGCGTCCGTGACAAACGGGCATTGGAATGGCGTAAGCGAGCTCCAATACTCTCGATTGAGCACCTAGAAATTGCATCTCTTGCGAACATTAGTGATGTCACTATCCTCTCCAGGGCCAGCATGGTTCAATGAGCCAAGCTGCGAGATAGGAAGGGATTCGACCCTCTCCTTCAGGTTTCGCATGGAGGTGTTCTGGTTGATCATGTTCGGGACATATAGTGTGTGTTGATCGTATCCCAAAGGGCGTCGACTTCCTTCACACATTCCAGGGACGCCAAACGCCTCAGCGGATGATCATCATCCGCGCTCCTCATGAACGTCCCCATACCTCTGGCAGAAATCTTCGGATCGACTGTGGCACCCGGAGAAAAGTCAGGTGACGTCGTTGAGTACTGGCTCGGGTTGGTTGACATTGCCTGTATGACGAAGGGGTCTATCGATCTATTTCCTGCAGACATCGACCCGGAGAGGTACCTTAGTGGCCTCGAGAGGGTCAGGCCTCGGTTGTGCATGCGAAAACCGACTCGGTTATACACGCGAGAAACCAACTCAGTTGTGCATGCGGATGCTGGTTTCCTTATGATGGTGATGACGGTGATGATGATGATGATGGTGGTGATGATGATGACGATGACGGATGATGATGATGATGATGATGATGATGCTGATGCTGATGCTGATGCTGATGCTGATGCTGACGACGATGATGACGATGACGATGATGATGATGACGACGGCGATGATGATGACGATGACGATGATGATGATGATGATGACGACGATGATGATGACGACTGATGACGATTATGATGGTGGTGGTGATGATGATGACGATGATGCTGGTGATGATGATGGTAACCCTGCCCCACCCCACCCCACTCCACCCACCGGTAACTGATCATGAAAGAGCAGTGCCTGTGTCTGCTGGACAGCAAGAAAGATGATCAGGTTGCTGTGCCTGTGGGCACAGGAACATGAACGTTATTACCCCGCCCCACCCCATCCCGCGAAGGCTCTGTGTGTGCAACTGAGACACTTTGTGTGTGCAAGTGAGTCAGAAACCTGTGTGCGCAGCTGAGTCAATTTCGTGTGCGCAAGTGAGTCGCTGACCCTCGACAGGGCCATCAGGACCTACACTCAATCGAATCGAACCACGAAGGCGATCAACGACAAGAGGAGAGGGTCATATGGCACTTCAACCTCTATCGATGAGATCAATGATATGATGAACTTCCTCAACAATGTGGACGCATACTTGTCCCCTGAAGAATTTTGTCTCCTGACTGAGAATGAGATCAAGTATGTAACCCAGAGGAAGAGCGCATTCCCACACCGCCGGAAGAACACGATGAGGCCGCTGGCAGTTCAACAGACAGAAGGGAGGTTGATCCTTCGGATCACACCCAAGATGTTCCTGATGAGACAGCGGAGGAAGCGTTCGATCCAAGAGGTGTGGCGAGGGAGAGCATCAAACGTGGGAAGAAGAGAGTGTTAGAGTCGATCGACAGCCTGTGTGCATATGCTGCGGGAGTGCAGAACATATCCTAAGCGATTGCACCGACCCCTCGAAAGATGCATTCAGGGAGCTTATGAGGAAAGTTCGAAGAGGCTTAGGTAGCCAAGGCAGTGACGATGATGAAGATCAGAACACCACTGCCGACGGGCCAATGGGGGAAGAATACCCGAATGTCGGAATCATCGTAAGCGAGGATGAAGCTGAAGATGATCCGACAGACAGAGACGCGAATGACGAGTATGGTGATTACTTTGACTCCCGCGTCAAGTGGCGCGACAAGCCAATGTCCATGGGCGATATTGGTAACCAGGAGCATGGCGGCCACACCTACATGGTGAATGGAGTATCAGCAAGCTGTGTTCAGATCGGTCCTAGGGACAAATATGCCTTGGAAGAGCTCGTGTCCGAGATCATCAGAAGTGGAGCTGGAGACGTACCAATACAGGTGTTTCGGAATACAAACGCGTGACAGTACCACACATGACTGACGACTTCTTCCTCAAGGTATTACCTTACACAGGCTCTGAATTTGCAAGATGTCGATACTCAGACGGACACGTCTACAACGCTGGATCTAGGATGTTGCTCGACAACTATGACAACCAGGTGAGCTATGCGTTGAACAGCGCGCTACGCCACAAATGTGGAGTCATCTGGACACGATTTGCAAGGAAGCGGACTACCTTGCGATGATGCCGGATGGACTGTTGAATTGCGAACTACCTTTGAACATCGATGACCTGTTGAATTGCGAATGGGTCTGGAATGCACAGAATGACCGTTGTGGACGTCACACAGGGGAAATGACGAAACAGCGCCCAAACGGAACGCAGTACGAGAACCTCAGCGTCGGAAGAGACAGGATGGAATCATTGATGAGGATGATCTACCACAGCAGAGCTTTTGGCAAGAGACTCAGGATGCACATCCTGTCTTACGGAGTGAAGGACACCATCGACAGGAACAGCAATGAATTCAAAAGTCTCGGCCTCGATGTGGATACAGTGATTCGTGCCCCCGGGTGGTCCTGTACCCGGTTGCCGTTCGTGCGCCCTCTGGGCACCGAGGCAATGCTCGAAGCGGAGAAGTCCAACTCAGCCCAGCGTTGACTGCGCATTCGATTACGGCAGGATTTGTCACGTACGTGCCGTTTGCGTATCACACGACCTACATCGACAACTTGTGGGGAATTTTTCAGGAAGGGTTGATTCCTGGACGTGGTGGTCTTGGGAGAGTGATGAAAAGAAAGGGCCCAAGACAAATTGGGGAGGATATGCAACATTTTGCATATCCACGGAGGTCCTTATGAGGGAGTTTGCTGGACGAGCCAACGACTCTGGACAGATTGTGACGAATGTGGCGATACCATTCTCCGAGTTGAAAGGAGGGCGGGTGCAAAATCGCCACAACACATGGTCCACATTGGTCGTTCCAACAGGCGAAGACCAATTCGTCCTCACCGCCGAAGGATACTCCTTCAAGGCCGACATCGAAAAGTTCCTCCGAAAAGTTCCTCGGTGTCACCAAGGAAGTCGTGACTCTTCGAACCTGAAGGCTGCCGTGGTGAGAGTGCTGATCAAGAAACTCGATGAGGGGACAATCAACCCGTATGGACCTGAGGGAAAAGAAACCTACAAGAGGATGGTCGGATTCATCATCGAGTATGCTGCCATCCAAAACGCTGGATGTCGCATTTGCCCCGCATGCTTGGCGGAGACGCCAACAGTTTTCGCCATATGCCTGAGTTGTGCAGGGGCGAACTGATCAGTCATGGACTGGTGCCGTTCGGCGTGAATGAAACAACTCAAGAGGATGAAGGAGGAACAAACACAGCCGAGAAAGAGGTTGATGAAGCGATCGACAAGCTCTTGAAAAAGAACGAGAAGGACTTGAGGAAAACCAAGCAAGAAAGTGTCGATAGAGCAGTCCAAGAAGCCGCCATTCGGCGGAGACTTCGACTTCAATTCAGAGGAAGTCGACTACGACCCCGACGATGACATCATAGTGGACGACAAGGATGGCACGGAGGAACTACCACCAGGAGACGTAGTCATGGATGAAGAATTTCAAGAAGAGGAAGAGGAAGACGACGCAACTGCAAAAGAATTGAAGAAAAGAGACGAGTACGTCAGGTCTCTGCCCACAGCCTCTTGACTCCAACCTGCGTGCCAAACCTGAGGAAATTGGCCTCCAGAACAATGACGCAGAATCGCAGTGTGCACGCATCTATGACAACGCACTGTTCATCTTGATTGCCCTTCTGTACGAAAGGTACTGTGATGATCGATCAGCAACGGGTGCTGTGAGATACTTCGAACAAATGAAGAGCGAACGAGTGATGAAAACCGGTTGAACGTTCCAACTCCGCAAGGACCTCGATAATTTGGTTCCTTACTGTGGCGAAGACGAGGAAGGCAACCTTGTTCCTCCTCCAGAGGACATCGTTGAGGAATTCTTTGAATCCGTCCAGAAGAAGGACGAACGAGGATTTGTAAATTGGAGCGGCCGCGTCCTCGAGTGCATGAACATCACCATCCAGACCATGATGATCGCCGAGAGGATGATGAAATTCATGGTGGAAGCCGGTTTAAAATAGATGGCCTGAATGACCTCAGACTCCATCCCGATGAGCGGCACATTCCCTCAAAGAGGAAGAGAGCCATGAATGCCCAATCTGTGTTCGTATCGCAGATATTGAAGGAGGTCTATCCCAGAATCCTACTCGTACTTCAGAGGAGGAACGGGAGGCTTTCAGAAATGCGTCAATATTCCCGGAGTATACTTCTGTCATCGTGCTCAGACACGTCGCGTGGAATGGATAGCCGTTGCTCATCAATGTGGAGTAGCATTGCCAGCTATCCTGAAACAGAAATTGGAGTACGCAATAACATTTGCTGAGCGCGAAGAGAGGAGATTGGGCAAGAGCACGATGGTCAAAGATATGCTTCCAAACATGGGGGGTGAAACCGTCAAGAACTTGAAGGACGATGTTTCTGCATCCACCGCAGACACAGCACCAAATCACCTCGTGGGCCAAAGACGGACAAAACAAGAACATACACAGGAGGAAGTGAGAAGAAAGAAAGTCCACGGCCCGCACCGAGCCATCTCCATCGGCACCATCGATCAAGTTCACGGACAAGCGACCGCGACACCAGTGCCTATCAGGGATCCAAAGGGAAACACAAGAGCAACCCCAAAGGAAAAGGGGACGACACAGGAAAAGGCAAAGGTGGCAACAGGTCCAATTGGGAATACTATGGACACCAACACTGGCAGAAGAAGTGGTGGGAATAATCGCACTACATCATGGAAAAGAGCTATTGAGAAGAGTGAGGGTAGTGTAGTTCTCACCCAGCCAGATTTTTGCACAATGCCATTTTGGCATACAATTTGAATAAGAGCACGGTATATAGCCAAGCGTAGTGTAGGACATAGCTAAAGTCTCACATTTTGATTGTCGGCCTATCTAGCTGCAATCACGCCGAGACAAACTTGCTGTGTGGATCCCCCGGATCACCAGCGCAAATGTACAATAGCTAGTGTCCAATATTTCGGTCTCATTCCTGGTGCCCACCTACATGAACGTTAGGTGGACATGGGGGGCGCGACTGTATGTTACATAACAACGCTTTTGGCTCAAGACCCCTATGCAGCGTGAAAAGAGTGCACGTGCTCCGCATGTTTTGCCGCTTCGCTGTGCTGACTAATTAGGTGATTAAGCTTTAGGCAATTCTCAAGTACTTATCATAGCAGGACTCAAGGACCACATTGGGTCACTTGATTTCACAATAAATAAATAAATACATAAATAAATAAATAAATAAATAAATAAATATATATATGTACGATTCAGGTTCTCGGCTCCAACCCCCACTCCACAAACGATACGTAGTTCGTAAAGGGCCGGGGCCGCAAACCGACAGCCGCGTGTCCCTTTCGGGTAGTCCGCTCGCTGAAGCCGCTGAGGACAAATCCTTGCAAAGGCAGAATGGAATGCGGAAAAGAAATGTGCTGGCCTCCGGTGGTGCTTGTGCAGCTACTGGAATACAATCATTTGTGATGTCTTGGGAGTTCGGAGTTTGAGGCTACTGTAGGGGGGTGGCCTGATGGGCACCCAACTTGTAACACTGCTGAGGACGAGTCTTTGCCAAGTACTGCACCTTTGCAGTGTCCATTAATAATATTTAGGCTGCATGACAGACTGACAGACATGACGGGGGCTTTGCGTCGT
>Ga0126342_10000968_pt1 | contig 37050 bp, 29 predicted proteins | sample Cyp1metagenome_FD_92528 | JGI IMG/M metagenome (GOLD analysis project Ga0126342, IMG submission 92528) | Coral microbial communities from Lord Howe Island, Old Settlement Bay, Australia - Cyphastrea 1 metagenome | ecosystem: Host-associated > Invertebrates > Cnidaria > Coral ... | reverse complement strand
CCCAGGACTAAGGGGGGGGATTTTCCCTATAGAATAGAAACCCTACCAAGCCAACAGCCCCCTGCCGCTCTTATAAAATGAAAACCCAGCCTCATACTGGCCACTGCTACTAACAAATAATCCCAAACTGGATGGGCGCAATCCAGGTACCATTCTATAGTAGAAACTGGCCTACCAACTTCATCTCTATAGAATCGTATGCCCAGGTTCTGTATTCTATAGAGATAATTCCAAGGAGGATGGTTAGTATACGTAGTTAGTACATGGGCTATGCTCTACTTAGGAGTGATGTTTGGCAACTGGCTTCTAACCCCGCACAAAAGATGTTGTTTATATATATATATATATATATTTATTAGCCAACGAGCCATGGTGCTTTGTGGTGATATGTGCCAACACTAATTATAATAAATATATAATGACCTGGGGATATCTGGGGGATAAATGGCTGGTAAGCAGGTAATAACCCATGATACCCTGCGGATCCCTGCGTTACTCAAACGTGGCAGTTGAACATTCACCATTTACAGATGATTTTCCCACTTAGACCCTCCATTGATCGGTGGTTTTCCAGCCAGGTTTGATTGCCTACCGGGTATCCCAAGAACAATGGAGCTTTGAATCTCCAATTCCCACCAATCAAAAAGGAACATCAGTAATATTCAGTAATTATATATATCTGCTTGGTTTCCATCCCCCTGAGGAGAAAAAATATAAACATGAGTGACCTTGGATCATGTTTTTTCTTTTTAATCATCATCCCAAAACGGGAAACATCAATCCATTGAGTCTTTGACCCGTTGCACGTCCGACCCCAACGTTGCGCCTGCCGGGCACGGTTCGTCAGAACCAGCATGGATCCAGCGGTCAAGAGCAATGGAATTGGCTTCGAGGATCGCGTCTCCTGGGCCCCCGCGATGCATCCAACATGGCACCCGACGATTTGGTCCACCAAAGAAGATGACGTAACGAGCTCACTGTTGAAAACGGACCATGATTGTCTTCCAGGCTTCCACTGAAAAAAACTTGGCAGAAAAAATGGGTCTTAGCAGCAAAATATCGCTGCGTGAGAACCACTTCAAAATCCTCATAAAAATATATAAAAATCAGAAAAACCAAGCAATGTCCAAGCAATGTCCAAGCAATGTCCTTGCCCAGCAAAAAGACGCAAGGCAAACCAATCGATATCGTGACCAGAGGGCTAGTTGTGTCCTAGCGGGATCCCTGGGATCATCCCACTGGGACGAGCCCTTGTGGATGTGAATTATAGCTACCATGGGGATATGGACAAAACAAAGGTGAGCTTCACCAAGAGTATTACAAAGTGGGGCCCCCGTTCGATAGCTAAGTTGGTGCAAATAACTCCAATAACTATATGGTTTATGGTACCTATAACTATAGTATTCATGGGGTTTATAAACCATCTTATAACTGGGGGGCCCCACCTTGTAGGAACAAGCTGTCATCACAAGTTGTTGTCTCTCCAAAGAAAGGGGCAGCAGCATGGTTCCATCCTCCTCCACATCATCGCGATGCCCTCCCAGGCGATCTGAGGGCCGCCGCGCGGCGTGGTAGAGGTTGCCTAACGACGACGTGGGACAATGGCCAGCGATGGGAAAAGGCTGAGGAATCCATGAATAATCGGTGATAAATGTTTAGAAATTACGAGGAAATGACTGAAAATCACTGGAAAATCCATGAGAATCACCTGAATAATTTCTTGAGTTTCCAGATTTATAGCGGTTGTTGGGACCAGAATGTTGGTATAACCAACTCTTGTCTTAGTTTCAAAAAGGACGCCCGGATACTCATTGCCAGCGTGCACTCTGCCGCAAATCAGCTGAAATTAAAGAAAAACACCAAGGATTGCCCAACCATGGCGTTGAATTGCGATATACTGTCATGCCTTCTTTTCCAGATCTAAATGACGACCTGCTATTCAAGTCATGGTCATAGTGGACTGAACATGTTGTCTCAAATATACTTAAAAGAAAGATGGTGGATCTCCCAGCAAAAACCCGATAGACAATCAGCTGGGGCCCTGCACAAAAAAAATAACTGATCACAACATGTACCTAATTTATCCTCATTTATCCCAATTAGCATCAAACCCCGCCGCCCAAACTAAGCAAATACATGGATGCAAATCGCAGCTTGGAAGGTGTGCCTTGGCTGCGTGGTATTTTGCGAAAACATGCTCCAAGGGGTCTGTGGAGTTCGCTAGTTCGTTTTTCATTTTACCACCTGTTGATAGCTGCAACATTTATACATCCACCGAGGCAGGATTCATCAAACATGTTTAACCTCCAAGCGTTGGGCCATGTATAGACAAACTCTAAGAACTGGGTCAGGAGCATGGTCCAGGCATGTCACCAAGATTTGTTGACTATCTGATACAAGCAGTCTGAACGCTCGACATATGCTGGACCTAGCCAATCCACGTCAAGCCAAGCTGCGTGTTGTCAATTTCGCCTGCATCTTTCAACAAGTCCTTGGACTGCAAAGGACTTGTTGAGATATAAACTGAGGGTGGTGGCACGGGATTCCAAAATGGGTGTGTCGGAAAATAGCGTACCCCTAAACCCAATGGTTAATGATCATTATCCCATATTATCCCTATTAAATGGCTATAATTGGGAATATACCCTATTTTCAGACAAACCCAAAATGGCTCAAGAGCCAGTCAAACACAGATCCACTGAGCACCGAGGATCCACCGCCCTTGTGGCGAACGATACCAACAACTCCGGCAACGGCCGGCAGTCATCGGGAAGGTAACCTGTGGGGAATGCGTGGCAACAACGCCTGTGCCGTGGGTTCTGCCCTGCAGAAAGTTAAGATTGCGATGCAAAATCCTCAAGTTGCATGGAAAAATCACGCCACAACACCATGATTCTCCATTCAGTCTGTCATAGGCCTAGGCAAATTGTTTGCACCATTCCGGAAAATTGCTGCAGTTGTTGTTGCCTCGAAGCAAGATTCTAGCACGAAAACCCAGATTTGCCAGCAGGATGCGACTTCGAACCCCTCCTTGATCGACAAGCAACAGCGGGAAGACCAGTCGTATTGTTTTCCCATGGTCACCTGAGAAAGGAACGCAGTTGCGGCACTTCAAGCACCGCCCTTGGCACAAAATTAGCGCTTAGCATGAATCATCATCAAATCAACACTGTATCTGCCACATTGTCATTCAGAGATTTCAGAGTGGAATCTGTGGAAATTTTGGGCCACATATCCGTCATAATTCCTCTCAAACAATCCAAACCGGCGCCAATCTCATCACTAGTCGCCAGCTCCATCATCTAAGTTTGTCTGTACATAGGTCGCCCTGGAATCCGATGGTATATAATCATTGCTCATATGATCTACCATTTTACAGGTACCCTCTGGTAAACTAACATAGCTATGGAAAATCACAATTTTTAATGGGAAAATTCACTATAAATGGCCATTTTTAATAGCTATGTTAGTTTACCAGAGGGTATACCTGGTATATACCCACATTTTTAGACACACCAATTGACACCCATCTTGCATCATCTTGCCCAACCCTCCACAGCGGTCACGGATGTTCAAGGCGCCCATCTTAGCTTTTCAATCACGGAGAGGCTGCTGGGGTCGGGGCCTCACAAGAGCACACGTGGGCCGCCAAAGCCTTGATCCTGACAAGCCCGTACCAAATCACATGCTAGGTCCTAACTAGCGCCTCCTGAGTCACTTCAATCAGCCCCATCCCCATATGTGACTATAAATCAACACTAGATGTCGCCGATTTTACGTGTGCCTGTTGCTGCTTGCAGCCCTAATTAGATCATAATATAAGACTTATGGAGTTCCTGACGCCCCACTTGTGTTGGTCACCCGGATGAAACCAGCATGTCTAAAAATCCAAAAAAGGCCACAGATGAACTTAGCCCCAGGTGCTGTCTTCGGACATGTCGAAAAACTTGGCCAAGCCTTCCTGCAGCCACTCGCCACTCTCCGGTGCCTCTGTAGCTGACGGGTTTGGGCACTGCCAAGCTTTGGGCCCTGCCGGTTGCTGCCCCATTGGTGTTATATCACAAGAGCACTACCACCCCACCAGTGGATGGAATGCGCAACAAACTGCACCATGGTTCCACATGGTTCCCGGGGTCCTGTCCCCATCATCCCCACCACGGCCTCGGCCGGCCAAAGATTGCTGCGATTCGGCGGCGTCGCCCAGTCGCAGATCAGGGCGGAGAGCAACTGTGCCTGGTCCTGAAAGCCTCGAGCGCCAGGATGGAGATTTGACCCGACCATCCCTGAGAATGGGATCAAATTCTAGGGGAAAATTGCAGATTTATAGGTGATTTGCCAAGTAAAAATGCTGATGGTCCATAGCTATGTTGGAAATGGGAAGAGGGAAGATTGGGATTGGAATGTTCCAGATATCATCGAGATACATGTTGCCTGTAGGCGTCTCTTCTTGCAACCATTAACAATACATTGAGGTCAGCGACCAATGGGTTTTTGGACCTAAGGAAAAACAAACAAGTCTTGGCTCAGGGGCTCCCCCATCATGACGCAGTTAAGATGCTCAAGAGACCTGGGATGAGGTAGGCATCCCCGTCCACTGCGTCAGACACTAATCCTGAGATTGCCGGCTGAGAAATCTGAGAAATGTTGGACAGGTAAATCATGAAGAAATGGTTCAAATGATGTCACTAAGTAAAGTGGTGAAATTGCACAGCAACCCAGAAATGAGAGCAATGTGGCAATGCCAATGACAACAACCCCCATGTTTTCCATTTTTTTTAAATAATGACATGATAAAATCAGGCATAGGGTGATGTATTTCCCCAAAGCAACCCCGCCAAAAGAATAGAAAAGTCCAACCCATTTACTATCCAAAAAATAGTGGCAAAGTAGCCTCCAAAAAAAAATAATAATTCATCACTTCTTTGTCAGGATCTTTGGGGGGGTTACTATAATACATAAAAACTATCCTATCTTTATAATTAATGTGGTAAGCTGGCAAACCCAATTCTAATCTATCCCCAATATCAATCAATATAATATCACCTATCACCATCTTTGGGTGCTATAAACTATCCCCAAATGGTAGGTTTATGGCATTAAAGATCACTGAAGCAATGTTATAAACCACCCATATTGATGCTTGGAATCCCACCCATTTTTGAATGCTGAGTCATTGGGGACGCTGGATCCGATTGCTCTACCAACATGATATCATATGTATATATGTGTGTGTGTATAACATTACATAGCTATCATATGACCATCAAGATATGGGTAGTTCATGAAAATTACCCTCTGGTAATTTGTTACGTAGCTATTGAACATGGCCATAGAAATAGTGAGTTTTCCCATTAGAAATGGTGATTTTCAATAGTTATGTAAACGTTTACCAGACCCAGAGGATCCATGTATGGAATATTTACCTACATTGACCCCTAAAGTAATTTAAAATAATCCCAATGTAGGTAAATATTCCATACATGGATCCTTAGGGAGAGGGTACTTTACTAGCACCATTCCCAAGTTGCCAAGGCCCTGGCACCCTCCGCCACCGAGCATCGGTAGATCTCTCCGTCCCTCAGCCGTTGACAGCGCGGATCGCTGGAGGCCTCCGTGAGCAGCTCGCCCGCGAGGCCCGAGAGCTGGGAGGAACGCAGCGACTCCAAGTCACCTGGTGGGAAAATGCTGCATTTCACCGGTGAAAATAATGGAAATATAGTGGAAATATAGTGAAAATATGGGAAAATGGTGGATTTCACCCGTGAAAACTAGGATTTCACCCCTGAAAATGGTGATTTTCATCCATGAAAAGTAGGATTTCACCAGTGAAAACGGTTGAACATTGATCTCCATGGCTGCAAAATTCCTGAAGTACATGGATGATAACTGGACAAATCTAGAAACGGAGGATTTTATCGATTGTCATGTTTGACGGCCGATTTCGGTGACCAATGACAATTGGGACTTCACCAGTGGTCAGATAGTGGATTTGAATGGAAAAATGACATGATTTCACCATCCAAAAGTACGCAAAAAATGGATTGATTTGAGGGAAAACCAACAGGCAAACCATGATTTGACGGCCAAACATACAGGGTTCTTCCTCACAAAAAAAAGACGTTTTTTTTGCGAAAAAAATCACCCTCCAGGTTTTTCAAACCATCCATGGGATCAACCGTGTGTTGGTAACCAAATTCACATGGACAAGCACCCCTTGGCTATTCAACATTATTCAACATGGGTCATTGTCCAACCATGAGGTATCTCATCTATAATTGCCATTCAAAGGTGATGTCCAATAGCCCCAAAATGGGACATTTACCAATCCCTGTGATTCAACTATGCACTTCCCACCCTTCGATCTCAACTGGGTTCCACCTTCATCAAAAGACAAGTTGCGCACGCTACGCCACTGGGAGTCCAGTTCATGGTAAGCATCACTTGTCATTACCTTGTGGGATCATTCAGGTGTGATGGCCCGAGCCTAGCACAAATGGTGCAACTTAGTCTGTCTCAAGCTCCTTCCAATGCACAAACACATGTTCATGCGTATGTCAGTAAAAGGATGGGATGGCACCCCCGTGCTGCTATGTTTCTGTATATGAATCCTGGCGATCAGTGTCTGACAGCCCATCTTTCAACATTGAAGCAAGGAGACATCATCCCATGGCCAAGGATGGAACATTATACTGGTTGGTGGTTGAGCCCTACCCCTCTGAAAAATATGAGTTCGTCAGTTGGGATTATTATTCCCAACTGAATGGAAAAATAAAAAATGTTCCAAACTACCAACCAGTATATATAGGCATACTTGAAACTTTGAAACCAATCAACTGATGAGTGCGAACAAGCTGCGTCTTCGACCCACGATTTCTGCACCACTCAGTCGCAGTCAGTATGGGTCCACTCAGTTCGCCATCCATGATCTGATGTGACATTGCCACAAAAAAGCAGCTGCTGTTCATGCTGTTCCATGCACTACCTGGCACTGGCAACATTAACAACTACTTCTAGGCTCTAGACTGGCACCTGCATAATATGCTGACAGTACCGAGCGAAAATGCTGACATGTCCGAGGTTCTAGATAGTTCTAGGGCCGGAATTCCCGACATGTTCTCCATATATTTCTTCCCTCTTCATATCGTTTGACTCCTGCATCTTGCAGAAATGGGATTTGCCAACGGTCTGGAATGAGTTTCACCTTCCCATATATGAGCTACACATCAAAGCAAGTTGCTTTAAAAGATTCTGCAATAAATGCGGACATGGGTGCCCTATTGGGGATCCTTCTCCGCATTCTCTGAGGTCAAAGCTGCAGTCGCTTCAAGATCTGCCACACCAGAAGCCAATGTTCAGTTTTAAGTGTGATTGAGAAGAGCCCAAAAACGCAAAAAACAGAGCCTATGTACGGTCAACCGTTAAGCAGGTAGTTCCACTGGCAGCTGCACTTGTAATTCAATAGGATTCCCAGCGGATGTACCTCCAACATCTTAGGAAATTTGATGTCAGCTGCAACATGCCCCGTCCAGCCAGGTGGGTTTTCCCTTCCTCAAATGGCATTTGCACGCGGCATGTCGCAGTCCGATTCACCATGCTCACTGTGGCTGTTGCTTGCGGTGGTGCTTCCAACCTGAGGGCAGCGACATTGCTGCGCTTTTCCACTTCCAAACTCCTTTCGCATCAACATCAAACGGACTAAAAATGGTGGAAATTCAATGAAAATCATGGCATTTCACCCCATTTATCATCATTTATCCATTTTTTCTTGCTGAAAACTCATCTTCCAGGGATTCCCAGTCCGCCCCACCACCAGGCACCTCTGAGTTGGAGGAACTCAGCTTCTGTGGAGCTGGTGGCAGGGGTGGCCTGTACAAAATCATACCCCAAAATGAGATGATTGGCAGAAAAAAATGAGATGAAATGGCAGCATCATTGGATGAAAATGTTCAGATTCTATCATATTTCCAGGATTTTTTTCAGGTTGTCTGAGGATGATTTGCAACACAAATCTGGGGATCATAGCAGCCCCAATAGATAGATAGAAACGTTGGAGACTTGGATAGATAATATATCGTCTATACTGGGTCCTGGGTTTGTCTGAACATAGGGCACAGCCAAATCCTATGGTTTATCCCTGTGGCTATCATCAAATTGTCCACTTGAAATATCTGGTTTATCCTATGGTTTATAATCCTATGGTTATATATCAATATTAAATTATATCATGTATAATCCTATGGTTTATCAATTTGTCCACTTTGTGGGTCCCATTTTCAGTCACCCAACTCTATGCATTAACCCAGAATCATCTTTCGCGACTGGGATCTTACACATTTCCTGGTTGTTTCTCTATGATGCCCATTTTGACAACGTTGACAATGTTAAAGAGAACCGCGCACACAAAGAACAAACAATGCTTGCTTTCCATCGTTCTTCCAGACTATTGAAGGGAAGGAAACCCCTCTTACATCCTGAAATCCCTCTTACCCTCCATCAAACATGGCAATTGAAATCCTCCCCTTTTACCCATTGGTTTGATCATAAAAAAGCCTCCAATGTCCCCAGCCCGCTGAAACACAGCCACCTCTTCACTGGCGCAACGGGAGGTGTAGGAGTTGGCGGCCTGTGCCAAGCTTAACCAGGGACATGATTAATGAGGGATTTCTGGCAGGTCTCAACAAAAATGAGATAATGATGGACCTAAGCATTGGGTTAGTCACTGTTAGTCCCCATTCTCCAATGCTTACATACTGAGACATACTGGATGGACAAGATCCTGCACCAGTTTGTAACTAATGGTAACTATAAAACGCTGTAAATAATGGGGTTATAATGGGATCAATCATCTACCAACTGGTGCCATATTTCTTCCATCCAAAGTGCTATGCAACTGTGTAATATATATATACATATATATATATAAGTATATCATTATATATATATACACTGGATTCTTGAAAGGTCCTCAAGTTCGGCCCATGCCCCAAATGTCCATAACATCACCTATGGCACTCATCAACATTCAAGCCCTGCCCAAAGGGCGACATTCCAAAACAAACCGCATTAAAAAAAAAAAGAAGAAAAAAAACATTGAAAGAAAAAAAAATGTATGAAACCATCCAAATTCAAGATCCATGACAGTATCCTCATTCATATCCATTTCTCTCCTACCAACCTAACCTATGGCCATCTTTGGAGGAACATCTGGTCACGCACCTTCGCAGAGTGCAGCTTCCGTTCTCTTTCGCGGCCTGGAGCTTCAGTAGCTTTGCGGCCCTTCTTTTGTCCAAAAACTGTGCTTCCCGATCATTTCGATTCATGAGTACGGGGCCCAGGAAAATATAGGAAAGGGTCCCCCCCTATGATTTCAAAGAGAGATTCACTTGTCTATTTTTTGGGGGCCTAAAATCCATCCAACTCCAAGGGTTATACTGTAGCCATGTAACCCCTCTCATATCCACCCATTTGCGCCGCTAGGAAACCTTGGTTTTCCCATGTTTTCCCCTTGTTGCCCTGGGTATGCCACAACTCAACCGACCAGCGGCCTGTAGCCGTGGCTGAGGCTTCTGTTTCTGCGCCATGTCCACTGCATGGAGCGTCGCTGCGGTTAGACTCAAGCCCACCTGGCTGCAAGAACCGCCACTGTGCCTTTATTGTGACTCTATGTGACTCTTAAGCAGAACTTTTGGCATAAAAAGATGCCATCAGAATCATATTGTTTGGGCATTTGATACCTGAATAAATTCCTGAATACATACAGTAAATAAACACACTTATAATATATATATATATAATTATATATATAACTATATAGATTCGTATAGTAAGTGATAGATCTGATCATACTGTACCAGTCCGTCTGCCCTCGTACCAAACGGGCCTGGATCAAGTACCAGGGACTTGCTGCTGGCCCCTCAGCTGTGAGTGACGCTTCCTGGTCACCAGCATACCCTCCGGTATTTTCTCAACATAGTAACATAATGTAACATAGCTAAAAAGGCTAAACATGTTAACATCATGTAATATACCTATATATATATTATATATATATATCCAAAACAACCAGTTTATAATCATTTATAGCTGATGTACCTACTAAATATGGATTATGTACCTGGTGTAGCTACTAAAATTATACCCATATATTATATCATATAGCTATGTGAAATTTTGAATTATATACAAAATGGCTAGCCGAGCTGAACATCAGCACGTTGATGATGTTGATTGCTCAAAGGCATCATGACAGGGAAACTCCACTATGATGTTAAGGGGCTACCTGGACATTTGCAACTTAAATCGCCATCATCCTTTGTGTAGACTTTCATCTACTTCCCATACCATGCTCAAACTTGCCCCTAAATACAAGTCATTTTGCCATACTTGCCGTGCTTGCAATCACAATGAATGACCACAAAAAGAAACACATTTCCAGTGGTTCAATAGTTGTTCAAACAATTTCAATCCCTTGAAATTCCGAGTCAGTCCGATGGTACTAAGGTCTGATAAAACTGAACCTCTATATGAGTCTATATGCCCAATGGTGCTTCAAATTGTTCTCATACCCATTTAAATCCACACCGACTCAAACTCTCATATTTCATTTCAAACTATACCCTCAACCAATCAAAGCGAGCAGCTAGCAATGGCACCATCCCTCCCATTTCTATGATGTTCACGATGGATTTTCCAAGATGTTCCATGTTTTCCTATGGCTTCGCGGATTTCCAGCCAAATAACCTGGACCAGGGCCAGCATTGCCAGCATGGAAAGGCCGGGTGCCAAGGCGAACCAAGACGGCACCTGCCAAATGGATCATCTTTCATATTCCTGGTTGGTGGTGTGAACCCCTCTGAAAAATATTAGTCAGTTGGGATGAGTATTCCCAACTGAATGGACAAATAAAAAATGTTCCAAACCACCAACCAGTATTAGGTTTTGACCCATGCCATGTCGTGGGGTTGAACATGTCCATTTACCAGCTCAAATTCTGGTTCATATTTAGATGGTGGGTGTGTTATGATATGTCCTTTTACCAGCTGAAAATGAGGAGGTTAGGGCGTGGAAAAAATCAGTTGCGGAATCCTGAGACTCTCCCATTTCCCACAGACTGTTTCAGCTATATATTGAAATCAATTTCCGCCCAAGTTCCACCATGCAAGCAGGGCCTTTCTCTGCAGATAGGGTTTACCCAGCTGCAGCAAGCAAAGGCAAGTTACGCAGGCAGGCATAGACCTCAAGCGCTGGCGCCAACCATGAAGCTCCCGGAGGCATGGTTGGAATCCCAGCGATTTCTGAACAAATCTGGTGAAATTGAAAATGGTTTTTGCATTTGGTCACTGTAATTACGTTACATTATGTTCAACTGAACTTTGGAATGGCCCCAACGTTCAATATGTTGTCCTAAAAATGTTTGGTAGTTACTGGCAGTTGTGCTTTAAAAAGGAAGGTTTGCTATTGCATTTCATGTGTCTTTGGCAAACATGGGAGGCATGCAACAGCGGACACATCAGTTGAGGATCATCCCATCTTTTCGGAAAGTGGAAGATCTGAATTCACCCATATACATCCTTATACCCAAGAGATTTCCACCTATTTCAACTATAGACCCAACGTTTCAGGGCTTGGGGGACCATATCATCACTTTCTACGCCATCCATGACTCCGACCCAGTGCCGTGCCAAGCGATCCAGGCGGCTCGGAATCGATGAAACTCTTCCAGTAGGGCACGGCCGGGAAAGGATCACCCCACATCCTGGGCGGAAGCACCATCACCGCCATCATTCAAATATGGTTAATATATGGTTATTATATATGGGTAATGATGGTTAATAATAATCTGGTTGGTGGTTTCAATCCCTCTGAAAAATAAAAAATGTTATATAGTCAGTTGGGATGATTATATATTCCCAACTGAATGGGGGAAAAAAAAAGTTCCAAACCACCAACCAGGATACAAGAGGTCCACTTAGATCATCTTAGATCCACATAGTGACTTAGTAGCCCCCAAGGCATGGGAACACATCAGGGTTTGCCTGAAAATCGGGGACCCCATTCAATAGCCAAATCTTCACCATCATTGTCATCGCGTCCTTTTATCACGTCTCATTGAAATGGTCACAACTGGGGGATCAGTGGGATCAGTCCCCAACTTTCAGACACACCCATATCCCCATACCCTCTGGTAATGTAACATAGCTATTGAAAATGGCCATAGAAATAGTGAGTTTTCCCATGAAACATGGTGATTTTCCATAGTTATGTTAGTTTACCAGAGGGTAAAACCCATTAGATCCCATTAAACCACCATATTCCCATAAATTCCCATTAGATCCCATTAAAATGTTGAGTTGCTTCATATTTAACTTTGCTGGTTGAATCCCAGGTCATCCATGCTTTGAACGCATCAAGCTGATGATCATAACGCATCCCGGTGGCCAAAGAATCACCAGCAGCACCTGAGCAAAAAACGGGGGAAGTTGCAGACCTCGTGGATCCTCTGGGAAGCTGCAGAAAACAAGCATGTTTAATATAAGTAAAATCATGGTAAATCATGGTAAATCATGGTAAATCATGGTAAATCACCAAAGATCATCTATAATTCTATAAATGGGTGATTGTCCACAGCTATGACAGCTATGACCAGAGGATAAATTCTCTGACAAATGGGCCACTTTCCACAGCAAGGTTGGATTGTGATAGGTTGTGTACTTTTGATGTGTGGCATCTTCTCCATTCAGGCACTCAACAGCTTCCGTATCTTCGATTGTCACAAGACAAGGTGGGACTTAATAATGTCGACCTTGAGCAGCAGCATGGCTACTGTAGATCTTCTGCCATAAGCATCAGCCGGAGAAAAAACAAAAAAAAAATCCCAGTTCTCAGCCCATCAGAACAAAACACGAGAGAGATTGAAGACTTAGGACACCATCCACAGAGATGGCATAATCCTAATCCGCATCAGTGACCATCAGCTAATGATCCAGCCTCTGCTAGATTTGCTTCTTCCTGGCTTAGGAATGACAACTCATGAGCAATCAAACCTTGCCATAGAATAACCACCATTGTTCGATGATTCTCCTGTCAAAAACTGGGACACCTACCAATCATTTGGTGGCAACTTTTTCTTTTGCAGCATACTTCAATCCTCCTGCGCATGGCGTGATAGGCAGCAACGGGCACCGTTATGCCTGTCACTTGGGGAAGCACGAGGTAGCGTGCCATTCCCCAGCATCCTCCGAAACAGCTGCTGCGTCATACAACAACGACACTACCAAGAAACAAAGTCTAAGCAACAAAATCCGCAAACAAAATCTGTGGAAAATGGATCTTAATTAGATAATAATAGCTTTTTTGAATGTATTGTATTCCAACCAAAATAGAATGCAGGCTTGATCCTGTTCAAAGAAGCTGGTTCTCCATCAGGAAGCTAGTTACTTCCTACTTGTCACCCGGCTTTCTGGGCGCTTTATTGACACGCCCAGACCGGGCGTGTAAGGAGCCCAATCAGGGCAGAGCTTGAGGATTCTTTGGCGGCCAATCCTTGGTTTCAGATGGTTTCAGCATCACTTCCACAAGGAGAACACGGATGAGAACACGGCGCCCCAAAAACTTACTGGTGCTAAACGTAGGGAATGGATGGGTTGCTGGGGGTTGCTGGGATTCTTGATAGTTAGCCAGTGGATCATTCCCGAAAATTCCCTGCTTAAAACGCACCAGTAAGTTGGCCATCCGACCACGACCAGCTTTGCCAAGCTTCCATGGGCATACTCTGAAGCTCAGGAAACCTCAGATTCGGCCACCGATGGGGAAACTGTTCCATCAAGGCTGACATCCGGGGAAGTTTTTCGCTGCAACTTGCTGGGTTTTTTTGCGGTCGATCTGAAGATTTAGACCTTAAATTTACCCTCTGGTTATGTCACAATAGCTATTGAAAATGACCATTAATAGTGGATTTTCCCATTAAAAATGGTGATTTTCAATAGCTATGTTAAATTACCAGAGGGTAGATCAAAACTGGTTGAAACGATCCAACATGATCCAGGGAATCGTTCCCAATCGTTCCCAATCAGACTGCATCCAGCAGTGGCTCAGTCAATGTCACCTTTGAAAAAACCTTTGGCAAGACGCCATCTGGCAAAGTTCTGCGGATTGTAGTTCACTTCACCTTTCGCCATCCTCGGACACCGTGACACCGTTCGGGGGGCAACTGCTATGACCCGGTAGATGTTGAAGGCCAAAAAACAGGTTGGCCTAGGATATGAAACAAGACCAAGGGACCAAGGAATGGACCTGAACCACCTTTTGAACAGCAAAAGTGGATCTGCGCAGTTGCTGGTTTCAACCCCCCTCGGCCGCTGCTAATCAACCTGGCCCCCACTTCCAACACCATTGGCGGCCAAATCAAACGAGCTGCATGTGCATGATGATGCCATACCTCCAGCGTGGTTTCTGGTGATGATCAAAGGGTTACAGCCGTGGATTCTGTTCCAACATCTGCCGCAATATTCACTCACTGAAATTGTGCTAAGGAGCCCAAGGCATAGTTGATCATACTTCATCAAATGGGCATGGGTCGAAAGTAGGCATCCAAAAAATTGGAGAGTTCATTTCAAATCTAGCGCAATTTCAATTCTAGCATGTTTCATCCCAAAAAATGGCATTCCCAGGTACCATAGTTTAAAATCAACTTGCGAACCATTTTCCACTAGCACAAAAAGACCACGCTGCTGATGTTCGCTGATCATCGAAGAGCGCGAAGGAGTCATCGACCAAACCTGCAAAGTGATGATGATACAACTGAGCGCTGGTTAGAGGGGTCTTGAAGTCTGGAGCGAACAAAGAATGTGGCTTTCTTTTATATATATATATATAAAAATAAATGGGTCAATTAATGACTCGAACACGGTTTTCTTAAATGGATCAATGACATAATGACTCATCTCAAGATTCAAATGGCAGGAATTAAAAATGAAGTGACAAAGGTAAATTGGCAAACCCCCTGAACAAAATAGATGTCTCAATATGTTGTCTAAGTATGGTTTTTGGATGTTATGTCTAAGTATGGTTTTTGGATGTTTTTGGCTATAAAAGTCGGGATCATTGCAAGTCATGTGACGCCAGCCCCAGAAACAAAAAACGCAGAAGTGAACTGCGGCCAAGGCTCAGTCTTATCCGCCCAGAACCTTCAGTTTTTGACGGATGAGTTGAAAAAAAAAAGGGATTACGTGCGTGGCTTAAGAAGGAAGAAAAAAAAAGGAAAGACACTATTTTAAAAAAAATGACAAGGAACAGCACTAATCTGTCTTGCATGGGCGAAATCCGCACCGCTCCGGTGGGTGTAATGACACCTGCGCAGGATGGCCAAAACATCCCCCCTCCAAAATCCATCCAACTCCAGCATCTTGAACTACCTTCCACACAACTACGATCCTCGTTTTTCGACATTTACCCACGACTTGCCTACGGATAAACAATGATGAACCTTGGCTTCAAACCGTTTTAACCAGAATGTTCACCCCAAACAAACAACAAACAATCAAACAAACGACCAACAAACAATAAAACAACACATGTTGATACTGAACACACGCCAAATTGTCGCAGCAAGTTCGACATGTTCGACCCATCTCCAGCATGTTGGGCTTAACGGCCTTCGAGCTGCAGGACACCGCCCTGCTCTTCTCGATAGTTGGGATTGGCAAAATAGATTGCCACCAACTTGCCTTGTAAATGGAGGCCAGATCGGTGATGGGTGGTGGTGTTCAGTGACGATGGTCTTGATGGGAATGACTTGGATCAGGATGGGGTGAGGCTGATGGATGGTCCGGTGTCGAAAAGCTGGGAAAAGTATTGGATCCTGCATAGCTAACCTTCATTGGGTCATAGTATGCAGATGCCGGGAAGTGGGGTACGCGTTGAGAGGCTCAATTCATCTCAAACCCATACATATATGCTGGGATGGCAAAAACAAAGGCAGCTTGGTAAATCCATCCCCCAATTAAAAACATCTTGAAAAGTTCATTGAAAAGGGTGATATATAAACCTTCCTCGACTGGAGGTTTATTTCATAGGTTTATTAAACCATGCCATCCAAGGCACGTGGGTCTCGGACAAATCCTTGCTCAGTATTCCAGCCAAAGACATTGCTAACTCGTCTGTCATAGCGAGCACCTTGTCCACACAAAACGAAGAGCTCCGAAATGCCTGGACGATGAGTCGCAGCGTGCGAGGAGATTGTTACTCCACCTCCAGAAAAATCAACCCATGGCATCATGGACTGAACCCACATCAGAAACGAACAATATCAGTTGCCATTTTGCATTTCAAAGAATTAAATTCCTACTCTCATTTTCTTTGTTCCACTTCTTCAAGATGTCAAGCCCCCGCTGCCAGCGGTTTTCGGTCTGTGCGCCTTTGGTGTTCGACAGCCCGCTTTCGGTGAGTTCCCCCAAGGGCTGCGCAAAGGACACCAGCAGACTTCGGGTGAAGTTCACCACGGTGGGTGCCACCTCATACCTAGCCGCTGGAGCCATGCCATGCCATCATGGAATGGGGATGGTTTTGTGGGATTTGGATAGAATATCCACGGCATAACTATGTCATAACTATGGCACTTTTGGGGAAACCAGCCCAAAATATCCAAAATGCCAAGTGGTGTAGCTTATGACTGTTGGGTTTGCCACACTACTTAATCGCATCCAAAAACGATAGAGATTCTGCTGCACATGCTTCTGCAGTTACAGTAGTTTGTCGTTCTCAGGCCCACTTGTGGGTGCAAACCTCCCGTGGTATCCATGTAATGTGGGTAAAGGAATAGTACACCATCCCCAAATTTACCATAACAGGGTAGTATAAACCATCAAAAAATGGGTGGCTTATTAATCGTATTATATATTACTTTACTAACATTGAATCCATCATGCTAAGTCCTAGGTGCTGATTCTCAATCAAGCGTTCCATCTTTTCTTCGCCACTTCTACCTTTGATCCGGTAGCGAAATCGATGTTCTCTGTCCTGATTGGTGATTCCTCAGCGCGTCGCCAACGTCTCATGTCAGCCCTGCACAGGCCAAATGGCCAACCCTAAACCCCTGATATCCCCTGATGACCTGATGTATGCATTGCCATATGTTGCCATCACTGAAGTGGTGCGTCAAGATATTTAAAAAAAAATGATAATTGAGCAATTTAAAGGTATCCCAATCTCATCCAATCTCTATGGGTCAGTCAGTGGTTTCAGCCTTCCCAAAAATCATACCATACGCTGCTTTATTGTCATCACAAGTCGGGTCATTAAACAAGAGGAGCTGAGGCAATCATACAGCACTTCATGTACCGCAACTTCAATGCAACTTCTAACCAGTGCTTGGGTACTGGGTACTTTTTGGGAGCTTCATTTTAACAAGCTTCGGTATGGCCCGACTTTAAACTGCGCTTCGGACTCAGGCTCCTCCTCAAACCATCCCCTGTCAAACATGCTCTTCATCTCATCTCTGATCTGGTCTGGGTAGCCATTAGCGGAACCACCCAGGAAACCATCCACTTGCGAATAGCCGTACTGATCAAGTTGTCTGAGAATTGCTTGCCTGGTTCATGCTCTTGAGGCAAGCAAACATAGCCCTGACGTACTGACAGCATCTTTTCCAATAACATCAATAACACACAAAAAAATGCTAGAAAAGCGTCTTAAGACCAAACAAAACACTTGCGAATCCGAGTTGCATATTGCTCAAGACCACATAAGACACTCGCGATCCAATCTGCGTGGACTGAATGTCCTGTTTCTGCTCCTCCGAAATGGGTGTGGGCCCAAAACTCGCCTGGCGCCTCACCCGGCCCCGGCCCCTCAGCAGGGGCAGGGCCATGGCTGCCCCCCATGGAGCCCACGGGGTGTGGCCATGGCCAAGGGATCCCCTGCCACGGCAGCCCCGGCAGGGCCCGGTTGGGCGGCCCAAAACACCGCGGACGCCAGGGACGAAGGTGGGATCCAACGACATGGCCCGGGAGATCCCAGAGATCGAGCTGAGAAGCTGCGAGAAGCTGCGAGATCTCTGAGCTGATGGGAATTTTTCTGGGAATATTGGTAGATATTGTTTTTTTATCGATAAAAAAAACAAAATCAATGCAGGTTTGACTCGGTTTGACCATCCCAAACTTACTTTCTTCTGGTGCTTTCTCAGCTCTGTGCCAATCACTGCTCAAGTCGACACGATGGCCAGATTGGTTGTTTCGACTGCCTCTTTGCAGCCATGGCACCAGGAGGCCTTGAAAAGACTGACAGGCTTGAAGAACGTCAATCCTTGAGTTTGGAGAAGTTGGATCTATTTCTCTGACGGTTAGTAGCTTCAAGCAATATTTATCGTGGGATGTTGGTGGAGATAATGGGATATCATAATATCATTCAACATTATCCATCTTTCAGGCATACCATTATATTCAAGTTGACATGGCATAGTTCATAGACTTTCAGGGCGACCTTACTCAATGTGACCCTGGTATTTGGTGAATTTTTGGTACATAAACTCTAAAACTCTTTAAAACTCGTTAAAACTCGTTAAAACTCGTTAAAACTCTTTAAAGCTCTTTAAAGCTCTTTAAAGCTCTTTAAAACTCTTTAAAGCTCTTTAAAACTCTTTAACACTCTTTAGAGCTCTTTAAAGCTGTTTAAAACTCTTGAAACATTTAAAGACATGCTGACATACTTTAAAATGTTACATATTTTTAAAGAGTTCTACAGTTAAATTAAAGTTGGGAAGGTTAATTCATGTTCATTCTATCATTGGGATTGGAAACTTCTTGCACAAATTGAAGTCTATAGAGTCTACTTTATTTTTTTAGAGTTGCCTTTAACATTTTTAAGTGTGGAACCTCTGGGGTGCCCCAAAATGAGCAGTTCACCAGTTAATTCAAGGGTGTGATGCCCCACCTCTAAAATTCTTTAGAAAATGAAAGTGGATACCCCTTGGGAATGCCAAAATAACCATCCGGATGTTAGAATTGTTGGTTTTACATGTTTTCCGCTGAAGGGGGTCACATAAGAGAGGTCTGGGGGGGTTCCTATGAATAGTTAATATATCAAATCGTTAGTGTTTCATGCTGTTCTGGCTCGTTCTGGGATGGGTCTTGGTTGGGTCTTGGTTGAGATCACACATCCCAAATGAATTTCTCACTGGACAATCATTGTTCACGGAGGGATGGAAAGCAGCGCATTGAAACCACGATTCAGGTGCAAATACAGAAACAACACAGCAGAAATGGTTGGTTGTGGGGATCACAAGCAACCTTGTTTCCCAGGTTGGTTGACAAACTGACATAAACTGAAGTTTCCATTCAACCTAACCTTCACGTACCTTCACATACCTTCACAACATCCTGGAACGACCAAGCAACGGAGCAGCTGGTTGCGCCACGGCCATCACCACCTCCGCCACCGCAGCTGTCCCCACCTGCCCCAGCGCCGCCATCGCCCCAGCGCCGTACCCAGCTGCCGCCGCTGCTGCGGCCGCCGCGGCCGCAGCCACGGTGAGGTGACGACGAGAACGGGCCAAGGCGAGGGGCAGGAGGAAGGCCTGGCAGAGTTGGTGGAGTCATTCTATAACTATCATCTGGGTTGGGAAACTCTTAGTAGCTCCTTGGCTCCCCATTTGCTATATTTACTAGGGAATATAGACATTTCTAGCTCCAAACCGCTCCTGCCAAACCACTGGGTAGATAAAGAACACGAGAATATTAATTAGCAATTTAATCTAATCATATCTAACTTTGTTATATTGGCAGAAAATGGAATCCCCTGAAACATCTACATGACAAGCAAGGATCATCATCGCAATTCTAGATAGAACGCAAGCGATAGCACAAGTCAGCCCAAAAATCGCGTATGCGAGTACATGATGATTGGCAATTATGATAATTACCCTCTGGTAGGCAAATATCGGCATGGGAAGGATTCTTGTGTATGGTCCGATTTTAATCCGAAGAAACATAGGGCCAGTACCGTTTTTTCTAATGCCTTGCTCCACCAACAATGTGGCTTTACCTCACCAAAATGTGCGCCATTGAATTGCATCAAAACAAGAGTTGGAATTGGAATTGGGTCAAGAAACATTGAGCTTGAAACGTGCTACTCACAGAAATAGCTCATGCCCACGGGAAATGAGGAAACATGGGCTTGCGTACCAACTTACTATCTTGAGACCTGGCTTCCAACAATGGGAGCCTAGTTTCCAGTTGCTTCCTGAAACTGTTCCCTTTTATATTGAAAACGGTGCGGGCCTGGGTGTTCCAAAGTAAGGTGTAGGAGACAGGATCCAGCGTAGCCAGGCTCAAAAAGCTCAGCCAAAGGCTCAGAGATTGGAAGGCTCCTGAGGACCCACGCGAGTGAATAAGGCATATCGTAGAACTAAATAGAACCAACCATGATCGATGCCCTCTGGTAATTGAACATAGAAATTGAAAACGGCCATTTATAGTTGATTAACCTATGACCTATGAGACATGGTGATTTTCCATGGCTATGTTAGTTTACCAGAGGGTACATGATTATCCTAAGGGCAGAAACCAAATCACCCAAAATCACCGAAGAAGAACGAGCATTTCAAAAACGACATATGGACGCCGGATTTAATGGGTGATTTCCCAAAACAATGCTGACCAGAGGAAACTTAGATTTTTTCCCTCATCCCATGAAAAATCATGAAACTACAAAACAGAACCTGTTCCAGCATCCAAACAGCATGCAGCAACCTGACTAATTCGACGCTCGCCTGCCAAAAGCATCCACCACCACACAGGCCACTGCTCAAAGATTTGAGCCTGACACCTGGGATTGCACTTGAGAATTGGGAAAGGGGATACAACTGGGTGACCGGGGTGAATCATTCGCAAAATCATGCAGAAACTACAATTCATTCGCAAACTGCTGGACAGTTGTCAATGATCACTCTTTTCTGCATGGTGGTTTTAACATGTCTTGGTCCATTCCAAAGAGATGAGCCATCTCAACCAATATCTGAAACCAACAACCAGGTTTTGAGCTTCATCCCCCAGCTGCGGCTGGAAAAGGCCCCATTGAGTTCCATGATTTCCCAGCTATACACCTCCATTTATCCTTACGATTTCCCAGCTAGCTATGTTTGATTAACTAAACTTTTTGCCATTCTATCCCATCAACAAAACAACTAAAAATCCCATTAGACCCTAAAAAAATCCCATTAGACCCCATAAAAAATCCCATTAAAAACAACATTAGATGCCATTCAATCATATTAAATCCCTATTTGTTGATGGTTAAAACGGTTAAACCATGCAATCCCAGGGAGATCTCTCATCCCCTTTCTGCCCAGGGACGGACATGCCATCAGCTGCTGCAAGGTGCCAGGTCCAGCAAGTCTGCGGGAAGCCAATAGGCCTGGCGATGCATGCGATGGGGCTGCAACGGCTTTTTCTGGATTGGCTCAAGGGAAAACATATGGGAAAACAAGATATATACAAGGTGGGGCCCCCTAGTTATAAGTTGGTTTATAAACCCCATTAACTCTAGTTATAAGTACCATAAACCATAGTTATTGCAGTTATAAACCAACTTAGCTATCTTGGGGGCACCACCTTGTAATATTTATATATATATATATATTATATATGCTGGTTGGTGGTTGACCTACCCCTCTGAAAAATGATGGAGTGAAAGTCAGTTGGGATGATTATTCCCAGCTGAATGGACAAATAAGAAATGGTCCAAACCACCATCCAGTAGGTTTTTACACCAAAGATCGAGGTTATCGGTTGTCTGGCAATTTGACCTTCCATTAATCCTGAGAATCGTGGGGAATCGCAACGCGAATGTGCTTTTTTCTTGGCTGGAACTGGTGAGCCAAAAAGACACCACTCCAGAAATCCCAGCATGGCCAAATAAATGACTACAGTACAGTACAGCACTCTGGGATGTAAGCGGAACTCTTGCCCTGCCTGCCACAACTGCTTGAACTGCTGATGCTGCCTGGGTGGAACTCGGCTGTGCCGAAAGAATTCCAAGAGTTGGAGAGCAACTCCCTTTTGAGACAAAGCGATGTTCATGATTCACCACTGAATTATGTTGAAACCCCAATTTCGACATGCTTAAATCACGTTCAATCCGAATGATGACTGGTTGAGCCGCCCGTAATTTATGGTACGCCATAACTGAAGGAACAAAATGTTGGGCTTCGAAGTTGGAGAGGCACCACCAAGTCTTTCACATAAGCCCAGTCTCAAGAGCATTGCTAGCCGCATAATGCAGTCGCAGCGAGGCGTGTTTTTGAAGCAAAATCCGGCCGCAAAACCTCCGTGTGAAGCCGTAAACCACAGATTTCACTTTTGGATGGTTCCCCTACTAAGCAATCATCATTTATGGTGAGGTCGGCCAGTGAGGCTGCTTACCCAGAAACAATATATAAATGATCTCAGATATCATTGAATAGTATACATTTACATACATTTACACCTTCACATCTATTCCACCCAACCTAGACCCTCCAAATCCTTCACCCGAAAATGGTGTAAAAGTACTAAGATTCAAGGGCAAGCCACCATTTTTTCATGTCGAGGGTACTTGGAGAGTCTAGGAACGCCCAAAGTATCAACCACCCGCCGAGGCGCGTCAAGGTGTAGGAGACCAAGAGAACGACCTACCCGTTTCCGGTTCGACCCTCGAAAATTAGTTAAGGTTTTCGAACTGGCACATTACCATTTAAAGTAGATAAATCACCTTTAAATTGGCAATTTCTATAGCCAAATAGACTAAATAAATCCGAACTAAATACGGCCATGTTCATCCATTTTCCAGTTCGCAAGCTGTTAAATTACCAGAGGTTAAGCGATGTAGTCGTTGAGCATTTTGTGCAGCTTCTTTGGAGGACAACCCGACGAACTCAAGTTACGCATGGCAAATATCATCCGATGATCTTCATCCAACTAAAGTGACACCACCAAGGCAATAGAAAATCTGGTTGATGGTTCCAACCGTTAGTAAGTAGGCTACCACTCAAAAAGTAGTTTCAGCACCTGGGAGGTTCCAACATGTGTAAGCTTAGAACCCTGCAAAAAGCTTCTTTGATCCCGCAGCTTGCTGGATTGGCCCTCAAACATCATCAAACATCCCAGCTGCAGTTGAGGTACCTCCACTCTTCCCACTGCCGCCATCCAGCCGCAGAGTGGCACCATCTTGGCACCGCGATGGAAAAGTGCGCCGGCGAAGATCTTCAGAACGATCAGCGTTAAAAGCACCTCAGAGCTCTTGAAGTTGAAATGACGGTTGTGAACAAGAATGAAGGCACCCCGAACCCCCAAAGTGGTAATTAAAGGTATTCAAAGGTATTCACATTATGGTGCATAAAACACAATTTTGTAAGGCTACTTGGAGGGTCTAGGTATGGATTGGTATGATATACATGCTCAAGCTGCGGGGTCTTGATCAAACATGACAAAATTAGTAATGGAAACACAAACATCATTAACACCAACCAACATTTGTGGATAGGACAAAATCCATTGATGTAGTGACTCCATAGTGAAACGGAAGATCCTCAACTTCCACCCCCCAGTTCCATCCAGTTCCAGCCCCAGCGACTCCGAAGACCCGCAGGAAGACGTTGGGCGGCACTGGGGCCGCCGCCACCTGAGCCGCGCTCCGGGACGTTGAGCGCGAAAAGGGTGCCAAGAGCCAAGTGGCACTCCTGGGCGGAGGGCATCCTGGACCATGGGATGAGCTAACTAGTTAAAAGGTGGGTTCTAAACCACTATAGTCACTCTCTCTCTCTATATATATATATATATCATGAGCCTGAGCGTATACCATCTATAATTAATCTATTTGCGAACTAGTTAACTAACTCCATGGCCCATCTAAGTACTTGTGAGGTGAATTTACTGAGCTTAAGATATCTCAAGGTCTTCAATTTTGCCTTAGAAAAGTTTCTAATTACATTTAATTACAGTACTCATATCTTGAATCAACGGTCTATCACTACAGATACAACGCATGATAGCAAGGGTATGCCTTTCTTGTTTTGTATCTTCATGTATCGCATTGTTTCCATCAAATATTAAAGATCAAATGCATGCTACTGTTTTGCTACTTATACTACAGCACAAGTACCTTCAAAAGCGCCATTGACCTGAACAAGAAAAAAATCAAGACACGTCTCCTAGCATCTCCTACTTGGTGGATCATCCCATTTAATAACTGATGGTTATAGCGTTATAATAATGTATAGGTTAACCCACTTAGGGGACTTGCAAGGCTTGTTTTCATCAGTTGCTACAATGGATCCTCCAAGTAGCCACCTCCAAACGAGTCTCCTGTCGCGGAAGACTTCGTGCCACAACTCGTGTTCCGCTTCCGCCGCCCGAAACATGCGCTCCCCGTGGCGTTTCTCCACAGCTTTTTGGAGTCCTGAGAGCTGCGGAGATCTTAAAATCGCTCGACAAACCTATATCAAAGTAACCAACCGACTATGACTATAATGTACTGGAATTATATACCTTATAGACATCCTTAGAATCCATTTACTGGCGTTAAACCCTTTATAACCCTTTCAACACACATTTCCGTTTCACGCCTCGGTGCCCATAGCTTCCCAGGCGAGGTGCGCATGACCTCTGTCCGCCGCGGCAGGGAGGAGATGAAGCTTCGATAGGCCGAGAAGCTGAGACTCGAGGACCTCCGCCGTGTGCGTTGGAACGGGGAGGTTCACCCCCGAAGCCCGCATCCAAAAATGGGTTGGAGGAGTTCACTGACTTATACTGACTTTAACCATCCTGGAAAATGGAGGGGTCGAGAAATTTAACATGGACTTGGAGGATTCTCATGCGATTAAGCACCCAGAATATCCCAGATTTGAGGGAGTTCGTGCCAGTTTTTCTTCAGGACTAAGGCTTTGACCATCCAGAAGATGGAGTTAACCATTGGAGTTTAGTTCATAATCCATCCAGGACTGGATTCTTAAACCAAGAAAAATGGTGATTGAACGCGACACTCTACGAGAATTTATGGGATTTATATAACCCAATGAGCTTTCTGGTGAAAATGGAACATTTAATCATCCGAAGGGATTTCGGACATGGCTGGAAATGGCACTTGCTGCCATGGAGTGGCCCATCTCTGGCTCCATTGTTTCTGGGCCCAACATATGAGATATAGCAACTTAAATTCAACATAGAATTGGAAAAACATGGAGGAACCACATGGAACCACCATCTATGTCATCCTGGCCATACTTTTCTATCTGTTTGGGAGTTGCTATAACATCAATCCAGTCAAGGCACTGAGAGGGCAAGCACGACCTGCCCACCCCAGCCAGCGACATCGCTTGTGTGGTAAACCCAACAATGAACCTCCAAACTTAGAGGATATACCATGATATACCACCCCGTTCTGGTTTATTATTATTATATATATAGCATGTTTGGAAAACGCTTAGTAGCTCCTTGGCTCCCCATTTAGGGAAGAAAAGATACCCCAACCACGTTCCTTTGCTCCCAAGCACTCTAATTACATACCTAGACCATCCCAAGTACCATTAAAACTGTGTTTTAATCCATGGTCCATAACATAACCATAACATAGTCCACCATTAATAACAAACCCATCAACATTAATCTACGACAAATCCCATAAGGTATGTGGATTAATGTACCCTCTGGTAATTTAACATAGCTATTGAAAATGGTTCGTTTATAGTTGATTTACCCAAAAAAAAATATGTGGAATTACCATGGCTATGTTAAATTACCAGAGGGTATTTCTCATGGTTTATCATCCACTTCCCGTGTCCAAATTGTCCAAGCCACGGCTTGGACAACAAGCTCTTCGCCGGCTCCGGCCACTGCTCGCCATAGTCCACCGCCTACGTGGCACGACCCGACAGGACCCGATGGAATTCCAGCGGTGACAGCTGGGAGTTGCCGAAAAAACACCGAGAAAATGGATGGGCAACGGGAAACGAATGGACATATGCTGCAAAAATTATGGAAACATATGGGATTTAGAGTTAGCTTGGATTTATAGTATCCAATCCCATCTAAACTGGCTGGCTGGTATCTGGTGAATTGTGATTCATAATCCCCACTAGAGCATGTAGCTCAAGTTAACCAATCAACGGGTGTGTTTTAATTGGCTCAAGTGGACGGAAGTGGATGATGTTGAAACGCTTAGGTTTGGCTTTTGAGGGGTTTGATTGAAGTTGTGACTTCAACCTTTGTCCCCCGCCAGTCCTTCGGCTCCGCTATTCACGATAAAAAATGAGGTTTCCCCCTACTTTCACGCCCATGGCTGAAGCAAATTGGCCAATTTGCTTGGTATTTTCGACAGCACTGACAGGCTTCAAGAACTGAAGACCACCCCAAGACTACAACCACCCAATCCCAACCCCTTTCACCAAGTGCTCCCATCCTGTATTTGCCAAGAGGCCAAGTAGGTCTCCAAATTGGCTGGGACCCAAAAGGTCTCGTTCATCCAGGTCCTTTAGGAGTCATTGCTGGAAGGGAGTTCACTGTCGAATGGTTGAGATACCCCCAACCAGAAACAACACTCGGCCTTTGGTTTTTGCGACTCTGGCCGGGGAATGTCGTGGAACATATTGAATTGCGAGGACAATCGCCTATGCATTTTGCAAGGTATGTTCACATATTTTGTTGCTCAGCTGAATGGCTGAGCAGAAAATCCTCAAGCTGCTCGTGGGGAAGAAGTTCCAGTACCCAGCGATTCGGGTATCTCAGGACATTTGCCTAACCCTGACGTCTGGGTGATCTTCAAACCCGGTCCATGCAACTGGATTGGGTTTCCCCTTTCACTGGGGGAAAGGGGCTTGCAGCTTGCAAACAACCCAAAAAACACCTAACCTCTGGTAATTCAACATAGCTACTGCGCAACTATGGAAAAATGATCCGAAAAATGATCCACTATGATCGACGCTTCGCCATGGAAAAATGGTAGATTTTCCCATCATTCTTACCCAGTACCAAAGGGACCATCCCCTGGGTTCGGGCCAAAGCACGCCAGCTTGAAATCTGCCAAGGGTAATGGACCTCGGGTCGCCGGTCAGTGGCAACTGCCATAGCCCGGAAAAGGTCGCCATGACAATGGGAATTACCTTGTGAATGGAGATGGAAATGGAAAAAACATCGAACTAAATGGAAAATGGTGGTTTTTCCAGCTAGCCATGTTCGATTACCGGAGGGACCCGGAGGGTATATGTTGCCACCCCATGCGTTTCGTGATGTTTGATGAGGTCAATAGGTTTGGGGTTCTGATCACCATCATTCACCATCCCAAGAAAAAGAAACATCCCTAGCATTGTGCATGGGCCGTCTGTCATGGTAATGCTTGGCCAAGCACAAGCGTAGAAGCGACCAGGGTTCGCCTTGCGGCTAGTGAGAAGGAGATCTGGTGATTTCTCACTGCATCTGTGGGCGAGTTGCAGATGGCTATGGAAAATCACAATGAACAAATAGAAATTAAAAAAAACTCAACTGAAAAACTTCGGCACATGAATAATTTTTGCGTTGCACTGTTTCACATGTTTCACTGAGGGAGTGTATATTTTCCATGGCAAGTGTCCCGCATCCTGCGGCCATCGTTTCCCAGATGGTCTGGCTTGGATTTCATGCAGTGCCAGTACACAAAAAAGAAACATGGCTGCCAAGGGAGATGAAGGGAGTCCAACAATTCAAACGTGAAAGATGAAACTTGTCCAAGATTGTGCATCCCCTGCGATCTCAATGGGGTAATAATCAATCACTGGAGGATGCATTTCGAGGTACCTGATCTTCAGACAAAACCTTACATACACCTGAGCTCGCTCGCCGTTTGTTTTTTTACAGTTTCATCGTAAAGGGTATGCGGCATGCGGATCTTCCACCGCGGCCGCGGCTCGAACATCGAGATGCGAATCCGGTTGTGTTGACATGCAACAAATCATGCCTAAAATGTGTCAACCAGCAACAGGCTCTCTGTTAATCCAAATCATTTGATCAGTCCCAAAAATCTGGCTCAATTTTCGATACTCCCTCAATCAAAAGAATCGGCCCCTGAAACACAGTAGTGACCAGTTGAAGTTCTTTGTTGGCGGCTTGGATTCCTGAACATATTCCTTCAAGCACCTGTCGACCATTATCTTAACAGTGGTAGCAGACCACAAGCCCCCTGGAGATCATGAAAAGCCTGGCCGCGAAGTGGGACCTAATGAGTTGAGGGCAGCTTCAAGATCACTGGTTGCCAAAGGATCTGACACTCAAAATCTGAAAACTGACAAAGACGTTTCTGTAAAGAACGGTTGCGAGGGAAAGTCACCACTTGGTGTAGATTCATCTCCCATTCCAGGGAGTGATGTGCCATTGCCATCTTAGATCAGCAGGAGGGGTAAAATTGGATAAATCATAATCATTCACCGACCGTGCCACCTGAAAGGTTTGGCGGGCAGTTCCCCAATCCTAACCTCCTAACCACTACCCTCATTCCTGAATTCCTTAAGCAGCCTGAGGTTGTCAGGGATTACTTCTGCTACAGTACCAGCACGTCTCACACCCAGATCCTTTGTAAGAAGCGGGTTCTTCCACGGCCGTCGCTTCTTCGCACAGCGTCGAAAAAAACGGGTTGCAACGGGCGAGATGCGCACTGCAGCCAGGAGAGGATCAAGCCGTATAATTTCATGTCCGCTTAACTGGCTCGGACTAGAAGGCAATCCTCCAAAAATTGGCTGATGAGTATAGCAGTTATGTTAGGTTTGATATGCTCAGAATGTTTGGTTGATTTTGGTGATTCTTTGGTCACCTTTCTCTCGGGGGGCGTTTGGAAGTTGAGTCATGTGGTATAAAAACGTCTGGCAAAAGATTTCGCAACAGCTTACTGCAACTGGTAACAAATAATAAACTCGTGTCGCTAGCCTGCCTATCTGCATTCATGTGTTGATATACGATGTTCAACTGGGCCCACATGAGATGACATTCGAATTCCTGGGGCACAGTGCGCAACACAGTCGCATGCTGCTGGCAGCGAAGCTCAGGCATACATAGAGAAGAAGAAAAATGTCAACCTCTTGCAGGAAAGGCCCCCCTAGATAGCTAAGTTGGTTTATAACTTGGCATACTTGACCTAGGATTTATATATGGATTTATGGTATGATAGTTGTATGTACTAGTTAGATAGTGGCATAAACCAACTTATAACCAGGGGGGCCCTTCTGCGTCAGGAATACATGGGTATCGATCGGGTCACCTTGGTGTACCCTTGTACCCGGGAAGGAACTCCAAATGCTGAGCGTCCTGGCTCCAAATGGCTCCACATGGCCCTGTTGCTCCAAAACATGGGCTACAACATGACAATGCTACAACTACCAAGTCTGTTCGGATGATTTTGATACCCTCTGGTAAACTAACATAACTATGGAAAATCACAATTTTTAATGGGAAAACTCACTATAAATGGTCATTTTCAATAGCTATGTTAAATTACCAGAGGGTATATTTTGATATACTTTCATTTGGCTGAGCTGCGACTTGCGGGTTGTCCAGCAGTTGATAGGCCTCAAAACATGATTTGCAACTCTCTTAGCCTTAACAGCCTTAACATTTGCCGATTTGCCGGGGACAGCCACATTCACAAAGACCGCTGTCCCTTCATACTTCTATGAGCTTCTATGGGCCTGTTATGAAAGTTGCTTGGAATAAACAAATAACATCTATCGTATGTAACGAATTCGTTCTTCCCAACATGAAATACCTCCAATAAGGGGCACTTAAAATCCATAGATCCAGTACTAAAGATATGGTTTTACCCTCTGGTAATTTAACATAGCTATTGAAAATCACCATATATAGTGGATTTTCCCATTAATCATGGTGATTTTCCATAGCTACGTTAGTTTACCAGAGGGTATGGTTTTAAGCGTTGTATTTGAGTGATTCTTACCGTAGAGGTCAACATCCGCTGGGTGAAATCTCGAAGGTGCCAAGGGGAATTTTCTTGGGATCTACTGGGTTTTTGTCGATATCTATAGAGGTGGATCACTTAAATAAAAACGTCAATCACCCAATCACCACATACAAATCATCAACTGAGATCAACTGAGTAGATTTAGTGGATCTTAACTTATTAAGTGGATATATTCCTCAATGATCAACCAGATGTGGTTATTGGTGTGGCCTACAACCAGATGGTCCAGTGGAGTGGCGGAACGTAGATCTGGCCACGTGGTGCAGCCACGATTTCTGCGTGTGCAAAGGCTCGGGTGAAATCGGATCTTAAACAGGATACAAATGGAAATCGGTATATTAATGGAATTATATTAATATATATATATATATATACAACCCGCTTGATATGATCTGGATAATGTATAATAACTCACTCACCAACCTGAACTATTCGGTGATTTTGGGATAGGTACCCCTACTATCCAGCTTTCCAGTGAGGCCCATAATCATCCAAGGAGGATAGTTCTTACCCAATAAGTAAGACCTCGCTGAACATCATTTTTTTCACAAAGCTGAAAGTGAAGGTTATTGTCCTTGCCATCATTGATGTTGAAGCAGTGTTTGAGATCGTTGTAATTCACTTAGATTTAATTATTTAGATTTATATAATAATAACTATATATATATATGTACATATTGACACAGGATCTGGGATATATATATATATATATAATTATATAATATATATGTATATATATATCTATATACATGTGTGTGTTCCCTCTAGGAATCAGGATGACAACTTTCTCACGCGTGCCGCACCGCAGCCAGATGCTGACTTTCTGTGGTGAAAAAGTGACGTGCCAACACATAGCGCACCTTGTCATCTCTCCCTTTTCGCCAGGAAAAACATCGCCAAATCAAGTACCGGCTCGGGTTTTGTGTGATAACTATGACTGGAAGTGACCAAGTTGGAATCCAGTTCGAAATCCAAACCTCAGCATGTGTTTGTAAATGCACGTGTACCATTATATCATATCACTATATCTTGGCACGCAAGATTCAGATAGATTCAGGGCAAAAAAATGAAATCTCTTTAAGAAATGGAGCGTGGCAGTGTCCCGGATGCTCCCATGGCAGCTTTTCCTCTGAAGACTTTAGTCCTTGTGATTCGCACTTCGGCAATGCATCCAACGTCCATGCGTACTCATGATCATCCCTCATTGATGGCCCAAAAAAAGGCCAGTTATACCATCACTTAACTTGTCCTCAACCAAGTTTGGCCCAGCGTCCAGATCCAATCTGGTAATCCCCTCCCGCTACGGATCAAAGATGATCAAAGCAACCGGTTGCTGCATACTCCGATGTGTAGCGATGCCTCTTCTGCATCCCACTTTACAACAGATGGGATGTGCAGATGGCGTTTGAAAAATGGCAGCCGCCGCTCCAGGTGCATCCTGCTAATGCTGCTAATGGCCAATGTCTAACTTAGGCAGATTTTTTTAAACAAAAAAACATGACATAACAATACATAACAAACTGACATAAACATCATAAAGTGACATGAGATTATCTTATAGCTTGATAATTGGTGTTTCCATGTGTTTCTGCAAATCGTTCTTTCTTGTCTGACTATAACTGAACTTCGCATGATACCCTGTATAATCCTCTCTCCCTATTACTAAACACCCCCCCTCCCAAAATGGTAAACACGGTGGTCTATTTTCATTGTTAGGATTTCTTAGGGAGTATTTTGTATTAGGGTGCCCCTAAAAATTCCAATAAAAAAATATAGATAATGAAAATTAAAAAAAACTCGATTTCAAATTTGATTAACATTTTAGAACCCATCTCTGGGCCCTGGGAATCCCGGCAGCGGATGACAGTCACAGCCCAACAAGTTGGTCGGACTGTGGGTGCTCAGCAGAACTTCTCTTTATACATTGCCCACCATGGGTTTGGGCCAAGGGACGCTGGTTGGAAAACAGAAATCGGAATGAACCATACCTCAGATCTCTCTCTTTGCACGCCATGTTGACCCAGCGAGAGCTGATGACGATTCAATTCCTCTTTACAAGACGTGACTCTTGAAGGCTTTGCAGCCACGCCAGCTAGAAGTGAGGGTTGAGAAAGGCCGTTGTTGAGTGACTGGCGAATAATTCTAGGATAGTCCTCAAATATCCTCAAATATCCTCAAATTTTATTGTCCATGATTTGGACCTCCAAGTGGTGTGATCCTCCAAGTACAAATGCAGCATAACTCGCTGAGCATCAAAACATTGTGCTATAATTTCACTTATCAGGAAGTACCTGTTTTTTACTACTTAGGGGATCTTAGGGGTTAAAAGGTGATAAGTGCATCAAATTCCCATACTTGACAGAACTTGTTTTTTCCGATAAATTTAGGAGTCAGACTCAGGGCAGCATCAAGAATCTCAAAGCCTGGTATTTTTAGCGCATCCCTGCAGAATTGGTTTTGAAAGGGCTGTCACAGTCTGTCACGCGCAACCCAAAGGGAGATCCTTACACGTTTTGACATATTGTTTTTTTGCCACCATTGTTGCCTGGACATGCAGGAAAATCCAAGAAACGCCGATAAAAATCCGATAAGTAATATATTATATGTTTTTGAGCATTGTCAGAAAAGTGCCCTTGTGAGACCTACTTTGCCAATACTGCCCTATTTGTCTACTTTGATCCTCAGGGACTGGTGAACCATTGAAATCATTCGGATGGATGTGGCTCCCCTTAACCTTAACAGTGGCATAATAGTCTGGTGGAGTCCTTTTGAAGACTTTTTTGGGCGCATAGACATACACAGGAAAATGGATGAAAATGGATGAACATGGAACATTCTACCTGAATCTGCTCAGCATCGAACAACAAAGACCTTTCACGCTGAAGAAACTGGTCACTCCTGTGGATACCTGTCGAAAATACTGCTGTTCCGGAGCTTTTGCCCCGGCGCAGTCTTTACATGGGGCAAAAATCTTTGCACAACCGCTGCCACGCAGCCGTAGAACACTGATGACCTGAGGTCATCCGTTCCACGCTTCGTTGGTTTCCGCACAACCGAAGGAAGGGCCCAGCGATGCCCTGCCGACAAAAAGGAAGAGCGGCCTCTTGTAGGAACCGTCCATCGAAACAAGTCTCAAAGACATCCAAACCCATCTATTTTCAATAATTTGTCAATAAATTCCAAGTCAATGTGCACAAAGAGGAGTCTTGTTACAAGGTTCCTTGACATCATCCCCCCCAAAAAAAAACATCCACAGAGGATTCGGTCAGCTCCGGTCCTCAGAGTTCCACGCGCATCTTCGAGAAGCTGCGCTGCAGCTTTTTCGTCACCATCTCCTTGAACTGGCGCATGGTCACCATCTTCACCCGGCATTCCAATAGGTGGATCACCTGCATCTCGGCTGGTGAACTGGCAACCATCAGTGCTGGAAGTACGAGCCACCAACTACGGCTTATATTCTATATAATATTAAATTATATATATAATTATATGTGAATATAATATATATATGTGTGTGTGTGTGTTCATGGCTATATGGTTACACCCAAAAGGATAGAACAGTCACTCATATACTCCAATATGTTTTGTTTATATAGTAGGATTATTCGTCTATGCGTTTGCTTGGTGGTTTCTATCATATCATATTATCATATATATATACACGTATATATAGAGCATGTATGCGTACGGACGCACATGTATACGTATGATAATGTATATATATATACAATAGATACTTACTTTAAACATCATGTTGATCCCCATTCTCAATGGATTAGTTTCAGGAAAAATGCCCAGATTCCATCATGGACATCCCAGAAACCTGACAGCTTTCCGGCCGGAACCCGTGGGCACCTCATCATGGGATCCTTCCACGTCCTTTTCCCGTGCATAGTCCAAGGGGGTCAATCCTTCCGAAGTCTTCCTTCGTCACCGAGTAGGGCACCAGAAAATTGGGATTTCATGGTTTCTATGACGGCTTGGATCGTGAAGTCATGACCATTTCCCCAACTAACATTTCGACCCAGCCAGTTTTGTGGGCTGGAAGACGACCTTCCAAAAATTGGGACAAGGAAATTTCAAGCTCTGAATGTTGGGGAAGTGTGAGGAAAGCATGGTAGTTTTGTTGCACAATATCCAGGGAATATCCAGCATTGCATGGATGCGGATGGTCCCCTAGTCAGTCATCTCTATGATCAAGTGGAAACTCTGGATTTCCAGACGTGCTGGAGATGGCAACAAAATACACAGGTGAAGTTCAATTGGCCAGTTGTCTTCGAAGTGACGTGGACCCTCCACGCAGAAAAATGAGGTAATGCACCCATCATGGTGTGGGACTTTTACCGATCTTTATCCGCACTTGGAGGATATAGGTAGCTATTCCCTGAAAAATAATTCCAATAAATCTATCTTGGCAAAATGTCACTGCATTAAAGCAGTCAAAAAGTCAGGTCACTTTTCTATTTTTTGGACAAACCTATGTTTAACTGTTTGGTACATTGGCGAAATCATGCGAAATCCACATGTTTGCCTGGTTAGATCATGTTAAATCCACCTAAATCCCAAGTTCAACATTTTGGGCTGGCTGCAAGTTTGGCTGGTGACATCATCATGTTTGATGTGCTTTTTCTCTCCATTTGGGGCTTGTTTTTTATCGCCACTGTTCATGGTTTAATCCACATCGACTTGACTAATGGTAGTTTAATCACATGTTTTCATGGTTAAATTCATGTTGCTGATGGTAAAATCCATGGTTATTCCATGGTGACATGACCATCTTTGATGGTTAAATCACTATTTTGGATGGTTAAATATGGTTAAATCCCATAGTTCGTCATGTTAAGTATGGTTAAATCACTATGTTTGATGGTTAAATCACGATGTTTCCCCCTCTTTTGGTGGAAACCCGTTGCTATCCCCGGCCCTGCCAACATCCATAGCAGCGGCTGATCCGGATCAGCACCGCGCACCATCAGCACGCGCAGCAGCTTCGCGTCTCCCAGGAGAGCTGCCGCATGAATCGGCCAGAGGCCCGCCACACCTGGAACCGGTCTCCAGGTGAGTTCAGGTGAAAAAAGAGGTTTAATATGGCTATTGATGGTTATGAATGGTTAAAAATTGTTATATATATATAATATCATGGATTATAATATATTAATGGTTAATCACAGTTATTTGCATAGTCATTACATGGTTATTCATGGTTAATAATTAATAACCATTAAAGTTGAGTTCATTATAGAATGGTTATGAATGGTTTATAATGGTTCAATGGTTAGTAACTGGTAATCAAGGGTGTGAAACTAACAATAATGGACGAAAAATGGACAGTTGGAATAAGATAAATATAGGATGAACAGGGAGAAGCGATAAGCATTTATTTTCCAGCAGGTTTTCTGGAATATATGATCGACAATATTTTTTCTAAACCCTCCAAGTATCCAGAAAACGGAGTAATATTCTCATTATTTGGGGAACCCATTTCTATGGGTACTTGGAGGGCCTAGGTAGGTATCTATACAATGATCATTTCTACTGTTTATTGGCTTGTCAACCACTCCAACTATGCCTTTGGGTGGCAAACTGGGTAGGGAAGGATGTAAAATGACCCATTTCCGCCCAAGAGTAGCTACCATTTAAACTATTGTGGGTTGGAGCAAGCCAGTTATGTTTGTTGGTTGATCTTAGTTATACACCAACTTACCGATCGTTTCGGGGGGCCTTCACCCTTAACAGAAACAGGGGTGCACGCGGGTGCGGATGGTTCCTGTAAACTTCCATTCAACTTTCGATACCACGGTTGCTCATTGCTGTGCCTGAAACACCCCACAAGGAATGGCACCCCCAACAAATCGCAAATATATATTGAGTAGTGTGTTCATGGTGGGGAAATCCGGGGTTCAGAGCTGATCATCAGTTTGGGAATTTCGTCTGGGTAAATTGCTTTGTAGTTGAGAGATGTTCCATGGATTGAGAGGGACTTTTTTCAATAGCACATAAAAGGACATGCTCAAACATGAATGGTCACTTTACAAAAACATCACAAGGAGCATCAAAAATAAGCGAACAGCACCACCATTCCCAACCTGGAACCGAAACCTGCAGTTTTCCGGAGGAATCACCAGACTGTATCAAACTATGCCTGGGGAATCGATTTCGGTGAAGTCGTGCTTGCGCAAGAACGCTTCCAAGCGTGCTTGGCGACGTTTGGCTCGCAAGGTACGCTTGGACTCCTTTGCTGCTGGACCTCGGTGGCTTGATCCTGTTGCCTGCCGGGCTCGGACATGATCAAACCATATCAAAAAAAACATCTTGAATGATATACCCTCTGGGAATTTAACGTAGCTATTGAAAATGAATAGTGGATTTTCCCATTAAAAATGGTGATTTTCCATAGCTATGTTAATTTACCAGAGGGTAACCAGCTTCATATGCCAACCTCCTGAAGCTGACACCAAAAAGATACTGTTGCTTTTCGGTGGGCATATTCTTTTGAAAAAGCACAACATGTGCAAGAGGAACTGGGCAAAAACGAAACACCAGGAATCCCAACCCCCTGATATCAGATGTAAACCCAAACTCAGGCTGCAGCATTGGATCTGTCAGTTCTGGGACCCATGCGGGGGAATTGATCAGTATTCAATATGCGCAGGGGATTGCCTTTGACAAACACAGTTTCACTTGAGAACTTGAGGACCGGTTGATTTCGCCCCAGGTTTGTAACACTTAATGCCAAGTTAGGATTAATAATCCCCGCGGTATTAATCAACCCCCTCTGCCCCAAAACAAACATGTAATTTAAAAAAAGGTGGTCCCCCAGGATTAATAAACCCCCCCGATTAAAAAACCACCAGTGCTGGGATCAATTTTTTATCCAACAATTTTTATTTCCAACCCCATTTATTTCCAATTTGTTTTTACATTTTTTAATCATCATTGTTATACTTAAGGTTTAAGTTGATCATTGAAAATTTCAAAAAACGACTATTCCCCAAATGATCGATTTCTAATTAAAATCTTTATAAAAATCACCAGTTTGGATAGCTCCCAAAGGGTACCCCCCATGAGCCCATGTCCCCCATT
>Ga0126342_10000967_pt1 | contig 37052 bp, 29 predicted proteins | sample Cyp1metagenome_FD_92528 | JGI IMG/M metagenome (GOLD analysis project Ga0126342, IMG submission 92528) | Coral microbial communities from Lord Howe Island, Old Settlement Bay, Australia - Cyphastrea 1 metagenome | ecosystem: Host-associated > Invertebrates > Cnidaria > Coral ... | reverse complement strand
CAGCCGTGCCCACTCAGATCGGAAGCCGGCAGTTGAGGTCCAGCAGTGCCCACTGCGCGCGGAAGTTGGCGAAGAGATTGGCGACGAGTTGGCAAGGCGGAAGTGGACGTGGAAGTTGATGCATACATGGTCGAGGAGAAACTGGAGGAGGAGGAAGAGGAGGAGGCGGAGGAGGAGGAGGAGAAGGAGGAGGAGGAGGATGAGGAGAACAGCTCTGATAAAATCTAACAACCCTCACCTGGCAGGTGGGGAAATATAGTCCATTCATGTTCCAAACCACCAAGCAAAAATGATAATTTCCCTCTGGTACTTTAACATAGCGAAATGGAAAATCACCATCTTTAAGAACGGTAAATCAACTATTTCTGGAACTCAATAAATATATATATATATATACATACATACATACATATATATACATACATACATACATACATATATATATATATACGTATATACATATATATATATCTCTTTATACATATATATATATATTTATAAATATATACAACATCCCTCACTGAAAATCAGTCCTGGAACTTGGTCTCTGCGGGGATGTTGCCGACCCAAATGGTCCGGCTGGGGTCGATCTTCTTCTTGGTGCCCTTGCCCTTGCCTGGAGGGCATCTGCCATGGGAGGATGTAGCTGTGGCCGGTTATTCTGTAGCTATAATGGCCATGATACGTGTATATATCGTGTATATATATACTATTAATGTGTATATATAATATGTAAGTAATTGTAAGTATATTATATCAATAGTTACTAAAAAATGTGATATCAACCCCACTTGCAAATTCGAACTGTACATGTGATTTGCTTCTTGACCCAGATGCAAAAATATATCTGGAAGCCAGCTTTCGTGCAACCATTGGTTTGTGGGTCAAGACATCCAGAAAACCCGGGGTGAATTGGCATTGTACATCTGAGACGCTGAGTCTTGCTCCAAGTGCTGTCGAGTATTATCTTCCCAAGCAGGGATGACAAACTACAGACATCAGAGATAAAGAAGACTGATGTTTACCATCTGGTGATCAATCATGCTTCGCTGGGAATGGGAAATCTCAGAGAAATGTGTATTAAAATCAAACAATCACGAACAAAACGGAGGGTTTTCCCAATGATTACCAGAGGGTATCCATCAAAATGGGTTGTTTAACATGATTCAGCATCCTGAAACTGGGATTTGTATATAGCCAAGTGGTTTGTTGAAAAATCGAGACCAACATGTATCACCAAGATCCAACAAGATCAGTTTTGTTGTTTTTTCCCAGCCCCTGCTGGTTAAACATGCGCCGCGCAGGCAGGCCTTTGCCATTGTTCCATTTCAGGAACCTCGGCGGACGAGAAAACATGGGCATCACCGGTGCGGAAAATGACCTATTTTGGCCATTTCAATGGGAAAATGATCAGTCGCAGCAGTGGGATGGGTCATGGGGTAGCCTATTTTCAGACAAACAACTCAATGTTTGCGGCTTAAATCATCTTAAATCTACATGTTGTTCTGGCTGAAGTCACGTTTGGAGAGGGGTCACATCAAGCCTGACCTTGGTCGTCATTTTGTTGCCCGATCTCACCTTGGATATCTTGGATCAAAAGCCTGGCTTTTTGGGGTAAATGCACATGAAATAGCTGGTGGCCATGGATGTTCATCTAAACCGAATATGGTTATTTCAATGGTCATTTCCATAGGTTTTTGATCCATCTCCATTTATTCATCTATTGATTCACCCTCAGGCTGAGCTGAGAAACTGGTTCCACACACCGCCTGGACTGCTGTAGCTGGCACCGCCGTCCCAGCCCTTGCCACCACCCCAGCTTTTGCCGCCGCCAAAGCCGCCGCCAAAACCGCCATCCCAGCTTTTACCTCGGGGTCGTGGGCCCTTTGGACCTGTTGGCTGCTGATGGCTGCTGAGATTCACCATTTCATGACCATGCTGGAAAAGGTAAAAGTCAGAGGTAGTACTCAGTGATAGATCTCAGAAATCATCCAGGGAAATTTTGCTGGGTATGAAATAGCTTGTATCTCTGTGCTTGAATCCCTCTCAAACGTGTTCTCGAGAACAACAAGTGCATTAACTTTGCTTGAAATATGGTCTCCATACATATGCCGCATATGCCCTTCATGATTTATCAAAAGTAAATACACACAAACAAGTACTATAGGTACTGATGCTGCTCAAGAAACTGCTGTATATCATAGGTGACTAGGTCAAACTTGGACACCCGATTTGGAAACTCGTTTTTTTGCACAGATTTAGATAGAAGGTGGGCTCTCTGGGCTCACATCAAATCCTCTTCTTAGTTACCCACATCACCAGTTTGTTGGTTCTGTATTGGTCGGTCTTATCCCCATAACAGCCTTCTTTAATCTCAGCAGATCACCAACTATCCTTCCTGAATTCTTCAAATTCCTTCATTTACTTATTGGTTTTACCATGCTTTACCTCTATTTCCTCATGGTAAACACTGGTCCTCTAAATTCCCCTGGCATTTTTCCAACATTTGTCCGCTTGGAGCTTGGATGCCGCCGCCGCCCCAACTCTTGCCCTTGCCCTTGCCATTGTCGCTATCGCCCTTGCCCTCGCAGTACTTGCAATTCCCAAACTTGGTCATACGCGGGCAGAAGCCCTTCCTTGGATGCAGCTTGGGGTTGACTTTGACCCAGATCATGGCGAAGATCGGATTCGGGTAATCAAACACTGGAAAATTGCTCGCGTTGATCCCATTAATACAGACTCGCGTCAAAGATGTGGGTGTGTCTACCGAAAGGTATCTCTTTTTCAATGGAAAACACACATCACACATCCAAGCCATGTGTCATCCTCCAAGGTGGCGCCCCTGTCAGATGTGGCTTTGAAGAGTGAGGACTTCACCTGCTGATCCTTTGATTTCCCAGAATTTCCCAAAGCTCAGCGCCGTTCTAGTGATTTCTGATCATCATTTCTGATCCAAGTTTAATATGGGCTTACAGCAAAAAATTGCCATTTTGCTTACCCTCTGGTTATGTCAACGTAGCTATTGAAAGATCCACCATGCTATTAATGGGAAAATCCACTATTTCGACTGGGTCATTTTCAATAGCTATAACTTGACATAACCAGAGGGTATCTTGGAGATCAAAGCCCCCTTGGCCGAGAGTCTGTGACATATCCCAACATTGCGACATAGCTGGAAGTGGTCGGGGGGCACCTTTACCCGGCGAATCCAAAACTGAACAGCTGCGGCCAGGCCGTGGCGCCGTGATCGTGGTTGGCACCAACTTTCGGCCACCCGAGAACCAATAAGGGAGGGACAGATGGTATCTTAGGGGATATCATGGTGAATATATATATATATATTGTTAATATACTGTGAATGATGATGGTTGTTATATGGTTAATGGTGGTTAATCATAATCTGGTTGGTGGTTGACCGAAAAACCCCTCTGAAAAATGATGGAGTGAAAGTCAGTTGAGATGATGACATTCCAACTGAATGGACAAATAAAACATGTTCCAAACCACCAACCAGAATAATATGAGGCAATGTGGACTCTCAACTGTAAGGGATAAATGATGGCGGCTTTGTTTTGATGCACCTTTTGGACTGGTGTCCTTGCTTTGCAGCAAAATTTAAAAGAAAACACATGACCCCAAAGTGACTCACCTAAGGGTGCTTCCGGCAAATGGAACATGTCTGGAACCAGACTTCTCTAGAGATGTGGATTTGAGAAGTTTGGATAAAATCTATAAAAAAAAACGTAGAATGAGTGACCCATTACCCTTCTCTATGGGCCAAAATTCCACACTCCCGAACAACCAACATTGGTCATGTTCAGTGTTCAATACTACCTCTCCAAATTTTGGAGTTGTATCCTCGTTTTGGGCGGTTCAATCCCCATACTCTTGTCAGGTAGCACCAACATCACCAACCCAATATATTACCATGGAATGGGGAAAATATGGGAAAATCATGATAGCTGATAGCCCATTGGAATTGGGGGCAAGCCTTTTTCAGACAGGTTCATATGGATTCCATCCTAACTTAACTCCCAAATAAGCAGTGTTCACAAATGTTCATAATCCCCAATATATTGGATAGCATAACCCCATATGAGGGTTACTAAAATGGGGGTACCCCCAAATCATCCATTTATAAATTAATTTTCCTTTATAAACCATCCATTTTGGGGTACCCCCATTTAAATATATGGTAACCCTCATTGTATAGTAAGCAACCAACAAGGGTTGAACGCCGCTCCAATTCATCGAAACGCCGCACCTGTAGACAGGACCTGCTGCTCCCTGCCCTTGACCATTCACCTCATCGACTCTGTGGGGGGTCCGTAAACAAAAACATGTCCTCAACATCCCTGAACTGAGTCCATGATCAACCCCCAAATATCAATTTATAGCCCATCAAATCCAAGCAGGGTCCGTAATTTGTCACTACTTTTCCTCACATGAGCAGTGTTCAGAACAATGTGTCGTCTCTTGCTGATAGGGATTCTCCGTTCATGGATTGTGATATTCCCCAATTTTATTGGTGGGCAACCTCAGGCCCAACAATAAACCATCCCCAACGGCAAATCATCCCCATTTTTATAGGTGCTATGGAAACAAAATCCCAAATGATAGTTGGTTCTTCCGAGCAACAGTACCGACAGGACTTGTGCATTTCGGGAATGGTCAGCCAGTAATACAACCAGAATAAACCACTGATATCCATGATTAATATGCGATATTTCCCCACATTATACAGTACACACATCACCTCAAATCACCCAAATTATATGCATATTACAAGATATTACAAGCAACTGGCTGATGTTTTTTCAAAGTACTGAACATTACTTAACTGATTTATGTTGTTTCACCTTCACATGTCATAAGCCAGTCATATTGGGACCGTGACGTCAGGTCCCCGGACGCTGAGCCACACCGCAGGGACCCCGGTGTAGTTGGTGGCGTTGAAGCCACCGAGGGCGCCGCACCTGACGTTTCAATGGAGGAAAAACAGGTGAAGCCCCACCGGGTCGTTGAACGCTATTGAAATGGGGATTTCAATGGGATTTAGGGCTAGGGGATTTACAAAGGTAATTGAACTATAGCTGAAAGTGGTCCATTGATATCCATTTATAGTTGATTTTTTCTATTAAAACTGTGATTTCCCAAAACAACAGACGTTATAATTTTTTTGTTTTTATCGGTGAAATCAGAGAACTCTACAGGAAATCATGGGGATTAACTGGCCAATTTTGTGGGAGTTTAGCCATCAAGATTGACAATTTAGCCACGTAATGATGAACAATGAATTTATATAATGGATCAATGGTTCGGTTTAAGGGACAATTAGAGGAAACCCTAATTTTGACAATCATTTTTCGGGGTTTCAACATACTGCAAACAATTCTTGAACGATCGGTCTACTGAAGATTCTTTGAAGTAAAATGATGAACAACATGGACTTGTTCAAGACTTTCAGAATCTTTGAATCTCAAGTTATTGATAGTTATTAATAATTTATATTTTTCCGGGAAGTTGATAAACATAATCAATGATTAAACTGGTATATGCTCTTAAAACATTAACCATCATTACCCTCTGGTAAACTAACATAGCTATTGAACATGGCCATAGAAATAGTTGATTTACCCATCAAAAATGGTGGATCTTTCCAGTTCGTTATCTCTGTTTACCAGAGGGTAACCATCATTAACCCATGACTAACCATCATTAACCAACACTAATCATCATCAACCATCACTAACCCTCATTAACCCGTGATTAAATAAACCGGATCTTAGGTTACCTGTCGCCAGTCGCCGCCAGGGCACCAGCAGGCCACCAGCGATGATGGTGCCGATAGGGGCAGCTTCACTCCACACCACCTGGCAAAGGCTTCGTTATATACGCATATGCACATGTGTATATTATGTGTATAATATGCATCTATACAATATATATATATAAATATGTATAATATATATATATATATATATGTATAATATATATATGTATAATATATATATATAAATACATACATATGTGTATATATTACATATATAGAAACCATTTTTGTTGATTAGGACGGGCGTATTCTATTGATGATTTACCAGCGTGTCATGGTCATATTGCCATGTCTCATGTTTAGTGGCTATCTTCCCCCATATGGGTCCATCTGGGTTCATCCTTCGTCCCAAACCCAGGATTGAAATCTTCACTTCATGTTTGATCATAGTTGTAGATAAACCATGAACCCTCACCATTATCTAGCGGCAATCACTAACATTTATATCATACCAGTAAAGAATCATACCACTAAATACACAATGTATCTGATTGTATCCCATGTTTCTTGATGGCTACTGTACCCTTCCCAAAATTCACATAGACCTTGAACATAGCCAAATTTTAGTAGAAACTAATCTTCCAAACCCTTTGACAGGGTCTATGTTAGGTAATACATTCCCATTTTCTGATGGTCAGACACACACAATCATCTATATATCATGATAGCTATCACCGTTAGATGGCAATATCTTGCCATCATAGAATAATATTTCCATTTCTTCATGGTCAAATAGCTTTCCATGGCCGTGAAATAAGTTTTCCATGGCCCATTACATCAGATTATTAGCTACAACTCATATATTTATATACATATATATAACAGTTATACATTACCTATGTAGCAATGGTTAAATCAATGATAAAGTTATATATATATATATATATATATCAGTTATATATCACTTATATATCACTCATTAGAGTTATTTATATGTGGTATACATGAAATATAAATTAAGGTACTCATATTATATGCTACTGATTGATTATTATGCTAGTAACTTATCATTTTATGGTACTTATATATCTGGTTGGTGGTTTCAACCACTCTGAAACATATGCTCGTCAGTTGGGGTGATGAAATTCCCAATATATGGAAAGCCATAAAATTCCATGGTTCCAAACCACCAACCAGATACACATCCACATAGAATGATTCCCCACTAGCATCATATATTTGTTAGATAACGGTGAAACCGCCTTGTGCGGTACTACCGTTACTTCTATATAGTTACTTATATGATGTCCTCTTTCTATCCTATGTTTTCCCTTTTAATATCCATAAATGATCATCAATGGGGTAAATATATAGCTATATATCACCTATGTATCACTTATTGACTTATTATAGTTATTTACATGTGGTATATATGAAAATATATGAGATATAAATTATGGTATTATAAATGTGCCAAACCACCAACCAGATATATCACTTCTTAAGGTTCTTTCACCATCACCGGAGGTGAACCTGTGCCGGAGTTCCTCACCTCACAGAGGTGGCGGAGACTTCACAGGGCGTGGCATCCAGTGGCAGGGCGTCCTCCAAATCCTACGGGGAAGCGCTGGAGGAGGAGCGGCACTCGACATGGTTTGAGTGACATGGGTTAATGATGGTTAATGATGGTTTAAAATGGTTTACTATGGTTTTGTGTGATTTATGATTGGTTAAGATTGATTGAGACCTGCTTTGATGTAGTTTGTGACATGGTCTGGTAATAGATTAACAATGATTAACATGGGTTCAGCAGGTTTACAATGATCTGATACTGTATGAGTTCAAATATGGTTTGAACTACAGCTTCATACTGTGGATGGTTGCGAAATCCTGCACCACCAAAAGGATGGTTGAAACCCTAATGGAATAAACCATCGTTTTCAACTAGTGATTCGGATTTCGCAACCATCCACCGTATGGTTTTTAAAGGGATTCAACAGGCACCAAACGGGGGTAACCAGAAGGGTCTCCAGCGCTAGATGACCATGGAAGCAGTGGGGGCAGTGCATGGGTGACCATATGCAGTATCTGTAAGGGTTTGGTGAGGATGACACCACATTCGTGATGTGGTACGTAATACATGAGACATAGATCTAACTTCTTGGTAAATATAAGTTTACATGAATGATATATGATATATTGAATTATCAATCTGGTTAAATGATATGGGTGTGGATCAATACCTAATTTTATACCATTTTTAATGGGATGAACATCCATTTACCAGCTATTTTGATGTTCACCAGGGGTACAAGGTTTTGACACACTGCCATATAATCATTCACCAACCTGAAATTTCCTACAAACATCGTGACCCAGGAATTGGAGACACCAGTAACTGGCCCTTCGTCGGTTGGTGGTTTCAACCTACCTCTGTGAAAAATGATGGACTTCGTCAAATGGGAGTATTATGATGAAATTCCCAATATGATGGGAAAGTCATAAATTCCATGGTTCCAGGAAAACCACCAACCAGTCATCTATAAATCTATAAATCAATAGATTTCACAGGACCGTTCTCACTAGCTATGGTTATATCACCTATATCTCACTACTTTCAGGACATCCCCAGCTGAGCCAACCATCAATCCGGTCACTCTGAGCCCCCGAGCAGCGCGCCGTTGCGGAGCATTGCAGGGCCTCGGTAAAATTCTCTGGGCCGGCGCTTCGAGAGAAGCATGGTGAATTCTGCTAGACCTTATAGAAATCCTTGCTGGTTGGTGGTTTCATTTCTGTTGGATGAATTTCATAAAAAATCCCATTGAAGCACCATTGAAGCATCATTTCTCAGGGTTAAACATGGTTAAACCATATTCAACCACTATGGCTGTTTCATATTGGGCCCCTCTGAAAAATATGACTTCGTCAATTGGGATTATTCCCAATATAGGAAAATAAAAGCCATGTTCCAAACCACCAACCAGCTTGATATTCCTTGTTGCAATGTCAAAACTGGCAAGGATTATGACATAATGACGGCAAAAAATCTTGGGGAAATCCACCAAAGCAACGACCATTCGGGGCTCGTTGCAACATCTAAAACCAATGGAAACGAACTGAACCGAAGATATGACCAAGGAACGTCATGCTTTGAAATAACGTCCTAAATAGCGTTTAACGTGTGGAAACGTCTAAATTTTCCCAGGAAGACATGGCAAAAAACAACATCTAAAACCAGGAAACGTCTAAAAAACCCATCGTTTACCGTGCTGCCGAACACCGTGGCATCCTGCAAGCGCACGCGGTCGGCTGCCTTGAAGCCACCGGGACCTGAGGCTCAGCTGGTGGAATCTGTTTGCGTCAAAAATCAATGGGATCATTATCCAATCAAAGATGGAAACAAAATATACACATTATATATATATATATGTGGTTAATATATGGTTAATAATGGTTAATAATGGTTAATGATCCTATGGGATATATATTTATATTTAATATATTTCAAAGCTATTTCAAACCAACATCTATGAAAACATGTAAGAACATGATCTCCTTTTGGTCCCTCAAATTCCGGCTTCCTGCCCATTTGGCCTTCCATCAGGAGATCAAAGGGCTGACCGTACTCCACCACTTGCGACTTCTGCTCCGGTCCCTGCGATGTCGGGCGACGGGAGAAGCGGATGACCCATGACAGACCCCTCCCCGAGGTGCAGACCCGAACGCTGAGGTACATCGCTTCCACTTGGAAGAACGAATCGAAGGGACAGGGTGCCTTAGCGGGAATTGGTGCTGAGCTTCAAATCTCCATAAATTTCCTATCGCACGGTGTGACAAATGCTGGAAATTGTCATTTGATATTATTTGATAAACATTTGATGATAAACATTTGATAATTATCAAATAAACATTATCCCTAAACATTATGCTGTTATTTGAATAGGACACATGATCAACCGCGGGATTTTGGGGTCTATTTTCAGACGTTCACCCATGTTGCCAGAAGTTGAAGTGGATCATCCCATGCCATAGATTGCCATAGATCCTATGGTTTATCCTATGATAAATCAGGCCTTTTAAGGCATCTTTTTGTTGGTTTCTATAGATCTTCACATTATGCTCATTACAACCACATTATATTATATATAGACCACCCGGAACTAACATGGTCGGAAGACTACTTTCATCCAGAAATCAGCTAGTCTCAGGGTCAAACTGTTACTTGCGAGGGATGATAAACCCATGTAAACCCCGTTTATAGTTCCCATATGCTCCATGTATCGAATATTTACCGACATTTAAATTCATTTACCCCAATCATAACCCAGATGTTGGGTCACATCATGTTACGTATATTCCACACGTGGAGCATATTCCACACGACTCCGAAAAAACCGGCGCCCATCGTTCACGACCAGGACGACCTGAGCTGCCGTGCTTCGTTGCACCAACAGACTTTCAGCTCCGCCGCCTCGTCGATGCTAAGATCCAGCCACACCTGATGGAGGAGTTTGGTCCTGCTTTTTGGGAAACACCATGGGAAACCGGACATGGGTGATTTTTCCGACCATGGAACCAACCACCAATATGGGAAAACGTGTTTGATTTCAGAATATCTGAAGATATGCACGCAAATTTCTTTTGATGTTCTAAACTATATATTTCCGTACAGAAAGATGTAGTTTCAACCAATCATCAAGGGGATTTTAAACCAACAAAACCAAAGTTGAGGTGATTTGATCAAGAACAATGTCAATCTTGTTTTAAACCTGATCTAGCCACCGGTCCTCCAACAATCAGTCGGACCAACAACAATGGATTCCACAAGCATTGTTAGTTCACAACTCAGTTCTTACCCGTGTATAGTACCTCCCAACAAGATGCAGAACAATTTATAGAAATGATTTAAGTCTAAAGTGCCAGTGCCTATACTTTTCTCAAGTTTCACATTTCAAAAAATAGCACAAACAAAATGCACAGCTGTCCCAAAGTCCATGGAAAAATCATTGGATCCCGAGGATCCCGCCTGATAGGTCTCAGATCCCTCGTCCCAGGGTCCAATGCCCGCTTTCAACGAGGCGTTGCCCGCCACGCGTCTGGAGAAGAACGGCATGGTTGACGTGGAACGTTTTAGGAAAAATGCAGGTTATGAACCAAATGTTTTGGTTGGTTAGATTATGTTATATATATATGCAGTATAGACATCATGTGTTATGCGTATAAACCATGATATATATATATATACATAAATTACCAGTCACTCATTATATACCATGATTTCTGTTGGTGACTGGTGTTGAGATGATCTTGACTCTAGACGTGTACTGCGCTGGTGTTTTCCATTTTTTTTTCTTGGCTCTGAGAAGGTGTTTCAGCCCCAAAACAAACTACCCTCTGGTAAACATACAAAAAGCTGTTGAACATGGCCATTTATAGTGAGTTTTCCCATTAAAAATGGTGATTTCCCATAGTTATGTTAGTTTACCAGAGGGTACATCAAATTCTTTAAAGTTTCTTGGAACTACGGGCAAAATAGTGGGGAGACTAGGTGGCAAAAACTGGGGGATATCACCATAGAGCTGGTAGGAACTCAACCAGCTGGCGTTAAATCCCAACTCTGGTAGTCACATATCCTTAATCTCAAACACTATGCCTGGTTGGTGGTTGACCTACCCCTCTGAAAAATATGCTCGTCAGTTGGGATGATGACATTCCCAATATGATGGGAAAGTCATTCAAAATTCCATGGTTCCAGTCACCACCAACCAGATCCACTTATCCCCCTCATTTGTTGGTATTAATTGTTTACTCATGGAACTTACCCTCTGGTAAACTAACATAACTATGGAAATATCCACCATTTTTAATGGGAAAACTCACTATAAATGGCCATTTTCAATAGCTATGTTGACATAACCAGAGGGTATAAACCACCTTTTTTTCTCACCATTCTGCGCCACGCCATTCCACCAGCGAAACATGTCAGCTCGGCATAAACGGCAGCATGTCATCCACGGATGTAGAACCTGTGGACGAAAGAGGAGCCCCAAAATTGGTAACTCAGTATAGGATCTATCCCATGACGGATCCATGTATGGTATATATATGCTAACATTTGGGGTATATTGATGTTATATTGATGGTAAATGTTACCATATATCGCAAACATGGATCCTATGGGTATAGGCTAACTATGATATATGCTGGATATCTCTAGACTTGGATGGACTTATAAAGTTAAAGCAATTTACGGGACCCATGTAAAATCTACTCAATTTCCCGGAAATCCATGAACAAGTCCATAAAAATCCTGAATTATCGAAGAATCTGTCGTTTTCGATCGGCCTTACATCTAACTGGATCCCCTTGAGAGTCAACATCATCGTTGCACGAGCGCCTCCAGCACCACAGGTTTCATTGAGGCGGATCAGACCTGGAAGAATTGCAAATGTTCACTTCCCCGATGTCAAGCCTACATCTTCAAGCACCTGAGACTGTAGTTTTAGGGGTTTCCAAATACATTCTCGCGTGGTATTTTCAGCCCTTGCATATATGGATACATGTATTAGAATTAAAAACAGACGTGTAATAACGTGTACATACAGCACAACAAAATGTTCAGGTGATCACACAAACCAACCCGGACACTGCCCACATACGATCCGGTAAACAATCATGGCCTGACAATAGAAAACTGAGGAGGAAACCAATCTTCTTAAATAATTGTCATTGTCCACTGTCAGATTTGTGAACCAAAAAGAGCCCAAAGTGTACATGGAGTCTTTTGCAACCCCGGAAAAGGGGAAAAGGCAGCACAGGGTACACCCCTTTTCGTAGGAATTTACAATTCCGTCTTTTTGGGGATTGATACAGGGACATGGATAAGATATAAACGATGATAAAACATAAGATATCAAACATTGATACAAAGCAAAACAACACGAGATGAGCAACACATTCCACGCCCCTCTGGATATCTGAACCTCGAATCCCCAAGGCAGTTCCACATGTGGTTGACCTACCCCTCTGAAAAATGATGGAGTTCGTCAGTTGGGATGATGACATTCCCAATATGATGGGAAAGTCATAAAATTCCATGGTTCCAGTCACCACCAACCAGAAAAGGTTGTAAATTGGTCATGTTACCTCTTTATTTCCCAGGCTTCCCACCCTTGTTTCGGTGTTGGGAGCTGCCCTTTCTTGCAATCTGAAGTTTTACTGATCTCAGTTGTTTCTTACCTAAGCAGCTTGAAATTGACCTCCAATGTCAATGGTGAAATCAAATTAATTCCCTATGTTTTCGGGTTAATTCAAGTTAATCCACAAAATGCGAGTACAGTTCCAAGAATTTCTTGGCGCTTAAAACAACAAGTTCCGCCATTTCGGTGAAATCATAGATCCCCAATGCATCCACAGTTCGCTAACGTGAGGCCCCCCAACGTGATGTGAACGTTGGTGACTAGATTCGCCCCAGTAACTAGTTCGTTATTTGCGTACCATAAACCATAGTGAAATTGGAGTTATTGGCACCAACTTAGCTATCTTGGGGGCCTCACATTGTAGTTGTAAAGGTCAATCCACATATATCATTACACACCCACATTCCGAATGATTCCCCACAATCATATATTTGTTAGATAACGGTGAAACCGCCATGAATGTTTGGCAAGTTCCAGAAACCCATTTGGGAGGGTTAAACCATGTTGTACTTAAACCACTCCAATTTGTTTTACAAAATCAAAGAAAACAAGCTTGGTACAGTACCCCATTGTATATTTTTTGGTTGTAAAATCTGGGTTAAACATGGTAAAACCCACCATTTTACACACACCTGAGTATATAATTTTTCAGTACCCCATTTGGGAGGGTTAAACCCCCAAAATCTGGGTTTTTCACATGGTTAAACCCACTATTTTATAAACATATGTTAATCAAAAATCCCTCCAAAATCTGGTTTTTCACATGGTTAAACATTGTTAAACATTGTTAAAATATATTAAAATCTGTTAAAATCTGGGTTGTTAATCTGGATTTCTCTCCTCAAAAATCCTCCAACAAAGCCTCGGCGCGCCAAGGCGCGGATGCGATCCGTGGTGCGGAAGGCGGAGCCAAAGAGGGCCAGGTCGAAGGGGACCCCGGCCTTGGATGGCGATTTCATGGCGCTGATGGCGGTGATTTCATGGTGAATTTCATCTTGAATTAATGGAATTTATGGTGATAAATTAATGGTAAATTAATGGTGAATTTATGGTGACTTCATGGAATTTATGGTGGTTTATGATGAATTTATGGTGATTTTTTCAGGTGATTTTTTCAGGTGAATTACTGGAATCTATATGGTGTTCATTTCATGGAATCTATGGTGAATTCATGGTCAAAAACGTGACCGACCTTTTACGGTCAGGATGATATGGGACGATGAATTTGGTGCCCGATGAGTTCCATATGTGAGGCCCCCCAGTTACCCCAGTAACTCGTTCGTTATTTGCGTACCATAAACCATAGTGAAATTGGAGTTATTGGCACCAATAGTTATTGGAGTTATAAACCAACTTAGCTATCTTGGGGGCCTCACATTGTATCTTTGTGGCTCTTGGTCAAGGTGCACAAGTGAACAAGTGGGATACGCAGCAAAATTCATGAGGTTGGTGCCGGCCAATGTATGGATTAGGTATGGATTTAAAAGATCATCAACTGGAAACGGTGGTAGTTTTCACTATTACATTGGGATTGCAGGTTCTCGAATCTTTCAATTATTATGCGAGTAGTGACTTGGAGCCAACCGTTTAACCCCCTGAAACATGTGCAAGTCGTTGAGGAATCTGTTTTGCTGCTTAAACATATGAGTTTGTCTGAAAATCATACGAACCCCCTATTCATCTATTCTATTCACTGGTTGATCATGTTGATCGTTTATCATGTTCTTCCTCCATAAATTCCCCACAAATTCAACCCCCAGGGCCCCAGCCAAAGCGTAAAAGGTGCTCCGCGCATTGGGGCCAACCACGTGCTGAGCGCCGGGATATGGATTTTTCACAATGATGCAAATGCGAGGGTGGAGATGTTCAATTTTTTGAATAGCAAAATACGGATTGAGCAACACCTTTTTAATAACAAATTGGGTCAAAAGTGGATAGATCAATATAGATTCTATAGATCCTACAGTACCTTGACAAATGTGTGTAATTCTGTGTGCGTACGCATTCAAAGATACAGCTAGCTGTTCATACAGGCGTGGCCTAGCCGAAGTTTGGATGGCCAAGCAATCACATGTCCATTTTGATAGTCAAATTTGTGGTTCTATTAAAATTAACTACCTAGATCTACGTAGCATTTATGGCTTGGCTTTGATAGTTAAATAGATTGGTTTTGATTAGTTAAAATTTACCCACAGATTTACTTCACCTCCTCTATTCCTCAATCGCACAATCGATGCTCCACCCATCCAGAAGGGAATGAGCATAATCAAATCATGACCCCCAAAAAAACTTCCACAATCCACTATTAATGACTTAACTTTCCTCCACAAACCATTCAAAAACCATAGCAATTCTGCAATCAACCAGGTCTTTGTTGGGATCTTTTTCTGGTCCCCGAGCTCAGCGCTCGGCTCAGCTAAGGCTCCGCGCCAAGCGTCCGGCTTTGAATTCGAAGTCCTGCGTCACGTCGCATTCCTTGCCCACCTAACCACGACGCGACGGACGTGGTGAGATGTGATTTCAGCACTTAGAAGTGGTGTATAATGAGGGTACAACATGGATCAACATGATCCTTAAGTCTTTAGAAGTGGAGTTCCGAAAGTAGAACATGGCTTGGAAATGGATTTTTGAACCTGTTCGAACCCAACTATACTTACCATTCACTTCGTGTCGCATTCACGTAGGAATTCCGAGCCGGTGGAGCCTTTAAAGGGGACACCGGCTAAGGGGACCCAGTAGCTTGACTCATCCACACGTGTACCCGGTAGGGTAGTTGGACCAACGTATTTTGACATATATGTGGACTGTTGCCCGATATCACCAGCTAGAACCAGCTATGCAAGCAGTGATATCCAGATATTCTAACCATGCTTTTTATCCATCTTGGTTAGCTTATACATCTGGATATAACCATAGTATATCTTTTATATCCAGATATACTATATGGTTAGCTAACCATGCTATCTTTCCATACTTGCTACGGCCGGGCTGACGGTTCCGGCATTGCCGATGCAGTAGCACACGATGAACCTCGGCAGAAACGGGACACCAGCTTCGAACCATCCTTGTAAATCCGGAAATTGTCAAACCACAGGTTGCTGTTGGTTATACAGATCTATAGGCTAAATGGATGGATGGATATGTATATATTGTATAATGTAATATATAATATGGTGACTTCTGTAATCTTCTATAATGTTCTATTATAGTAAGATGGGGCATGATGGGGTTGACCATCTTCTAACCACCCTCTCAACTGAGGAAATGGCATCCCGGTCCCCGCCGTTTTTTTTTTCCGCCCTTTCCACCACCACCATCCGTCAGAACAGGCCAGCGGCCAAGGCGAGCTTGACCATGTGGCGACAGTTCACATGACCCGATGGCGGAACTGTAAGAAATGGCGTTCGGTGTCTCTGCCAGTTCTGAAATCCTCAGATGTAGAGAGAAGGCACCAGAATCAAACCGAAAACAGCTCTGCAGTAGACATCAAAACCCCAAATACATAACAAATTGAATGTAGAAAGTCAAAGACAGAAGTGACAGAAGTCTTGAGAAATCAACTAGCATCTGGTGAAACAACTTCAATGCCAACTGCCATTGTCTTCCCTTGCAGCAGGCTCCCAAGGCCGCGTTGAAACTGATCACGTCGACGTCGACGTCGCTTCGTTTCCGGTGTCGGCGTCGATCCCCGAAGATCCGCAGCGTCTGTTGCCACGCCGAGGATTTTTCGGTGGCGCTCAGCAGGGCGTTGAAGCTCACCACGTTGGGATGGAGCAACTGCATCGCATGAAACAGATGGAGAGCCAGTTGCCATTGCAGTCCTGGGGAAAACGTTTTTTTTTTTTTAAGTTGGATGAAGATGGGAAATGCTACTGTTAATTTGATGGTCAAATCTGGGCAGCTGTTGCTAAAGCCAACTATCATCGGATGGATACATGGGATCCATGGAATTCCTCGACGTTTCACTCTTGAAGAGACTTACCCGGCCTGGTAAACGGGCTAACATAACCATGGAAAATCACCATTTTTAGTGGGTAAATCCACTATTTCGACTGGGCCATTTTCAATAGCAAACTGTAACAAATTACCAGAGGGTAGCCAGGATGTTTTTGTTGCAATTAAAATATTCCACTTTTTTAAGAGGTTTGGAATGGTTTGGAGGCTTTTACAAGAACAAACAAGGTCCTTTTTCACAAGAACTGATGGCGGCATTGTAGCTGATGTGATTTGGAGCGATCTGAATTCGACTCATCTCATGAAAAAGGTACAAGGCTGCTGCCCATTGCAAGCCTTTTTCACAAGAACTGATGATGGCACCAAAAGTCACAACCTGGTTGCTGGCTTCAATCTCCCTGAAAGACGTAAGACAAAGATCTTGGATAAAGTGTTTAGCTTTTGTTTGGAGGGAGGAAACTAAAGAAAAACCACGTGGACGTGGGTCAAATTGGGGCAATGGACCTACACAAGTTGTGCATACTATTAAAATCAAAAGATACTCTTGAAGTATAGTAAACCAGCCGTTTCAGGGCTGACAACTTTGACCCATGCCCATGCTGAATCACATATCTTCCAGCATTCGGCATCACCTCTGCAGCCTTCATCTCTTGGAAGACATCCAAGGCCACCTCCCACTGGAAGGCCTTCTCGCAGGAACTGATCAGGGCACTATAGGTGACGACGTTGGGGACATGGAAAGCACGCCTCGTTGAGCCAAGGGATCGAAGAAAATCAAATCCAGCAAAACAACAACGAACATCATCTTCTATGATCTCATGATTTTTGTATTTTATAAACTGGGATGTACCTGGATATCTCCTGTTTATATGTTTTACGATGATCTCATGATTGTGGATAGACCATTTCTGTCAAAAAAACATATAAACCAACTAGCAGCATTTCATCGAAGAAGTGCAGAGCCGTCTGCCATTGCATGCCCTTCTCACAAGCACTGATCACAGAATTGTAGCACACCACATCTGGAGTGATCACGTCCGAAAGCATGTCTTGAAAGAGCTGCAATGCCAGATGCCACCGATGTCCGGACTTCTCGCAGGAACTGATGGTGGAGCTATAACTGATGAGATTTGGATCCAAAAAACGGTCGTCAATTTGATGAAGAACGGCTAAAGCCATGTCCCATTGCGAGGATTTCTCGCAGGAATTGATCATGGCATTGAACGTGATCACATCTTCCTTCAGCAAATTCTTCCTCATATCACTACAGAGTTGGATGGCCAACTGCCAGTTGGAACCCTGCGCACATGCCGCCATGGCGGCATTGTAGCTGGAGCTCCGAGGCGTTCTCCGCATGACCTGCATCTCCCGAAAGAGTTCTAGAGCCATCTCCCACTGCTGACCGCGTTCCAACGCAGTCATACCTGGTGGTATATGACTAACCCTGCCACAGAGTCTGAAAGTCAACGGACAATCTCCCAGCATATCACCATTCAGATGAAAAATGCCAAGGAAATCATGAATCAGTTAGGCCATACATACTCAGAAACATGTTCGGTGACTTCGTTGCCCCTCATCATTTGCCACCTTTGAATATCACCAAATATTCTCATCCCACATGGCTTCCGCGAAGAAAACAAAAACAGATAGGATAGGGGTCCACTTAAGTCACTTAAGGATGGACAATCAAAACCGAAAGCCAAAACTAAAACATTGACATTACTGCTGCTTGGTGGTTGACCTACCCCTCTGAAAAATATGAGTTCGTCAGTTGGGATTGTTATCCCAATACAATCAATACATGGAATAATAAAAATACTTCCAAACCACCAACCAGTACTGGCATTACCAGATGCAGGTGTTGTAGCTGATGACATCAGCATCACCGTAGTCCCTCCAGATTTCCAATGCCATCTGCCACTGGGATCCTCTGCTACAAGCAGACCTAGGGAGTTCAGGGCCACCGTTGAAAGTTGGCCCTAGATGGCCATAACATTTTTGTGTTTGTTGGCGACAACTGGCTATATATCCATATGGTTTGATAATGCTTGATATTTGGGCGTCGATTTATCCATGTAGACCCCAATAAATAACCCCAAGAGGTCTTGATTGCTAGAAAATAAAACGTTTTTTTCGGGCCACTTAGACTTAAAGCCCAGAAAGTGCCTTCCACAACTTCACAGCCACGTTGCGGATGGGACACCCAGATTCCACAGAGACACAGTTTCGTTAGTGGAACTCATCAGTTGATCAAAATATATTTTTCGAAAACATATTGCCAGTTCAATCAGTTCAATCAGTTCGATCCTCTTTTTTTCGGTTGAACTTACTGGTTGGTGGTGCAATAACCATCTTGAAAAATATGCTCGTCAGTTGGGATGATGTTTATTCCCAATATATGGAAAAATAAAACATGTTCCAAACCACCAATCAGATTTTATGATATTTTATGATACTATTGGTAACTAATAGTTATGATACTATCATACTATATTTTACTTCTATAATAACCAACCAGATAATAATGGCTTATCATGTGTTGGTCCACCCACCCATTTCCCTTTGGTCGCCAGGTACATGGCGGCGCTGCAGCTCCGCTCGTTGCACCCCAACTTCTCTGCGTCGAAGATCGCCAGCGCCCGTTGCCACTGGGAGGATTTGTCGAAGGCGGCCATGGCTGCGGTGTAGGTGACAACGTTGGGAAGCAACAACCTGAAGTGAGGGCCGGGTGGTATGAATAACATGGTACCCATGACGGATCCATGGTGCTGGTATATATGCTAACATTTGGGGTATATTGATGGTAAATGTTACCATATATAGCATACATGGATCCTATGGGGTATAAACTGTAAAACTATCTATGGGGATGTTTCATCAAATGTTTCATCAAAATCAAATCTTCAGGCTTTTCGGTTTTCACTGAAAAGCTAGGGCTTTTGTGTGTCATGAGCGCAGAAAAGAAGGAATCATGGGTTGTGAAAGCAGGGGCCACCAAAAGCGCCAATGTTCACCTAATCATCCAACCTGGCATAGGACAATTACAAAGGACAAGAACAGTGGTGTTTACACAATTTCATGGTTTTGAAGGTTGACATGTGTGATAACATCATGGATATTAACAAATCCTTCAAAGAACTTTACACCCCTGGAAGTATATATAACATGCCGTTGGGTCTGACTCGTTACCCAACCTGGCTATGTCGACTGGGGTCTGATCGTCTCGGAAAGGTCTTTGAAGCTGTAGGGATTTGTAGGGACTATTGGTTGAGCGTTAACCGTTGATATATAGGTCATGCTGTATCAAGTTGTATCTTGTCTCCCTTTGCTTCTTGGTTATATCGCCACACGTTCCCATGGTCCACTTGGCCTGCTCTCCAGCGCTTCAGTCAACTGCAGGGCGATCTGCCAGCTGCCACCATTGCCACAGGAAGTCATCAAACTGCTGAAGGTGATGACGTTGGGCTCAATGCCTGGCTTTACACGCCAAAACGCTGAGTCTTCGCCCCAAAAAAAACATGGAAACCCGAAACATGGGGGCCATGAAAATGAGCTTCCTACTGGACATGAAGATCAGGTTTGCATCCTTCGATAGTTTATGTTGGTGTGTTCAATGTTTTCTTAAGCAAGTAATTACACAACCTATCCACCATTCTCAGCTAAGTCGATGAGAAACCTGATGATATCCTGTCAAGTTGAGATAACCACCAATTCATGTTGGGATTAGATGATTTCAAACATACAATTGCTTAGAAGATTCCAGCAAGTACATGCCTAGTACATCCTAGTACTATAGTGTACTCAGATTCAGCTCTTACAACTGGGATATTTCTTGTGGTTTATCCCCACATCCACCAATCATCCACCAATCATCCACCAATCCGATCCAATCCAGCGACGGTCAGTTTCCATGCAATCGAAAAGGTGAACGGCCATTTGCCACTCGCAGGAGCTGATTGCAGCGTTGTAGCTGATGACGTTGGGAGTCACTGCATGACCTGCCATGCATGTGCTGTTGGACTTGCAGTTGGTAGGATTTGAAAACTGTCCTGTTTTTCTGGGTTTCCATGCGTTTCCGCATGCAAAGTCTTGATTGGTGTGTAATCCAGTATAATCCCAGGTCCAAGTACAATAACACTGCATTCGCTTGCACACCTACAAGCAACAATAGCACATTCAATTTTAGGCCAAATGTCTTGTTCAAAATATCAAACCAAGTTGGTCGAATTTGGATTTGTCAATCTTGGATACTCTTGGTACCTAAGATCAAGGGAAGTTTAAGAAATGGCGGAACGTCAGTCTTACCAAATGACTGCAATGTGAGGCCCCCAAGATAGCTAAGTTGGTTTATAACTCCAATAACTATGGTTTATGGTACTTATAACTAGAGTTACTGGGGCTTATAAACCAACTTAGCAATTTGGGTGACAAAAAAACATTTCACCAGCTCACCTTGATGAAACGGTCCAGCTTTGAGAGTTTTCCATTCAGATGCCACTAATCTTCTTTACCCTGCACCAAAAACGCTAGTTTTTGCAGCTTCTCCAATGTTCTTACCCCAGTCATGGCACGAGACAAGTCATATCTTGAACCTAGATGTTCAAGGTTTCAAGCTTAGAATGCCCCAAATCGATACGTCAATAACAAGTCATTTCGGGATGTTACAAAGATTTATGTTTTTACCTAATGACTCATATATTTTGAAATACAAAAAAATGAATGTCACTTGATCTCTCCCTGCCATCTCCTGCCATCTCTCCAACATGTTAGCACCAAGGCTTGGCGCATTTCATCGCACCCGGCCCCACCTGCCATCTCCTCCATACATTGCAACGCCAGCCACTGAGCTTTGCCACACGTGATGAGCGATGTGAAGGTGACCACCGTGGGAGTCACAGACAGGAGCAGCATTTCGTGGAAGAAATGTAGGGCCACCTGAAAACAACACATTTAAATCAATCAATCAATCAAATAATCAGACTAATCAACCTGTCAACATATAATTCAACATGCAAGCAACATGTAATCACCATTAACACCATTAACCAACTATATACGACGATAGCGGCTATACCCACCCACCTGAGCATCACTGGCCCCCCATCCCTTCCCCACCTGCCATTCCACGCCGCATCCGATCAACGCGTTGTAGCTGACGACGTTGCGCCGCACCGCGGCGCAACCCATGGCCTCGAAGCACAGCAGCGCCGAAGGCCATTGCGACCGGCGTCCGTGGCCAACGATGGCGCGGGTGAAGTCGGCCATGGCGAGGCGCCATGGCAGGTGGATTTCGGGGAGCAAAACCACAAAATGTGGCTGGAGAAAAAAAAAAAACATGGAATAACATGGATACCAACTGCGAATCCAAAAGAACATATTTGGGGATGGGTCAAAACCCTGGTACCTAGTGAACCCCAAAATAGCTGGTAAATGGATGTTCATCCCACTAAAAATGGTATTAATAGGTATTGATCCATACCCATTTGAATGTGTGTGAGAATGTTGATATTTGTTTGTGAGCGATATGTACCTCCTGGATCTTGATGATTATGAGAAAGTTCCGCTTGGTTGAATCAGAACGGAAGTAAATCTCCTGGTTGCCAGGTAGATACAAAGACGGAAACCTCAAACAACAAGCCATAACTAGCCATCGCTAGCCTAAGTCAACTTACATGGGTGTGTCTGAAAATAGGGTACCCCTTCTTTTCCACAGGTTAATCATCATTTTCCCATTAAATGATATTAAATGAACATAAATGAGCTATTTGTGGGTATCCCCTATTTTCGGACCAAGCCACATCAATGATTGCACTCAGCCCCTGACTGTCCAACAGCTGGCAAACTGATACGGCCCAGATTGAAGTTCCTGACGAAGGGCAATATTGGTCACCTCCTGGATAGGGGGACTTTGAAGTGAAGCAATTGGGACATGTCACCGAAAGAAAAGTGGAATCACATCAAAAACATGTGGAAATTCATGGAAATTCAGCAAGAGAAATGATGAAATGCTGGTTTTCAAGCAACAAAACGGAACCTCACAAGACACTAATAGGAAATTCATAAGCAGCTCAACTCAACCGATCCATGAGTCCCATCCCTAATAAAAACCTCCCACCAGGAGTTAACTGGCCCATTAACCGAACTGCAACCGAACCTCAACTCCATCGAAAAATGTGAAAAAAAAGATTTAGATGGAGTTGAGGTTCGATGGAGTCAATATGCATTTCTATGCATTTCTGATTGTCAACATGTATACCGTGGACATTTTCCCGTGGACATAGCGTGGAGGTATACCTCTGTTCGTCACGAAAAGTAGGACTGGGCTCACCCCTGGGGCTCCCCAACTTGTTGAGGAATAGTCGGCTCCATTCTGCCAGGTTATGCACCTGCACGTTGGCACTAGTGGAACCTCAGATGTTGATAGTAAAAATCACATTTTTTCCCCATCAAAACATGTTTTTTTAAGGCTACACCACATTCAACAACAACAAACCGAAACATCATATTGATTAGGGATTTTTTTCCAGTACATCCCATATTATCCTTGGGTTTTTCCATATAATATAGATCCTAGTATATCCCATTAATTACTGGTTGGTGGTTTCAACCATCTTGAAAAATGATGGAGTTCGTCAGATTGGGAAGGATGATAAGGATGACATCTCCCATATATGAAATGGAACATAAAATTCCATGGTTTGAAACCACCATCCCATATTCTCCATGGCTTTTCGGAATTCAGCCATCATCCAACGTCGACGTTGCATCGCCTGAGGAAACTGATCTTCCAGGCGATCTTGGCCGCAGACCACAGCACTGGTGAAGTAATCCCTCGAAAAGGCGATGTGGTCCTGGAACACAAAATCGGATCTGATCCTTTCATGGTGAAATATCGGTGAAATATAGGTGACATATAGAAATATAGGGTAAATATAGGGTAAATATAGGGTAAATATAGGGTAAATATAGGGTAAATATAGACTATATTGCTTATTAACCTTAAAATTTAAGCTATATGACGGGAAAGATCGAAATTAATTCCATGATTCTGATGGTTTTTGCTTTGGCGCATCGCCGCAAAAAAGCCAGGATTTGCTTAGCCAAAACATTGTTTTGTTGTGAAAACGTTGTTGGGAAAGAATCCGAAAACAGACGTGGTATAATGTGACCAAGTCTGGTGCTGTTGAATTTTCGGTTCCACAGCTTTGACCGATGAAAGCACAATAAATGAGGACCAAGGTTCGAGAACCTTTGAACTGTCAGGTTTTTGTTCAAGTTCAATACATACTTGGAGTATTATCTGGAGTATCAATGAACAAGTGTCATATTACCCCACAATTGAAGGATCGAACATGAATATACAATCTATATCCATATATATAATATACACTATTATATATATATATACATTTAATACTCACCTTACATGGTAAATATGGTAAATGTCCCAACTTTTCTTTCGTCAAATCATCTAAGATCAGCCGGTCCTTCTCCGAGAAGCCGTTGCCGTTGACGTTCAGCACACATTCCAAGCCGTTGGTGCAGTAGAATTGCTGAGCGATGCCGGTGAAGGCAGGGGAGGATGTGGAAAATGTGCGGCAATTCATGATTTTCATGATGACAATTATGGGGACAACGATGTTTAATGAATGTTTTAATGATGTTAAATGATGTGAGGGTTTCCATAGTCATGGGCGTACCACAAAAATCGCTGGATGGTTTATTTCATGGTTTCATGGTTTCCATCCTCAACGGATGATGGTAACATCCCATCATATTCCCATGTTCCCTATGCCATGTTACCCGCTACACGGATTGTGCTGGAACCAGGATCATAAGATCCCATTGGTGTTTAATCTGAAGCTCACCTGACCTATGTGAATTTCAGGATCTGCCTTCATAAGCTGAGAGGGCGCCCATAGGAAATCCATGTTGTAAATTGCCAAAATGATTCACCCGGAAACAGGAGGCCTTGTTTTTTTTCATTGGATGACGGCATTTCCGGGTCCGACACTATACCCTCACTTCATATATTGACCGTTTTTGTAAAATCTTCCCACTTCTGTTACAACCCATGTTGCTCACTATGCTCAGATGGCAATGTGCCAGTACCTTGGTACCTTGCTGTTCACATCCTGCCACGTCATGGTCATCATGTTGGGATGTGCTCACAACAGCACCCTTTTTTTTGGGTGATTTTAGTGTTGGAACCATAACCAAATGGCCACGTCATGAATGGTATTCCTTGCAATTCCCACGTTTTTTTTGCAAAAAAAAATCACACCATAGAAGTTTTGTTTTTTTTCGCCTTTCGCACACGAAAAATCCCAGGGATTCCAACATCAAGCAGAACGAACCTTCCATCATCCCCCATCGGCACCTGCGTTTGTGGCTGAGGTCCCAGGGAGCCAAAAATCACGCGCACGCGCTTGTTGCCGCGATCCTGGAGATCTCTGCGATGAATCCGTGTTGGGATCTCCGATGGGATCGATGAATCACCAAGTATAGATAGATATCGATAGTGTGCTGATGGTGTACTGATGGTTTACTGTGGGATAGATTGCATTCATGATAGATCTGATGAAAAACTAGAAGTATTCTATTCCCTTCAAATTCTGTTGGGGATCCAACTATTCAAATCCTATACTCTTGTGTTGAACATCCTGGGATATTCCAACTATTCAACTGAAAAACTAGTTGCTTAATCCAACTCTGGGATGATCCAACTTCGATCAAGGTCAGGCGCCGGACCGTTGGGCCCAATCTGTCGTGGATCCCAAGATGTGAAATCAATCTGTCACCTCTGATCTTAGCCTCTGGATCACAAGCATAGAATAATTTTTAAACAATGGTTGTTTCCATTGGTTAAATGGTTAAATGTTATTGGATGTTATTGGCTTTCCATAGAATTTCATTAAACACACCCACCTAAATGTCTACACATGTCCCTTCCACTGGTAAATGGTTGGTTTCCCTGTGGATTTTTTCGTCCATTCCCCATTGGTTTTGGCGCCACCGCGGATCGATCGAACTGATCGTTGCGGCAGTCCCCAAAGAAGAGGTTGCGCGTGATCTCGCTGGCGGCCATTTGGGATGGCTCATCCTTGCCGCTGGACATTTACCCGGCCTGGTAAACGTATACAAAAAACGAACTGGAAAATCACCATGTTTCATGGGAAACTCACTATGTCTATGGCCATTTCCAATAGCTTTTTGTATGTTTACCAGGCCGGGTAATGGAAAAACCCGTCTTCTCGGCCGCGGAACTCGGTTTCCGATCAAAGCCATGGATTTATGATGGTTTTAATGGTAATTCAATGGATCTTGGCCTTGATCTACCGATGTATGACATAGCTCACTTCCATTTGAAACCCGGTAGATGGATGTCAGTTTTAAAAGAAAATGAGTCAAAAGAAATAGAGACAACCGTTTCCATCCTTTTGGGAAGAATTGGAGAAAGTGTAGGAACCCATTGTTTTTTTTGTTTAACACACCCATCTTTCTAAACCATGGAAATTTCGGAGCATCTACCAGGCCACTCTTTGCAAAACCGAGGTCGGGATGTTGTCATGGTGAGTTCTACGATGGAAGCTGAGACCCAATGGTTGGGGGATGGAGGGTTTTTTGAACAACGGATTACAGTATCGCAACCCCAAGATATTGTGTAGTGCAACCCCAATTAATAAAGCCTACAGTATATTCATCCATCAACTGAGTTTTAAAAACTGACTAGGCTTTAGTTTGCCATGAATTTTACCAGTACCAGTTGATATTACATTCAATGACTACCCTCCGGCAATCAAACATGGCAATGGACAATTCTGCATTGATGGGGGATTTTCCAGCCACGGCAATGATGATGACACCAGAGGGTACATATTTTTTAGTTCTGTTCTTTGCATCATTTTGCATCATTTCGAATTCATTTTGCATCAAAAAACCCCTCATATCCCATGAACTCCCATGAAAAATCCCATGAAAAATACCATGAATTCCCATGGAATTCCCATGAAACATCCCATGAAAAGATCTCCGTTATCATCATTTACTCGGAACATTTGCAGAACATCAATTCTCCACGTCTTCGCATCATTTTCCCAGGGAATTCCCATTATTCCAAGGAACCATGGCAGTCAGCCAACTCGCCAGACGATCACCTGGGACTGGGAAACACCGGAAAAAATAGGGGGGTTTATGGTGGGTTTATGGGCCTGGAAAAAACATGGACGAAGAAAATTGTTAGGTTTATAAAAGCGCCTTTCAAAAAACGATGGCCAATTTACGGGAAGGCCAATTTTTGATATGTTGGAAACACAACTGTCTGTTTTGTTCGCAGCATATTTTTCTCATGATCCAATCCTGAAATCGTAATATGGATTTCACTAGCAAACCTGGTGTATCCCTTTTTGTGAACCAAAGTTATGACCAATGATTTTTTTGGGGACCACTTAGTGCGAAAATGTTACTTGGTGTTAATGGAATGATAACTTTGTCATTGTTCATCTATGAGTACCAAGAATGAACAACAGGATGGGCAAAGCCTAATGAGCGATAACCCCTACAGTATTTCTTTTGGTTTAGTATGGTTTAGTGATATGTACATCATTCTAAAATTCTTCACAAAACATGTTGCACATGTCATCCAAGTGGTAGTTTTTCCCTACTCAAACCGGAAATCACCGATAGGATGGTCACGTCACCATCTTGGAGCTTCGCTTCCCATGGCTGCCGTGCAGATCACTTGGCGACGACATCCCCATGGAAAAATGTTCGACTGAAATAGTTAAATGATGTTAAATGATGATAAGAATAATTCAATCTGGTTGGTGGTGCAATGTATAACCATCTTGAAAAATGATGGAGTCTTTTAGTCAGATGGGGTTGGGATGACATCCCATATATGAAATAGGAAAATAAAATTCATGTTCCAAACCAACAACCAGAAACATACCGTAGTACCTCTAATTTCCCATGAAAATGATGCATCCTCGGATGTTCATTGCTGAAATCCCACATTTTTCGGCACCACTGCCGGGCGCCTCAAGGGCGAGCCAGCACCACCTGGGCCACCCGGCCAAAGAACCCCGCGCGCGGCTTCTCTGCAGCTTCTCCAGTCTGGCGTGGAAAAAACTCCGGAACTTGGCAAAACCCGTGGATTTTCGACGTGTTCGAATGGTTAAATCGTCAACATGGTTGAATGAGTAAATGGAGCAATCAAAAACCCTTGGATTCCGTTGATTGTTTGGGTTCCCCAAAAAATAGTGATAATTTTCAAGTGATATGAACACATGTCACCCGGGTATCCTCCATTTCGCATGGATACATAAAGAACATTGAAGAAACATGTGTAAATGTGGTAAACCCAGTCATACACCAAGTTGACCAGAAACAGGTTGCACAAACTATCCCCAATTGGAAGCTTATTGCATTGGGCTTGCCACATAAATCCAGACTATCTTGGGGGATGCTCAACTAGACATATCTAGACATGATGTTTAACTTTGATCCATGCCCAAATCATTTAAGAAAACACTATATGTACGGTTGTATTCAAACCTGGCTCTTTCCAACTGGATGTGTTATGTTCCCACGAGGTTGCTGTCCATTACAACTGGAGTGGTCCCGAAGTCCCCACAGGGCCCCATGTGGGGCCCCACAGGGTGCCTCAGTTGTGAGGGCTTGGCCGGCGATGATGTAGAAGTTGCCAATCCTGAGTGGAATGGGACTCTGATTCTGACACGACGTCTCCGATGAAAATGCTATTTAATGGTAAAAGAAATCACCGAAACTGTGCTTTGAAAGTGGGCTTTGAAATCAACCATATTGCTTTGAAAAAAAACTACAAAGTGGGCTTTTTGCTGGTTGTTTTTGGTGGGTTTAGCTTCACCAATTCAAGCCCAGCTTTGCCCACAATAAATCCTATTCTATTCTATGTACTTAAAAAAAACATATAAACCATAACTTACCACCCTTGGGGGTCCCGCATTGTACCTCCATGTGGGGAGTCTCTGGTCGATCATCACCTCTAGGGCAATGACAAATCCTTGGCATGTTCCTTGATGATGCGATAGACCTCGGACCAGCCATGTTGAGTACAACTGTTCTCATTACCAAAACGCATCCTTTTTTGTGGGAAGCTAACGAAAAACATTCGAAGCGTTGGAAATCAATGACTGGTTGGTGGTTTAATGGGAAGGATGACATCCCATAGATGAAATGAACAATAAAACATGTTTGAAACCACCAATTAAAGAAATGACACTAATGAAACCAAAGACAGACAAAATTTTCTGAAGCTCTGATTCTTTTTTTTTTTCGATGGCTTTCTTCAACACGCATCTCTTCACCCGGGGCGCCCGGACGCTGTTGGCTGTGAGCCCACCGCGTCCCTTTTCGCAGAGGGTGGACCAGCCGTTGAAGCGGTACCAGTTGTCCGCGTCGATGGCACTGGCGCAAACCTGAAAGCTCCACGATGTTCAGAGGCTATGCCATGACGGATCCATGGTGCTGCTATATTAATGCTAACAAAAATTGGGTATATTGATGGATATTGATGGGATCCATGTTAGCATATATACCGTATGGATCCAAGTACCTTCTTAGGAAGTGTTTGGGGTATAATTTACTATCATTTGGAGAGTTAAGTACCTTCTCAGACAGTGTTTGGATCCATAGGGATAGATTATATAGCATCGTATATTGATGGAATTTGATGGATATTGATGGATTCCATGGCACACCATATATAGATATGTTATAGCAGCACCGTTAGGATCCGTCATGGGGCTGATGTAAAATGAAATCCGTTTTAGCATATTCCGTCTGCATCTTCCGAGGGCATGGTTCCGATTTCCTGTAGGTCACAATGCCCTTTTAAAAAGGAATTATAGTAAGACATATAGTAAGACATAGTAAGACTATGGAAGAATTATAACTTGTATAGGCCAACAACTATCATGATCATTCTGGATATTTCTGGTGGATATTCCAATTTCTTGCAGCTGGAAAACCAAAAAACGTGGTTGATAACCTCATGTTTTTGTCATGCCCTGGCGGAACAGCAGTTGTGAGGACTTTGGAGATCCCTAAAAGTAGCTACTATCAGCTCCGAAACAATCTAATTTACTTGGTTACAATCTGCTATCCATCATCATCCATCTTGTAATATCTTGCAGTTCTATATATGTGTGAATATGTTTTAAATGCATTTTTGGTACACCAAAAGTATATCAGTTGAAACCAATGAGTAGAATTCGTCAAATCCCACACCTCACTGAGCAACCGAACACCACCGCAGCGGACCGCAAAGACCTCCCATCCCTGAACGGCCAGACGACCAGAACGGGATTCTCCTTCGGTAGTTTCAAGGGTCAATAAATGACCAAAACATACCAAAACAATGACTGGTTGGTGGTTAATGATGATGGTTATTATAATATGGTTAATGATGGTTAATCATAATCTGGTTGGTGGTTGACCTACCCATCTGAAAAATATATGCGAAAGTCAGTTGGGATGATGACATTCCCAACTGAATGGAAAAATAAAACATGTTCCAAACCACCAAGATTTTCGTTGAAGCGAACGAACCAAGCAAGAATCAGAAACCAAGTCAAATATTCAAATCAAGTGCGAGGAAGCAGAATTGGAGAGCCAATTGGTGCTTTTTATTTGCCTGGACCTTCGAAATGTTTCGAATACTTCCTCCAAATGGCGGTTGGCCAGTGAGGGGGTCAGTTGATTCATCACTACCCTCTGGTAATTTAACATAGCTATTGAACATGGCCATTTATAGTGAGTTTTCCCATTAAAAATTGTGATTTTCCATAGTTATGTAAACGTTTACCTGGTGAACATCAAAATAGCTGGTAAATGGATGTTCATCCCACTAAAAATGGTATTAATAGGTATTGATCCATAGCCAAATCACCAAACTCCTAACGTTTCGAAACCGCCTGGCACAGCCCGACACACCATCGGCCTTCCGTATGGTGGCACGTGCACAGCGGGCAACCGCCTCGCGGCGAAGCGGTGAGTTTGACCCGTTTCTTTGGGATTTTGACCTCAATTCACACCGGGAAGTTCATGTATGGAACATGAACTCATACATTAAACATTAAATGTTAAAGATTATAGGTGTTAACTAATTATAAATATAAACATTAAACATTATGTTAAACATCCCTTTCTGGATCTAGTTGATATTCATCCAGCCGGTCGTATTCATCCAGCCGGTCGGGTCTTGATCATCTTGATCACTTCTCAAATGGTCAACAAACATGAAAACACGTTGACTGGTTGGTGGTTTCAATCAACCCCTCTGAAAAATCATGGAGTGAGTTCGTCAGTTGGGATGATTTTCCATTCCCAACTGAATGGAAAGCCATAATCCATTCATGTTCCAGTCGCCACCAACCAGTTATTTTTGAACTTTTTTAAATACATTGAAATGTCTATTTTTAATGTTGAAAGACATGCGACATTCGACATGCTATGTTTGGACATCTGTTGAACAGCAAGAGATGCTGAGATATCCATGATATTCATCGACCACAATGATGTGCCCCTAGCAATAGGAAATTGGATACCCTCTGGTAAACATCAGAAATCGTGAGTTTACCCATTGAAAATGGTGGATCTTTCCAGTTCGTTATGTAAACGTTTACCATAGGGTAATAGCTATAGCATCCAGGCGGATCGGGGTGCCAGCAATCTCCAAGGTCCCAGTCGTGAAGAGGTCATGTCTGAAGGATGGGTCAGAGGCTATTTCCCACAATTAGGATCCATGGTGCTGCTATATTAATGCTAACAAACATGGGGTATATTGATGGGATCCATGGCACACCATATATAGATTATATAGCAGCACCATCAATCCATCCTATGGGTTTCGAACAGCGACCCCACATTTCGGCCAAGTGGCATCTGCAACATCTAAGACTTCATCACCTGAACATCGAACAGAGATCAACTGCTTAAGGTGGATAAGACACCCCTGGATATTTGTTGTTTTATTTCTACGGTGGATAAGACAATATAAAACATAATATACATAATATAAAACATATACCACAGAAATGGGAGAATGATCCTCGGTGACCAATATGTCAAAAACATCCCAAACTTGACACGTGCCCTGCCGTCATTTCTTTACAAATCGGCCTATTGGGATGAAGCCAATGAAAAGCCTATGGTTTTTCACCAGTTACTCGGTATTCTACGTATGGTGTTTATCACCTGGAAATCTGGGTACTATCCTGAGATATCCTGATTCTTGGTAGCTTCATCCAAGTCTCAACAGGTTAGCTGTGTGCAACTCCTGATTTTTGCTGAAAAACTTAGGTGAGTGGTTAGACACAAGGTTTACCCTCCTGTAAAGGTTTACATAGATGTGGACAACCCATTACCCATAGGATCCATGGTGCTGGTATATATGCTAACATTTGGGGTATATTGATGGTAAGTGTTAGCATATATACCAGCACCATGGATCCTATGGGTTATGAATGTAGGTAATTTTCTTAAGGGAACAATTGGTTTTCCACATCACTGAGCAGCCGCACGACAAACCTGTGCTGGTACGAGGCCTGCCTGTAGGCTGCGGCTGCAGAAATCCGCAAAGGCTCGAGAAACTTTTGCATTTCTGCGAGGTATGAGGAGTTTATCCAACAAACACTGTGATTTATATAGTATATATAGTTTATGTGTATATATATAGATAATATATGATAATATTCCATTCTAATGATATACTAGCCAGTACTACCCAGTTCTACTATACCCCAAGTACTAATCTTACTTGTGCTTAGTAGGGACTGAGGGAATGATCCATGTGAACAACAACTATCAATAATCATCCCAGCAATTTCCACTCCCATCCATTCCCCACGTTTAGCACCAGTAATATTAGTTACCCTCCGGTAATTTAACATAGCTATTGAAAATGGCCCAGTCGAAATAGTTGATTTTACCCATGAATCATGGTGATTTTCCACAGTTTTTTTATGTTTACCAGAGGGTAATTCCCATCTCAAAACCCATCAAGCTGGCCTCCAAGTCCCCTTCCAAGCTGGGGATCAAGGTGCTTTCACCTTCGATCGTCACCTCCTAGGGCTGGATGGAGCCCAAAAATCAACGGCCAAAGCTTAGGTACAAAATAACGGCAAGCTGCTGAAATAATGGGATTCTAATGGGATTTCCATGGTTAATAATAGTCAATAATGGCTTTTAATGATGGTTATTGATGGTTGATTATCTGGTTGGTGGTGCGTTTTAACCATCTTGAAAAATGATGTTCGTCGATGGGGTTGGGATGACATCCCATATATATGAAATGGAAAATAATCCATCTATGTTTGAAACCACCAACCAGAGATGGTTAGTATGTATATAATTCTCTAGAGAGTAGTTGGAGGTTATTAAGCTATACATCCAAGGTTGACCCACTAACCCAGAAATTTTGGATAAAATGCTCAATCATGGCGGCAGGCAGGTTGGTGTTCATCAACTGCATTGTGGATTGATATTGACACATACCCACGTCGCATCTTCCAATGACGAATCATCTATATATGGTCCTATAGAACTAGGCGAATTATACTAAACCAACAACCATGCATTGCAATTTCCATCAATACCACAACTCCCAGCCTTGTAGCAACCCAGAGGCTCGTACTCCAAGATTGGCACCTCACATGAAGCAATACCAGCTTAAAGTTCATAACAAAAACCTCCAAAACATGCTGGCCATAACATAAACATTAATGATTCCCCCTGTAAATATGTATTAAGAATAAATACATTGGTGGTTCTCGATGATTAACATTTTGTTTTGTCAGGGGCTTGGCATAAATGAAACATCAACCACCGGTGATGCTTCCCCCTACTCCTCGACGAAAAGAACGAATTGATCAACGCACCAATAACATCATAGTTGAGGCATGTTCATACAAACATATTTCTACAGCGTACTACAAAGAATGACAATCGCAACACAAATAGATGTCAACGGCCATCATGTTAGGCCATCAAATGGGTAGCCCTCTGATACTTCCCATTTTTTCTGGTTGGTGGTTTCAACCCCTCTGCAAAATATGAAAGTCAGTTGGGATTATTATTCCAAATTGAAGAAAACACATGAAATTCATGTTCCAAACCACCAACCAGTTCCCAATGTTTTTTTTTTTACATCCCATGACCTTCTGGCAAACGTTTACAAAACTATCGAAAATCACCATGTTCAATGGAAAAACTCACTATTTCGACTGGGCCATGGCTTCCAGTTCGCTTTAACTGGGCCATGTTTACCAGAAATCACTATTTTATAGCTGGCTAAATCTTTAATAGGTACATAACTATGGAAAATTACCATTTTTAAGGGGAAAATCCACTATTTCCATGGCCATGTTCAATAGCTTTAACTGTTTACCAGGCCGGGTGCCTCCCAAAACCTCCAGGCCATCTGCGGAAAAATCAGCTCCAGGCCATGATGATGCGATGATTCATGGTGTCAGACACGAAGACAGTAGAGCTATGCACCGCGATGCCTATGTATGCTGTGACCGGTGATAAAAACCTGAGATAGGTTGATACACAAATTGGATAGTTGTATCTACTTATATAGATATATATGTATTTATATATATATATTTATATATTTATAAATAAGATATGTTTATTATTATTTAAGTGGGATACAACCATCACATATGGGGATGCGTAATATGATGAGTCAATATGGGTCTATATGGGTTTTTATGCGAATAGCTGTTGATTGATGGATTCTGATTCTATGGGGATATAAACACCAAATATGGGTTCAAAACCACCAAAGCTGGGAACATACTTTATATATGATAGCTGACTATTGGTTATTGTCCGGCCTATATAGTACCGGGTTGATGGGGACTATTAGAATCCACATATCAAAGGATGAACCAATCACGATTTGTTTATGGTCGTCAACAACAAACAGAAATCAAACATACTTGGACTTTCAAGGGACTTTTCACATGCTTGCAAATAGCTACAAAAAACAACCTCAAAAATGAAGCAAATAGATTGTACACAAGATATTTGGATATGGGTAATATGTATTCCTATTTTGCGGATATGGGATACATTCCAGTTACTTCTTTTCAAACCGTTCATCCGGTAACATCTTGCTATGGAACATCTCCCGGTTGCGCCGCCTTCCGGACGATTCATCATGATATTCTGTTTGTTCGCCGTGGTGGTGTGACCTCACCCGCTGGCGTGTCGAAAAAGATGATGAAATGATATCAAATGCATAGTTCGCCAGGTGTCAAAATGGTCATATGGTTTCATTCCCTTGTTTTTTAGTTGCCCAAGTTGTTGAAAATTGCTCATTTACCAACTATGGATCATCACAGCCCACCACACAGTCATTGATTCTCAGTGTTGGCCATCATCTTTAGGATAAACAAAATCATCGATACAAATATCAAACAACATGTTTTCCCCATCATTTTCACCGGAAAACCATGGCAGTTTTCGTTCAGAAACTAACCTCTTTTGTCCCATCTCCGTTTCCCCCGGCTCAGGGTCAGGGTCCACAGGGTCTCCCGGCCGGTGCTTCCGGTGCCAATCACTTGCTGGACAGCACCCTGGCCGGTGGAAATTTCCCCAAGCCTTGTGGAATCAATTGGGTTGAAATGGATAAACCATTAAAAATATATATATATATGAAAGAGATTTGGTATGATTGGGTAACATATAATTGGGTTGTTATATATATATAATACTATGGTAAACATCTTTAAAAAAAACATGGAAAAACAAAATCCAATTGTGAAATGCTATGATTTATATGTGTTGTTCATCTTTTTCGGGGTTGAAACTCTTGTCAGGGTTGGTAAAAGATATGAATGAATTGGCCAAATGAAAGGCTATGTTTTGGGGGAAAAAACACAAATGACCTGAATTTGAAATCCAATAAGCTTTGCTGGCTGGCTTAGTTGCACTTGGAATCATTTCAATTTTGGGAGATGATTCATACAGAAGTTGAAACATGTTGAAAGCCGTCCAGAAAGGTATAGCCCCTCTATGGAAGCACTTGCAAAAGTCCATGACGCTGGTTCCTAGACGAAAAAAAGAAAACAGATTGGCATCATGCAAATTGCTGCATCCAAGGCTTTCACCAAGTATTACTACAAGTACATCTATCGGCCGGTGTGAACGACACCGGCCCAAATCTGGCCCGGTTCGCTTCCAAAAAATGGCTGATCATCTCTTGGATCATCCAGAGCTTGGAGGATAAATCGATGTTTTGTACAGATAGGGAGTAAACAAAGTACCCGGCTTGGTAACTTGTTACAAAAAGCTATTGTTAAAATGGCCCAGTCGAAATAGTGGATTTTCCCCTGAAAAATGGTGATTTTCCATAGTTATGTAAACGTTTACCAGAGGGTAAACAGGAGAATCCATGTTTGTTGCAAGTCATCCGTAGCTCACAGTTTCACCAACTGCGCCTCCATGACACTACTGCCCAGTGGCAGAAAACGGGCGACAGCCTACGGGGACGGAAATCTCAGGTTAGCGAAGAACCATGGTGAGTTTTCGGATCAGTAGTAATATAGTGGTAATCAGGATATCATGGCATATGCTTTGCTAATACTACAGGGACACATAATGTCACGCCTAAGTCACTCCTTTTGCTTTCCCCGCTTGTGAACGCAACATCAAGAAGTCATGCCAAAGTCATGCCTAAGTCGTGCCTTTTGCTTTCCCCGCCTGTGAACACAACATCAAGAAGTCATGCCTAAGTCACTCCTTTTGCTTTCCCCGCTTGTGAACGCAACATCAAGAAGTCATGGCAAAGTCATGCCTAAGTCATGCCTTTTGCTTTCCCCGCTTGTGAACGCAACATCAAGAAGTCTGCCTCAGACATGCCTTTTGCTTTCTCCGCTTGTGAACGCAACATCAAGAAGTCATGCCTCAGTCATGCCTTTTGCTTTCCCCGCTTGTGAACGCAACATCAAGAAGTCATGCCTAAGTCATGTTTTTTGCTTTCCCCGCTTGTGAACGCAACATCAAGAAGTCATGCCTCAGTCACTCCTTTTGCTTTCCCCGCTTGTGAACGCAACATCAAGAAGTCATGCCTAAGT